>ENA-OQNN01000957-OQNN01000957.1-human-gut-metagenome-genome-assembly--contig:-NODE-957-length-23794-cov-16.522415_pt1 | contig 23794 bp, 21 predicted proteins | sample MGYA00242624_ERZ504870 | MGnify/ENA primary metagenome ERZ504870 (study PRJEB26092, sample SAMD00036379) | human gut metagenome | host: Homo sapiens | study: EMG produced TPA metagenomics assembly of... | reverse complement strand
TCGGTAGTAGCATATATATAATAGGTGTCACCAAACTTCTTGATGGTTGGGTCGGCAAAATAACCAGGCAGGATAGGGTTGCCGGCTCCCGGAGTGTTGTAGGCAGCTTTCTGGGCAGCACCTGTCTGAGGAACTGCCGCAGCTGCCGTTACGAATAGTGTTACAATTATATTCTTATTAACCATATCAACTTCTTTTTTAAAATGTTCATTTCTTGATAACCTTGATGACGAATCCACCGTCCGAAGCAAGATGGATTTTCATTTCCGATTTCTGATTGATGACAGATTTCTCTATCTTGTAGTTTTCTGCATCATGATTGGCATTGATACCGTCTTTCAATACGATAGCCTCGTAATCGCCATCTGTGAGGAAGTCAAACTTCAGGGTGAGCGTGCGCTCATCCCAGTTGCTCTGACCGCCAACATACCAGTCGTTGCCCTTCTTTCTGGCGGTAACGATATACTTTCCGATTTCGCCCTGTGGCACGATGGTCTTGTCGAAGACTACAGGCAATGAAGCAATGTATCGGGTGTATGGCTCATCAGCCTCATAGTTGGTAGGGGTGTCGGCGAGCATCGTAAACGGACTGTCCTGTACGATGTAGCAGGCAGCTTGGTGGCATCGGGTTCCCATCGAAATCGGTTTGGTGTAGATAGCCTTCCAGTTGTCTCGGGTTCCGTTTCTCATCGCTCCCGGTGTGAAATCCACCTGTCCTGCCATCATTCTGATGTATGGGAAGGTGACATCATAGAGTGGCATATCATTCTTGGCTTCCGTCCAGCGGCACTCTTCCATACCGAAAACACTCTCGTAGTTGAGGATGTTAGGATAGGTGCGGTTCAGACCTACCGGTTTGTAGATGCCGTGCAGGTCAGGATGAGATGATGCTTGGCTGTGCAGGCAGCCAGGCGTTCCACCATTTCGATGGCGGTCTGGTCGTCGCGGTCCATGAAATCCACCTTGAATCCCTTGATGCCCATATCAGCATAGGTCTCTGCCAGCCAAGATTCTGTATCTTCTGCTCATCGGTTACGCAATCTACTGGTTCATGCAGAGCCGGTTGAAACGTGAGAAACTCCGTCATCAGGAAGAACTCGACCAGTTGGAACTCAAGCAGGATCAGGAGATGAGAGATGCCCGCCTGCAGTTCTTCACGATGATAGCCCATGAAATCCGTACGCCGGTAACGCTTATCATCGGACCTTTGGAGAGTCTGAAAGAGCATTGGAAACAGGTTTCCGGAAAACTTTCCGATGGTGAGACTATCACGCAGACGCTTTCTGTTATCGACCGTAATGCCCAGCGGTTGCTCCTGCTAGTTAATCAGCTGCTCGATTTCAACAAAGTGCAGCAGAAGGGCATGCAGGTTCATTTCCGTTTGAACAACATTTCGAAGCTGATGCATGCTGTGGCAGAGCGCTTTGCTCCTACCTTCGAGCAGAAAAGCATTCGTCTTGATGTAGATTATCCAGCCGATGAGCTCGTGGCGATGATTGATCAGGAGGCCATTACCAAGGTTATCAGCAATCTGATGACCAACGCCTTGAAATATACCGAGGATTATGTACGCTTGTCCTGCCGCTTGCTGGAGGATGGAAACCATTTCCGCATAGAGGTGGAAGACAACGGATTGGGAATCAGTCCTGACGAAAAGGAGAAAATCTTCGGAGTTTTCTATCAGGCACGCGACAACAAACCGGGAACCGGAATCGGTCTCAACATCGTGAAGAATCTCGTTGGGGCTCATCATGGTATGGTTGAAGTAGAATCTGCAGTAGGTAAGGGATCTACCTTTATCGTAACCTTGCCGCTCAACCAGATGGATGCTGTGGTAGAGAAGGCAGACGAAATGGTGAAGGAAGAAGAAACTGTTGCTGAGGAAAATCTGCTGACAGATGAAACTTCAGTTGAGCAAGGTTCTCAAAAGGCAGGCGTTGCTGTTGCCAGTCCGCTTCGTGAACCGGCAAAACCGACGATGCTGATTGTGGATGATGATGAAGACATGCGCCAGTTTGTGAAGGCTCATTTCGAAAAGATGTATACGGTTTATACCGCCGACAGCGGAAAGGATGCGCTCCGTAAACTGGAGAAACATCCGGTTTCGCTCATCATAAGCGACTGGATGATGCCGGAGATGGACGGTCCGGAGTTCTGCCGTAGGGTGCGTGAAAATTCTGAATATTCTCATCTCCCGTTCGTGATGCTTACAGCAAAAACCGATGATGCGGCGAAGACGGAGAGTATGAACTGTGGAGCCGATGTCTACATAGAAAAGCCGTTCTCGATGAAGTATCTTGAGGCAAGCGTAAGACAGCTTCTTGAGATGCGCCGTCTGTTGAGAAGTAAGTTCTCTCATACTCCGCTTGAGCCGATAGCAGAGATTGCTCCAACTCAGGTTGATAATGCGTTCCTGGAACGAATGTCTCGCATCATCGAAGAGAATGTGGCGAATCCGGAACTCAACGTGGCGTTCCTTGCTGAGAAGATGGGCATAAGCCGCTCTTCGCTCTTTAATAAGATTCGCGGTCTTGCCGATGTTACGCCAAACGAGATGATCCAGCTCGTGAAACTTAAGAAGGGCGCAAAGCTCCTGAAAGAAGGACATTACCGCATCAGCGAAATCAGCTATATGGTAGGTTTCAGCAGTCCTAGCTATTTTGCCAAGTGCTTCCAGAAGCAGTTTGGCGTCAAGCCGATGGATTTCGTAGCTGCGGAATCGTAGGATAGAAAAAATATTCGGATAGAATAAAAAATCGCCTGGGTGCTCAGATGCATCCAGGCGATTGTCTTATTTGTAAAAAGCCTATTCTTTATTTCTTTGTGGCTCTGATAAAGAAACCGATGAGGCAGATGTAAGCCAGAAGCGAACAAACCTCAGACATCGGATTAACCCACCAGCTGTCGGCGATACTTACCTCGATGCCGCCAAACTTCAGGAGGGCGCTAACCACACCCATCAGGGCTCCACCGGCGATGAAGCCGCTGGCGATGAGCGTTCCCTTCTCACCACGTTCGCTGTTCACCTTGGCATCCTTGCTGCGCGAAGTGACATACCAGTTGATGGCTCCACCCACGAGCAGAGGAACGTTCAGTTCCAGCGGAATAAACATACCCAGAGCGAAAGCTAGGGCAGGAATCTTGAAATAAGTCAGCACGATGGCTATCACGGCTCCGATGCCATAGAGCACCCAAGGAGCTCCCACACCATTCATCAAAGGGTCGATAACCGCAGCCATAGCATTAGCCTGAGGAGCTGCAAGCGAACCCGATGCGAAACCGTAAGTCTCGTTGAGCAGCATCATCACACCGCCCACGGTAGCCGCACTCACCAGGGTACCGAGGAATTTCCATCTCTCCTGTTTCTTAGGAGTTGTTCCCAGCCAGTAACCAATCTTCAGGTCGGTAATAAACGAACCTGCTACCGAGAGGGCTGTACAAACCACACCACCCATAATCAGGGCAGCCAGCATGCCGCCAGGACCTTTCAGGCCTACAGCCACCATCACCACAGAGGCGAAGATGAGCGTCATCAGGGTCATTCCCGAAACAGGGTTTGAACCCACGATAGCGATGGCATTAGCCGCTACGGTAGTAAAGAGAAAGGCGATGGCAGCCACGAGCAGAATGGCGATAATGGCGAAGAGAAGGTTGCCCTCCATCACGCCAAACCAGAAGAAGAGGAAGGTTACGAGGATGGTAACAAGCGAACCGATAGCGATAATTTTGAAAGAGATGTCGCGCTGGGTGCGCTTCACGTTCTCATCCACATCGCTCTTGCCCTTCAGCTCCTTGGCAGCCAGACCTACGGCACTCTTGATAATACCCCAGCTCTTGATGATGCCGATGATACCTGCCATGGCGATACCGCCGATACCGATGCTGCGGGCGTAGGCACGGAAGATTTCCTCCGGACTCATCGCACCCACGGTCTTCACGATGCTAGGATCCCAGGCGCTCAGCACGCTATCATGGAAGATAACGCTCATGACCGGAACAATCAGCCACCATACTACGAGCGAACCCAGACAGGTGAAGAAGGCATACTTCAGACCGATGATGTAACCCAGACCTAATACGGCAGCACCTGTGTTTACCTTGAATACGAGTTTAGCCTTGTCAGCCAGGTCGCATCCCAGACTTACCACACGCGATGTGAAATTCTCGTTCCACCATCCCAGACTGGCTACGATAAAGTCGTAAAGACCACCCACCAGTCCGGCTATGAGCAGCGGCTTAGCCTGGTCGCCTCCCTTGGCTCCGCTCACCAGTACCTGCGTGGTAGCCGTGGCCTCAGGGAACGGATACTTGCCGTGCATATCGCTTACGAAGTACTTGCGGAAAGGAATAAGGAAAAGGATTCCCAACACTCCTCCCAGGGCAGAAGCCATGAAGATCTTCATAAACGAAGTAGTCATCTCCGGATATTTAGCCTGCAGGATGTAGATGGCTGGCAGGGTAAAGATGGCTCCTGCCACCACAGCACCCGAACAGGCTCCGATGCTCTGGATGATGACATTCTCGCCCAGCGCCTTGCTACGCTTGGTAGCGGTACTTACGCCCACGGCGATGATGGCGATAGGGATGGCTGCTTCGAACACCTGACCCACCTTCAAGCCCAGATAAGCTGCGGCGGCAGAGAAGATGACTGCCATCACGATTCCCCATGTAACTGACCATCCGTTCACCTCAGGATAAACCTTGTCAGGCGACATCAGCGGCTTATAATTCTCCCCGTCTTTCAGTTCGCGGAATGCGTTCTCAGGGAGTTGCAAATTGTCTTTTTCTTTCATTATTTCTCAATTCTGATGATATACTCACTCATGAAACTTGCACCTGGCTGTAGACGGTTCATCAGATACTTGTCCTTAAACTCGCCATCATATTCAGCCCAGTCGCTCAAACCATACCATGGCTCGATGCAGAGGAATGGAGCGTGCTTGCCTGTTGGGTTCCAGATACCTACGGCTGGAGTCTTGAACTCGAGGGTTACATGAGGTTCGCCCTGCTCGTTGAGAATGCTCACCTGCTTAACCTGACTCTTGTCGAAGATAACAGCATCTTCTGCGAAAGTCTCCTCGTTTACTTCCCAGATACCCTTGTCGGTTTCTACGGTTTCCTTAGCCTGACGGTCGATGCATCCGCCTACGTTACCATAGAGACGAACAGGAGCCTCGTTGTCGAGTTTCAGGGTAGCCTTCATTTCTTCGCCCTTCTTGCAGCCAGGAACCATGAATGCTGGGTGACCGCCAATCTGGAAGAAGATTTCCTTGTCGTCGGTATTCTCTACGTGCCAGATGACATGAATCTCGTTGCCCTGCAGGCGGTAAGAAATGGCAAGGTTGAAGTGGTAAGGATAGTTCTTCTGAGTCTCTTCATTGTCGATGAGCGCGAAGGTGAGGCGGTCGGCAGTCTTGCCAACGAGTTTGAACTCTGTATCGCGTGCGAAACCATGGCGAGGAAGGTGATACTCCTTACCCTCTGTGCGATAAGTGTCTTTCCACAATCCGCATACGATAGGGAAGAGGATAGGAGAGTGGCGGTTCCAGTATTTCTCGTCGCCATCCCAGAGATATTCATTACCATTAGCATCCTTGATGCTCTGAAGTTCTGCTCCGAGAGATGAAATCTCAAGTGTGAGCTGATCATTCTTAATCTGTTCCATTGTTATTAATTCTTTTGTTTAGTTTTTAATGTTTCATCTGATTATCTTTTTTCAAAGATATTGCAAAGGTACAATTTATTTTCGTAAAGCACAAGAAAAGAGCGTTTTTTCTCAGATATTACAATATATTTATACGATTTTGTTAGCTTATCTCGAATATTTGCTGTAACTTTGTAGCCCGAAATAGATAGATAACAAGAAGTATAAGAAAAAAATAGTATTTAATCTAATGAGAAGCAGTAATAAAGTTAAAGGCTTTGCGGCGGGCATTGTTGCCGCAGTATGTTATGGTACCAATCCTTTGGGCACGCTCGAACTCTATGGCGACGGATTCAATTCCAGTTCTGTACTCATCTATCGTTATCTCTTGGCGGTACTGATGTTTGCCGTGGTGATGCTGTTTCGCAAGGAGAGTTTCAAGGTGAAGTGGGGACATCTGATTCGTCTTGGCGTGCTGGGCTGCATGTTTTCGCTCTCATCAGCTACGCTTTATGTCAGTTTCCATTATATGGCGGCAGGTATTGCCAGCACCATCCTCTTCGTTTATCCTATTATGACGGCCATCCTGATGACGGTCTTCTTCCACGAGAAGGTAACGTGGTCTACCTCGCTTGCCATTCTTCTGGCGGTATCGGGAGTAGGATTGCTCTATCAGGGCGATGGAAACGATAAGTTGAGCACGGCGGGTTTTGCCCTCGTCATGTGTTCATCCCTGCTCTATGCCCTTTACATCATCTCCATCAACCAATGGAAGAATCCGGGCATGTCGAACATCAAGTTTACCTTTTATATATTAGTCTTCGGACTGCTTACGATGTTTGTCTATTCGTTTATTGCAGGCGAGCCGATACAGATGCTTCAAACACCTAAACAATGGCTCTGTGCTGCCCAGCTGGCTTTGTTGCCAACGGTATTGTCGCTTTTCTTCATGACCATCTCCATCAATCTCATCGGCAGCACGCCAGCCGCCATCATGGGAGCCCTGGAGCCTGTAACGGCGGTAATCATCGGCGTCTGCATTTTCGGCGAGAGTTTCTCCCTTCAGCTTGCCTTCGGCATCCTCGCCATCCTGGCAGGTGTAACGATTATCATCGCAAGAAAGAAAGGGTAAAAAGGTAAAAAAGTAAAAGGGTAAAAAGCCCCCTTGCGTCCCCCGTTCCCAGCGATTCCATCGCTGGTCCCCATAAAGGTAAAAAGAAGAAAAAATCCTCGTTCGAAAAAGAACTCGAACGAGGATTTTTTTATCTGTTCTAGCCGCAAGCAAATAGGCTCGCGAGCCGCCAGGCGTTAAGATGATTATCTCAGGATATCCTTCAGCGCAAAGTTGGCGAGGATGCTGGTGCTCTGGCTCAGCATGCGGATGAACTCCTGGGCTGAGTTTTTCATGTAAGCATCTTTCAGAATGTGGATGCAGCCATCCATTTCGTTGTCGGCAGCATCGATAGGAATCGCCTTCATGCCGTTCTGCAGAATGGTGGTCGATTCGGAGAGAATGGTCACCAGATTGCTGCGGCTCAGAAGGTCGAAGATGATGTTTACATTATTCACCTCTACCATAATCTTGTAGTTCAAATCTTTGCCCTCTACCATGTGATCAAAGGCGTTGCGTGCCTGCAGACCCTTGCAAGGAAGGATGAGGTCGTAACGCTCCAGATCGGAAAGCTTGACCGATGAAAGGCGCGCCAGCGGATGATTCACGTTCACGATGGCGGCAAGACGGTTGCTGAAAATAGCTCGGCTGTCTACCGCCTTTTCGTTCTTCAGAGGCTTGAAAGCCAGAACGAGGTCGAGTTCGCGCTTCTTCAGTCCGTCCATCAGTTCCTGCATGGTGCGGTATTGGATGTTGAGCTTTACATGAGGATAGGCGTGGAGAAAGGCGATGAGCGTCTCGGACATGATGTTGCTGAAGGAGAACGTTACGCCGATGTTCAGTTCGCCTGTAAGCATTTCCTTCAGATCGTTCATGTGGTCTACACAGGCTTCGGCAGAATTGACCGCGTTTTGGGCGTAAGGTCTCAATTCCTTGCCCGCCTCTGTGAGGTAAACCTCATGAGAATTGCGCTCGAAGAGGGGCAGACCAATCTCCTGTTCCAGATGCGAAATCTGTTGTGAGAGGGTACTCTGGGTGATGTATAACTTGCGCGAAGCTTCTGAGAAGTTGAGCGTCTCGGCTACCTTCAAGAAATATTTCAGTTGTCGTATTTCCATATTGTTCCTTTATTGAAGCTATCGGCTATAGAAATAACCGATAGCTAAATTTGGGTGCAAAGATAAAACATTTATTTTAATATCCTCTTTTTGGGAAGAATAAAATGATGTTTTATCGCATCTCTACTTCTTTTTATCCGGTTATCATCCGATGAAAATCAGATTTCCAACCAGATGATTATTTGATTTCTACTTCGTGCAAATCTACGAATTCGCCATTCTTCTTCTTTCTTTCTACCAGCATGGCAAGCAGCTTGCGCTTGCGGTTGTCGGCGATGAAACGGCGGAAGAATACGTTTGGAATTGCCACACCCAGGGCGATGCAGATGATGGCGAGCGAAGCCTTGATGAGGTTGTTCATACCCACGGTTACTTCGCCTATCACGCCATGAATGTCGATGAAGGCAAAGAGGGCGCGATACATCAGAACTCCCGGTACCATTGGGATAACGCTAGGAATGGTGATGCATTGGTGAGGGGTATGGAACCAATGGCGCGCCTTGATCACAATGATGCTGATGAGCGCAGAACCGGCAAGCGAACCGATGCTCAGACCCATGTCGAGACCGATGTTGCCGTTAGATGGACCCAGATTGACGAAATTGCGGAAGCATACGGCGATGATACCGCCCACGGCTACAACCGGCAACAGACGGCGAGGTATGCTGAAGATGGTAGAGAAACCCATGGCCGATACGGCAGCTGCTATGGCAAACTCCCAGTATTCGTGATGAGGAGTCATCGTAAGATCCTTCACAAAGTTGTCGATATGGCAAACCTGGATAGCGAAGGCGATACCGAAAGCCATCGCGAAGATCATCAGCAGGGTGTTCAGGGCACGAACCATTCCCACCTCAATATATCCGTCGAGCATATCGCACACAAAGTTGATGAGTGGAACTCCCGGCACGATGAAGAGGGCACACGCCATCAGCGGATGCCAAGGGGTATCTGAATGCATGAAGGCTGGAAGCGCTTCGGCAATAGATGGGTTGAGCGAAAGGAATGAGGTCAACCAGGCTATCAGGGTGGCTACGAAAGCCGAAATGCCGATGGCTACATAGTTGTTGCAGCCTTTGGTTGGCAAGAACATTCTCAGGCGGAAACCCAATATGGCTGCAAGCGAACAGAAGAAGAAGGCTGGCCAGTCGCAACCGAACTGGATGCAGAATCCGCCGCAGGCAAAACCGCCACCGATGGCTACCTGCCAAGGGGTGAAGCTGCGTGGGGTGGCCTTGATGTCGTTCAGGGCCTGCTCATACTGTTCGAGCGAATAGTTTTCCTTGATGGCCTTCCAGGTGAGCTTACTTACCTGGGAAATAGAGGTGAGGTTGATACCGTGCTTCTCGCATCTCTGGAACTTGGAGAAGGAATGCTCCTCGTCGCTATAGTTTACCATCAGCACGTTCCAGTTGATGTAAAGGTGCATGTATCGCTCGTCGAGACCGAGGAAAGCTGCTGCACGCTTCATGGTTCGCATGATGCGGGATGTGTCGGCAGCACTCTCCATGAGAATGCTACCGGTACGTAATAATAAGTCGAGTTTTCTTCTGAGTTCTGATTCTGCTATTTCCTTGCAGTTGCAGTTGTCCTCTACGCAAGCGCAGGTTTTCAATTCTTTTTCTGTCATATATGTTTATCCGAATACAAAAATAATAATCTGAATGGTTACAATTCTGAGGAACATGGCGAATGGATATACATTCGCATAGCCTACTGTTGGCGCATCTGCCGAAGTCTGCTCACGTACGTAAGCCAGGGCAGAAGGGTTGGTGTTGGCACCTGCCAATACGCCGAGTAATGTATAATAATTGATGTGGAACACGAGCTTGCCGATGATGCCGCCCAGAATGATTGGTATCATGGTGATGGCGATGCCGTAGAGTATCCAGGTCAGTCCGCTTTCTGATGCTACGGTCTGGATAAACTGTTCGCCTGTGCCGAGACCCACGCAAGCCAGGAAGATGCAGATGCCGATTTCGCGAAGCATCAGGTTGGCTGAAATGGTATTGTAGGTAACGAGGTTGTATTTCGGTCCGAAATAACCTATCAGAATGGCTACTACCAATGGACCGCCGGTAAGTCCGAGACGCAGATTCTCGTTGATGCCTGGGATGAAGAACGGAATGTTGGCTACGATACAACCCAGCATGATGCCCAGGAAGATTGGGATGAGGTTAGGGTAGTTCAGACGCTTCATCTGGTTACCCAGCACCTTCTCGGTATGAGCGATGGCGAGTTCCTTGCCCACTACGGTTACGCGGTCGCCCAACTGGAGTTTCAGGTCTGGGGTCGCGATGAGGTCTACACCATTTCTGTTCACGCGGGTAATGTTGGCGCCAAGGTTGCTTCTAATCTGCAACTGGCTGATGCTCTTGCCGTTGATGCCCGGTTTGGTAATCAGGATTCGGCGGTTGATGAGTTCGCTGCTGAATTCCTCGTCCTTTACGTCAACCTTCTCGCCGAGCAGGGCGATGATAGGTTCTTCTACGGTAGGATGAGCCACAATCTGCAGAATGTCGCCCTCTTCTATCACGGTCTGTCCGTTAACCACCTCGTTCTGGCGTTCGCCGTTGTTACGGATAATCTTGGAAACCATGAAGTCGCGCTTCAGGAGATAGCGGATCTGCTTGACGGTATCTTTGAAAACCATCTGGTTAGAAACCTTTACGGCGAAGGTGTTCAGGGTCATCGCTTCAAGATGTCCTTTGCCTCGCTTAGCTTCATCCTCTTCCTTCTGCTTGTCTACGCGTAGCGCGAACCTTAATATAATGAAGCTGAGGATAACGCCGAGCACACCCATAGGATAGGCGATGGCATAGCCGGCTGCGATGGATGGGGCGTCGATGTGGCGCAGGTCGCTGAATGCCTGCTGGGCTGCACCCAATCCAGGAGTGTTGGTTACGGCACCCGAAAGGATACCTGCCATAGAGGTGATGGATGTTCCCGAAAATGAGAAGATGACTAAGGTCGTAATGATACTCAGGGCCACAACGATCATGCTGAGCAGGTTGAGACTCTTGCCGCCGTTCTTGAACGAAGCGAAGAAGCCCGGACCTACCTCCAGACCGATAGAGTAGACAAAGAGGATCAAGCCAAATTCCTTGAGAAAGTGGAGCAGATGCTCGTCAAGGTTGAGAGAGAAATGTCCAAAGATAAGACCGATGAACAGAATCCAAGCCAAGCCCAGGGAAACACCTTTTACTCTGAGCTTACCTAAACACAAACCCAAGGCGATGACCAGCGAAAGAATCATCACAGAGTGGGCTACTCCGCCTCCCCAAAGGTCTGGGAAGCCATAAAATAGATTTTTTAAAATCTCCATTTTTCTTTATCTATTAATGTAAATACTGAATTTTCAAAAACATTCTTTCTTATCGATTTCTGAAATCGATTGCAAAGGTATGGATAAAAACGAAAGCAAAACTCGTTTTATGTTTAAAAGCTACGAATGTGGCTATAAGTGTTTTCTATAGCAAAAATAGGCTTTGCGGGTTTTTCTTTTCTCTTTCTCATGCATTTCTAGCCCTTTCTTTGCTCATTATATCAGTTTTTTTTCGTAATTTTGCAACCGGATTATTATAAACAGGAAAGAATATGCTGAATATTGATGAAATAAAAGATAAGAGAATTGCCGTGCTCCTTTCGGGAGGTGTCGACAGTTCGGTTGTGGTTTGGGAGTTTGCCCAGCTGGGCCTGCATCCTGATTGCTTCTACATCAAGATTGGTCCTGAGGAGAAAGAGGAGTGGGACTGCTCTTCGGAGGAGGACCTGGAGATGGCTACGGCTGTGGCTAGAAAGTATGGGTGCAAGCTGCAAGTGGTTGACTGTCATCATGAATATTGGAACGAGGTAACCCGTTATACGATGGAGAAGGTGAAGGCGGGTTTTACGCCTAATCCGGACGTGATGTGCAACCGCCTGATTAAGTTTGGCGCCTTCGATGAGAAGATGGGTCACAACTACGACCTCATCGCCACGGGGCATTATGCGCAGACCGAAACGGATGAAAATGGCGATAAATGGCTTGTCACGAGTCCTGATCCTGTGAAAGACCAGACCGATTTCCTGGCTCAGATAGAGAGCTGGCAATTGAAAAAAGCGATTTTCCCTATCGGCCATCATATCAAGAATGAGGTTCGCGAGATAGCCGAAGAGGAGCATCTGATAAATGCCAAGCGCAAGGACAGCCAGGGAATCTGCTTCCTGGGACAGATAAATTATAATGATTATATCCGCCGTTATCTGGGCGAAAAGCCGGGCGATGTCATAGAGATGGAGACGGGCAAGCGCATAGGCGAGCACAAGGGGTTGTGGTTTCATACCATCGGCCAGCGCAAGGGCTTAGGCTTTGGCGGCGGTCCCTGGTTTGTGATTAAGAAGGATGTAGAGAACAACATCCTGTATGTGAGTCATGGTTATGATCCGCAGTCGGCCTACAAGAAGGATTTTCCTCTCCACGATTTCCATTTCCTTACGCGCGAGGTTGCGATGCAGAAGGTAACTTTCAAGATTCGTCATACGCCGGAGTATCATCCTGCTACGATAGAAAAACTGGAAGACGGCCGCTGGATGATTCATTCAGAAGAGGCAATTCATGGTGTGGCTCCCGGCCAGTTCTGCGTAGTTTATGATGAGCATCATCATCGTTGCTATGGCTCGGGCGAGATTACGGTATAAAAAGAAAAAGGGAGTATCATCAGCATTTTTTCATTTGCTGAATACTCCCAATATTTATAATTCTGTTTCAGGCATTTTGCTCGTGAGCATAATTTGCATAGTTGCCCAAAATCTGTTCAATATGGATTACTTCTGGACAAGAATCCCAAGTAAAGCCACCCCCCATGAGATACCAGTTGTTTCTTTCTTTTACTGGGACTTTTTTCATGCTTGGGAATGCAGAGATAGGCATCGTTATGGAACGGCCATCTTGCAGGGTAACTTCAAACTTACCTCTTTTGGGAAAGGATAAAGCCTTTATCTTTGGCTTCACATCCCAATAACCTTCTTTCTGATACATATTCTTACTCTTTTATTTTAATGATTTTTATTGTCTTACCTTTCTTGAACTGCTTCCATTGATGAAGTAATTTAGATTGGTATTTTTCTGCTATCTTAATCATTTTAGCGAAACAATAGCACTTTTATTGATTTATTTCTCTAAAAAATAGGGTGTCCAGTTCTGTGTTCCAGTTTTTAGTATCAAAAACAATGTAATAACCATCTAAGTCATTGATAATCATTCACTAAATAAACTATAATCTTGTGCGAATCTACATCAGACTTTTTGACAGTTAAATTTGTCTTATATTTTGTGCTTAATTTACTGATTTACAGTGTGCTAAGTTGCTAAAACATAATCAAAAACGAGAACATGGAACTGGACACCCTATCTAAAAAATCAAACTGCATAGGAATTTATACTTTTTACCCTTCCCCGATAATGCTGTCCAGCAACTCCTGGCAGGCATCTTCGAGAAGCGTGATAACGAGTTCGAAGTCGCTATAGTCGCCATAATACGGATCGGGAACGGTGGTGTATTCGCGATGATGGGTCAGAAAATCGGCCATGCGCACAACCTTCTTCCTATCAGACTCTGAAGAAGCCATGGAGGTAATGGCACGGTAGTTTACGTTGTCCATTACCACGATGGTTTCGAAACGGGCGAAGTCTGATTTCTGGAACTGGCGGGCATGGCTGTTGAAATTGTAGCCATGCTCGGCGCCACATTTGCGCATGCGGCTGTCGGGCAACTGACCTATGTGCCAGCCCCCGATGCCCGCAGAATCTATTTCAAACTCATCCTGAAGCCCTGCTTTTTCTACAAGACTCTTCATGATTCCCTCGGCTGCCGGAGAGCGGCAGATGTTGCCCAGGCAGATAAATAATACGGTATGTTTACCTTTCTTTGTCATGTTGCTAACTTTTTTTTGTTTGCAAAGTTAGCATAAATCTCTGTATTATGCAAGATTTTTCTTCATTTTTCTTCCCACAAAGTTCCAGGCTGGCATCTTCTTCAGGGTGCTGCGGATAGGCTGAATGTCCCAAAGCAGGAAGCTGATGAGCACGCCGATGCCGATGAGGAAATACATCATTACGGGATAACATACCATCGTTGCCACGCCTATCGTGAGCAGTCGGGTATATTTCTGATGGAGCACCTTGCACCAGAACAGGCAGAAGAGGCATCCGGCGAGGAATATATCCGTTGAACGAAGGGACGCGGAAGGGTCCCTGTAACATAGGAGGTCCTGGCATTTTTTTAATTAATAATTTATAATTTATAGAACATTCTATCTATAGTTTATAGAACATTCTATTTGAGGCGAACCTTGGTTTCTACGTTCAGACCGGCACGGAGCAGGGCTACCTGTTTAGGGTCGTTATCGCGGGTGAGGACGATGCGAACCGGTACGCGAACCGCCCAGCTGCTGGGTCTGTACGTTGCGAACCGAGGCGGCACTTGCCTTCCGGCTGCTTGCCTGCTCATAACGTGCCTTGGCTCCCAGATAGCGGGCGTAGGCATTATCATATTGCTGGCGGGTTACCGCATCCTTCTTCATCAGGGCTGCAAAACGGTCGAAATCCTGCTTGGCGTTCATCATGTCTACACGTGCCTCTTCGATACCTGCCGAAGCCGTCTGCACGTTGGTAGTGGTGGTTCCCATGCTGGCTGATACAACCGAAGAACCGGCCTTCGAGCCGCGCAGACCAGCCTCTGCCTGAGCCACATGCAGGCGGAATTCTGAATCTTCGATAATGACGAGTGTATCGCCCTTCTTCACGTGCTGATAGTCGGAGAAACAAATTTCCTTGATAAATCCTGATACGTGCGTGTTGATAGGTGTAATGTGGCGGTTCACCTGGGCATCATCGGTATAAACCACGTCGCTACCATGATAAAAATGGCTGAAACACCAGCCGATGGCTCCTATAAAACAGAGGATGATAACTACATTATATATTCTCTTGATAATCTTCTTGTTCATAATTTATATTTGTTTTATTGTTTGAAAAAGAGCAGACGAATTGGCTTTCCCTTCGGACGCCGAACGTTGTTTCTTCGTTCTTCACTTCCTAAATTTCTCCCGCTATGTATTTCATGCGGTAATAAGCGTATACGATGTTGATGCGGGCATCTACCTCATTCAGTTCGGCGTTGAGCTTCAGGTTCGATGCATCCACCATGTCCGGTTACCAGCGCCACTTTCGGCAGCAGGTCGCTCTTGGCAATTTTCTCCTTCTGTTCCGCTATTCTGATGGCGTTGCTGCTCTGTTCCAGCAGGGGCGAATTCATCGTGCTTGCCGTCTGCCAGTAAGCTTCGCCATCCTTGGCGTAAGCCTTGTCGGCAATCGTAGCGTCCGGAATAATCAGCATCTCCTGTTCCCCTTTATCTTCCTGGTTCATGCCGAGCGTATTCAGGAGCTGGTGGTTCAGGATACTGCGGTTGTTGTGTAGCGAAGTGAGTCCCAGTTTCAGACTCTCCATCTGCAGTTCGTATCGGGTGATGTCGTTCTTGAGCGCCATTCCCTGGGTTTGTTTCGCCTTGATGTCGGCGATAAGCTGGCGGGTGAGCTCGATGTTTTTTTCATATACCTTGATACGGTTGTCTATCTTGTAGAGGTCCAGATACTGTCCCAGGGCGATGAAGCGAGCCTGCTGACGGGTGAGTTTCACGCCCACCTCTGCCTGCTGCTTGCCCAGTTCGGCGAGGCGTATGCCTGCGTTGATGGCGCCACCAGCATAAACCACCTGCTGTGCCTGGAAGGCGAAATTATTGCCGAAGTGGGGCGATTTCAAACCTTGGGCGTTACTGAAGTCGCGGTCGGTCATCAGGGCGTTTCCGATGTAACTGAAGGAGAGGGATGCATCGAGGTCGGGCAGTTTCTTGCTTTTAGCCGATTCGATACCGATGCTGGCAGCTTCTACACCCGATTTCGAGGTTCGTAGCGACTTGCTGTTTTCTTCGATTCTCTCGAAGAGTTGGGCGATGGTCATTCTGGTTTGAGCCACAGCCCATAGAGAGCCTCCCCAGATGAGAAGGCCTGCAATCATCATTTTCTTTATCATTCAAAAATCTGTTATTATTATTATTTAAAAATTCCGTTATCTCATGAATTCGGGTGTAAAGGTACGGCGATTTGGGCGAATATCCATTTTAAATTTTTCGTGCCGCATGGATTTTTTCGGAACAAAAGTTCTTTTTTCTCACATTATTTCCGTATATTTGCACGCAAAAAGCGAATAAAAGGTATTTATGATAGAATTATCAGAACAGAACAGTTATCAGGAGGCCAGTCTTTTCTGCTCCGATTTGAGCGAGTGGCAGGAGGGTCCGCAGGTATTGACCTATGGAGCCATTCTCCTTTGCCGCAAGGGCAGGGCCGTGCTGAATGTGAATTATAAGGATTGGGATCTCTATGAGGGAGCCGTCATCACCCTGTTTCCGAATGATGTGGTAGAGGTGAAGAAGGTGGAGTCTTCTGCTTCCTGCGAGGGGGATACTTGTGCCGGAATGAATGCTTCTGCCTTCGAAGTGGAGATGCTGAAATATAATCCATCTCTGCTGCGCGAAGCCAGTCTGCAGCTGGAACAGACGGTTTATTCAGCCCTGCGCGAGGACCGATGCCGGCAGGATTCGCCCGTGGTTACCCGTATCATCGACAGCATGTTTTCTCTCCTCAGACTCTATTTCGAGCAGCACGACTGTACCTGTATCTCGCAGCTGGTACTCTATCAGCTCAAGGCCTTCTTCATAGGGTTCCATGAATATCTGCAACGCAATCCGCAGAACTGCCCCGACGAGGTGAAATCTTACAGGGTGAGAGAACTCTTCAACCGCTTCATGAAGCTCATGGAACGCGATTACAAGAAATCGAGAGATGTCAACTATTATGCCGAGCAGATGAACATCACCTCCAAGTATCTTTCGAATATCGTGAGGCAGGTAACGGGGCATACACCCAAAATCATCATCGACCAGTATGTGGTGCTCCAGCTGAAGATGCAACTCAAGCGCTCCGCCCAGAGCATCAAGGAGATGGCATGGGAATATCATTTTGCTGATGCCAGCTTCTTCTGCCGCTATTTCAAGAAACATACCGGAATGACGCCGCAGCAGGTGAGAGAATAAATACAGTAATTATAACATAAAAATTTTCAAAACATGACAACAACACTTATCATATTGGTTATTACGGTAGCCCTATTCATCTGGGGCAGGGTGAGGGTCGACATCGTGGCACTTACCGCCCTGGCTGCACTCCTGGTTCTGGGTATCCTGACACCTGCCGAGGCGCTGGCGGGCTTCTCTTCGCCCATCGTCATCATGATGATAGGACTCTTCGTGGTGGGTGGAGCTATCATGCAGACCGGACTTGCCAAGCTTACGGGCAATAAGCTCATGGCGCTCTCGCGCGGCAACGAAACCATCACCTTCCTGCTCGTAATGCTCGTAACCTCCTTTATCGGCGCTTTCGTGAGCAATACCGGAACGGTGGCCCTCATGATGCCTATCATCATGAGCATAGCTGCGGGCTCGGGCATGCAGTCGTCGCGTTTTCTCATGCCGCTCGCCTTTGCCGGAAGTCTGGGCGGAATGCTCACCCTCATCGGTACGCCGCCCAACCTGGTTATCGATGAAGTATTGACCGAGGGCGGTTATCAGCCGCTTGCCTTCTTCAGCTTCTTCCCTGTGGGCATCATCGTCATCGCCATCGGCATCATCGTGCTCATGCCGCTCAGCAAAATCTTCCTCAGCAAAAAGCAGAACGGTAAGAAAAAGAAGCAGGGCAAATCGCTTGATGACCTGGTAGACGAATATCAGCTGCTCGATAATCTGCATCGCTACATCGTGCCTAGCCGCCCTTCTGCCGCCCTCGACGAGAATGGCGAGCAGATGGATATCGTGGGCAAAACCCTGAAGGATCTGAGCATCCAGAAGAAATATGGGGTGAGTATCATCGAGATAAGAAACGAGAAGAAATCGCGACTGGGACTGGTGAAGGATGTGAGCCAGAACATGGCGAAGAGCAGCAGCACCATTCAGGTTCACGATACCTTATATATAATAGGTGAGGAGGAGAAGATGAAACGCTTTGCCAGCGATTACGGCCTCAGGAAGATGAAGGATGTAAAGATTGATTTCTACGACCTGGGACTGACCGAAATCGTGGTGATGCCTACGTCTAATTTTGCCGGTCTGCGCATAGGCGATGCCAACCTGCGCAAGCGTTTCGGCATCAACGTGCTGGGCGTAAAGCGGGGCGATGAATATATTACCGACAATCTGATAGCCACCAAGCTGCATGTGGGCGATATGCTCCTGGTGCAGGGCGAATGGACCAATCTGGCTCATCTGGCTACCGATACGAGCAACTGGGTGGTTATCGACCAGCCAGAGAAGACTGCCGACAAGGTGCTCTTGGATTATAAGGCGCCTGTGGCGGCTGCCATCATGCTGCTGATGATTGCGATGATGGTATTCGATTTCATTCCTGTGGCTCCGGTCACGGCGGTCATCATCGCCGGACTGCTGACCGTCTTTGCCGGATGTTTCCGGAATGTGGAGGCGGCTTACAAGACCATCAACTGGGAGAGCATCGTGCTGATAGCCGCCATGATGCCGATGTCTACGGCGCTTGAGAAGACGGGTGCTTCTGCCTTGGTTTCTCAGGGGCTGGTAGAGAGTTTGGGCTCGATGGGACCTACGGCTCTCTTGGCAGGTATCTACTTCACCACTTCTCTGATGACGATGTTTATCAGCAATACAGCTACGGCTGTGCTGATGGCTCCTATTGCCCTGGTGGCGGCCCAGCAGGTAGGTGTGAGTCCTTATTCCTTCCTCTTTGCGGTTACGTTGGGCGCCAGCATGTGCTTTGCCTCTCCGTTCTCCACGCCTCCTAATGCGCTGGTGATGAAGGCGGGTGGCTATACGTTTATGGATTACGTGAAGGTAGGTTTGCCTCTGCAGATTATCATCGGCGTTGTGATGACCTTCGTTCTTCCGCTCCTTTTTCCTTACTAAGGATTTTTGATATCAAAATAAAAGCCCCTGATGTTTTTCCCGCATTGGGGGCTCTTTTTTTATCGGGTTAAATCAGGCTTTTTTATTTTCCCAATTAGAGAGATTTTTTCTCCAACTGGGCTAGTGATTTTGCGCGCTTTCTGAATCACGATGCAAAGATACGAAATTCCGATTTATCAGTTGTGCGATAGCGTGCGATTGCGGAACATTTTTCTCCAATCTCGTTTCTTCGTATTCACGGAAGTTGGGACAGATAGTTTCAGCGATGTTGGACAGTTGTTCCTTATTATAGCCCGAATCGGCAACAAGATAGGTCTTCATACGGTATAATTTCCCCTAATTGAGGGCGGAATACTGAAAAATAGCCCCATTTATCTCCACTTCGAGTATCGGGAAGAGCATCGGAAATAAGGGTTCCTGCATGTCTTTTGATGCCTGAGAGAGCAAAAGTTGCACCTATTCGATGCCTTTTCCCAGCTTTTTCATCGTCGGAGCGGTTGAAATGGGGATATTGTACTTCAAATTCTTAGTCTCTATTTCTACATAATTTATTGATTATGAGCCTTTTAGAGAGAAGTGGGGTTGGTCGGAGCGTTCCAGTTCCAGTTGTTCCAATTAATTTTTTGAGCGTTCCATTCCACCTTCTTATATATATAACTATCTATATATTAAGTAGTTATAGAGTCTCTATAAAGGGATGTTGTCCTATGAAAACCTATTTGGAACAATTGGAACAACTGGAACAACTGGAACGCTTGCCCGAAAATCATTTCTGTTTTGATCCTGTTACCGGCACCCCCGAAGTCCCCATTTCCTCTAGAAAGCCTCAACTCCGTTTTATCAATTTTTACCCCTGCCGCTGAATGATTTCCTATCTTTGCTGCGTGTTTGAAAAATAACCTTTTCTTATGCCTTTGCAGAGTACCCGGCAAGCATGGACCTACCTTTTATGCCGCAAAGTTAAGATTATTATTTGGAATGAGTAAAGATTTTGGGGCTTTTTCTTGGTGGTTTATCAAAAAATGAGTAGTTTTGTGCTTGAAAATCTGCTCTTTTTTTGATGGAATCATTCGGGAAAGAGAGATTGGAGTGAACGAAAAATTGAAATCATAACGAAAAAAAAGAAAAGATGAATAAAATTACGATGCTCGGAACGGGAAATGCTACGGTTTCCCAGATTTATAACACCTGTTTTGTGCTCCAGACTCCCAGTACCCTGATGCTGGTGGATGCGGGCGGAGGAAACGGAATATTGGCGCAGCTGAAGAAGGTGAATGTTCAGATTTCTGACATTCATCACCTCTTCGTTACCCATGCGCATACCGACCATGTGTTGGGGGTGATCTGGGTAATCCGAATGGTGGCACAATGTAAGGGATATGAGGGATTGCTGCATGTTTATGGAAACGACAAGGTGATGAAGGTGATCAAGACCATCATCGACATGATTCTTGCCAAGAAGCAACTGGCTAAGGTGGCTGAAAGGGTGGTGTTCCATCAGTTGGAAGATGGCGATTGTTTCGAGGTGGGGGATATGAAGCTGGAATGCTTTGATATTCAGTCTACTAAGGAAAAACAGTTCGGATTCCGAGCTGAGTTGCCTTCTTCTTCTGATGAATCGGGTAAGCCTTTGGTCTTGGCGTGCCTGGGTGATGAACCTTATAACGAGCAGAACCGACACTACATAGTGGGGGCTGACTGGATGATGTGCGAGGCGTTTTGTCTCTATGCCGACCGCGATATGTTCAAGCCTTATGAGAAATGCCACAGTACGGCGCTTGATGCCGGAAAACTGGCGGAGGAACTGGGCGTGAAGAATCTTATCCTGTATCATACGGAGGAGAAAACGCTCGCAAATCGTAAAGAAAATTACACCCATGAAGCTGCAGAGAACTTTAAGGGTAGAATCTTCGTTCCGGATGATTTGGAGGTGATTGAGCTATAGGATTTTTCTTTGTCCCACAGATTTCACAGATTAACACAGATTTTTTGTTTGGATATTTGGGGGGAATCCTTCTCCCGATTATGGCAAGAATGAATCTGTGTAAATCTGTGGAATCTGTGGGACTTTTTAATGGTGAATTTTATCAACTTAATCGGCTGAATCCGGTAGGAAAATCTCGGTTACTTCCCGCTCTCCGAAATCTATCATGGCGTTGAAGAGACTCACTTTTTCCGCCTTTCTGAGGTCTTCTAGTGTGAGGTCGGTTTCCTGGATGATGCCGGCTTCCAGGAGCTGAGCACGTTTGGTTCCCTGGAGCAGGGGATGCTTGGGGGTGAGCCATCTGTTGCCATCAAAAAGGGCGAGATTGGTGAAGGAGGTATCGGTAATGAGCCCGTTCTTTACAATGATGATTTCATCGCAATCGTCCTTCTGGGCTACCAGGGCGTTGAGCGCACTTCGGTCTGTGCTCTTATAGGTGTAGTCGATATTATTATCCTCTACCACCTTGAGGGAATGAATCTCCTTCATCTTGTAGGGGGCGTACTCGATGGCTTCCACGCCCTGGGTGCCATAAACCACTCGTGCCTTGTAAAGGTTCATTTCCTCTTTTGGGGAAATGAGGGATGAGAGTTTTATTTCTTCAGATGCGAGGGTTGGAAAGAACCTGCGGATGGTTCTCTCCATTCTTGCCTGATGATAGGGTAGGGCTAGAGCCTTGCCGTTTTTGATCTTTATTGTTTCTATAAATTGCTGTTTCATAATCTCTTTTATTTTTTTCTAAGATGAAAGGTGGATTTAAAACGGAAGATAGATTTTCTGAATCACTTCCTCGTATTCCCTCCGGCAATCGCTCTTCGAAGTGATGCCGCCGCCTGCCTTGAAATACAATTTTCGGCTTTTCTTCGGCTTCTTTCCTTCGTTTGCCTTGAAATTCTTTTCTCCGTCGGCTTCAAAATCAACCGGCGAAGTTTCTTCTTCTATGAATCTTATCATGACGGCAGAGTTGAGTTCGCCCTGGTCGTAGATTCCCATGATGCCCGTGTAGAAGCCGCGGTCGTAGCCTTCTGCCTCTTGGATAATCTGCATGGTTTTATCTTTCGGGGCACCCGTGATGGAACCGGCTGGGAGCTGGGCATCGAGGATTTCGCCCAGATGGTGCGGGTAATCTTCGGGCAGGCGACCGCTGATTTCTGAACTGGTTTGCAGGATGTCGCCCTTGTTGGTGTGCAGCACGTCGACGTAACGGTATTTATCTACCCTTACATCTTCTGCCACCCGGCTCAGGTCGTTTCTTATCAGATCTACGATGGTGGCGTGTTCTGCCGCCTCTTTCCGGTCTTCCATCAGCAGCTTTTCGGCATTGGGGAGGGATGCATCCAGGGTTCCCTTCATGGGATAGGAGTAGATTCTTCCGCCCTTGATTCTGACGAAGGTTTCGGGCGAAAAGCAGACGAAGGGGGTGAGATTCTCTTCTATGTTCTCTTCTTTCAGATGAGCTTTATCTTCTGCTTGAGTTCTCTTTCTTCTGAGCAGCAGTTTATACTTCCCTTTTGCACGATGGAAAATTTCTTCTAATGAAAGATTGCAGCTTACGGGAACCCGGTTGGTGAGATTCGTAAGATAGCTGTTGCCCGCCATAATGTTGCTCTTCACGATGTTGAAGCTTTGCTCGTAATCCTCGTAAAGTGGGGGTTCTATCTGCCAGGTAGTCTCCGAAATCTCTTCCTTCCAAGTCTCTTTCCTGGCATGAGAGAAGTTCCCTTTTCCTTCGAAATCGAAGAGGCATTCTTCGGGATTTATATCTGATAGCTTGCGGATGAAGGCCTCGTCTGCCTGGTAGTTGATGACAAAGAGAAAAGGCTCATCCTGGCTTGCCAATCGGTTGATTTTATCTATGATTTCCTGTTTCATGTCTGCAAAGATACTGCTTTTATTTGGATGGGCAAAAAAATGGTCATAAAAGATTGGTGATAAAAGATTGGTGATAAAAAATCCCGAAACATGGAAAATGCCTCGGGATTTGGTTGATATGCGTTTGTGTTCTTTATTTTAATACGCTTCTCCCTGCTCTATTTCTTCCTGCGTGATGCGCTTGCGGTCGATGGCGTGCCAGGCGAAGACGATGTAGGCGAGCACGAACGGGATGAGGAGGGAGACTATCGCCATGGTGCGGAGCGTGAACTCGCTGCTACAGCTGTTGGCGAGAGTGAGCGAACTCTGAAGGTCGATGTTGGATGGATAGTAGGCGGTATTGTTCCAGCCGGCTATCAGCAGCAGAACCAGCACGGTAAGCACGGTTCCGATGCCCGTAAACCAGATTCCCTTTCTATACTGCACGCTCCTCGATGACTTGAAAATGCCGAAAAGAACGAGTACTACACCTATTAATAATATTACAAGCAAGATTGGCATCTCCAGGAGATTGTGAAGATACTTCATACTCTCAATCGTAATGCCGGAAGAAGAAGTGCTGAATCCATCTTTTACCAGCAATCTGATGAGGAATGGCAGGAAGAACAATAGGAAGAGGAGGGCATTCCATGGCAACTGGCGGGTGCAGCGCTCCTGAATCTGCTGGTGCTCGATGTTGTTCTTGATGTAGAGCATGCCCAGAATACGGACTAGCATCAGTACGGCAAGTCCCAGCACTACGTTCCATGGGTCGAGCAGGGCATCAAGACCATGGCTGGCATTTGCCCAGCGGCTGATGACGGGTTGCAGACTGTTGGTAATATTGCCCTTGTCTATCAGGAAATTGCTGCCGTTGAAGAAGGTGGCTACGGCTCCGCCAAGAAGCAGCGGACCCACGATGCCGTTGATAATGAGGCAGATCTGAAAGGTCTTCGGTCCAAGAAAATTACCTATCTTGTTCTGGAATTCATAGCTCACGGCTTGAATCACAAACGAGAACAGGATAATCATCCACAGCCAGTAGGCTCCGCCGAAAC
>ENA-OQNN01000948-OQNN01000948.1-human-gut-metagenome-genome-assembly--contig:-NODE-948-length-23929-cov-3.325561_pt1 | contig 23929 bp, 18 predicted proteins | sample MGYA00242624_ERZ504870 | MGnify/ENA primary metagenome ERZ504870 (study PRJEB26092, sample SAMD00036379) | human gut metagenome | host: Homo sapiens | study: EMG produced TPA metagenomics assembly of... | reverse complement strand
GCTCGGATTCAATGTCCGAAGTGTGCAGCGGGATGTTTTCGACCTCGCCGGCAGCGCCCGACGCGCCGCAGAGCACCTCGCCGTTTGCGATTATTCCCGAGCCGCTCTTGCGCTTGCCGTAAGCATAGAGAACGGTTATACCATCCTGATAATTCGAATATTTTCTTGCCACATTCGTTGCGACATGCAGGTCGTTGTCAATAAGAACCGTCAGTCCGAATTTTTCATTCAGCCTCTTTGCAACATCGATATGGTTGAGCGACGGGAATGCCGCCGAGTCCATAACAACACCCTTGCAGACAACGCCCGAAACGGCTATCGCCGTCATGGCTATGAGCGGATCGGCCGCAACGCTTGTCATAACAAGATTCTCAAGCGTCGAAAGTACTTTTTCGTCACAAATCGGTATATTTCCGCTGCCGATAGTACGGCTTTTGAAATCATGGATTCTGTATGAAAGAACATCGGAGTCAAGATAAATCAGCAGAAAATGCATATAGTCCGCGTTAAGCTTATATACCTGCGCCTTGCGCCCACGTTCCGCACCAATAACTCCGTCCGGATTAATAATTCCCTCCGCAACACCGTAATCAATAGCTCGCGTCACGGTCGGCAGGCTCAGCCCGATGCTTTTGGCTATCTACGGAATTGTCGCCTGCTTGTTTTTGTGTATGTATCCCCACACAGAGCGGTAATTCGTCAGCTTGACTATGGATGAATCAAGTGTATTTTTCAAAAAGCGCGCCCCTCATCTGCAAATTAGAAAACCGTGTTATTAAATCAATTATATCACCGCGTTCTGCTTTTCGCAATATGCACTTTTGCCAAAAACGGACTTTTTAAATTATGCACAGTAAACAACGCAGAATCGCGAATGCAACACAATTATTGACACAGTGTCGAAGCAAGTATATAATTTCAGTATCAAATATCGGAGGGAACAGCATGGCAAAAGGGCTGCCGGATTCAAAGAAATATATAAAAGAAAAGCAGGCTCCCCTGCGCTTCGGCGCGGACGGAAAATTCCGCATTCTGCATCTGACTGATGTCCACGAGGTCGACCCGGAGATGGACGATGAGGAGGACAGACAGATACCGATAAACAAGAGCAAAGAGACGATAAATGTCATTCGCCGATGCATCGAAATTGCTAATCCCGATCTTATCGTTTTCGGCGTCGACAACATCAGCGGCTACTGGCAGGAGTTCACATATGAATATATGTATAATACTATCAAAAAGATAGTCGCGCCGATTGCGGAGAAAAATATCCCGCTCGCCATAGTTTTCGGCAATCACGATGCCGAGGCTCAGCCCAAATTGCCGTTTCTCGCGAAAGAGAATCAGATCTGTATATACGCCGAATACGAGAATTTTAGGAGCACGATGAACGACGAGGATGTCTCCGGCTGCGCGAATTGCAGTTTGCCAATTCTCTCTTCCGACGGCAGGCATATTGCTTGGAACATTTGGTGCATCGACTCGGGCGACTATGTCAGGGACGATGAGTTCAATGTTATAGACGACGCCGGATACGGCTTTGTAAAAAAAGATCAGATAGCATGGTACGAAAGACGCGCCGCCGAACTCAAGGCGCAGAACGGCGGAAAAGCCGTGCCCTCTCTGCTGTTTCAGCATATCCCCGTCATTCAGGAATACAAAAAACTCAAAAAAGACCCGGATGGCGAATACAGCCTCGGCGCGCAGCACTACTCCGTCCCGGACGGCGCACTGCTCGAGGGCGAGATTCACGAATCCCCATGCCCACCGCTCGAAAACGGCGACGAATTCGAGAGCTGGAATAGAACGGGCGATATAGTCGCCGCATTCTTCGGCCACGACCATGTGAACACATTCACAATGGAAGTCGACGGCATAAAGCTCGTTCAGAGCCCAGGCGCGGGCTACCACTCCTACGGCGACAAACGCGGCGGCAGACTGATTATAATAGACGAAAACAAGCCGGATTCGTATGAGTCGGAATGCATTTTCATCGACAGAATAACACAAGGTGAGCTTAAATAAATTCAAATAAAGGACGGAGAACAGCTATGGACAAATACGCAAGATTCAGATATCAGCCCTGCATCCCGCTCGGCGCGGACGGCAGAAAGGTCACAGGTTCACCCGAGCACGCCGCGCTCTCGAGAAAGGCCGCCGGCGAGGGTATGGTTCTGCTCAAAAACAGGCTTCACACTCTGCCGCTCACGCGCGGAACAAGAGTCGCACTCTTCGGCAAGGCGACTATCGAATACATAAAGGGCGGCGGCGGAAGCGGCGACGTTTTCTGCGCCTACATCCGCAATGTCTATGACGGATTCAGTCAGAAGGAAGCCGAGGGCAAGGTCAGCGTGTTCAAGCCGACCGTCGAGTTCTACAAAGAATACGTCAAGGAGGCGAGCAAGCGCATCCCGACCCGCGCCCAGATTGAGAAGATATGGGACAAGGTCAACGCCATGTCCTTCTGCAAAGAGAAAGACGATATAATCTACGACACCTTCGCGAGCATGCATGTTGCCGAGGCGCATATGCCCGACGAGCTCATAGCGGAGGCAGCCGCGAACGCGGATATCGCGATAATAACCCTCAGCCGCTTCTCCGCAGAGGGCGTTGACAGAAAGGCTATTCCCGGCGACTACTACCTTTCGGACACGGAGAAGAGCCTCATCGACCGAGTCGCTGCGGCATTCCCGAACACAGTTATAGTCCTCAACTCCGGCGCAGTCGTTGACTGCGAGTATTTCGCGGACAATGAAAAAGTCGGCGCGATAATCTCCGGCTGGCAGGGCGGACTCGAGGGCGGCATGGCGATTGCAGACATTATCTGCGGCGATGTCAACCCCTCCGGCAAATTGGCGGACACTATCCCCGACTCCTACGACTCATATCAGAACGCGCAGGAGTTCCTGACAGGCTTCGAGCATCTCGATTATTTTGATGATATATATGTCGGCTACCGCTATTTCGAGACGATTCCCGGCGCCGCCGAAAAAGTTCGCTATCCGTTCGGCTTCGGTCTCTCTTATACTGATTTCGAGTTCAGCGGCGCATTCTGCGGCGAGAGCGACGGAAAGATAGTCGCCGCGGTGACGGTCAAAAACATCGGCAAAGTACCCGGCAAAGAGGTCGTTCAGCTCTATTACAGCGCGCCGCAGGGCAAGCTCGGCAAGCCCGCAAGAGAGCTCGCCGCGTTCAAAAAGACGAAGCTGCTCTCCCCCGGTGAGTCCGAGGCAATCGCGCTGAGCTTTGATATCGGCGACATGGCGAGCTTCGACGATCTCGGCAAGATAAAGAAATCTGCGTTCGTGCTCGAAAAGGGCACATATTCGTTCTACATCGGAAATTCCGTCAGAGCGACAGAAAAGCTCCGCTACGACTTCGTGCTGAGCGAGGATATAATCACAAAAGAATCAAAGCCGCTCTGCAGACCGTTCAAGCTCGAAAAGCGTCTGCTCGCGGACGGCAGCTTTGAAAATCTCCCGACGGGCGAACCCGTTTACACACGCGGCACGCACACTTCTATCGAAGCAACCGCGCCAAAAGATACAATCATGTTCGACGAAGTCGGCGAAAATATAACGCTCGACGAATTTATAAAGCAGTTCACCGTTGACGAGCTTATCGACTTTGTCGGCGGGCATCAGAATCAGCCCGGAGTCTGCAACACAGGCGCGTTCGGCGGCATGAAACGCCTCGATGTGCCGCCCGTCCCGACTGCTGACGGGCCTGCGGGTCTGCGCCTCAACGCTTCAACGGGTGTGCCCACCACGGCATGGCCCTGCGCAACGCTTCTCGCGTGCACATGGAACACGGAACTCATTGAAGAAGTTGGCGCGGCAGGCGGCGCGGAGCTGCGAGAAAACAATCTCGGCGTGTGGCTCGCGCCCGCGATGAACATCCACCGCAATCCCCTGTGCGGACGAAACTTCGAATATTTCTCCGAGGATCCCCTCCTCGCCGGAAAGTGCTGCGCCGCCGACGTGCGCGGCATCCAGTCGCAGAAAATCGCCGCATCGGTAAAGCACTTCGCCTGCAACAACAGGGAGTCGAACCGCTTTGAATGCGATTCCAAAGTTTCCGAACGCGCGCTCAGGGAGATATATCTGCGCGGCTTCGAGATATGCGTCAAAGAGGCTGACCCGTGGACAATTATGTCCTCCTACAATCTCATCAACGGCTGCCACACTTCGGTGAGCCATGAATTGCTCACCGAGATGCTCCGCAACGAGTGGGGCTTCAAGGGCATGGTCACAACAGACTGGGGCGTCCACAGCAACCACTCCGACGAGGTTCTCGCCGGCAACGATGTCAAGATGGGCGACGGCGAGCCCGAGGAGCTGAAAGCCGCTTTTGAAAACGGCAAGATAACCCGCGCCGACCTTGAGACGAGCGTCAGACGCATACTCGAACTGACGATGAAGGTCGCGGAATAAATCAGATATAAAGCAAAGCAGTCGCCCGCGCGGCTGCTTTTGCATGTTCGGGCTATATTACGCCCGTTTTGTCTGCGGCTTTTTGGCAAAAATCGACATTGCAAAATATATTTTTCAATGATATACTTTAATTATTAACGCAGCATTATTAATCGTTGATGGGGATCGCCATAAGCCTGTCCGCAAAAGCCGGGGATGCCTTTCTTCCACCTTTTGTGCATCGTCTTTCCCCTGCGGTCGGATTATCTCCGTTTTGTGCACCCGCAGGCGGCATTTTGCAGGCAGAGCGGCGGATAAATAACGAAAAGAATTCAGTCTTTTGGTTATTTGATTGATAACGCTGCGTTATAAATATTTCAGGCGGTCGGCGATTTTTCGCCCGCCGTTATTTTTATTTTCTTGATGTTTTTCGCGCCGCAGAGTATAATTAATTTTATAAATATTTCTGTTGAGGTGCAAACGGTGAGGGACAAGCTCAGCGTATTAAAAGAATATTTCGGCCACGATTCTTTCCGCGAGGGGCAGAACAGAATAACGGACAGCCTGCTCGGCGGGCGGGATGTTCTCGGCATCATGCCCACGGGCGCCGGGAAGTCGATATGCTATCAGGTGCCCGCACTCATGTTTGACGGCATCACTATTGTCGTCTCCCCGCTTATCTCTCTGATGAAAGATCAAGTCAGCGCGCTCGTCCAGTCGGGCGTCGCCGCCGCATACATAAACAGCTCATTGACCCACGCGCAGTATCTGAAAGTGCTGCAAAACACGGAGAGCGGCAAATATAAAATAATTTATGTCGCACCGGAGCGGCTCTGCGCGCCCGCTTTTCTCGGAATATGCCGCAATCTCAATATATCCATGGTCGCGGTCGACGAGGCACACTGCGTCTCGCAATGGGGTCAGGATTTTCGCCCGAGCTATCTAAAAATACCCGATTTTATCGACGCTCTTAACTCCCGTCCCGTTGTCGGCGCGTTTACCGCTACCGCCACGGGAGCCGTCAGAGATGATATAAAAACGCTGCTCAGGCTCGTCTCCCCGCTCGTTGTCACAACGGGCTTCGACAGGCCGAACCTGTTCTTTTCTGTCATGCAGCCGAAGAACAAATCGATCGAGCTGATGAAGCTGATAAAAGAGCGCAAGAATGAATCCGGCATAGTTTATTGCTCGACGCGCAAGGCGGTCGAGGAAGTGTGCGAACTGCTTCAAAAAAACGGATTCGCCGCTACCCGCTACCACGCGGGGCTTGATGAAAATGAACGCAGGCGCAACCAGGACGATTTTGTCTATGACCGCGCGACGATAATGGTCGCCACAAACGCATTCGGCATGGGGATCGACAAATCGAATGTCTCGTTCGTCATCCACTACAACATGCCGAAGAATATGGAGAGCTACTATCAGGAGGCGGGACGCGCCGGGCGCGACGGCAGGAGTGCGGACTGTATTCTGCTCTACAGCGCAAAGGATGTGCGGACGAATCAGTTCTTAATAAACAACTCCGAGCCGAACCCCGACCTCACCGAGGACGAGCAGGAAGAGGTCAGACGGCGCGACAGAGAGCGGCTCAAGCAGATGACTTTTTACTGCACGACGCACAAGTGCCTGCGTAAATTCATACTCGAATATTTCGGCGACAAGGGCCCCGAGCGGTGCGAAAAGTGCTCCAACTGCCTCTCGAATCACGAGAACACGGATATCACGGTTGACGCGCAGAAGATAATGTCATGCGTCGCACGGACGGGTCAGCGATACGGCAAAAAAGTAATTTGCGATGTCCTGCGCGGGAGCAAAAACGAGCGGCTGATATCCGCCGGGCTGAGCAGACAATCTACCTACGGCATAATGGCGGACTGCCCCGAAAAGCGGCTGCGTGACATCATCGACCACCTCTGCGAAAGCGGATACATGACCGCACAGGGCGACGAATACCCGATACTCAAACTCGCGCCGAAGAGCCGCGGAGTTCTGACGGGTCAGGAGACGCTGCGCATGATGCTCGAGATACCGCAGAAAAAGAAAGCTGCCGCCGTAAAAGACGCTCTGCTCCCGCCGGCGGACGAAAAGCTCCTTGCCGCGCTCAAAGATCTGCGAAAAAGTCTCGCCATGCGTCAGAGCATACCGGCTTATGTCGTTTTCACCGACGCGACGCTCATCGATATGTGCCGCCTCAAGCCGAAAACGCAGGAGGAATTTATGGAGGTCTCCGGAGTCGGTCAGGCAAAATCACAGCGCTACGGAGAAGTTTTCCTCGCAGTTATTGCAGAATTTTCGGAATAAATTTTAAAAGCAGGGCACCGGATATCCGATGACCTGCTCTGTTTTTTATGCCGTTCTTCGCTTGTTATATACGAACATCCCCACTCCCGCGCCGCAGATAAGAACATAGCCTATAATGCTCAGGACATCCGGCACATCGCCGAAGACGAAAAATCCGAGCGCCGCGGCGAAGAGCACCTGCGTGTAGTCATAGACCGAAATCTCCTTCGCCGGCGCGCAGATATACGCCCGAGTTATTCCTATCTGACCGACGCAGGCGAAAGTCCCCGCGAGGACGAGATAAATAAGCTGCATAGCGCTCATATGCTTGTACCCTGCTATCATAAACGGCAGGCACAGCGCGCACGAAAACGCGGAGAACCAGAAAATTATCCGCTTGCTATCCTCTTTTCTTGAGCCGAGGCGGCGCACGAAAGTATAGGCTATTCCCGCACCCGCTCCGCCGAGAAGCCCCGCGACAGCCGCGAGCACTTCGGGATTGTCAAACCCCGGCTTTATGATGCACATGCTGCCCGCGAACGCAACGCACACGCCCGCTATCTGAACTATGCTCGGGCGCTCTTTGAGCAGAATTACAGAGAATATTATCGCAAAAAACGGCGAGAGTTTGTTAAGCATATTCGCGTCCGACAGGTTGAGTTTACCTATCGCGTAGAAATTGCACAGCATGCCGAGAGTGCCGAAAAAGCAGCGCCCGAAAAGATCGGGGATATTCTTTTTCGCGGGCACGAATCCTGTTTTATCGCGCAGCATCATGATAAAAATAAAAATCAGCGCGATAAAATTCCTAAAAAACGCCTTCTGAAACGAGGGCAGGTCTCCCGCGAGCTTGACGAACATCGACATCAGCGAAAAGCCGAACGCCGCCAAAATTATATAGAAAACACCTTTTATTTTTGAGCTGAGTTTTGTCATAGGCTTCCGCCTTTTTGTTTGATAGCGCGGTGCGCTCCGAATATTATTATACCACCGATGTCAAAATATAAAAAATCCGGAACACCTAAGCATTCCGGACATATTATCAAAGCTTCACATCAGGCTCTCGCCGCGCTCTTCGAGAAATTTCTTTACTTCGTCGAGCGTCGGTATCGACGCGGACGCGCCCGGGCGCGAGACTGCGACAGCCGAAGCCGCCGAGGCAATTTTCAGCGCGCGTTCTGCGCCGAATCGCTCGAGCATGGCGAAGAAAAAGCCGAGAAAAGTGTCCCCCGCCGCTGTCGTGTCAACGACAGGCACGCTGAATATTTCGCAGTAAATGCCGTTTTTCGTGTGGGATACGCACGCATCGCGGTACGCCATATCCGCCGCCGTCTCCGAGTCGCCGGGATTGATATAACCGAAATAATCGCCCCTTATCTGCGCACCTATCCACTCGCGGTAGGGGTTCTTATATTCTGCGGACGCGGGCGGCGCAAAGCCCTTGACGAAGTTGCAGAATGCCGCTCGCTCGGCGGTGCAGTAGGCATTCTTCGGCTGCCTGTTGAGCCAGATATCCGCCACATTTTTCGAGGTAAAATTCCTGCCGTATTTTTCTATAAGCTCCTGATAAAGCACCGTGTAGCTCGTATCGTCGTCCGCCGGGGCGCACTCGGAAATATCGGCATACATATTCTTGCCGAGCCAGCTCCCGACGCGCCCGAGCAGCTCATCGGACAGCTCGCTGCGTTTAATATATCTGTGCATCGGATAGTTTCCCGTCTCACGCAGGAGAATGCCGAGTTCTGGATTTCTCACGCCCTCGACGGGCTTTCCAAGGAAGCAGCCGCATATCCTGCCGTACCAAGCGCCGGCTATTTTATCGTGCAGGCGGGATTTGTCAACGCCGCGCTTTTCGGGGACTGTCCCCCTGCACATTTTTATCTCGTCGAGCTCGCTCGGCTCGTCAAATTCATAGTCCTTTTTAATCGGAGTGCGGGACACTATATCAAACATGACATCCGCTATGCTCTCTTTATACTCGCCGCCGGGAAGATGCGAAACAGCCTTGAAAAGCTCCTCGCATTCATCGATATCTATGCCCTCTTCGCACGACTGCCTGAACTCAACCATCAGCTCCCCGGAATACAGCTTCCACGGGTGGAGCGACGGATAGTCGGGTCTGACGCCCGCCCTGCGTTTTTCGTCGCGGACACGCTCGGTGCAGCCGGTCAGCAATTCATCGAGCGAAACATTGAGTATCTGCGAGAGTATTATCAGATTGTCCACCGACGGTTTCGCGTGGTCGCTCTCCCACTTCTGCACCTACTGGCTCGAAACGGAGCACTTCTGCGCGACATCGTCGCGGGTCAGCCCCGCCTTCTTTCTGAAATCATATATGCGGTTTCCGAGTGTCATTCGATCAACTTCTGTTTTTTCTTGATTATATCAAATCGCGCCGACTTCTTCAATCTACCACAGGTTGTTTTTTGCGCACCCGGGGGTTGAAGAAATCATTGATGGTGGTTATAAAGCAATAACTTTTTTACTCAAGAGATAGAGAATACGCAAAAAATCCTACCCGCGGGTAGGATTTTTGATTTATAACCACTATATCGCCCTTATTTTTCAAAGAAAAACTTCTTTGCCGCTGCGGCGGCGGGGCCGATAAAGCTGTGCTTATCGTCGAGCGGGGAATGTCTGATGTACCCCCTGCCGAAGCCGGAATAATACTGCGCGCACCGCTTCGCGAAAAGGTCAAATATATCGTTCTCAAACATATAGCCGAACGCCACGACGCTGTCCGGCGCAATGACCGTGGCGGCATTCGTGACCGCCTTTGCGAGGCTGTCCGCGCATCTTTCAAGCTCAACTTTAACTGCGCCGTCGCTCTTTGCAGATAAAAGTATCTGCTTTATGTCGATTTTTTTGCACGCGAATATTATGTGGAACAATATACATAATCCGCAAAAATACTTGCGCTTTTCTGTTACAGATGGTATAATATATCTTGGAAAGCACCCAAAGTATAATCTGCTTCATTCGACACCCCCCTACCCCGCGGGTTGCGGTACCCAAAAAACGGACGGAGGACCTTGCAATGACAGACTACGGCAGGACGGATATTTTCCTCGGCGAGAGCCGAGTGAATCGTTCTGCCCTTTTGCTGCAGCAACAGGTCTTTTTGCATAACAAAATAAACAGAACTATACCGGAGACAGGCTATTTTTGCGCTGTCCCCGGTTTTTTGCGTTTTAAAAGGGCGGTGATATATGGTCTGTAAAAGCTCATAGGTCAGACCGGCTTTTGCCGGAACAAAAAAGTCCTTCCAAGAAATAAAGGAGGGAGAAACAAAAATACAAATCGGAGGAACAAAAAAAAATGAAAAAACGAATTTTAAGCATGCTGCTTTGCTGCCTCATGCTGTTCGGACTGGTTTTCACAGTCTCCGCAGATCCCGATCAGCCCGAAGTTGATCCCGTTGCACACGCAATCACCGTTACAACCGAAAACGGCACTGCAACCGCATCCGCGGAAACCGCTTTCGCAGGCACGGAAATCACCCTTACCGCAGAAGCCAACGAGGGCTTCAGATTCCTGAAGTGGGAAGTTGTTGAGGGTCAGATTGAGATAGCAGACGACAAGTTCGTTATGCCCGACGAGGATGTTGAAGTTAAGGCCATATTCGCCGCAGAGCACAAGATCGTTGTTCTGACTGATAAGAACGGCACCGCTTCCGCATCCGCAACCGATGCTATCGCAGGCACCGAGATAGTTCTCACCGCCAAGGGCAATGACGGCTACTACTTCAAGGAGTGGCAGGTCATCAGAGGCAATGTCGAGATAAAGGACAACAAGTTCGTTATGCCCGATGAGGATGTCACCGTTAAGGCTATCTTTGCGGAAATCAAGGACGCTCCGAACGATGACGACATGAACGTTAAGCGCGACATACATTTCGTATTGGTCAAGACTGACGGAAACGGCGTCGGCGTTGCATATCCGCCTTACTCCGAGGCAGGCACAAAGGTAACGGTCGTTGCCATTGCGAAGCCCGGCTACAAGTTCAAGGAGTGGAAGGTCGTCAAGGGCGGCGTTGAGTTAGAGAACAAGAGCATTGCCACCTTCGAAATGCCCGCAGAGAACGTTATACTCGAAGCCATATTCGAGTCCGACGGCACCGAGGGCGACAAGCCTGACATCCCGAAACCCGACAAGCCCGATACACCCGACAAGCCCGGTACACCCGACAAGCCCGGTACACCCGACAAGCCCGGTACACCCGACAAGCCCGGTACACCCGACAAGCCCGGCACGTCTGACAAGCCCGGCGCAACCGACGTACCCGACACAGGTGATACGACTAACGTATTCCTCTGGGCTGCAGCTCTGGTAATCGGCGGCGGTGCTGCAATAGGCACTGTTGTCAGCAAGAAAAAGAAGAGAGAAGAAAGCTAATCTTTCGGAACACTGAAAAGAGCGGTCGCTTCGGCGGCCGCTCGATTTTTGTTTGGCGGCGGAAAAATACAAATTATTGCGCGAAAAATCCCGATGCAGTGCATAACCGCATCGGGATAAAGCATGTCAGAATTTCAAATTAAAGCATTGACGCTGCCTTTTAGGACGCATTACTCACCTATCGGCTCCGACTTCCGGGTGTTCGCGCCGAAATAGATACCGGAACGGCCGAACCTATTGGAAATCACGGTTTCGTGCTTTTATTTCAGGCCTTTTACAAGTTTAATAATCTGAACGGAGAAGGTCACAGATAATTCTGCAAGTTTATTTTTCTTTTATATTCGTATCACCTGTTTATATAGACAGTATATCCTAAATCCGAACATTGTTCAATGACGCCGACGCTGTGCGCCCGATGATGTCGCTTGCGCTCCGAAATGTTGCTGTTCGCTTCGCTCACAGTGAAATAATTTGCTCTGCAAATTGTGAAATTTGATGCTTCGCATCAAGTGAATGTGAAACAAAGCCTCACCGCCGCAGCGATTTCACACGCCGCAGACGTATTTCACATTTGCAAAGCAATATTTCACATCGAAGATATTTCACTCGTTCCAAAGGAACGAATTTCACTGAAAAAAGCACGCAATAAGCGTGCTTTTTTCTGGTGCGGGCGACCGGACTTGAACCGGTACGGTGTCACCACCGAGGGATTTTAAGTCCCTTGCGTCTGCCGATTTCGCCACGCCCGCATATTAATAATGACCGCCGGAGGCTTTTCCGGCGGTTATTATTATATTGTATTATCCGATGTTTGTCAACAGATTTGTGCTTTTCACGCTTCCATTCCGAACGGGTCGTCGTAATGGTGCGCCTGTTCGAGCATCATATCCTTGACCTTCATCAGGCGCGTTGTTGTGCTGCGCTCGTTCTCATCGAGCTTCATCGAGATATACTTTATCGTCTCCTCATACTGAGGGATCATAACATGCTCAAGGGCGTTGACTCTGCGGCGCGTTTTTTCTATCTCGCCCGCGAGCAACTGGCACGATTTCTCGACCTCTGCAAGTCTGAGCATATCCGGCATTATCTCCGACAGCGCGCTGACCGCATTGTCAAGCTCCGCCGAGGTGAACGCCGTTCCGTATGAATAAATATCGTTCTTGTCAGCAGTTTTATACTGAACATCGAAAACCGGAATCATAACGCTCATCACATTTTTCTCCGAGCTCTCGAGGCTCATCTCCTGCGTGGGGAGCATCATGGCGACGCTCAGGCTCTTGTCGTTCATGGCACTTCTGGCTATCTCCATGTTGACGTTCGCCTGCTTTATCCCCTCTTCCACACGGATGCGAAGAGCCTTATTCTCTTTTACAAGATCGAGGAAGCGGCGCATGAGCTCATCGCGCTTGTCTTTGAGCAGCTTATGTCCCCTGCGCGCAGTCGAGAGCTTGCGCTTTAGGTTTGTAAGCTCCATTCGCGTGGGGTTCACGTTCATTACCGCCATAGTCTATCACTTCTTCCCATATGGATTCAGAACTTGCCGTAATACTTGTCGAGGAACTCGTCGCTGACGCGCTTGAGCTCGCTGCGCGGGAGAATCGAGAGCAGCTTCCAGCCGATGTTGAGCGTCTCTTCGATGCTTCTGTCGGTATCAAAGCCCTGCGAAACATATTCTTTCTCGAATTCGTCCGCAAACTTTGCGTAGAGCTTATCCATATCCGTCAGCGCGTCCTCGCCCAGAACAACCATGAGTTCCTTTGCGTCCTTACCGCGCGCATACGCGGAGAACAGCTGGTTCATCGTGTTCGAGTGGTCGGCTCTCGTCTTGCCCTCGCCGATACCCTTATCTTTAAGTCGGGACAGGGACGGCAGAACATCGATAGGCGGGTTGATGCTCTTCCTGTAAAGCTCACGGCTGAGGATTATCTGACCCTCGGTGATGTAGCCTGTGAGGTCGGGAATGGGATGGGTCTTATCATCCTCGGGCATGGTGAGGATCGGAATCATCGTTATGCTGCCGGGCTTGCCCTTCTGCCTGCCTGCGCGCTCATATATAGACGCGAGGTCGGTGTACATATAGCCGGGATATCCGCGGCGGCCGGGGACTTCCTTTCGCGCCGCAGAAACTTCACGCAGCGCGTCCGCGTAGTTCGTGATATCAGTCAATATAACAAGGACGTGCATCCCGCGGTCAAACGCGAGATATTCCGCGGCGGTCAGAGCCATCTTCGGCGTTGCGATACGCTCGATGGCGGGGTCGTTTGCGAGATTCGAGAACATAACGGTTCTGTCGAGCGCGCCGGTGCTTCTGAAGCTCTCGACGAAGTAGTTCGACTCCTCGAAGGTTATACCCATAGCCGCAAAGACAACGGCGAACTGTTCGTTATCGCCGAGCACCTTTGCCTGACGAGCTATCTGCGCCGCGAGGTTTGCATGGGGCAGACCGGAGGCCGAGAATATCGGCAGCTTCTGACCTCTGACGAGGGTATTAAGTCCGTCTATAGCGGAGATACCGGTCTGGATGAACTCCTGGGGATAGCTTCTGGCTGCCGGATTCATCGGCAGGCCGTTGACATCCATTCTCTTCTCGGGGATTATCTCGGGGCCGCCGTCTATGGGTCTGCCGAGTCCGTCAAAGACGCGGCCGAGCATATCGGGCGAAACGCCGAGTTCCATCTGTCTGCCGGAGAAACGCACCTTGCTGTTGGCGAGGTTGATTCCGGCGGAGTTTTCAAACAGCTGAACGAGCGCGTTCGTGCCGTCGATTTCGAGCACGCGGCAGCGGCGGGTCTCGCCGTTTGCAAGCTCTATTTCGCCGAGTTCGTTATACTTGACTCCCTCGACCTCACGCACGAGCATAAGAGGTCCCGAAACCTCCTGAATAGTTCTGTATTCTTTAGGCATCAGTATTCCTCCCTTGCGTCAACAACGGCTTTTATCTCGGAATCTATCGCCGCGCAGACTGTTTTATATGTGTCCTCAATGTCCTTTTCAGGGACATATTTGAAGCGTCCGATGCTCTCTCTCGAGGGTATCGAGACGAGTTTTTCAATATCCGCGCCCTTTTTGAGCGCATCGAGAGAACCGTCATAGAAGCGCAGGACGAGCTTCATCATCAGATACTGCTTGCGCAGGGACGAATATGTGTCCACCTCGTGGAAAGCGAGCTGATGCAGGAAGTCCTCGCGTATTGAGCGGGCAGTCTCCATCTTGAGTCTGTCGGTCGGAGAGAGGGCGTCCATACCGACGAGCTTAACTATTTCATCGAGCGAGGCTTCGTCTGAAAGCAGAGCCATGAGCCTTGCGCGAAGCGTGGTCCACTCATCCGAGACATTCTCGTTGAACCAGCTTCCGAGCGAGTCGGCATAGAGGGAATAGCTCGTCAGCCAGTTTATCGCCGGGAAGTGGCGCTTATATGCGAGCGCCGAGTCGAGTCCCCAGAAGACCTTTACTATTCTGAGTGTCGCCTGGGAGACGGGCTCCGAAATATCGCCGCCGGGAGGCGAAACAGCGCCTATGACCGAGAGCGCGCCCTCGCGTCCGTCCGAGCCGAGGGAAATAACACGTCCCGCACGCTCATAGAACTGGGCAAGTCTGCTGCCGAGATAAGCGGGGTAGCCCTCTTCGCCGGGCATCTCTTCAAGTCTGCCGGACATCTCGCGCAGAGCCTCCGCCCAGCGGGAGGTAGAGTCCGCCATGAGGGCGACGGAATAGCCCATGTCTCTGAAATATTCCGCTATCGTGATGCCCGTGTATATCGACGCTTCGCGCGCGGCGACGGGCATATCCGAAGTGTTTGCTATAAGCACGGTGCGCTCCATGAGCGACTTTCCGGTGTGCGGGTCGATAAGCTCGGGGAACTCATTCAGAACATCTGTCATCTCATTTCCACGCTCGCCGCAGCCGATGTAGACGACTATATCCGCCTCAGCCCACTTTGCAAGCTGATGCTGAGTGACAGTCTTGCCGCTTCCGAACGGGCCGGGAATCGCCGCGACGCCGCCCTTAGCTATCGGGAACAGCGTATCAACGACGCGCTGACCGGTGACGAGCGGAACATTCGGCGCAAGCTTCTTTTCAAACGGTCTGCCGCGGCGCACGGGCCATTTCTGCATGAGCGTTACGGGCAGCTCCTCGCCGTTCGCGGTCTCTATCGAACCTATCTGCTCGGTTACGGTGTAATCGCCCTCAGCTATAGATTTGACGGTGCCTACAACGCCGGGCTTCACCATTATTCTGTGTTCGACTATCTCGGTCTCCTGCACGGTGCCGAGGATATCGCCGCCGACGACCTTGTCGCCCGCTTTCACTTTCGGCACAAAATGCCACTTCTTCTCCCTGTCGAGAGCGGGCACCTCAACGCCTCTGACGAGGCTGTTGCCGACGAGCTCGCGTATCTTTTCGAGCGGGCGCTGAATGCCGTCGAAAATGCCCTCGATAAGTCCTGGGCCGAGCTCGACGCTCAGCGGCTCGCCCGTTGACTCGACGGGTTCGCCCGTGCCGAGTCCGGAGGTCTCCTCATAGACCTGAATGGAGGCTCTGTCGCCGTGCATCTCTATTATCTCGCCGATAAGCTTGCTGTTGCTGACGCGCACGACGTCGAACATGTTCGCCTCGCGCATGCCCGTTGCAACAACGAGCGGACCGGCTATTTTTGAAATCTTTCCTGTAGTCATATCTGTTATCACGCCTTTCGGTTGAGCGTCATTATTTGTCCAGTATGTCCGAGCCGACCGCCTTTTGGACGGATCTGCTGACATTCTTCATACCCATGCCCGTGTTTCCCTTGACTCCGGGAATGGGCACTATTGCGGGCAGAGGTCTTGTGCGGTAGCGTTCGAGCTCGTTTTCGAGCCCGGAGGCAAGAGCCTCGGTGATGAATATCACCGCATACCCGCTCTCCGCCATTTTATGGAGCATCGGCTCCGCCTCGGCGGGGTCGTCGACGGGGAAGATGTGCAGTCCTATGGACGCAAAGCCGAAGATGCTGTCTCTGTCGCCCATTACGGCTATCTTATGCATAGACTTCCCTCACTCTCGCTCTTATTGTCTCTGCGGAAAAGCCGTTGAGCTTCGCCGAGAGTATAACTCTGACATTTTTCGTCTCCGTCTCGACGGCATTATAATAAGCCGCAAGCGGGTCGGGGCCGAACGCCGTATATTTTGCCTCGGTCATCTGCTGCGCCGAGAGCTCGTCACACTTCTTTTCAAAAGCCGTAAGCCCCTCTTTGAGGCTGTCCGCAAGGGAGCCCAGTTCAGTGTTCGCGAGCATATCCGCAACTGCGTCAACGCCCTCAAACGCCGCGTGGATCAGCTCGTCTGAATTAAGGCTTTCGCACGGGCACAGCGCATTTTTGATATATTGAGCCGTTCTGTCTGCCGAAGCGCAGCGCAGCGCCGTTTTTATATCGGCGGCAGCGCACGAGAGCTCGACCTCTTTCATTAAAAGCCCACTCCCGCTCTTTTCGGCGAACTGCTTTCTCGTTTTCAGCGCCGCCGTATCTATCGCGGTGTCCGCAAGTCTGCCGCTCTCGAGCTTGACTATCGCATCATAAGCCGCCTGCGCGCAATCCCTCATGCACTCGGGCAGGGAGTCAAGCTCGTTTCGCTCGACGTAGCCGATTATTTCCGCCGGATCCCACACACTCGGTTTTACAACATAGTCGGACGGGTCGAGGTCGGAGAACTTCGCCTTGAGCGCCGCTTTGAGATTGAAGAAATCGTTGTTTATCACGAGCGCATCGAGAAGTGAAGCGTCCGGCGCACTCTCTTTGAGCAGCTGCCACGCGGCGTTCACATGCTCTTCGAGCATCGGCGCATAGTCGTGACCGACGCCGTCGGTATGCCAGCCCTTGTCGCCGAGCAGTCTCAGCGCCGCCTCATAGCTCTCAGCCGATATCAGCTGTTCAGTCTCGGCGGGAGTGAGCAGATTCACTTCGTTCGCTCTGATTCGCGCTACGGCGTAGGCATATTCATTTTCATGCATATTTTTCACCGCCGTTTAAAATATCACGCCGCAGACTTTTTCGCGGATGGTGTCCTTCTGCTCGTTTATGAGCGCTCTGAAGGTACAGTTTATCTCAATATCGCCGTAGACGAGGATAAACCCGTTTTCGATATCCGCACCCTGCGCCGCAAGCTTCACCGAACCGTCTTTCAAGTCGGCGTTTATTCTTTCAATAAATCCCGACGGCACGCGGTCAAGGTCGGCTTTCGAGAGCCTCATCTCCCCCTCGCCCTTGCAGGCGTTTCTGACGGCGAGCTTTTCGAGCGCCGCGAAATAATCGTCCGCGCCCATATTGCACATTGCGTCATAAGCCGCCTCTATCGCCGCGTCTACTGCCTCAACTTTAGCTGAGAGCTCAGCTCTGCGGGCAATGCCGCTTATATTCGCTTCGGACATATTTAATATCGACTGTGCCTTTTTCTCAGCGTCCGCTATAATATCGGAATAAGCCTTTTCGGCGTGCGCGTTCGCATCCTCCGCGATATCCTGCGCCTTTTTCTGCGCCTGATCCGCAATCTCGCGGCAGCTCGCCAGAGAATCGGCATTTATTTTTTCAATTATTCTGTCAAGTCCGCTCATCATTTCATCCCTTTCGCCGGCGCATACGCGCCGTTTTTTCGGTCATCAGATATTGAGTCCGCTGATGCTGAAGATCGAAAGGATCGAGACGAGCAGGGCGATAACGGCGTAGGTCTCGACCATTGCCGCCATGGTTATAGCCTTACCGTTCTGGTCGGGCTTCTTGGCTATTATGCTGACGCCTGCCGCCGCAGTCTTGCCCTGAGCTATTGCGGAGAAATAACCGACTATCGCAATGGGCATGCAGGCCGCAAACATCATAAGACCTTTTTCTATCGAGAGAGGCTCGAAGCCGCTGCCGATAACGCCCATTCTGTTGAGCGCAAGGAACGCTGTAAGGAAGCCGTAGAGTCCCTGAGTACCGGGAAGGATCTGAAGGATAAGCACTTTACCGAACTTCGTGGGGTCTTCTGTGATAACGCCTGCTCCAGCCTGACCGACGAGGCCGACACCCTTTGCGGAGCCCATACCGGAGAGTATAGCCGCAAGAGCGGCGCCGAGAACTGCTATTGATGTTCCGAGACTTGAAAAAATAGACATTATTGTATTTCCTCCTTGAATCTGAAATGTTTTGTATCTGCTTTTAAGGGGGTGAAGGAGCGCCCTCCGCCCTCATAAAATTTTGAGAAGAATTCAACATACTGAAGCCTGTTCGTGTGGACATATGTGCCGATAAGATTTATCGCGATGTTCGCCGTATGTCCGAGCAGGAATACTATAATAAACAATATCAGCTTTGCGACTTTGTTGCCGGGCATCGTGCCGAGCAGGTTAATAACCGTCGCTATAACGCCGGTCGAAAGTCCGAGCGCCAGCAGGCGCGAATAGGATAGGATATCTCCGAGATATCCGGACGCCGTGTTATACAGCCCGTAGAGTCCGCCGCCGAGCTTGCCGATAATGTTCTTGGCGCTCCGCCCGCTCGTCAGAACGGTCAGCACCGCGCCGACAAGGGCGACATATTTGCCTATTGTCGTCAGCGTCTGCGGCACATCGATTATGATTCCTGCGCCCAGCGGTGCGATACCTGCGACGAGCAGATAGACGGGAACGACATCGCAGAATGCGTCAAGCTTCTTGCCGTCCTTCCAGAGCATATAGAACCTGACCGCAAGACCTGCGAACAGGTGGATTATGCCGAACAGGAACGAATAGAGCAGCAGCTTCATCGGGTCGTTGACCGGCTCAAACCAGACTGCCGTCGAGCCTATCTCCTTGCCGAAGAACTCGCGCGCTATGACCTGCGGCGCGTCGCCGAACCAGCTGCCGAACATCGTGCCCCAGAACACGGTCGAGATTCCGCAATAGAGGAACATATTGACCGTCTTTTTCATCCTGGGCTCGAGCTTGAGCTTCGCCTTGGCTATGAGCATGGCGATGACCATTATCACGCCGTAGCCCGCGTCCGAGAGCATGATGCCGAAGAAGACATAGTAGAAGAACGCCATAACGGGGTTCGGGTCGACATCGTCGCGGTTTGGCATCGAATACATTTCTGTTATCGGCTCGACGGGCGCGACAAAGGCGTTGTTTTCGAGCAGCACCGGCACATCGGCATCTGCGTCCGGGTCGGTAATTTCGATAGCGACCGTGTATTTCTTTTCGAGCGCGTCAATAACTTTTGCAGCCCGCTTCTCGGGGATATATCCCGTGAGGACGAAGATGCGGTTCGTCATGGCTATGCGCTCAAGAGCCGCGTATTTTTCTTTCTTTATCGTGAAATAATCAATGACGAAGCTGATATCATCGTAGCAGCCCGCAAGCTTCACTATTTCGGCTCGCGCCGTTTCGGAATCTTTTTCGTTCTGCTCGATCTGCTTTTGAAGCCGCTCATATCTCACGCGCGGCGGATGCTTCGTCGGGTCGGACGGATAAGCGAAATTGAGCGTTCTCAGCACTTCGAATATCTCTTTTTCGCATTCCCTGTGGCATATAACAACGGCGCAAGTGCGCTCGCTGTTAGCCGAGATTATCTGCGCGTCGACTTCGTTTATCTCCGGCGCTGCCGCCGCTATCGCTTCGAGAAGCGACTGCGCGTCATACTGCACCGGGAACGAGCCGATAAACACTGCAGACGAATCCGTGCCCTTGCATTTCATCGGGATATCGAGGCTCAGCCACGGTTCGAGCGCGTCCATCGCGGTGCGGCACCGGACATTGTCCGCCGCATATTCGCGCATATCCGCTTCGAGCGAGTTTATCCTGTAGCACTCGCGGAGTATTTCGTCCGCCTCGTCGGCTTTTTTAAGATACTCCGAAACCTCGAGCTCCTTTCTGCCGCCGAACGACGACATGAGGCTCTGCATCAGTCCCTTTTTCTGCGGAGCATATTTGTCGAGCGTTTTCTGCGCGCTCTCCGCCGCCGCGAGGTACCGTTCAAAGGTCGAAACGGTGACGCCCGTTGACAGCTTGCAGAGCGATTCGCTCTCTTCGCAGTCGGTCAGCTCGACAGTACCCATACGCTGAAGGCAGTCGATTATCTCCTTGCTCTGTTCAAGCGGAGCGAGCAGCTCGATGCACTTCATTTTAAGCTTTGCCAACCTGACACCTCCTGACTTTTCTGTAATTTCTGAGCCGTTTCATCAGATCACCGTCTCCATAACCGCTCTGATTGCCTCGGCTCTGTGCGCTTCGGCAGCCGCAAGCACTTCGCGCTTGCGCTCCCCTGCCGCCTTTTCAGCTTTCTCCTCGTTTGCACGCGCCTGTTCGCGCGCACCCGCGATGATTTCTTCCGCTTTCTTTGCGGCCTCAGCCTTCTTTCTTGCAACTGCGCCCTCGCCCGCTTCGACCGCCGCGTCGACGGTTTTCTGCGCCTGTTCGTGCGCCGCTTTCTGCGCCTCTTTGTCCGAATTTTCGGCATCGAGCACCTTTGAAAGCATTTCGGACGCCATAGAAACACGCTCCTTTCATCGGCGAACATATATAAAGAATATTTTTCCGCCGCATTTTCTGTTATTTTACCACAAAATTATGACCGAAAAATGAACAGAAAGCACAAATATTTTATCTATAATGCTTATATCTATATGTCCGCATCTTACCGGATATTTTATCACACTGCAAAGCGCGATTAAATACCCAACATTCGCCCGCTGTCGCAAAGTTGCACATTCGGGCGCATTTGTCCAAAAGGTTGTAAACTCGGGGCGCATTTGGTATAATGAGTCATACCCAAAACGGAGGAAAAAGATATGACGGAAAAACTCTCGGCATTCGATCTTGAAACATTTATGTCTAAGCTCGTCGACGCGCTGCCAAAGCTCGCCGGGGCTGTGATAATAATCGCGCTCGGCTTCTGGGTCAGCTCGCTTATCGGCAAACTGCTGATAAAAGGTCTGACGCGAAAGGGCGTTGACGCATCCATCCACTCGTTTCTGCGCAGCATCGTAGTCTGGCTGCTGAGATTTGCGGTCATACTCTCCGCGCTCTCGACTCTCGGCTTCAATCTGAACTCGTTCATCGCCGCCCTCGGCGCGGCGGGACTGACCGCCGGCATGGGTCTGCAAAACAGCATCGCCCAGTTTGCCAGCGGCATACAGATACTCGTCAACAAGCCTTTTAAAAGCGGCGACTTCGTCGAACTTGAGAACATAAGCGGACGGGTTCACGAGATAAAGCTGATGTACACGGTGTTTACGACCGTTGACAACAAGCGCGTTATAGTCCCGAATTCGCACATCACGAGCAACAATATTATTAACTACAACGCCGAAGGGCGACGCAGACTCGACATGACCTTCTCCGTCTCCTACTCCGACGACATAGTCCTCGCAAAGCAGGTGCTCTACGCGCAGGCGCTCAAGAACGAACTCATCTATAAAAATCCCGAGCCGGAAGTCGTCGTCAAGCAGCAGGCGGCGAGCAGCATCGACCTTCTGCTCATGGCGTGGTGCTCATCTTCCGATTATCTGACCGTCTACTACAAACTGCAGGAGGATGTCAAAACAGCCTTCGACGAAAACGGAATCAACATCCCGTTCAACCAGCTCGATGTCCATGTATCTAACTCATAAGTTTTAAATTTGTCATAATTAACAAAAAAACGCCCAATTGTCTGCGGCAGATTTTTTTGAAAAAGTTCTTTTTGACTATCAATCGGGCGTTTTTTATTATATAATGTTAGATGAAGGTAAAAAAGACAATTTAATCTGCGGAGGGAATTATTATGTCAGAAGCTTTAACTGCACCGGATTTTTCAACTATTCCTGTAGGACCGCTTGCGCTCATCGCACTGCCCGGCTGTGAGGAGCTTGCCGCAAAGATCGACGCCTATCTCAAAACATGGCGCGAGATCCGCGAGAGCGAGCACAAAACAACCATCGCGTTCTCGGGCTATCAGCGCGACTCCTACCTCATCAAGGCGGCATTCCCGCGTTTCGGCTCGGGCGAATCGAAGTGCCACATCCAGCAGTCCGTTCGCGGCTACGATATCTTCATCGTCTGCGATATGTTCAACTACGGTCTGACCTATAAGATGTACGGCAAGGACAATATGATGAGTCCCGACGATCACTACGCGAACCTCAAGCGCGCCATCAGCGCGATCGGCGGCAAGGCAAGACGCATCACCGTCATCATGCCCATGCTCTACGAAGGAAGACAGCACAAGCGTTCAAGCAGAGAATCCCTTGACTGCGCCATGGCTCTTCAGGAGCTGAGCGCTCTCGGAGTGGACAACCTCATCACCTTTGATGCGCACGACGCGCGAGTTCAGAACGCTATCCCGAACCACGGCTTTGAAAACATTCAGCCTGCTTACCAGATGATAAAGGCGCTCGTTAAGAATGTTCCCGATCTCAAGATCGACAACGATCATCTGATGATAATTTCCCCCGATGAGGGCGGCATGGGTCGTTGCATCTATTATTCGACCGTTCTCGGCGTTGACCTCGGTATGTTCTACAAGAGACGCGACTATTCGGTCGTTGTTGACGGCAGAAACCCGATAATCGCCCACGAGTTCCTCGGCGACAATGTTGAGGGCAAGGATGTTGTCATTGTTGACGACATGATTTCCTCCGGCGAGTCGATGATCGAAGTTGCAACGAAGCTCAAGGAGCTCAAGGCGAGAAGAATCTTCGTCTGCACCTGCTTCGGCCTGTTCTGCAACGGACTTGAGGCTTTCGACAAGGCATACGAAAGCGGCCTTATCAACAAGGTGTTCACCACCAACCTCATCTACAGAACCCCCGAGCTCAAACAGCGCGAGTGGTATGTCGAAGTTGATCTGTCGAAGTACATCTCCTATGTTATCGACACTCTCAACCACGACACCTCGGTCAGCAAGCTTCTCGACCCGAAAGACAGAATAAACAACCTTCTCATCAAGAAAGGCTTCCGCACCGCAGAAGAAGTAAAGTAAAAAAGTATAGTATAAAAGACCGCCTGAAATTCAGGCGGCCTTTTTATATCTACATCAAAATTGCAGTCCGCAAGCTGTCAATAAACTAAGCCGGAGCTGAAAGCTCCGGCTTTTGTTCATTTTATTTTCCGGCTTTGAGATCCTTCATCATCTCGGCATAAGCCTTGACGAGGGTCGAAGCAACCGTTCTGCCGAAGGAGATGGTCTCCTGATAATGGTCGCCGAGCAGATCGGAACCGTCGAAGAAGATCATGCAGTAGTCATTGTCAGGCACGACATATCCGCAGGCATCGTTAGCCTCGCCGAACACGTAGAGCTCAACATTCTTGCCCGCATAGTCGCTGACGATGCTGTTGAGCGACGGATAGCCGAAGTCCTTGCCGCTGTAAGCGTTCTCGGCAAGGCAGGCGCCTTTTCCGTCGATAAGCTCGGGCGATACTTCGCCGGGCATAAGAGCAATTTTAATGTTCTTGCCTATCTCAAGATAGCCTATCTCCGTCGTGGTATAGAGAGTCTCGTTCTTATCGTAATAAATCTTGTTGCCGACGAGTCTCGCCTTGCCGACAGCCTCGATAACAGGATTGCTTATCTCGACCAAGACTTCCTTGTGTCTGATGTTGAGTATGGGCTCAACTCTCGTCTCTTTGACGGGCTCCCAGTTCTCGTACCAAACGGTTATCGCGTCGAGCTTCTTCTGCTTCTCTTCGTCGGTAAGCTCGGTGTTGTTCTTTATCGCCTCGGCGGCGTCGGCATAGAACTTGTCGTTCGTGAGCCAGTCGCCCGCGCGCTTTATCTCATCCTTGGTCATGGTCAGAGCGACTACCATTCTGCCGAGCTCGTTGCCGTAGCGGGTAGCCTCTTCGCTTCTGCGGAAGGTGTCAACGCCGTCGTTGG
>ENA-OQNN01000947-OQNN01000947.1-human-gut-metagenome-genome-assembly--contig:-NODE-947-length-23931-cov-3.258192_pt1 | contig 23931 bp, 8 predicted proteins | sample MGYA00242624_ERZ504870 | MGnify/ENA primary metagenome ERZ504870 (study PRJEB26092, sample SAMD00036379) | human gut metagenome | host: Homo sapiens | study: EMG produced TPA metagenomics assembly of... | reverse complement strand
GTTCCTCATAGTTTTCACTGAACGGATTGAGTTCTGCAATCAGCTCGAGGATATAAGCCACATTGATAATGTCGCTGTGCAACAGTTCAAGACAGAAGTCGATGTCTTCAAGTCCTATTTCGTCTTCGGTGGAATTATCCTCAACGGAAGTGCCGCCTACGGTAGTGCTGTCAAGGAACGTGTCGTGAATGTCGAGGTACTTACTTCGGAAGTCGTTGTACAGTTGTTCGGATATGCCCAATTCGGGGTCATCCTCCGAATAGTCCTCGTAGATTTCCATGCGTCGATACTCCGGTGAGTTGTAGAGCCAGTTGATTTTGTCTGCATAGTCCATGACTCCATTGTCGGTATCATCTTCATAATGCTTCAGTCGTGACTTGATCTTGTCATGCTCTTCCTTCATGCGGAAGTATTCGTTGTTGATGGCACGGTACTCTGTACGCTCGTCACCATTCTTCAACACACGGTTGAGGACAAGCCAGTTTCTAGGGTCATACTCGCGGTCTCCGAACATGGTATCAAACATCTTGGATGTCTTGTCGATGGTGTTGCTGACACCACCAAAGTAACCGTTCAGCAGATATTCAACCTTTGCCGGGTTGATGTCGATGGAACCCTTTGTGTACTGGTCGCCTCCGCTCACATCGTTCATGACGGCAGCCAGGTTTATAAGATACTTGTTGACGCTCTTGTAAGACTTTGTCCACTCTGGCATATCCTTGTTCCAAGGAGTATCCTTGTAGATAGGCATACCCGTCCACGACTTGTTTGCTATCACCTCTGCGAAAGGCTTGACAGAAGAAGGAACAAAGGCGTTCCAGCCTCCGCCACCTTCAAGGAAGTCTATTGGCATAAGCTGACTGAACTGGCCAGCAATCTGGTTTGCCAGCTCCTCGCCTGTGTAATGTTCCTTTCCGCTTACAGCACTCATGGCAAGCTCGCCCATTCCGTACATGGCTCTGTACTCAACAGGGAGAGGGATACTTATCCACTGCTCATCCATGCCAGGAAGACGGAACACGATGTTTGAACGTCTCACGTACTCAGGAAGGTTGTAATATGCGTTCTTGTCGCCATCATCCCCATCGTCACCACTACCGATTGCAGCCATCAGCAAACCGAGCATGAACATGGCACCTACACCTGTAAGCGCCTTTCCAGGATGCCGTTCAAACTGTCTTCCGAAGTTTGTAGTTCCTTGCACTGCTGCATTCCAGAAGACGTAGAAGCTTCTTCCAAGTCCTGATACGAAGGCTGCCGTGTTGCCCCCGAAGGTCTGGCCGTTTGCGCCCATGAACTTTGCACCGCTACCCTTCTTGTTGAAGTTCACGCTAATCTCCTTGGCATCATAGATGCTTCGGTCGATAGAGCGCTTCATCTGACGGGATGTCATGAAGGCAGCAAAGCGGGAACAGTTCTCAACCGCACGGTTGTATTCATCAAGGCGTTCGCCAAGCAGGCTCCATGCCCTACCGATGGAAATTCTTCCGGCACGTCTCAACTCTCGCTTGATGTCATTCTTGTGCTTCTCGATGTCCCTTACGGTAGAATAGCCGGTCTCGCCTCCGTTATCCATGAACAGCTTGAACATCTTTTCCGTTTCGTTGTTCATGTCAAGCGTACCATTGCGGAGCTTGGTGAAAAGTATCTTCATGATGGCTGGATTCACCTTCATGAAGTTCTTGTTGTACCTCACCGCATAGTTAGCACCTTCCTTCACCCACACCATGGTATTACCATACAGGGCATCACGGATGAAGTTTGACACAACGAAATCTGGATTTCGTGTCGTGTAGAATGCACTGAGCTGGCGATTGAGGGCTTCACCTGCACGGAGAATGGCACCAATAGCACCGGCATTGTCATTGTCCGGGTTGGTCTGTCCGTTCAACGCCTGTGCCGCTCGTGGGTTGCCATTGATGGTTACCACGTACTCAACTCCGTTTCTCTTCACGAGAACCTGGTGCTGCTTCAGGTCGCGACTTTCAACAACGCGATATGGAATGTCCGGATGTTCCTTCTGGCTTCTATACTTGTCCGGCTCATTCTTGCACAACTCCTGCATGCGGTCGTTGAAGTCCTTAACCTTTTGCTCGATTTCAGCAGGGCTGTCATTCTCGCTGAGGTTGTCCGCAAACACTGGCTTCCACTCATCTGTCACATCATCATGCTCCAACCATACGTTGCTGACGCTCACAAGGTCGCTAGGATGATTAAGGGAGAAGTTCAGGAACTTCTGCTTGACAAGAGTATTACGGTTGCCCTGCATGATAGCACTCTCGGCCATGCTCTCCATGTTGGCAAACGGATCATCAGCCTTGCTCTTACGTCCCTTGGCAGTCTTCAAAGGTGCATTGAAAGCACTGTTCTTGTCAGACAGGTAAGCGTAAGTATCCTCTCCTGTCTTCTCGTCAAAGCCACGAAGAGGAATGTAATACTCATACATGGAGTTGATGTCGTCATAGGTTTCCTTGCTCATCAAGCCGCTTTCGTAAGCCTTCTGCAAGGTTGCACCGGTCACGGCATTAACCTGTTTCCAAAGCTTATCCGTAGCATTCAACGTCTCATACGTGCTAACCATGAATGATGCTTTCAGCTCGGCCTCAGCAATATCTTCCTTTCCAGTTAAGGCAGTGAGACCTGCATAGTCTATGCCTCTGTTTTCGAAGTACAATTCCTCTTCACGGTCATGCTTCTTCTGCTTCACGTCTTCAAGGTGATCTATGGCATCCTGGTCGAGTGGGTCTTTTGCTACAGCTCGCTGTGCTTTGGTCAGCTCTTTCCCGAACTCCTCGTTTGCCTTTTTCTCCGCATCTCTGCGAGCCATGACAACATTGCGTTCCAGTCCATGTTTGGCCATCATGTAATCAGTAAGCATCGCACGCTCCTCTGCATCCTCTGCCAGACGGCTCACCTCATTCAACAAAGGCTTGAACAAAGTTTGCGCAAATGCCTTGCACTCTGCCTGGTTCACGGATGAAAGACGGTTCTCTCCCAGGTATGGATTCTCGAAACCTGCCACATCCTCGATGTGTATCTTTCTATTACCCTCTGCCTTCAATACGGCATTCATGGCTTCTTTCAAGCTGAGCATTGAGTCCTGCATCGCCTCTTGCATCTGGAACATTCCACGCTTAACACGCTGGTCGTAGATGTTTCTAGCATGTACCTTCTCATACTCAGCAGCATCGCCATCACGGAAAAGTTCATCATCTTCCGAAAGATTTTCGTCATTCTTTACAGGATTATCGAAATTTTCCACTATCTTTGCAGCAGTATTAAGGACTTCCTTATCTATTTCCTGCTGAACCGGTTGTGACGCTGAGGAGAGATAAGAGAGTCCTTTCTCTTTATCTACCCATTTTAGCGTCTTGTTGTTCACTATCGGTTCTACTATATTTTTAAATTCCCTTCCATGAAAAGAACGTACGTCATTTACTTCGAGATATTCCTTACCATTTTGTATTAATCGGCTCAATTCTATTGCCACGCAAATATTCTTTCCTTCACGATCCTTCATTTCTGTCAATATTCCAAGAGAGTTTTCGTCTCGCTGGAACACAAAAATAGGTGCTGACAAATGCTTTGGCATGTCATACAAGCCTTCTATTGCCACATTATGTTTTTTCTCTATTCCCTTTCTAATCACACGTTGGCGCATGATTATTGGCAAGTCAGGCAAAAACAGCTTCATAATACCTCTTGGATTTCCAACATTCAAGATTTCATTTGAGGTCATATCACCTGCTTGATATTTTGTCAATTGAGCATTAAAGGTACTATTGTCTCGTTTTAGACCATCAATGTCTTCCGCTACCATGGTACCACCGGAGGTTGAAGGCTTGGCATAATTGCCAACCCCCAACTCCATTTGCTTGGTAATATCAGCAGCCTCGCCCATGATGCTGCGATAACGCCCAGGCTCTGCCAGGTTCTCGTAGCTTCTCCACAAGATGTAGCGAAGCTCGTTGTCCGTAAGAGTCTCACCCTGATAACCCTTCAAACCGATGGAATGAAGCATATTCAGGAACACACGCTTGATGGTCTGCCACCATCCACTCTCCATGGCACGCTCAAAGTTGGTGCGCTCCGCAAGCCCGGCAAGATATTCCTCGGTAGCAGTGCGGAAGTCCCAAGAGTGCTTTTTGGCAAGATTCACGATTTCCCTGCGGATACCTTCCTCGGCATAGTTGAACACGTTGTCCAGGAAATCATCGAAGTGTGTACCGAAGAGTTGACGCAAGCCGTAATGGGCTACAGCCTCATGCAACACAGTCTGCTCAATATCTTCAATATCACGATGATTCTCAACTACGATGGTAATCTTGCCAGTATGTCTGTTATAGAAACCCTTCGCCTTCTTGCGCTTACCGGTCAGCGTTGAAGCATCAGTCACCACCTCTATATTATTAAGGTGTAACTTCTCTGCAAGCTCATCCACATGTCGTGCCATGCGCTCACGCTCCATTGCTGCAAACTTCTCCTGCTGCTCAGGTGTGAAACGGCTCTCGCCCATCATCCTGCTCATAGGGTCATTCAGAAGAGAAATATCAGCATCGCTGATGATGCCATCACCCTCACGGTTAACGTCATTCACTACAGACAATCCCTTCTCTATAGCTTCTTTTATCTGGTCACTCTTCTTAACTCCCTTTGGCTCACCAATCTTAACACCACGCTTTTCAAGTTCAACTTTAACCTGCGGAGTAACAACATTCTCAGGTATGACAACATCATAGCCCCTTACGTATGAAGCTATGCGGTCGGCAACTTCCGCATTTGACAATACACGTACAGGCTTGTCGTAACGGGAAAGGATAACCTTTCGAGGCTCATGGCCCTGGTCAACCAACTGCTTGGTTACCGGACCGGCATGCCAGTCTGTTTCACCTACAGGGTCTTTCGAGAACTTCGCACGATAGCCGCTGGATAATTCAGACACCGGAACCTCCACCTCAACGGTAACAATGTTCGGTCTGATCCATGCAGAAGAGAACTGGTCGTTCAACGGTGAACGTGATGTATGCCAATAAGGATTGTAAGCCACATCGCGAGTCACCGTAGCCTTCTTGCCGGTAGCATCCTTGCTTCCCTTGTCAAGGTCAACGTAGCCAACCACATCACCATTCTTGTTCTTCTTGGTAAACTTGATGATGTCCTCACGCTCATCTGCAACCTCCCATGTGCCAAGTTCACGTGGCACGACAAGCTTGCCCTTAACGGCTGCCATCATCGGTGGATACAACTTTCCGTCAATCACCTGCATGGCACGGTAAACCTTCACGGTCTCCTGGGAATCCAGCCATGCCGATTCGTCCTCTGTAGCGTCACGATACAGGTTATCATCTTCCTCATCATCCTCAGGAGAAGAGAAAGCATCCTCATCGAGATCCTCAACCTCCTTGTCAAGCTTGGCATACTTGGCCTCCTTCTTTTCCATTTCCTCCTTCATCTTCTCGGAGTACTCTTCAAAGAGTTCCTGCGCTCTAACCAGCTTGTCTTCTTCAGCAAACGACTTGCCCTCTCGCTTATCCAGCTCCTGGATGTCTGCCTTATCCTTGGTAATCTCAGCCTCTTGTCGGGAGATAGACTCCTCAAAGCGTTTTCCACTCACCACATTATCTATAATGTCATTGATGGCATTCTTCAAGTAGCCCTGTCTTGCCTGTTCGTCCTTGATACCCAGCTCATCGCAAGAGTAGGTCATTGTACGGGATACACTGCCCAAGTAATTGAGAATCTCTGTATGTGCGACAAAATTATAACCGTCAACGTTAATGGCAAGGTCCATGTTTATCAAGCCCTCTGGCGAATCCTCGTCACGTATCTTTTCCTGATTTTCAATCACCTTCTTGTTGTAGTTCTTGAAGTAATCTTCCATGTCGGCAACGCTGGCAAAGCTATGCTTTCCGATGCTTATCTTCTTGAACTTGCCATCAGGGAATGTCTTCTTGATTCCGTCAAGGCGAGTCTTCTGTCTGTCTGCAAATGCCTGAACCTTCTTGATACGCTCCTCCAGCAGCGGTTTTCTACTGTGTATGTAAATCTGGTCAAACTCCCATTGCTTCTTGCGACCTTCCAGTCTGCGCAACTCTCGTTCTGCCTCGTTCTTCTTCAAGGCATACTCGCTGCCCGACAACTGGGCTACGGTATCACCGAAGATGTCACTCTCCTCTTCAAGCACACGGTTACTCATGCTGTTGGCAATCATATCCTTGCTGTGCATGATGCTGTCAGCAATGGCTCCCTTGGTCTCCAGACGCTGGTAAGCAGTAACATCAAGGCTATCTTCCACACCCATGCGAAGCACACGTACAGGGATACCCCATTTCTTCAACAAGTTACCCTGTCGGATAACACGTCCATTGCGCTGCGTATAGTCCATCGGACGGTTAGGTGCATCCACATGGATGAGGGTATGTAATCTTTCCTGGATGTTCACACCGGTACCAAGGGTAAATGTACTACCCATGATAACACGTATCTCACCACGGTTCACCTTGTCGAAGATGTCGAGCTTCTTCTTGACGGTCATTCCCGACTTGATAACAACAACCTGCTCGGCAGGAACACCAGCCTTGATAAGCTTGTTGCGAATATCCTCATAAAGGTTGAAGCCGGTTGAGGCATTCTGATAATGGTCAGCAAAGATGGCTACGGTACCATGGTATTTCTCCGAATCCTTCAGTGATCTCAAAGTCTGTCTCACGGTCTCGTTGGTCTTGCTGTACTGTTCATCCGCTGCATCTTTGAGCACGAGTCGAGGGTCAACGGCTGCTGCTGCAGCTATGCCATACATGGTAAGAGGGATTGCGGAATTCTCCTTCTTCTCCTTTCCGCTCATGTTCTCAAAATCCTCAAGTCTCTTGCGGACAAACTTCATCACCCTACGCAAAGCCTTGGTCTGAGGCAGGTAGATGTCTGTTGCCTTGTCTCCGTTCTCCATCTTTGGAAGCTTCGACTTCAAGTCCTCTACTTCCTTGGAAAGGACAATATCAGAAACACCCGACCAGATACGTGCAAGTTCAGGAAGGTTTATGTAACCTGCAAATCGGTTCACCTCCTTGAACTTTCCGCTGGTGGTAAACTCTGCCATCGTCTTCAAGTTACCGAAGTTACGGACGAAATCATCAAAGTAGTAGATGCCATACTGCTTCATGGTGTCAGCAGGCATGAGATAGCGCATGAACGTCCAAACCTCAGCGGCAGTATTGCTGATAGGAGTACCTGTAGCAAACACCACATTGCGGCCATTGTTCTTCTCGAGCACGGCCTGCGTCTTCAAATACACACCTTGTGACTTCTTGGAGTAAGAAGGGTCGATACCCTTCACGCCACGCTGCATGGCTGTTGCAAAGCCGAGATGCTTGTATTCGTGAGCCTCATCAACAAGAAGTGCATCAATGCCCATATCGTCGAAGTTCTCCACATCGTCGGTACGCCTGTCAAGCATCTCCTTGGCCTCTACCTCGGCATTCTGCTTGGTTACCTCCTTCTTCTTCAGCTGGGTTGCGGTATCCTTGCGCTTGGTAGTCATGTTGCCGGTGATGTCTGCAAGCTGCTGCTGCAAGTCCTCGATTTCTTTTTCGGCCTGTCGGGTTATCATGCTGTTGCCACTCTTTTCTGCATCCTTCATCTGCTCCAGCACAAGAAGCTTCTCCTCGATCTTATCGTTGATAAAGCGTATCTGTCGCTCCTCGCTGTCCGGAATAAACTCAAAGGTTGACTGAGGAACAACAATCATATCCCAGTCGTTGTACTTAATCTTGGCATAGAAGTTCTTTCGTCCCTCTGCATTTCTGTCTGCATCCTCCAGGGTAAGAATCTTAGCCTTCGGATAGAGCGACTTGGCTGATGCCACAAACTGGCCTACGGTTGCGTTCTGCACGACAATCATAGGTTTCTTGGCTGTACCCAGTCTTCTCATCTCCATGGCAGTAGTGATAAGAGTGAAGGTCTTTCCGGTTCCCACCTCGTGTGCCAGCATGGTTGGCTGAGTCACACACTTCACCACAGCCTTTGCCTGGTATGAGTAAAGGTTGAAGTCTCTGTCGCTTCCATCCAGTCTTGGAGCCATGCCAGGATAACGCGAAGGTGCGAAATCATCCGGGATAGAGAGCGGAACGTAGTTGTTGAACTGCTCGTTGTAGTCTGACTCAATCTTTGCAGACAACTGCTCGTCCTGTTGCATCTTGCCTCTTGCCCAGTCCTGGAAGTCCTGTCGTATCTCGTCAATCTTGTTGCTGCAAGCCTGTGTCGCATCACGGTCGGTCTCCCTTACATCCTTGCCGTTCTCCTTGTAGGTTCTGGAAACGATGATGGATTTATTCTGAATGGCAGCCTCGATAAGCGAGTGGCCAGGAATAATCTTGTTGAGCAGTATACTCTTCACGCCAAAGGAATTGTCCTTTTCCTCGTTGATGTAATCAGGAGCATTAATACACCAGGTACCACCGGCAGAAGTAAACTTCACATTCACGTTGGTTCTTTCCTTCACATAGTCCTCGTACAACTTCGGATCAATCCATGAAGAACCGAACGTGAAGTTAATCAAGTGTGCAGGAATGTTCATAGGGATAACACTCTCCAGAGCCTTGATGTTGGCATTGTAGCGTCCGCCCTCGTTATTGTCCAAAGCCTGGCGGAGCTTCTCACGCACATTTCCACTCTTGTACTGGTAGGAAACCTCAATCTGACGGGTGATAGGATTCTCGAAGCCAAGACCGCTATTGATAATCTCGTCCTTCACTTCGTCTTCCGACTTGCCCAAAGCATTGGCAATATACTCCACGTCAACACGTCCGTTCTGGTACATGCTGGTAATGATGGCATCCTTCACGTTATGAGGCTTAGGCTCCTTGGCCTTCTCAACCACACGCTTGCTGAAGATGTCACTCTTGCCGAAATGCTCGGTATGGCCGCCTTCCTTGTCGCTCACGTCCTCGTATGTTTCAAGCGAGAACACATTAGGATAGTCAACATCCCTGCGAAGGAATGCCAACTGTGTATTCTTGTTGAAGTGGCCGTAGGTAGCTACAAAGTCATCGTATGCCTTGTTGAGCTTATCAAGCAGAGGTTTCAATCCCTTGTCGCTCTCATTCTCCGTCTGGTATGCAAGCACATCATTAAGCGCTGACTTGATGGAAGAGTAAGCGTTGAAGCACTCAACCTTAGTATGACCCTTCACCTTCTTAGACTGGAAACGGGTAATCAAATCGCTATCGCTAGCCTTCTCACCCTTCTTTGCAGCAGACATAAGAGGTACGGCCTTACCCCATTGAGCAAGGCAAATGTTGCCATTCTTGTCAACGACCATGCTGCCTTCCTTTACATCAGGACCCAGTTTCTCATACACAATTCGGTTGTTCTCCTCCTCGGTATTCTCAACTGGAGCGTTGTCCTCCTTCATGCTGGCGAAAGAGTTGACGAAATCAGTCAGCATATTCTTCTGGTTCAATCCCCTTGCAGGGAAAAGACCAATACTTGTAGGACGGTAGGTGTCACCTTCCTCGAAGCCGAACTTCATCTTTCCTGCCATCATTTCCGGATGATCCTGGAAATATTTATTGTAATCAAGCGATAAAGATTTGATTACAGGCTTCTCCTTACCGTCAACCTTGCGAGTCTCACCAGTGTCATAGCTGACAACACGCTCACCGCTGGTGGAACCAACATCAATGGCATTGGCCGATTTCTTTCCGTTCACACGTCTGCGGACAACAAGGATGTCACTAGTTACTGATGTGCCACCAAAGGTGTTGTTATTCAAGCGGAATGCACCGATGAAGTCTGAATCACCCTGGTTGATTACCCAATCACGAAGTTTCTGCGACTTGTCGAGCGTACCACTGGATGTGATGAAGATACCGATACCACCAGGTTTCAACTTGCGAACGTTCTTGGCGATGCAGAAGTCATGAATGTTTCCGAACTTAGAAGACAAGTCCTTGTCACCGCTCTCATCCTTCACCTTCAAGCCAGTGACGAATGGAACGTTGGTAATGGCGAGGTCAACGCTTCCGTTCTCTATCTTGGTCTGCTCGAATCCCTGGATGTCAACCTGGGCATCAGGATAGAGCAGAGAAAGAATGCCACCTGCCGTGTTATCAATCTCTACGGCATGAATATCGCTACGGTCGCTGATTTCTGTCGGCATCTGGGCAAGGATATTTCCGATACCTGCCGAGCCTTCCAGGATGGTTCCACCCTTGAATCCCAACTGTGTAGCAATATCCCAAAGGGAATCAATAATATGCGTAGGTGTGTAGAACGAACTGTTTGCACTCATCACCGCCTGCTGGTAAGCTTCATTGCCCAACAGCTTGCGTAGCTTCTTAGGAGGTGTATCTTCACCCCAGCCCCATGAGCTTTGGGTGAATGCCTTACCCAGGCCACCCCAACCGCTGAACTTGCGGAGAACAGCCATCTGTCTAGGTGTGGCTTGCTCACCGCTTCTCAGTAGCTTCTGAGCCAGCTCAATAGCCTCGATGTTGGCAGTAATACGTGCATCTACAGACTTTGGAGCATACTCCATACCACGCTTGCCATGGTTGTTATGGGTATTCTTGCGTTCCTCCGGCTCTAGTCTCTGTAAGCGTCCAGCGGATCGTTCAGGGCGTCCGAGTACTTCTCCCTCTCCTGACGATACGCCTTGATCTCCTCGTCCGTCATTCCGGCCTTCTTGTAGATTTCCGTCCACGCGTGTGTTGACAGCATGCTCCCGCTCAGCAGGTTCTTTCGGCAATACTCCGTCTGAGCCTTGTCGATTCTCTCCTCGAGTTCTCTCCTCGCTATCTCCTTCTCGCTGCACCCTATCTCCTTGAGATACTTCTTTTCCTGTTCTGTCATTGTCGTTACTGTTTAAAGTTTCACTTTCTGTTTCCTGTCCGTTATCGAACAGGTCTGCAATATGCACCTGCGAAGATACTGCTTTTTTACGAGACTTCTTCTCCTTAACCGGATTATTTTTCTTTGGAGTCTCTTTTTTCTCCTTTGCAGGCTTGTTACTAACCACATGGGTTATATGGTTGTAGTCAAACAAGAAAGGCTCTGTCACATCGTGCTCGATAGTATTGGTATGTTCGTCAACCGGAACTACTCGGTCGCCAACCACCTGGCCTAAGCTCTTTCTTGCACCATACTCCAGATTGAACACATAAATTCTGCCATTGGAATCAAGCAGTTCAAAACCAAGCCCCTTAGCCTCATCAGAAAGTTTCTTCAAAGATTCCAAGAGAGTCAACATCTCGTGAGGTTTCTTCTCAAACCAATCTTTTTTCAACTCCATGACAATATTCTTGTAGTCAGACTTGATTTGTTCCTTGGTACGCTTGCCGTTACTGTTCGCCTTGCTATCCTCCTTTGCAGGCTCAGCCTTCTTAGACTCAGCCTTCTTAGACTCAGCGGAGAAATTATCAAGTGCTTCGCTGAACGCCTCACGTTCACCAAAGCATTTCAGTAAGGTAGCTTCCAGGTCAACGTTCTTTGTGCCGGCAAATGTACCTTTCTTCTCGCCAGCTTTCACACGGTCGCCCAACTAATCAATAAACTTCTCACGATGCGACAACTGCTCCTCAAGCAACTTCTTGCTGAGCTGCTCCTTCACCTGCTCCAGCTTCTTAGCCATGGAATCCTTTGCTTCCTTTACAGCCTTGTCAACATCGGAAGAAGGAACGGTGTGGTCGCTCAGTTTGGTCTTGCCGTTGGTATGCAAGGCATTGAACAAGCTTTCCACATTAACCTCCTTAACAACAGTCTCCTTCTTCTTCTCGTCTTTAGCCTGAGTATCCTCAACCTGGAGGTCTTCGAGCTTTGCATCTTTGCCATTGGTCAAATAGACTCTGTCAATATATGACTCACCGAACTGCGCTGCACCTACCTGCTCGCCCTTACGGACAACCATCATGACGTGTGTAGGCTTACCTTCATAGTAAACCATACCGTTGCCTTCCACATCAGCTTCTGTAGCAGGACGGAAAGACTTTTTGTCCATGGTACGACGTGCGTTGCGCTCATCGACGAGTTTCTTTTGGGCCACCTCTGCCTGCTTCTCAACCTCAGTCTCAGCTGCGATTTGTGCTGCCTGCTCCATAATATCCTTGAATGGCTTATCAAAGTTCGCCACATCAATGCTTGCAACCTCTTCATAAGAAGACATATCCTTGTCAAGCTCAGCCTTTATTGCCTCAGGAAGGTCACGTACACCATTATAGAACGACTTCAGGTATGGACGAATATCATCACCCATATCATCTATCATAGCCTTGGCATACTCAGTAAACTTACGTGCGCCCCTCTCAATATGATACACAGCCATCGAGATACCAATCTCTAGAATCTCCGGATCGATACCCATATTCAGCTGACCACGAAGCTTCATTCGCATTCTCTTCTTTAACTCCTCGTATTCATCATCAGTAACAAGCGTGTTACCACTAGGGCTCTTCTTTGTCTCCTTGGTAGAAGGCTTATCCTTCATATCCTGAAGAGTAAGAGGCTTTGCGTTCTCCAGTGCTTCGCTATCTTCACCCAATACTGCATCAGTAAGTTTCTTGGCATCCTCGATGCTACGCATCATGAAGCCACCCTGCTTCTTGTCGTACCAGCCTTTAAGGGACTTAGCCAGTGAAACAGCCGCACTTTGCTTTTCACCCAGTTCGTCTGCAAACTTGACAAGCTGCATATCAAGCACCTTGCCACGCTTGGTTGCGTACTTGGCAGGCTCTACAGTATAGTCATTTGTCTGTGTTTCATCAGCCACGGTGTCAGCAGCCTTATCAGAATCAGCCTTTTCCTTTCCGTCAAAGTCGTGATACTTGACAACTGATACAGACTTCAAGTGTCCTTGCGCATCCTTATGAGCAACAAGTTCATAACTGCGCTCGTTCTTTCCATCGGTAACGGAAACATAATTTCCTTTGACAAGATGGAACCATTCCTTTTCTGATTGATACAGCTTATCGGCAGGAACCTCTACACTTGTTACCTTGGCTTTGTATGATGGATAATCATCTGTTTGTGAATCATACATTCCAAACATCTTCTCAGCGAACTTGATGATAGCTGACGAATTTACACCATTAGGCACGACATCATTACCAGAGTCTTCTACGAATTGGCCGAACGGAGATTTATCATACAAATTTTCATCAATCCACTTTTGCAGATGCTCTTTCACCAATGAATACTCGGCAATAGGCTTGGTCTTGCGATTACTGCTTTCTATCCACTTTTTGAATATATCCATAGGAACAGTAGAGGTAATGATCTTTCTCTTGCTCGTTCTCCAGCTACTGTCATAGTTAGAGAAATAGGCATCTGTAGCTTCGTCCTTATCATTGAAGCCGAGCATTACCTTGTGCTCGTCAAACGTTCTATCAAGGTTGTATTGGTCAACCACATAAACATTCTGCTGGTCCCATGAGTCAATATCATTGCTAAGGAATACATCCAGGTGATCGCCATCAGCACCCACGTTGTCGGTCATGTAGCCATAAGTATTGTTCATGGTCACGCTCCACTTCTTGCCGTTGACATCCGTTCCAGAGCGCACACTTCCCCTAGGCTGCTCGATAGAAATATTGAATCCAGCAACCTTAACGTGTCCCTTCTTGTAGTTACCTGCTTCCTTCTGTCCGTCTGTAGGATTGGTGTCTGTCTCAGCATCAGCCGCTTCGATGGTTGATTGAAGGCTATTACGGAACATGACTTTGAAATGTTCCTCTATGGTATCCAGAGGAACGTCCTCAAAAGTTTCTCCATCTTCTGTAGTGAACGAAACAGAATTGCCCTGAACCTTGTCAATGGTTATCTGACCACTTTCGCCTTCATTCTCTACTACAACAACATCACCCTTCTGAACATTATTAAAGCAGTCAAAGACCTTGATACCTCTCGAAGAAAGTTCGTCTTCTACAAGAGATTTCATAGCCTTATCAAATACACTCAGCTTCTTAGGTGCATCAGACAAAGCTATACGGAGAATATCTTCATCTACAGATTTCAGATTTTCACGTACTTCCTCCTTTGCCTTTTCGATGGCAGTCTTGTCGCCTGACTCGATTGCAGAAGCAAGCATATCCGATGGATCCTTAGCATCATCTTCGGCATTCTCAACATCATCAGCAACGATACCATCATCGGTAAGGTTGCGTCTCTCCTGGCTTATAGGTGTAGCGCCACCCTTTTCAAGGAGTTCGTTGATTACATTTTTCTCTCCAGGTCCTCCATCAGCGTTGGCAGGTTCAGTTCCTCCCTCGCCTGGTCCTCCTGTTTCAGCAGCTTCACTGCCTTCTTGCTGCCCTTCTTGGCCTGCTGGATGATTGCCACCCAGTACATTGCTGTCTTGTTGTCCATCATTATTAATGTTTAATGCCTCGTTGATGGCATCAGCCAACGAGCGAGGAGTGTTGTCAATACTATCTTTGTTGAATAAGTCAACCGCCTGGGAGCCTTGGACAAGGTCAAACAGTTGGTTGAACGTCTGCTGGATGAATCCCTGCGTTTCACCCTTATACATAGCCACAAGATGACGGGCGAACTCCGAGAACTTACCATCAGGAAGTACAGCTTCTCCGGTCGCATCATCAAACTGGTAAGAGCGTTTCCAGTCCTCAATAGACACACGTGCATCCTTGAAATTGGTAGCCGAAGCAAAGGCCTTGTCGTTCATCAGCTCGTTGAAAGCCACGATAGACTCCTGAATATCCTTCAGCATGCGGTTCTCCTTAGGGCTATTGACGTCGCGGTATGCAGTTGCAAGGATGGCACGCTGCGCCTTTGCAGGCATTCTGTTAAACATCTCCTCCAGACGTTCACTTCCACCTTGGAAGATGCTGCCATACATGATACCCTTCAAGTCGTTGGCAGCCTCAGCAGTAAGATTACCATCGCTGTCAAGCGCACTTGTGTACTGTGTATCTGAAATGAAGCCCTTGGTATTCATCCACTTCAACACCTTGTTGCCGTTCTTGTCAACGAGCTGGGAGAAGCTAGCCTCATCATCGGAACTCTCGAGCAGTTTTTTGGCGAAAGACTGCATATCATCACCCATCTTCTGGATGGTGTTCTTCACCTTAATACGCTCAACACCTCCACTCTCTGTGTCCTGGGCACTATACTGACCAAGTTCAATGGCCTTGTTGTCGTCAACATCAACCATATTCACAAGGACAGGGTTCTTCATCTTCGCAATATCCTCTGCCTTCAAGCCGAACTCATCGGCATGATCCATAAGATACTGCTTATATATGCCGGCTTGGTCGGCATGGCTGCTCCACATCAACTTCAACGCTGCACTACGATTGTTGCCCTGGATGGTCTCTCCACGAGAATTGACAGTAGGCGCACCAGTATATGCTGTAATGCTTGATGTAATCTCTGAAGGGTTGATGTTGGCCGCAATCTTCTCAGAAGATATGGTGCTGGCTTTGTCCGTACGCTTCTTTGGCTGCGCTTCTGGGATGAAGTGAGTCACGTTAGGCTGACCATTTATGTGACTTGGCTGCAACTGTTCGGCCTCAATAAGCGCAAGGTGTCCAGGTTGTGAAACCTTGTCGGTGAACTTGACAGAAGTCTCCTTACCCTTTGTATGAGGAATATTCTCCTGTCTTGCATACTGATAGCCATTTGAACGACGATAGCCCCTCGCACGTGCATCATGCGGAGTATCATTCACCCAATCAGGTACACCGTCAACAGCTTCACGCTCCTTACGTTCCTGCTCTTCCTTGGCTGCGGCCTGTGCCTTAGCTTCCTCAGCGGCAGCCTTAGCCTTCTCGTCAGCAGCCTTCTGCTCGTCAAGCATGGCCTTACTCTTGCGCTGCTGCTGGATGCCAGCGATTTTCTGCCAATGCTCCAGGTTTGCCTTTGCCTGGTCCACTGCTTCCTGGTGCTCCTTCTCAGCTGCAATCTTCTGCGTGATGGTTCCACCAGACTTTGGTTTCCACTTGTTGAGCTTATCAAGAGACGCCTTCATATCAGAAACCATGGATTCAGCAACAGTCTTGGCCATATCCTCGTTGCCGCCAGTCTGCTCTACGATGGCATCGTATGCAGTATCAGGGTCGGTCTGCTCATAGATAGGCTCACCCTTATCATCCTTAGGAATACGATCCAGGGCAGACTGTGTAGTAGCTTCCTCCTCACTGGCTTCCTGTTGCTGAGGTTCGTTTCCGGTCTCATCAGCTGCCACCTCATCAGTATCAACAAGGGGATTCACCTCGGTATTCTCCTCATCAACCGGAGTATTTTCCTCATCAACCGGAGTGTTCTCCTCCGTCTCATCAACAGAAGGAGCATCAACCTCGCGACTCCACACCGACTCACCGTTGGAATCGGTCACACTCTCGATCATGTTGTCGAGCTGTTCAGGTGAAACAACCTGCACATGCCAGCCGTTGAGTGGTTCCTCGGTGTGAATCTCGATACCATCCTCATCTATGCTTTGAATGGAACCACGGATAGGATCACCATTCTCGTCACGGATAACGATATTATCAAAAAGACTGTAAGTAGGCATAGTTGGACCTTCCTCCTGCTCCCCTTCCGCAGGGGCTTCCTGTTGCTCTTCCTGCTGTTCTTCCTGCTGCTGGGCTGCAACTTGGGCACGTCTTGTCTCGTCTGCCATCTGCTGGATACCAGACTTAGGCATCTGAATGATACCGGAAGTTACAGGAGCTTCTCCTTCCTGATACACAGTTTGCGTCACCACATTCACGGTTCCATCGCCATTGTCAACCACACCCTGCTCGTTAGGAGTGAGCACAACAGTAACAGGGCTGCCATCATCACCAGTCGCCTGGTATGTGTCACCCTCATTCCATTGCTTTACGGTTCCATCTATGTTGTCAGCCGCTTCCTGGGCATGCTGGTTACGGATATTCTCCGCAGCCTCATACTTCTCCTGGTTAGGATTTATCAGTTCCTGAGCACTGTGTATTGCACTAGGGGAAACCATCTGCAGCTTTCCCGACTCAGCATCCATGATAACGATGCTATTGTCCGACTGGTCATCGTTGATGGATGAATCATCGTTGAGAACAAGGTTGCCGCTAATGACATAGGCAGTCTGCTCATTGTTGTCCTCGTCCTTCAGCTTCAAGGTAACAGGATGAATCATGCCATCAGTACGGTTGGTATGGCTGTCAACGAGTGCGTTGCTTTCCTCTATCTGGCTGTCAATATCATCACGAACACGCTGCACCATGCCGTCATAGGCAGACTTGGCGTTGGCGTAGTCGAGGACAGGCTGCAATCCTTCGGTGTTGCCCATGTGCTTCTGCTCCTCTATGTAGCGGATAGGGTCCCCGATGGTATCATCAAGTTCGTTCATATCGTCGATGCCCATAGACTGTGCCAGGTTCTGACGTGCAACATCCAGTTTTGCCTTGGCGTTGCTCATCTCTGCCGGATCAGTAGTGTCGTAGCCATCATCGTAGCTGCGGTCGTAAGCGGCAGCATCAGGATCCTGCTCTCCGTCTTGAATCTTGCTCTCCTGAGCACGAGACAATCACTCATACTTCTGGGCAGCCTTCACAAAGTTAAGTACCCCCATACGGAAGTTCATAGGAAGTTCATTGTTATCCATGACCTCCCTAAGCGTCTATTTCTTCTCCTCATCAGTACCAACAAGCAGGGTATTGCGCCACTTTCCCCATTGCTCCTGCCACTGGTGGTTACCGGAAAGAGTACTATCAATAGCTTTACCGGCTTCACTCATTTCATTCAGCGCCTGACGCTTTGGACCACGATAAGACAAAGTCTTTGCACCAGCAAAGAAACCACCCATCAAGCCAACACCAAGGAAGGTATCAATATTCTGGTCAAGGTTGAACACACCAGTATCCTTGTTGGTATCAAGAGTCTTGTCACCAACAATCAAGGCATTTTCAATATTACCTGCAACCTCCTCAGCATACTCACCGATGGTTCCGTTCCACTTGGCGCTATTCTCAAGCCCAGTGAGGAACTTACCGGTATTAGTAGCACCGATGCCATCTATGAACTTATTCACGTTGTCAAGCGTAACCTTGCCCAATTTGGTTTTATTGGCAGCATTGGCAACAGCCTTGCCTGCCAAACCCAAAACAGGAGCAAAGTATTCTCCAAGCATCTCGGAATGATTCTCGATGGTCTGCGCACCAAAAGCCTTGAGATATGCCGTCATGGCACCATCTTCTTGATTCTCTTGGCCATCATACTTGATACGTCCGGCTTCATCAACACTATACTTCGCATCTCCTGTAAGACGATTGAGAGCATCAGCCGTAACACGTCCCTGCCCAGTTGTTGCAGACATGAGCATAGAGCCAGCAGCATCACCAAGAACCCTAGCACCCACCTTGGCTGCAACATATTTCTTTGCAGCCTTCTTCAACGCCTCTTTGCAAAACCTATTAATGGCATATCGTGTCAAGGCCTTCTGTGCCCCAACACCTATTGAAGATGAAGGGTTCAATATCATTTCTGCCATAAAAGGCAAACTTTCACCTGTAACCTGGCCTGCCTTATATCCACGACCAATATGTTCAGCACTCTCAGCGTTAACTGCATTGGTATAGGCAATAGTGTTCAACAAGTCCTTTTCATCTTGCGTAAGGTTGTCGAATCCACTTTTCTCAGCGGGCTTTACAGCCTTGTATGTTGCCAGGTTATTGAAAAGGTCAGACTTGCCCATATCCCAGGTGCTGGTACTACCAACAGCCTGCATCAATCCACGCCATGCACCTGCACCGAAACCGAGCAACTGCTTCCCACGTCTAGCCGTCCAATTGGAAGAATCATCTATCCACTTGTCGCTGGCTATTCCCTTCTTAGCCTCATTTATGTTGGCGATGGCATCATCAATCTTTGCCAATCTAGCATTGACGCTGTTCAGTTTATCATTTCCCCACTTCTTGCGCTCATGAGGATCAACAAGGGCGAACTCGTTCTTCAAGAAGCCGGTGATGGTGTTGTTCTCATCTTCAACCTCCTTATTGATACCTTCCTCGATATTTTTCTTTTCCTGCATGAGAAGATTTCTCTGCTGATGAAGATAGGCTTCCTTCTGCTCACGCTGGAAACGAGCCTCATCAACGGCATTCTGCTCCACGTCTGCAAATGCTCTGTTATCGAACTCATTTCCACTTTCAGTGATATAAGAGGACTGCATCTTACCAGTTTCCGGATTGAAACGTGGCTTGCGCTTAACGACATGACGGTTCGCTCCAAGCTTTACAGGCTTCACCTGCAAGCCGGAGTTTGCCTTCTGATATTCCATCTGGTTGTTGAAACGCTGTGTAGAAGCATCAGCTTGAGCAAGGATATTACCAACATTGGATGCATACTTGCGCTTGTCTGCCTCTGTCAATGGTGTGCCCTTCGACTGGGCTACAGGCTTGGCTGGCTTATGCGCAACCGACTTGTGAACCTGTCCACGTCTAGGCTGAACCCGTGGAGCCTGTGTAGCTGGCTTGTGAACCTTCTGGTTTGGGTTCCATTGGGCTTCACCTGCTCCACGTGCCCTTGACGTTGTACTATTCACTGGCACAAACAACTTCGTATAGAAGCCGCTGTATGAGTCGGGAACATCAAAGCCCTGGCTTTTCAGGGCATTGTAGAGATTGTGACGACGACTTGCGCCATCATCACCCTTACGTGTAAGCTTCTCCTCGAACTCATCGTATGAATTAGGCACATCATAGTTCTGTGCCTTCAAAGCATTATATAACTTTGCTAATCTCTTTTCTTCCATTGTGTATTGTTTGATGGTTAATCAAATGCACCTCCAGTGCTTTTCTTCTTACCTCCACCGCTAGCATGCTTAGGCTTGGCAGCAGGCTTCGGCTTTACAGGGGGCTTCACAGAATGGCCACCATTTACCCTGGTAGTCGTAGTCACCTTGGTTCGTCTTCCCTGCTGCACACTGGATGTAGATGTGACGGTATCAGCCTTCCAGGTTCCATTTTGGCGTGCGAACTGTTCAGCGGCCTTAGCAGTCTTGAAACTATGCACATTGCCGTCCTTGTCGTATGCAGTGAACTCCTTCGATGAAGAACTTCCACTGCCACCACCTCCGCTCTTACCGCCTTTACCAGACACCCAGGAAGACGTTCCTTGCCTGTTGTCCTTGCCAGCAGAAGCCTTCAGTTTATCAATCTCAGCCTGTAGTTTGGTAGCCACATACGGCAAACCAGCAGCAATCGCCTCAGATTTCTGCTGGTACAAAGTAGCCAACTTGTCGTCCTTGTTGGCAGCAGCTTCATACTTTAATCTTTGAGCTTCAGCGATGGCATCCTTTCTCTCCTGCTCAGCCTTAGCCTTATCAGCATTGGCCTTATCAATCCCGAGGAGACGTTGCCACTTGCGCTCGTTATCCGCATTCTCATCATCAAGAGCCTGCGCCTTCATGAGGGCTTCGGTGTACTCCTTCATATTCTGGTCACGTTCCTGCTTGATTTTATCCCATCTGTCCTTAACGACATCCTGCTGGGAGTTAGCCGGATTGTACATGTTTGGAGCACCTTGCGTGGTGAAGTAAAGGTTAGCGAGGGCAGAGATACCATCACCAAGAGCAGCAAAGATCTTCTGCCTCTTCTCCTTCTTGCGCTGCGCCTCCAGTTCCTCAGCCGTTGGTGGCTTATAGGGATTGAGCGCCTGATACATCTCCTTATACGACATCTTCTTATGAGAGTTATCCACTGGTTTTGCAGGTTCCTGTACAGCTGGCTGCACGGCAGAATTGCCCTTTCCGGCTTCAGCAACCTGCACACCGGCACCAACAGCAGAGCCACCGGCATTCGGCATGTTGTCCGTCGGATCACTCTCCATTTCGTGGGCGATAGGTGGAGGTGCGTACATAGGTCGCTGCACTCCACCATTGAGAATCTCATCTTTCGTTACTGACATAGCTGTACATTTTAGACTGGTAATTTGCTTGCAACAGACGCAACACCCTGCACGGCTTGACTGATGGCATTAGCCTTGCCCTGCTCTATCTGGTTGAGCTGGTTCACGTACTCATCATCCTTCTTCCTGTAGGTCTGCTCAATCTGATCCTTGCGAGCCTCAGCAGAAGCATTGATGTTGCTCATCGTATCGCTGAGTGCCTTTCCGTTTGCTTCCTTGGCAGCTGCAACACTCTCGTCAGTTCCACCCATGACCGCTGCTGATCCGGCCGCCTGCTGGTTTCTCTTCCTGATGCTCTCCTCCGTCATTGTCAGGAGTCGCTGAGCATCCGCACGCTGGGTTGCATCCTCATTGTAACGTTGGTCATACCAGTCCTGGTTTGACTTGCGCTGAGCCTCGACATTCCGCTTCATCTGTCTCAGCGCCTTGCTTGCAGAGATGCCACCGAATATACCTCCAGCAGCACCTATAGCACCTCCGATTAATCCCATAATATAAAATATTTAAACGTTTAAACTTAAAATCATGGCACAAAAATAATGGGTTATCTTTGCACTCCACGTTTAAGTTATTACACACGCACGCATACAGGCGTACAATAATTAAAGATTTTGATATGGCAGCAGGAAAAAAGACAGGAGGGCGAAAGGCTGGCACGCCTAACAAAGTATCCGGAGCCGTGCGCAAGGCTATTTCGGAAGCCATCGACGGCTACTACACATCGGAGCAGTTCATGCTTGACATGGCTGAACTGAAGCCAGTAGAGAGAGTACAGGCGATGGAAAAGCTCGCCCAGTACGCAGTACCAAACCTACAGTCAACGACACTTGATGCTACCGTCCAGAAGCGAAAGACTATTGAGGACAGATTGCTTGCGGCTAGCCAGGAGGCAGCAGGAAAACAGGCAGAAGAAGAGGATATTGACGATGGTTTTGACGATGATGAAGCATAACGTCTATTAACATCTACTTTAGAGAAATGAGCGGAAATCTGCATGGGTTTCCGCTTTTTCTGTGCCTTTTTCAATCATTTCTGCTACATTAATGTTTATTTCTTCCGAAGAAAATGACATTTCTGTGTAAGAAATAGGTATTTCTTCCGAAGAAATTGGCATTCCTTACACAAAAATGTGTAGAAAATAATTTTATAACGTTCATTAACTTTCCAAAAGTGCATTATCGGGCTTTTTCTGTCAACAAAATCGAAAACAAAGAAAAATTGGAAAAATTATTTCTTCCGAAGAAAAGGGAATTTCTGTGTAAGAAATAGGTATTTCTTCCGAAGAAATGGGGTATTTCTTCACATTTATGTGTAAGAAATGAGCATTTCTGCTACATTAATTGGCATTTCTTACACCTAAAGTAAAGTAAATATATATATCTACTACTACCGCGCGTAACACGCATGCGCGCACGTGCGAGGGAAAAATTTAGATTCGTTAAGAGTTCGGTGAAAAACGAAAAGACAAAAGAAAACCTGCAAAGAAAGTTCCTTGCAGGTGTGTATTGCCGGGTAGCATCATCAGATAGTCGGGATGTTGTTCACGGCCGTGCGCTTCATCTCATCAGCAACCTTGGCATAGATCTGTGTTGTCTGGATTGACGTGTGCCCAAGAATCTTGCTCACTGTGTATATGTCTGCACCGAAGTACAGCAGCAGTGTAGCGCAAGTATGTCGGCTCATGTGGAAGGTGACGTGCTTCTCTATGCCTGCTGCCTTTGCCCATTTGTCCAGGTAGTCATAGATGATTGAACGGTCCCTGAACTGGAACACGTAGTTCTCACGGCCATTGATACCCTGATCAGGAAGCCACTTTCTGGCGTTTTCCGACAATGGCACATATACCGGTTCCTTCGTCTTCTGCTGCATCACCTCAATCTGGTATTCGTTGGCACCCACCTTCACGATATGCTTCCATTTGAGGCGTGACACGTCGATGTAGCGCAATCCGGTGAAGCAGCAGAACAGGAAGGCATGCTTCACTCTCCAGTCGTCACATGGCGTGTCTGCAAGCTTCTGAACCTCCTCGAGTGTAAGATACTCCTTCTTCTTGGTTCTGCGCTGAGGCTTCTCCGACTGGCTCAGCTTGTGGAACGGATTCGATGTTATCAAGTCCAGACGGACCGCCTTGTTCATTAAGATCGAGAAGACGGTGAAGTACGTGTACACAGTCTCACTGCTCAGCTTACCGCCATACTTGTTCGTTCCGTCACTGGTGAGATAGTCCAGGAACCTTCTCAGGAATGACGGTCTCACACCACGCAACTGTGTATTGGGTGCAAACCTGTTGATGTGTACGATGAGGTTGTGAATGGTCTTGGAGTAGTTGTTGTTGCCATGCTCCTTGTAGTACTTGCGCTGCTCTTCCATCCACTCAACGAGCACCACCTTGCTTGCTTCCTTGTCGTGGATCTCAAACTTTTCGTTCTGAATGTCCACGATTCTCTTTGCCTTGATTTCCTCAGCCAGCTTCATGGTTTCCCTGTTGACCTGCTTGGCTGCACGGTTGGTCTCAGAAATCAGATAAAGGCCAAGAGACTCCTTCAACCGCTCTCCATCCTTGACGATGTCAAGGTAAAGCGATTTCTTTCCATTGGAAAGTTTTCTTGTCCTGATGTGAACAGGACCCAAATCAAATTGCTTCATACACTTAATGTTTAAAATTCTTAATTTTCGTGTGACAGATTCGTGTGACAGATATGTGCCAGATTTGCGCCTAATAAACACTAACAAATATATAACAAGCCTTAGAAAGGAACCTCCCTAAACGAAACAAAGCCGCTGGAAACCAGCAGCTTTGTTAATGTTTGATATATGTTTGTTGATGTTTGCTAATACTAGCCAAAATTATCGTACATGATGCTCTCAGGATCAACTCCCAGAGAATCCAGATAATCTGTAACGGTCTTGATCAACATTGGAGGTCCGCAGAGATAGTACTCGCAATCCTCTGGTGCCTCGTGATCCTTCAAGTAGGTATCACGGATGCAGTTAACAGCAAATCCCTCGTAGTACTTCACGCCCTGAGCATCTGCCACTGGG
>ENA-OQNN01000943-OQNN01000943.1-human-gut-metagenome-genome-assembly--contig:-NODE-943-length-24040-cov-16.550788_pt1 | contig 24040 bp, 20 predicted proteins | sample MGYA00242624_ERZ504870 | MGnify/ENA primary metagenome ERZ504870 (study PRJEB26092, sample SAMD00036379) | human gut metagenome | host: Homo sapiens | study: EMG produced TPA metagenomics assembly of... | reverse complement strand
GTTGCCAATTACGCCCACCGGATGCGGGCGGGATTGGCGAGATGAAGGGAGGGAAAACATGTCCACAAAAGACGAATTGGAAACCAAATTATACGAAAAAATGTCGCAGGAAAACGAGGTGTTTCTTGCGGAGATGAAAACAAAATCACCGGACGAGATCATTTCCCACGCTTATGAGATCGCCTGCCGTGACAACCTGCTGATACTTTTTGAGGATGAAACAAGCCTCTCCGAGCGGCAGCTTACGGTGCTGAACGAGTTTGAGCATCCGCTGTCGCAGCTTTATACGGACTGGCTCTCCCGCGATACGGATGAGATGGACGCCTTTCGAGACAGCATTGCGTGCTGTGCGAATGATATTCTGCGGAAAAGAGTCGAAGAAAAATATCGAGATCCCGCGCAGCCCATATATCCTAATACCCGTTCTGAGGCCGTGGTTCGCGGAGAGATCTTTGAGTGGATGGCCAGCCGGGATCGGACGCTGACCTGTGCGGGAACCTTTGAGAAGGACGCAACCAACGCCTACAACGATGGAAAGCTGCCTGCTTTTTTGAAGGAGTGGACAAACACCTACGGCAAGGACCGCTGTATGTTCGTGCTGGCCTGTACCATGGCGCAGCGCACGGGAGATGAGCGATTCTACCCACCGGCGCGTCAGGACGCAGGCCGCTTTGCAGCGCTCCAGAAGCAGATGGGCGGGCACACAGATGTTTACGCTGTGGACAATCACTCCTGCGTGATCAATGCCGCAATGGAGCAGCTTGTCAAGCCAGAGCGCAGCAAGGAAAAACCTGTAGCGCAAAGAAAACAATCTGAACCGGAGCGATGATTGCGCTTATGAATATTCCGTAGGACATCTGGGAACGCTGTTGACTGGCACACTCAATGGGTGTATAATGCAGGTGGAAGGAGGATGAACATGAACATTCGTGAAATGAGAGCACAGCTTGGAGATACCCAAAGCGAATTTTCCGCGAGGTATCATATCCCCTTTCGCACTGTGCAAAATTGGGAGACAGGGATGCGTAAGCCGCCAGAATATGTCGCTGATCTGTTGGAGCAGCGTATCAAGGAGGACCTGACCAATCGTAAGACCTTGTCCCTGCCGAAGTATGACCCTCAAAAGAAGGATCTTCCGTCTCGGAGCAGCTATGTGGGCGCGCTCTCCTGGCTGCAAGCTGTCCGTGACTGCATTGGAGAACCCGTTGTCTTTGCGTTAGACAATGCGCTTATGTGTCAAGGAAACTTCGGAGGCCGCAGCGCTGAATATATCGTGTGGGTCTATGGGGATGACTCCGTTATGAAGTTTAACGGCGTGGTCGGGCTTGGAAACCGTATCGGCGCACAAAATATCAAGAATCGGAACGGATTGTTATATACGGATTTTAACAGAACGGTATATGATGCCCTTGCAAATGAAAATATTTTAGATATGCAGGGCATTACCGAAGCAGTCAGCAAATACTTCTATTCCAACGGAGACAGCTTTGACGGGCTCTTTGTCGCGCCGGAACATCAGGATCGGTTTGAGCGTTTGGCCAGCGATGCAATCGAATATTACGAAAACTGAGGTGCTTGCTTTGAATGTAACAGCGGAAGAAAGAATTATGTACTCAGTCATGAAAGCTGTGTACGATAGCGGCATTCCTATCAGCTTTAAGGGCTCCATGGTGTTGAAAGCCTGTTTGTTTGAGGCCGGGTTTTTAGATGAGACCCGTCATACAGTAGATATTGATGCAAATTGGAACACAGACACACCTCCCACCGCAGAGCAAATGGTGGAATCCTTACTGCGAGCAATCAATAGAAGCGGCATGGACTATGAAGTTCGCCTATATCAAATGTATGGCGAAAAGCGATCCGCTGGCTTTGAATTAGTAGACCGCAACACCGATGAAATCCTGTTCACAATGGATGTGGATGTAAACAGACCGATTACACCGACGCAAATCTATGAGGTTGACGGGATCTGTTTTCGCGGCGTTTCGCCGTTGCAGATGATAGCCGATAAGGTCGCGGTTGTATCAACAGATAAGGTGTTCCGAAGAATCAAGGATGTGGTGGATCTATATTATATTTCAAAAGTATTTGAATTTGATGTTCAGAAGATCTACAGCACCTTAAAATGTAGCGAAAGGACCATGGGAGATTTTCAAGGGTTCCTGCAAAGGAAAGAAGATTTGCGGCATTCTTACGATAAGTTTCGTTTTGCAGGCGGCGTCAACAAGCCGCCATTCGATGCAGTCTATCGTGAGGTAAAGATCTACCTTAAGGATGTCCTTCCTAAAGAGGCGTCTAAGGAGGATGCGGATGGGAGCCAGCAATAAAGCCTGCCCTAACTGCGGCAGGAAAATGAAGCAGCAGTTTCCGGGCCTGCAACATTGCAGATGTGGGATGAGCTGGAAAAAGGACATCGGCTATTTTGAACGGACGCCTGATATGGTTTTCGCGCTGGAACGCCGAACCGTCGGCAAAAAAGTCAAGCAGGTTCCCGTCATTCGCACTGGCTCTGCTCCGAAGTAACTGAATAATTTCATGGAAAGCGCAGGCAGAAATGCTTGCGCTTTTCTTATACCCCCAATATGCCCGAAAGGAGGTGAACGCCATGCCTTATATTCCGAAAGACCAGATCGCCGCCGCCCGCGAGATGGACCTATTGACCTACCTGCGCCGCTTTGAGCCGCAGGAGCTGGTCCATGTCGGCGGCAACACCTACGCCACCCGCACCCACGATTCCCTGAAAATCTCCAATGGGAAATGGTGCTGGTGGTCACGGAATATCGGAGGCACAAATGCGCTGGACTATCTGACAACAGTGGAGGGTGTTTCCTTTTTGGACGCCGTGCAGCGCGTTCTTGGGGAACCGCCCCATGTGCCGCCCAAATCAGAGCCAACCGCACCGCTCCCGAAAACTGAATTTACCCTCCCATCCAAACACGCCGACAACCGGCGTGTTTTTGCATATCTGCGGAGCCGGGGCATTGACGCGGAAATTATCAACCACTGCATCAAGCACGGGCAGCTTTACGAGGATGCAGAGCATCATAACTGCGTATTTGTGGGCTACGAACATGGGAACCCTGCCTACGGCGCACTGCGCGGGACCCTTTCGGACACCACCTTCGCCGGTGAAGTTCCCGGCAGCGATAAGCGGTTTTCCTTTGCCGTTCCCCTCCACGCCGATGGCAAAACCATCTGCGTGTTTGAATCCGCCATAGACGCCCTTTCTTACCTGACGCTGCTGAAGCTGCGGGGGCAGGATTGGCGCGCCGCCAATACGCTGTCCCTCTCCGGCATTTATCAGCCGCGGAAGGATGGCTCGATCCGATTCCCCGCGGCACTGGAGCAATACCTGAAGGACAACCCTGGCGTGGCGCGGATCGTGCTGTGCCTGGATAACGACGGGCCGGGACGGGCGGCGTCTGCGGCCATTCAAAAGAGACTTTCCGAGTATGAGGTCATCGACAACCCGCCTCGCAGTGGAAAGGACTACAACGACCAGCTCCAGCTTGTGAAAGGGATCAGCGGCAGGGTAAGAACCCGTGGCGGTGACGCACGCTGATTTTCTTTTTCGGCTGGTCAGAAGGACAGCGCGGCCTGCGGCTGCGTTGTCCTTGCAAGCATAGCATTTTGACATCAAAATGCGCTTGTTAAGGGGTAAACCCCTTAATATCCCCACTCCAACAGGAAAGGAAGCTCTATGAAACGCAACAATGTCAAGCAGATCACCATTCGCCTGACCGCTGATGAATATGCCCATGTCAAGCAGCTTTCCAAGGACAGCGGCTTGAAAATGGAGCCTGCGATCCGGCGGCTTATCATGGGCGTGAACCTGCGTCCCCGCCCGCCTGATGAACTGCCGGAGCTGCTGCGTCAGCTTTCCGGCATCGGCACGAATATCAACCAAATCGCTAAAGTCGCCAATGCCTCCGGCTATGTCCGCAAGGAGGATATTCAAAGCATCATGGAAATGCAGGCGGCATTGTGGAGGGTGGTGAAGCGGGGGTAATGGCTGTTACCAAAGTTTTTGCCATTCGCGTCCGTTTAGATGACCGTGTGCGCTACATCACCGATGGTGAAAAGACCTCGCTGGCGTCCAGCATCACCTATATCTCTAATCCCGAAAAGACGGAGCAATTCTTTTTCACGTCTGTGTTAAATTGCAGCAGCGTGGACACCGCTCTTTCTGAAATGATGGAAACCAAACAGCAGTTTGGCAAAATGGGCGGCGTCCTCGGCTATCACTTTATCCAGTCCTTTCAGCCGGGGGAGGTCACACCAGAGCAGGCACACGCTGTCGGGCTGGAATTTGCCAAGCGATTGTTTGGAAAACGGTATGAGGTCGTTATCAGCACCCATTTGAATAAGCACCACCTGCATAATCATCTGGTGGTCAATTCTGTGTCCTGTATAGACGGGCAGAAATACCATTCCAGCCCGGAGAGTTATTACAACGATGTGCGCGGCACCTCGGACGCACTGTGCCGGGAAAACGACCTATCCGTCATCACCCCGCAGGGCAAGGGCAAGCATTACGCTGAGTGGAAGGCGGAGCAGGGCGGCAAGCCCACGGTGCGCGGCATCATCCGCGCCGACATTGACACGATCATTGGGCAAGCCTACACCTACGATTCCTTTCTCATGCTCCTGCGACGAAACGGCTACGAGGTGCGGCGCAGCCCCAACCGGAAATACACCACGGTCAAGCCCCCCGGCGCAAAGCGGGCGATCCGTCTGGACAGTCTGGGCGAGGGCTACACCGAAGCGGATATTCTGCTGCGGCTCTCCCGCCAGCGGCACGGCGGCATGGCCCCGTCGACCGTCACCAATACCGTCAAGCGTTACCGCATGAAGGGCAGGCTGGCGACCGTCCGAAAAAAGAAGATCACCGGCTTTCACGCACTCTATCTCCGCTACCTCTATCTGCTGCGTGGGGGAAGGCGGAAAAAGCTGCCGCCCAAGCTACCCTTCTCCGTCAAGCGGGAGGTCATTCATTTGGAGCGGTATGAGCAGCAATTCAAATATCTTTTATCAAGCGGAATTACCACCGAAGCGGAGCTGGAGCAGCGCATCCGTTTGCTGGAGTGGGACATTCGCTTGCTGGAGGAACAGAGAAAACCACTTTATCAGGAAAGGAGGAATACCAACGATGAAGAAGCACAAGCCAAGTACAGCGCGGAGATCCAACAGCAGACTGCCGCCCTGCGGGAAAAGCGTGGGGAACTGCGTCTGTGCCGCAGGATACAATCGGACATTCCGAGGGTATCCCAGCAGTGCCAGCAGGCGCAGGCTGAACGGCAGGAAAATCTAAAGAAGAAGGAGGAACACGAGCATGAGTACCAACGGTGAAACCGCTGACCTGATGGTGCGTGAGGGTATCCAGATCACCGAGAGCGCCCTCAAGCTGGCAGGGCTGGGGGCGAAAAACCTCGCTGCCCTGTTGATCGCCCTTGCCAACGACAACCAGAAGCTCGCCGGCAAGACCAACCTCAAGCGCCTGATCCACGACGGCGAGGAGCTGACGATCTTTTCCGTCAAGCAGGAGGACTTGAAGGGCTTTCAGATGGAAGCCAAACGCTACGGCGTCCTGTTTTACCCCATCGTCAATAAGGTGGAAAAGACCGGTACGGTGGAGATCATGGCGAAGGCCAGGGACGCCAAGCAGATCAACCGCATTTTTGAACGCATGGGCTATCCCGCCCCGGTGAAGGAGGACGCTGCCACAAAAAAAGAGAACGCCCGCGCTCCGTCCGGGAACATCTCCAAGGAGCGCGGGACTGGTGCGAGAGTGTCTACGGAAGCGACTATGGAGAAGCCTGATGGACGCCCCTCCGTCCGCAGCCGCCTGATGGCTCTGCAAGCTGCGGCGGAACGGGATGGCGCAGCTCCCACCAAGGACACCGTGCGGGAAGCCATTCAAAAGGCTATGCCCACGCGGGAATAAATTGATTTTGAAAAGGAGAAACGAACATGGCAAAGTTAGACGATTTGATCCAGCAGAAGCAGCAAAGGGACGAGGACTGGAAGGCAAAGAAAACAGCGGAGCGCGAGGAATTGGGGCAGCTTTCCGATGATGCGGTCATGCACGTCACCAGTGAACCCGGTGCGTATCTGCACTATCTGGACACGCAGGCCATCAACCCGCGATACAGCGCATCCAATGTGATGCTGGCGATGGCGCAGAACCCGGAGATCACCTACATCAACAGCCTGGAGGTGTGGAACCGGCTGGGGCGCAGCGTTAACCGAGACGAGAACGGCATGAAGATCCGTGTGTCAGACACCTATGTGAAGGATGGAAGGGAGTATCACGGCTATAAGATCGGGCGCGTGTTCGATATTTCCCAGACCCACGGCAAGGCCGGTGTTCCGGCGCTAAGTCTGAAAGACAATACGCCGGAAATGGACGCCGCCCTGCGCCGATTGCTGGACAGCTCCCCCGTTCCCGTGGTCACCAGCAGCACCATGTACCAGGACGCCGTTTATGATCCTAAGACGCAGAGCATTACGGTATCCAGCCGCCTGATCGACAGTAAGATCTTTGCGGCACTTTCCCGCGAGATCGTCCACGCCGGTATTCATGACCACGGGCGCTATCCCTACTATACCCGTGAGGACTGCGCCATGGACGCCGAAAGCGTCAGCTATATGCTCTGCCGTAATTTCGGCGTGGAGACCCCGCAGCCCGATGTGAGCCGCGTGGGGCAGGTATTCGACGGCATGGAGGTGCAGGATCGCCGCGGTGTGGTGGACAGCCTGCAAAAGTATTTTCGTAAGCTGCAAAATGACATCCAGCGTGAGATCTCTCCGCAGGAGCGCAAGCAGCTGGAACAGAATCGGCCCGCTCGCTGAGGAAGGAGGACGAAGCGTGAAAAAGAAACTTGCATTTGCTCTCTGCGCGGCGCTGATGCTGTGCAGCATGAGCGTCGTGGCGCTGGCCGCAGAGCCCATGACAGAAACCGATACAGTATCCACGATGCTCTCTGCCACAGATACGCTCCCCGGCATTTCCGCCTATCCCGCCGAGGTCAGAGCCAGCGAGGAAAACGGTGTGTACCGATTAGAAAAGGTCTACTACCTGACCGCAAAGGACGATCCCACCACGATCCCCACCGCTGACTTTGAGCGTGAGGGCCACACCTATACGCTCCTTGATTTGCTGAAAAATGACCAGACAGAAACGGACACGCGGGAGCATATCGAGGTGGTCACACTGGAGAGCAAGACCAAGGACATGATGGAAATTCTGAAAATGCTGGAGCCGAAGCTGGAGGTCAAGACCGAGGACGGCTATGAGGGCGTCCTGTCCCTTGACCATACTACCATTCAGGTGGAGGCAGCGGGCTACGGGACCAGCAGCCGCACGGTGACGGCGGAGCGCACCTATCCCAACCTCTCTGACGCGGATGTGTCCCTTGTTCCCAAGTCCGTGAATGAAAATGGCCGCACCCTGACCCTTGCCGATGTGAGCTGGCAGGAGGCAGCGGTCAATCCCACGGACGGCTATGACATTCCCATTCGCTATACCGCTGTGGCAAGCTACACCGGCACCGCCACCAGCAAATATGCCACCGGCTACACCGTCACGGCGGACTATAAGGGTGACGTTACCCGCACAAGCTGTGATACAGTGGTCTATACCGCCGTTTTTTCCAGCGTTGGGAATGCAGCGGCGAAAACCGGACGCAGTAGTTTTAACTGGCTGTGGCTGCTGATCCCCGTGGGAGCGGCGGCGCTGGGCGGCTGCGGTTACGCTGGTTATAAGGGCTATCGCCACTACATCAATAAGACCTGCTAAGAAAAGTCAAGTAGAAATTTCAAGGTAATGCGGTGCGCAAAAAGGCCGCGCCAAACCAAGCCGCTTTGCATCTCAAAATGAAACGGCGGCCAGCCAATGGCTTTATGGCGAAGATCAGGCGGTGTGTTCCAACGACTCCAGATAGGCCTTCACGGTGGCGTAGTAGATCCGTAGAAACTTATTGGCGGAAGCCATCATGTAGACGCGGTAGGGCTTGCCCTCGGCGCGTTTCCTGTCCATGAACTGGTAGACCGGTTCATCCAGCGGTGCGGTCTGCAAATAGACGCTCATAACAAGAAAGAGTGTCCGCCGTAAAGACGACGCGCCAATTTTGCTCATGGATTTGTGCCTGCCGGTCACATCACCGGAATCATTTGGCGGAGCATCCAGCCCAGCGTAGGCTACGAGCGCTTTCTTGGAATAAAAGCGGCGCACATCCCCGATTTCGGCTATGAGCTGCGGCCCCAGAGTCGGGCCTACGCCGAACATATCCATGACAACGGGATATTCCGGAAGCATGGAAGTCAATGCTTGCATTTCGTGTTTGAGAGCCGCAAGCGCGGTAGAAGTCGCTCTGAGCTGCGCAACCGCCTGTTCCACGAGCAGCTTGGTCGTTTCGGACATTGGCATGACACCAATGTGTCCGCTGGCTTCGGCGTGAATCGTGTGCGCCTTTGCTTCATTGAAGTTATATCCATACTTCCTGCACCATCGCTGGTATTTGTTTGCGAATGCCTTTTCAGATTTCTCGCTGACACAGCGGCAATGCCAAAACTCCGCCACAAAGTCCACCCATTTCTCGCTTCCATCCTCACGGGCGGGACTGCTGAACAAACGGTTTACATTAGGAAATACCGTATCCAGCAACGAAATCAGATTGTTCTTCAGAACCGTCTGTACCTTGGAATACTGCCGGTACTGGCGGTAGCAGTTCTTCAGCAGTAGCCGGGTATCTTCCTCTGGAACATATCTCGTCAAAGCGAGCCAGCGGTCAAGACCGTAATTTGCCAGCTTGACAGAATCTTTTTTGTCGGTCTTGACCCGCCTCAAATCGTTGTTCCCGTAGCCATGCACCAGCTTTGCATTGACGACGGAAACATACAGTCCTGCGTCGTGGAGCAGCTTTGCAACCGGCGTATGGTAGTTTCCTGTGGCCTCCATGACCACACGAGTCTCACCGTCCAGGCTTTTGAGCTGCCTTGCCAGTTCGCTCAGTTCACTGTCGGTGTGACGGACTTCAAAGGGCGAGATAACGACCTCCCCAAAGGGACGCATGACGGCAACCGTGCTTCTGCCTTTGGAAATGTCAATGCCAACAGAGTTCATTTGTATTCCTCCCATCTGTGAATTGCAACCGGAATCCATCTTTTTCTCATTGCCGATTCAATCTATTGGGTGACACGAACTCTATGGCTCAACCTGCTCAAATCGAACGCCGCAATAAGGGAATGGCTGACAGTCTTATTGACGGACATAGAAGCCCAAGAAAAGAGTCGTCAACCAGTTGCTTCCCTTATTGTAGCTTAGGCAAGAGATGGAAAGAAGCCCAGCCGGATGCTGGGCTTCCAACCAAAACTTATTGTAATAGAAAAGAGGGTACGCCGCATGAAAAAATATCTGACCACGCTGTTGACCGCCTGCTGTATGCTGGCGGCTTTTTCCATGCCTGCATCGGCATTGGAGTACCACTTTGACGGCCCAGACGCAGGGCTGTTCGGACGCCCTACCTCGGACGAAACCATTTATGTCACGATGGATAAGCCTGCAAACACCGACCGGAGTAAAAACGCCGCCTACATCCCGCCTGCTTTTGGCTCGCCTACCTCTTATACGCTGAATGCCGGGGAGCTGCTGACACCAAACCTTGTGAGTGGTTTGGCCACGGGAACGGTCAGCGGCACAGGCGGTGTGACCGTCCTGCCGCCTACGACTTCGGGCAGTAGCAGCGGAAATACCGGCTCCTACACGCCGGTAAAGTACACCGCGGTCACGAAAGACCTCTATTACAGCGGCGGCTACCTCGGTACACTGAAAATCCCCACCCTCGGCCTGTCTGTCAAGGTGTATCAGGGGACGGACGCGGACGCGCTCCGCAAGGGCGCGGGCCATTTTGCCAGCACTTCCATTTGGGAAGGTAATGTGGCGATTGCGGGCCACAATCGCGGCGTGAATAATCACTTTGGCAAAATTCACACCCTTGACATTGGGGACACCATCAAGCTGACCACCCAGCTCGGCACACGCAGCTATGAAGTGTACTCTGTCAGTAAGATCGGCGTGGACGATACCAGCGTCCTAAACGACAGCACGGAGAACATCATCACCCTTGTCACCTGCGTGATGAATCAGCCAGATTACCGCTGGTGTGTGCAGGCTCGAGAAAAATGATGAGATACTATGATGGTCATTGGTGTAAAAACTTTTACTGAGCTCCAACGCCTCTATATTTTTTGACACCCACCAACTTTTACGATACCATGAACCCATCAAAAGACTTTGGAGGTACACCCTATGAAGCGAGGAAGTTTTGCAGCCGGTTTTCTTACCTGCCTGCTGTTGGCTGGCGTCACCACCACGGCGTATGCTGCCGGAATCGTGGCGGAGCGCAGTCACCATCGCATTGTCGTAGATGGAAAAGAAGCGCAGATGGAAGCCTATGTCATCAACGGCAGCAACTATGTGCGGCTTCGGGACATCGGCAAGGCTGTTGGTTTCGAGGTTTATTGGGACGGCGATGCCAAATGTGTGCAGGTAGAGAGCGGCAAGCCCTACACCGGCATCGCGCCGGTGAAAGCGGAGACCAGCGGACCTGCTTCACAGCCGGAGGCTACGACGCCTGCCGATGATGTGGATGCCATGAAACAGGATATTGTGGACCGCACCAATGCGCTGCGGCGTGAAAATGGCGTTGCTGCACTGCGCGTCAACGACAGGCTCATGCAGGCGGCGCAGGTACGAGCCGACGAGATGGCTGCGCATACCGTCTATTCGCACACAAGACCGAATGGCGGAAAATTCAATACCGTCGCGGATTGTCCTTACATGGCCGAAAATATCCATCGCATCGCAGATTGGGTGCTGTCTGACCAGACACTTGCCGAACGAGCAGTTGCGGATTGGTATGCCTCAACGGTTCATCATAAGAACATGGTCAATCCAAAGCTGTCAGAGATCGGTGTCGGGCTGGCAAGAGGTGTCAATGATACTGGTGACCCGTGCTGGTACTGTGTCCAGCTTTTCCTCTACGATGGCTATTCCGTCACTCGGGTGGATACCCCCACGAACAAATAAATCATCAACTCTCACGCAAGAGCAGGTCGTCAAGATCTGCTCTTTTTATTGCGCTTTTTGGAAAGGAGAAAGACATGAAGTCAATTAAACATCGCTTGTTGTCACTGCTTTTGACGCTGGTGACAGTCTTGAGCCTGCTGCCGACTGCGGCTTTTGCCGCGTCGAACACGGGTTCCGGCCTCAAAATTACCACCAACCAGGCATATTGGAGCACGCGCCTGCTCGCCAACGGTACCCCATACAGCTACCGCCCGCCGCTTGTGGACGGTAAGCTCGTGTACTGCATGGATAGCGGCCTCGGCTATCATTACGCAACGCCTTCGTACCTGAATTCCTTCACATGGACGTCCGGTACCGGCGCGGACGCAGATGCCGTATTGCAGTCGGCTGTCACGAACAGCGGCCTCAGTGAAATGGACGCCGCGACCGTCGAGAACGTCAAATGGATGATGACCTACCTCAACGACTGCAAGGCATCCAATGTTGGCCAGCTTTTTATGGCCGTGCAGACGTATGTGTGGGATCACCAAAGCTATAAAGGCGAGCCCGGTGGAGACGGCGATGCGGGCGGCTATGCCAACGCCGACACCTATGATCTGTATCTGAGCCTCATCGACTGGCTTCTGGAGCAGAAAGCACAGGAGGACGCCGAGTTCCAGCGCCAGATTGAAGAGTACACTGCACAGGGTAAGTCTGCATCCATTGTGGAGGACCAGAGTGCAAAATGGGCGGTATACGCAATTTCCAGTAACCGCAAAAATCAGTCATTCTTCAATTATTATGGTCCCCGCAAACTGGTCACTCAGGATAAGCCCGGAGGCGGCGGAGAAGAACCTGCACCGCCTGCAGGCGTTGGCAAGATCGTGCTGAAAAAAACTGCTGGTGGAACCACAACCGGTCTCGCCGGTGCACGTTTCAGCATCTATTTCAACGGGCAGATCGTCGGCAGCGACATCACCAATGCACAGGGTGAGATCTATGTTGAGAACGCCGCGACCGGCCTTTGGAGCTTTGTCGAGACCTCCGCACCGGACGGTTACTGTGTCGATCCCACGCCGAAGAGCGTGTACGTAGATGTAACTGAGGGTGACCGCGAATACACTGTTGCGGCGGTCAACTACGAAAAGCCCGATATGAAGATCATCAAGCGCGACGCCATGAGCGGCAAACCGATTGTCGGCACGGTATTTTCGGTGAAGTCTGTTACCGGCAGCTATTCCACCTCCGTCACGACCGGGACGGACGGTTCCGCAACGCTCTCGGCCATTCCTGCCGGTGTCTATGTTGTGCGTGAGGAATCCGTTCCCGAGCCGTACATCGTAACCAATACCGAGCAGACCGTGGCGCTGCGCCCCGGCAAAACCTCCGAGGTCACTTTCGTTGACTATGAAAAGCCGGGTCTTGAGATCATCAAGAAGAACATCGCCAACGGAGAGCCCATCGAGGGCGTGACCTACCGCATCGAGCAGATCGACGGCAACTTCTCCACCAGCGCCACCACCGATAACCATGGCCGCATCTTCCTCGACTCTGTCCCGGTCGGCACATTCAAAGTGACAGAGATCAATGTCCCCAACCATGTCATTCTCTGCCCCATTCCGCAGGAAGTAGCGCTGAAGGCTGGTGAGACATCTACCGTCACCTTCTTCAATGCCCTCAAGCCCAGCTTGGAGATCCGCAAGGTAGATAGCGTCACCGGCGATCCCGTCAAGGGTGCCAAGTTCCAGATCTGGTATGGCAGCAACCACACCGACACCGGTGAGCTCAACGATCTCGGCACTTACTTTTCTGACGCAAGCGGAAAAATCATTCTTCCTGAGATCAAGGATGGCTGGTACAAAGTAACGGAATTGGAACCGGCGTCCGGGTACGCCATCAAGGAGCCTGCCACGCAGGAATGCTTCATCTCCGGTGGCGAGAGCAAGGTGCTGACCTTTGAGAACACGCCCCTTTCCGCCATCATCATCCGCAAGGTGGACAGCGAGAGCGGTCAGCCGCTGGAGGGTGCGTGGTTCCGCATCCGCTACCTTGGCGGCACCTCCGGCACCGGCGGTACTGTGGTCGGAGAGATCAAAACCTCGCAAAACGGGACCGCCATTTTAACGGGCCTCGCCGCAGGCACTTATGTCTGCGAAGAGATCTCCGCGCCGGACGGGTATGTGATCACCGACGCCACGGAAACCGTTTATCTCTCCGGCAAGGATCAGGACGTCATTACCGTGACCTTCGGCAACGATAGGATGGGCTCGCTGCTTGTCGTGAAAAAGGATGCCGTGACCGGCGCCCCCATTTCCGATGTGGAGTTCTTCATCACCGATTCGGATGGCAGCGTGATTGGCAACGCCAACGGAAAGTATGTGACCGATAGCGCGGGCACCATCCGCATTGACGGCCTGACCCCCGGCATGACAGTCATCGCCCGGGAGGTACGGGCAAAAGACGGCTACATTCTGGACGATACCCCGCAGAGCATCAAAATCAAACGCAATGCCGTGATGACGCTGGAGTTCCGCAATCAGCCCAGGGGCGGCGTGCTCGTGAAAAAGGTGGACGCTGTGACGAACGCTCCCATCTCTGACGTGGAGTTCCTTGTCACGGATTCCGACGGCAATCTTATCGGCAACGCCAACGGCAAATATGTGACGGACAGCGCAGGTACTTTCACCATTACGGACATCGCCCCCGGTACCACGCTTGTCATCAAGGAAACCCGTGCGAAGGCGGGGTACATTCTTGATGATACCCCGCAGACCGTCAAGGTCAAATCCAACGAAGTCACCACGCTTGAATTTAGGAATCAGCCCAAGGGCAATCTCATCATCGTCAAGCAGGACTCCGTGACAAAGGAGCCGCTGGAAGGTGTCGAGTTTAAGATCACCTACGCAGATGGCTCGTATGTAGATGCCGAGGGCGGCACGCTGTCCTCCACCGGTCTGTACTGGACGGATAAGGAGGGCAGGATCACCATTTCCGGCATCTCCGGCACCGTGATGGTCACAGAGGTCGAAACGATCCCCGGTTACACCATTGATGAAAATACCCGCACGCAGACCGTGGTTGTCAACCCCAACGATACGCAGACGCTTTATTTTTACAACACGCCTGCGGGCGGGTTGCAGATCATCAAGTCCGACGAAGACACTGGTGAGCGAATTGGCAATGTCAAGTTCGAGATCCGCAAGATGAATGGTGAGATCATCGGCACCTACACAACGGACAGCGATGGCGTCATCTATCTCCCCGAAGCTGAAAGCGGCTGGTACACCGTGACGGAGCAGGAGGCTGCGTCCGGCTATCTGCTGGATACCACACCTCATCGTATTGAGGTCAAGGACGGTCAGACGGCCACGTTGGAGATCACCAATCACAAATCTTCCCGAATCCTGCTCCACAAGGTGGACAAGGCCACCGGCAAGGGAATTTACGGCGCGGTGTTTCTGCTCTATGACAGCAATTACAATCCCATCGGGGAGTATGTGACCGATCAGGACGGTTACATCTACGCCGACGAGGGGCTGGCGGATGGCCGCTATTATCTGCGTGAGATCAAAGCCGCCCCCGGTTATGTGCTTGATCCTGAACTGAAAACGATCTATGTCCGTTACGGCTCCACCACAGAAATCGAGTGGAGCAATACTGCGGAGTGCGGCCAGATCCAGATCATCAAGAAATCCGCAGACGATAACGCGACCAACGGCCTGCCTGCCGGGACGCTGCTGGAGGGCGCGGTGTTTGAGATCTACGACAAAGCGGGCAATGTGGTGGACACCATCAAGTCCGACCGCAACGGGCGCGCTGTTTCTAAGACGCTGCCGTTGTCCCGCTATACCGTCCGTGAGATCAAAGCGCCAGCGAATTACTCCATCAACCCCACAGTGATGACCGCCTATCTGGAATTCAACGGACAGATCGTCACCTTTGAAGTGCAGAATACCAGCGTTTCCACAGGTGTATCCATTAAGAAAACCGGCCCTGTGCAGGCTGTCCCCGGTCAGCCGATCCGCTACGTGTTCTCACAGATCAAGAACAGCTCCAACGTTGCCCTCGACTCCTTCTATTGGCGCGATCAGCTTCCCGCGCAGGTGACGCTGAGCAAAATCGTCACCGGCAGCTACAACCAGCCGCTTTCCTACAAGGTGGTCTATAAGACCAACCTCTCCGGGGACTACCGCACTTTGGCGGACAACCTGAGTACAAGCAAGGTTTACGTATTGGACGCCCGCCCCGCTGTCCTCGGCCTTGCCGCCAATGAGCGTGTTACCGAAGTCATGTTCGTGTTCGGAAATGTAAAGGCGGGCTTTGCACAGGTAGAAACGCCTTATATCTACGCCACTGCTCGCAGTGGCCTTGCCAACAATGCCAGCGTTGTGAATGTGGCAGATGTGGGTGGCCTTTACAATGGGCAGTGGATTCAGGCGGTGTCCCGCTGGCTCACTACCGTCTACACCAAAACAACGGTGAAGCTGCCCAAGACGGGGTACTAAGCCTTGCGGCAGAATGACTTTCGCAGCGCTGCCCCTGTGTGGGCGGCGCTTTCCCCGTTGGTCCTCTGGCTGGCGGCAATCGCCGCCTATGCCTACGAGGACGGTATGAACCTCTTTCAATGGATGGGGCGTTTCAGCCAAGTGCTGGAGCGCCCCTTTGCCATAGGCTGGACGCCCTACACGCTGAAATGTATGCTGGGGAGCCTGCTGCTCTATGGCTGTGGCATTGCACTTTACTACTCCAGCCGGGAGAACCGGAGACCGGGCGAGGAATACGGCAGCGCCAGATGGGGCAATCCCAAGGAACTGAACCGGAAGTATATGGATCACCAGCATAAGGACGCCAACATCATTTTGACCCAGCGCGTCCGGTTGGGCATGGACGGCTACATCACCCAGCGCAACATGAATGTTCTGGTAGTGGGCGGCTCCGGCTCCGGCAAGACCCGCTTTTTCTGCAAACCCAATATTTACAGCGCGAATTGCTCCTATCTTATCACAGATCCCAAGGGGGAGCTGCTGCGCGCGGCAGGCACTTTGTTGGCAGCGCAGGGCTATGAAGTCCGGGTGTTCAACCTGATCGACCCCAGCCAGTCCGACGGATATAACCCCTTTTCGTACATTCACAGCGAAAAGGATGTGCTGACCCTCATTGATAACCTCATCAAAAATACCACACCCCGCAACGCTTCCAGCAACGACCCCTTTTGGGAGAAGGCGGAAATCGCGCTGGATTCAGCCCTCATGCTCTACCTCGTCAGCGAAGCGCCCCCGGAGGAACAGAATTTTGAAATGCTGATCTACATGATGAACTTTGCCGAGGTGCGGGAGGAGGACGATCAATACCGCAGCCCGCTGGATATGCTCTTTCGGGCATTGGAAGAAGAACAGCCCAACCATGTGGCGGTGAAACAGTTTAAGGCTTTCAAGCAGGCGGCGGGAGATGTATGCTCTAAGTGACTTCTTAATCATGGTTTTTGTCATGGTTAGTGAAGCAGTCACTTAGAGCATTTTCATTTCAGGAGGTACAGCCATGAGAAACGAGAAAATCACCCCACTGTACGAGCGTTTGAGCCGTGACGATGAGTTACAGGGCGAGAGTAATTCCATAAGCCATCAAAAGCAGATGTTAGAGGAGTTCGCCCGCCGGAATGGGCTGCCGAACCCCACCCACTTCACCGATGACGGCGTATCGGGAACCCGCTTTGACCGTCCCGGCTTTCTGGCGATGATGGAGGAAGTCGAGGCCGGACGGGTGGAGGCCATTGTTATCAAAGACATGAGCCGCCTGGGGCGTGACTATCTGAAAGTCGGTCAGGTCATGGAGATTTTGCGGCAGCGCGGTGTCCGGCTGATCGCCATCAATGACGGTGTGGACAGTCTGAAAGGCGACGATGATTTTACTCCCTTCCGCAACATTATGAACGAGTTTTACGCCCGCGACACCAGCCGGAAAATCCGCTCCGTGTTCAAGTCCAAAGGCATGAGCGGCAAGCACCTGACCGGCACCGTCATTTACGGCTATTTGTGGGACGAAAAACGGGAACACTGGCTTGTGGACGAAGAAGCCGCCGAAGTGGTACGCCGTATCTTTTCCCTGACGATGGAGGGCTATGGCCCCTATCAAATCTCGAAGCTGCTGTCCGAGGCAAAGATTGAAATCCCCGCTGTCCACCTGGCGCGCTTTCACGAGGGCGTAAACAGGTCAAAGCCGGTCAAAGACCCCTACGGCTGGGGATCGTCCACCATCGTGAACATCCTGAAAAAGCGGGAATATCTGGGCCACACCATCAATTTTAAGACCCGCAAGCACTTCAAGGACAAGAAAAGCCACTATGTTGACGAAAGCGAGTGGACGATTTTCGAGAATACCCATGAGGCCATCATCGACCAGGAAACCTTTGACAATGTGCAGCGCATCCGGGCAAATGTCAGGCGCTACCCGGACGGCTGGGGCGAGGCCCATCCTCTGACCGGCCTGATGTACTGTGCCGACTGCGGCGGCAAGATGTATGTCCATCGCGTCAATAACGGCAAGCGTGACCCTCAGTTTACTTGCAGCCAGTACAGCAAGTACCCTATCGGCTCCCTTTGCCCAACACAGCATCGCATCCGGGCCGAAGCCGTCCTGACCCTGATAACCGATATGCTCCGGGCCATCGCGGAGTATTCCAGGAATGACCGGGCCGAGTTTATCCGCACTGTCCAGGAAACGCAGGCCGCCCAGCAGACCGCCGATATATCCAAGAAGCGGAAACGGCTGGCCGCCGCCCAAAAGCGGGCCGGGGAACTGGAAAAGCTGATCTGCAAAATCTATGAGGACAACGCCCTGGGTAAGCTGCCGGACGCCCGGTATGAGGCTCTGGACGCACAGTACGCCAAAGAGCAGGACGCTCTCCATGCGGAAATCGCGGAACTGGAAAAGGCTGTTACCGGCTATGAGCAGGGCCGGAAATCTGCGGAGAAGTTTATCGCCCTGATTGATAAGTACGAGAATTTCGACACGCTGACCAATACCATGCTCAACGAGTTTGTAGAAAAAATCCTTGTCCATGAGCGCGCCCGCAAAGGCAGCCAGGACACTACGCAGGAGGTTGAAATCTACTTCAACTTTGTGGGCCGGTATATCCCGCCCGCCTTGCAGCCGGTTCCCCTGACCCCGGAGGAACAGGAAGAACTGCGGAAGAAGGAGGAACGCAAGGACAGGCTTCACCAGAACTACTTACGCCGCAAGGCAAACGGCAAGCAGAGGGAATGGGAAGAACGCTACAACGCCAAGCGCAAGGCCCAGGTGGAGGCGGCAAAGGCCGCAATCCGGGCCGAGGATATGGAAAAAGGCGTTTTTATCCCCGTCAGCCAGTTACCCAGGCAGGAGCCGCGCAAGGCCACCTTACCGGCCAGCGCCGCAGTTTAACCATCACAGTGCAAAGGAGGACGAACATGAACAAATTGACTTACACCCGCTGCGGGGATTACTACATCCCCGACCTGAAACTTTCCGAGCAGCCGGAGGCCCCCATCGGCAAGTATGGCCGTATGCGGCAACGCTACCTGAAGGAACACCGGCCCGGTCTTTACAGCAGCCTGATTTTGAGCGAAAAGCTGTACCCGCACCTGTTGGAGATTGACCGGGCGGCGCGTGAACGGATGGACGCCATGTTGCCCCGGATGATGGAGGCGGCGGGCGTCACCGAGGAATTGAAAGCCCGTGACCCTATGCGCTGGGTGGGGCTGATGAACACGCTGAAAGCACAGGTGGAGGAAATGATTTGTCAAGAGTTTATTTATATTTAGAACTTCAATTTTAAGAGAAGCAGAGGGTTTTCCCTCTGTTTCTTTTTGTCAGAAAACCATTTGACACTGCCATTATTCGCGCCTATACTTAGAGTGGTTAGTCATAACGAACCGAAAGGAGGAATGGGTAGTGCTGACCTATGAAAAACAAGCACTCTCTGGTGCGATTGAAGTATTATTGCGGTCTGAATTGCCAGATGAATTTGAAGGGACAAAGTTATACGGCTCTCCCGAAGAAGATGAACTACGGCAGGACTGTAAAATTTTTCGGCTGTCAAATGAAACAGGGCATGGACGCATTACAGTCTATCAGGTTTTTTCTGGTATTGAGCTTTACTATAACGATATGCACATGGGATATTGCAATCAAAATCAAGCCACAGCTAAAAACATGATAGAGATTAACCATTGTCTGATAGGACGTTTTGAGTGTAGCTTTGGCGAAAATAGTTGCTGCTATATGGCGGAAGGCGATTTGTCGATCAGCTCCATGATGAAGAAAAAGTCAAATTCGTGTTTTCCGCTGAACCACTATCACGGTATTTCTATCATCATCAATCTGGATGAATTGCTGCCGGAAGTACGGCAAATCATGGAGCTATTGAATATTGATTTGCACTACATACAAAAATATATTTGCGAAGGAAACCGTTGCTGCATCATGCGGGCCAATCCGTCTATTGAACATATTTTTTCGGAACTTTATCATGTCCGGGAAAAAAGAAAACCAGGATACATGAAAGTCAAAATGCTGGAACTGCTTCTGTTCTTAAGTGATCTCAATACGGCAGAAGAAGTTTTACAGACGGATTATTTCAATCAAAATCAGGTCGCATTGATTAAAGCAGTAGCGTCCTATATTACGGAGGACTTGACAGCACATCATACGATTGAACAGCTTTCCCAGAAATTCGAGATTTCTACAACAGCATTGAAAAAGTGCTTTCGAGGCGTCTATGGAACCTCTGTCTATTCTTATCTTCGTACCTATCGGCTTCAAGTCGCCAAAAAATTGTTGCTGGAAACCGAGTTGTCAGTAACGGAGATTGCAAGTAAAATCGGATATGAAAATCCGAATAAATTCACTTCTGCCTTCAAAGAAACGTATGGCAGCTCTCCGACGGAATTCAGAAAGAGTGTCCGTTTGGATAGAAGCGGGTCCGTATGGAGTGGCGAAGAAATCTGAGCTGTATTAGAATATCCTTTATCAGATAAAAGCAGAAAGACCGCTTGAAGCTGGCCTATTTTTTGAATAGTGGGTTAGGTACTGCTAACTTTCTGCAAGACAAAGGAGGATTTCCAAATGGAAAATGAAAAATCGACAGGTAACAAGTACACTGTCAAAGACGCGGCAATCATCGGTATCTTCTGTGCGGTCATGTTCGTTGTATTTATGGTCTATTCGACCCTGACCGGCGCTTCACTGTTCTATTCCATGATTTTTAACGCCGCAGGTGCGGCACTTATCCTCGCACCGTTCTATGTTTATATGTGCATGAAAGTCGGAAAGCATGGCCCCGCTCTTGTCTACAATATCATGTGGGCAATTATCGCCGGATTGATGATGGGGCCGTTTATGATTCCGTGGTTTTTGGGTGGCGGTATCATCGCAGAGCTTTCCATGTGCGGAAAGGATGCCTACCATGACATTAAGCGTGTGTCCATTTCGTGGGTAATCACGGCATTGGTTCGCGCTGCACATGGTATGTCAGAAATTTGGTTTTTCAAAGACGCATTTCTTGCCACCGGCGTCAGTGAGCAGCAGGTTCAGGTTCAGACCCAGTATTACACCGATCCGAAGTACGTCCTTTTGAGCCTGGCTGTCACCGCTATCCTGGCCGTCCTTGGCTGCATGATTAGCAACAAACTGATTGTGAAGCACTTCAGAAAGAGTGGCGCGATTAAATAAACTATGAGCATGAAATTTGATTTTCGGACCAAATTGCTTGTCATAGTTCTCACTATGTCGCTTGTGGCGGTGCTCACAAGCGACATTTTGATATACACACTTTTGGGCGTTTTGAGCGTGTATTTGATTATTCAGGGCTTTGGCAGGCAGACAATAAAATATCTAATCGTCTGCGGTGTTTTTATCGTGTTAAGGCTGCTTTCAGGAGGACAGGGCATTACCATTCTTATGCCGGAAATGTTCCTGTTCATGGTGCTGCGTATTTTGATGATGGTTATGGCTGCGCAGCCCGTGATTGGTATGCCGCCGGGAGAAGTTGTAGCAGTTTTTAAAAAAATCCACGCTCCTGATGGAATTGCCCTGCCCGTAACCTTCATGTTGCGTTTCTTCCCTACTGTGCGCAGTGAATTTTCCGATGTGTTTGCCTCACTTCGGCTGCGAAAGCTGTTGTCATGGAAACATCCTCTGGACGCAATGGAGTATATTGTTACGCCTGTTATTTTCCGTTCATCCAGAATAGCTGAGGAACTCGCAGCTTCTGCTGAAAGCAGGGGGATTTCCAATCCGGGAAAACATACCTGCCGCAGGAAGATAGAATTTCAAAAAAGAGATTGGATTATGTGCGTGGTTGCTGTTTGCGTAACCGCACTCTATTTTGTGCTGGAAAGGACGGTAGCATAATGGTAAATGATAAAGCAAGGCGATCCGTTATCCAGTTTGAAGATGTATCTTTTGAATATCCGGGAGCCGAAACAGAAAGTATCCATCATATCAGCCTCGATATAAAAAAGGGCGAGTTCCTTGTTCTGACTGGAGGGAGCGGTTGCGGAAAGACAACTTTAACACGATTGATAAACGGGTTAGCTGAACAATTTTACGAAGGGACGCTGAAAGGGCGAGTCACACTGCTGGGACGCAGCATATCGGAATATCCTCTGTATGAAATCGGGAAAAAAGTAGGTTCAATCTTTCAAGATCCAAAGAGCCAGTTTTTTGCCAGTATTACAGAGGATGAAATTGCGTTCGGGTGTGAAAACTATGGCGTTCCGTATGAAGAACTGGATGGACGGGTTTCAAGTGCGATCAAACGTATTAACGGAGATATGCTGCGCGGGAAAGAAATTTATCCGATGTCCAGCGGAGAAAAACAGAAAATAGCGGTGGCCTCCGTCAATGCTGTTGACCCGGAAATTTATGTGTTTGATGAACCTTCGGCCAATTTGGATATGTATTCCGTTGAGGCGCTTAAAAATTTGATGGGTGGACTAAAAGCGGAAGGCCACACAATCATTGTTGCTGAACACCGGCTTTATTATCTTACTGACCTTGCAGACCGTTTTCTTTATATGGAAAACGGGAGCATAAAAGAAGAATGGACGGCGGGAGAACTGCTCTCTATTCCAGAAGAAAAAAGACGAGCCATAGGAATACGGGCGGCAGATTTACACCATATTGAAGTAGATATTCCCCCTACAAAAGAAAAAGATATGACGCTGGAGGTAAAGGATTTGGCGTTTTCCTATCGCAAACATCCGGTTTTCCACGATATATCTTTTCGGGCGTATGCTGGCGACCTGATTGCGATTGTAGGCCATAACGGAATAGGAAAAACTACTTTGTCGAATATTCTTTGTGGTATGCAAAAGGAAAAAGAGGGTCAGGTCATATATAACGGGACAAAGGTATCTAAAGGCAAAAGGAAAAATTTTGCCTACTTTGTTATGCAAAATACAGATTGCCAGTTGTTTGGGGACAGCGTAGAAGAAGAACTGCTATTAAACGGAAAAGGCAGTACCCAGGAGCAACGCGATGATCTGCTAAAACTATATGGCTTGTTTGAATGGAAAGAACGGCATCCCGCTACTCTTTCCGGCGGGCAGAAACAACGGCTCGCTCTCGCTGTATCGGATTGGATAGATACCCCCGTTTTGATTTTGGATGAGCCTACCAGCGGTCTTGATTTCAAAAATATGATGAGAATATCGGAGCATTTGAAAGCTCTGGCGCAAAAAGGAAAGACCATTTTAATCATTACCCACGATTATGAATTTGCCGCTATGACTTGCAATCGGGTTCTGCATTTCGTTGATGAAGGTCATGTAGAAACATTTCCGTTACAGGAAAATTTGTCCCGCTTATATTCCTGCCTTATGTGTCAATGAATTATGTGTCTGATTGGATAGATACGCTCTGTATGGAGTGGCAGAAACAACTGAATGATTTTATGATAATAGACGGGTTAGAAGATGCTAACCCGTCTATTATTGCGAAAGGAGCCTTGCTTATGGATAAGCAAAAAAATGGAGAGCTGTCCAGAATGTTCAGCTATGCAGGGAATTATCATGTTCTGACCATTTTGGGCTGCGTCCTCTCCGGGATTAGTACCATTTTGTCTATGCTGCCTTTTGTTTGTATATGGCTTGTTATCCGTGATTTGATCCAGGCATTCGCTGCGGGGGATATAGCTCTTGCAACGGAAAGCACTCGTTATGCGTGGATGGCAGTCGTGTTTGCAGCAGCAAGTATTTTAATTTATTTCATCGCTTTGAACTGTACCCACCTGGCGGCGTTTCGTACAGCGACCAATATGCGGAAAACAGCAATTCACCATATTGTGACATTGCCGCTCGGCTATTTCAGCCAAAATGCCAGTGGACGGCTGCGGAAAATCATTGATGATAATGCAGGGCTTACAGAAGGGTTCCTGGCCCATCAGCTCCCGGATTTGACCGGTGCAGCCGTCATGCCGGTTGCGGTTATTATTCTGATTTTTCTCTTTGACTGGCGGCTGGGAATTTGCTGTCTGATACCTATGGGGATCAGCGTCATCTTTTTGAAACAGATGATGGGTGGAGATAATGCACAGTTTATGGGTAAGTACATGACCGCATTAGAAACAATGAACAAAGAGGCCGTGGAATACATTCGCGGTATCCCTGTTGTAAAGGTGTTTCAGCAGACAATTTACTCCTTCAAAAATTTCCATGCAGCAATAGAAGAATATGAGAAATTTGCTTCCGGGTATGCTTTGAAATGTCGTATTCCTCTTACCGGGTTTACAGTAACGCTGAACGGCACATTTGTTTTGCTCATTCCGGTGGTTATGTTTATTTTATCCGGGGTCAGCGGACAGGCAACTTATGAAAATGTTGTACTGGATTTCCTGTTTTATAGTCTGTTTACCCCGGTCTGTGCAACTATGATGAACCGTATCATGTTTGCCAGTGAGCAGCTTATGGCCGCAAAAAGCGCAGTCAGCCGAGT
>ENA-OQNN01000935-OQNN01000935.1-human-gut-metagenome-genome-assembly--contig:-NODE-935-length-24135-cov-6.368419_pt1 | contig 24135 bp, 16 predicted proteins | sample MGYA00242624_ERZ504870 | MGnify/ENA primary metagenome ERZ504870 (study PRJEB26092, sample SAMD00036379) | human gut metagenome | host: Homo sapiens | study: EMG produced TPA metagenomics assembly of... | reverse complement strand
CGAAATCCAGCGCTTACGGAGACTTATGCGTGAGGGCTCTCCCGAACGCATTAGTCGCAGTTAGCGATTAGTTCGCTGGAGCGTTGCGCCGGCGAGTGAGTAATACACATTGTCCAAATGCGTCCCTTCTGAAGAACTTTTCAACCAATTAAATAGCAAAAAATCACAGCCCCGCCAAAAACGGGGCTGTCTTTAATATACACTTTAGATCAACTTCTTCACCATCTCCACAATCTCTTCCTTCGTCACCCTGCTGCTGTTAATACACAGATCATACTGCAGCATATCCAGCCAGTTAGTATCCGTAAAATACTCATAATAAGCCCGGCGTTCCTTATCCGTACGTTTCACCAGCTTCCTTACACTCTTTTCCTCCCGGCCGGTACGTGCAATCACCGTCTTCACACGGTCCTCAAACGGAGCATAGATAAACAGACTCAGATGCTTATCCTTATTATCCTGTAAGATATAATTGCCACATCGCCCGACAATCACGCAATTCTCTTTTTCGGCTGTCTCCAAAATGATCTTCTTCTGCAGATCGTAAAGCACATCATTCATGGGAACGAAATGGTACTCCGGATTCATCTGCAGCTCGTAATCCACCGGATACAGCCACTGGCTGGCTTTTCTCTCATCTACTCTGGCAAACTCATCAAAAGGAATATTCTTCTCCTTGCTGGCCATTTCGATCAGCTCCTTATCATAGAACTTAAATCCCAGTTCCTCCGCAAGAGCCTTTCCAATAATACGTCCGTTACTTCCAAACATACGATTGATTGTTATAACACGGTTACTCATAAACGGCGCCTCCTTTTGTGGTGGATTTGTAAATAATTTTGTTATAAAATAGTTTATGAGAACTATTTTCTGTTCTTTTTAGCATTATAACACAATTGTATGAAAATATCTATATAATTTGCATAAAATCAAAATAAAAAAATATTCTGAATACGTCATTTCGCTGGAAATTTGAACCCTTTCTTGTTATACTAAAAATAGCAATACGATTGCTGTTCACTGTATGTACAGATTGCAGAAAGCCTTTTTCAAACACGCTCTGGAAAAGCGCATTTGGAAAACGATGAACAGTGATACAATATGAGAAAGGAATTGAACATGCTCAAAATAAAAAATTATATGAAAGCAGAATCTCTGGAACAGGCTTATGAGTTGAACCAGAAGCGGACTGCCTGTGTGCTTGGCGGCATGGTGTGGTTGAAAATGGGTAACCGTATTGTAACCACAGCCATTGATCTTTCCGGGCTTGGTCTGGATACCATCACAGAAACAGAAAGTGAATTTGTGATCGGCTGTATGACCCCATTGCGGGACCTGGAACTCCATCAGGGACTTCATACATATACGAAAGGTGCCATAAGAGAAAGCCTGCGCCATATTGTAGGCGTACAGTTCCGCAACTGCGCTACTGTAGGTGGAAGTATCTGGGGACGCTTTGGCTTTTCTGATGTACTCACCATGCTTCTGGCACTTGATACGGAGGTAGAACTTTTTAAAGGCGGCAGAGTCTGTCTTTCTGATTTTGTGAAAATGCCAAAAGACAGAGATATTCTGGTACGCATTATTATAAAGAAAACTCCGTTGAAGGTTGTCTATTTAAGCCAGCGTAATAGCAAGACTGATTTCCCGGTACTGGCATGCTGTATCAGGCTGTCTGAGAATGGTGTGAGAGCAGTTTACGGCGCCCGTCCGGCGAAGGCATTTCTTCTGGAAGACGAAGAAGGTCTCCTTGCAGGCATGGAAACCATGTCTTCGGAAGAGAAGAAGACAGCGGTTCAGAAATTTGCAGACTATGCAGCCCGGAAGGTTCCTACCTTTGGAAACATGCGAGGCAGCGCAGAGTACAGAACCCTTCTTGTGAAGGTTCTCACAAGAAGAGCATTAGAAGCAGTGGGAGGTATGACAGATGAAAATTAATTTCTGGCTGAACGGAGCCAAAAAGGAAGCGGAAATCAGTCCTGACACCATGCTTCTGGAGTTTCTTCGAAGCCTTGGCTGCTACAGTGTAAAAAGAGGCTGTGAAACTGCCAACTGCGGTCTTTGCACTGTTTTGGTAAATGACAAACCAATGCTGTCCTGCAGTGTCCTTGCAGCACGTATTGACGGCAAAAAGGTCATCACTATGGAGGGACTTCAGGCAGAAGCAGAAGAATTTGGAACTTTTCTTGCCAATGAAGGTGCAGAGCAGTGCGGATTCTGTAATCCGGGATTTATCATGAATGTACTTGCGATGACAAAAGAACTGGAAGATCCGACTGAAGAAGAGATTAAGGAATATCTGGCCGGCAATCTTTGCCGCTGTTCCGGTTTTGTGGGACAGACCAGAAGTATCCTGAAATATCTGAAATATAAGAAGAACGAAAACAGCCAGGAGAAGGAGGTGCAGGCATGAGCTATGTAAATAAATCTTTGCAGAAAAAGGATGCCATGGCTCTGGTGACTGGAAAGCCAGTCTACACAGACGACCTGGCACCAAAGGACTGCCTGATCATCAAGATCTTAAGGAGTCCCTATGCCAATGCCTGGGTGGAAGAAATCAAGACGGACACAGCCATGAAGGTAGAAGGAATGGCACTGATCCTTACCTGGAAAGATGTTCCCAAGAGACGTTTCGCCTCTGCCGGACAGACCTATCCGGAGTTCAGTCCATATGACAGAATGATCCTGGATCAGCATCTTCGTTTCATAGGGGATGCAGTGGCAATTGTGGCAGGAGAAACAGAAGCTGCCGTAGACCTTGCCATGAAGCGCATTAAAGTGAAATACCGCGTGGAACCTCCGGTTCTGGATATGCATACAGCAAAGGATAATCCGGTTCTGGTTCACCCGGAAGAAGACTGGGAATCCAAGTTCCCGGTTGGTGCAGATAACAAGCGGAACCTTGCAGCAAAAGGCCATGAGGAAATGGGAGATATTGACAAGGTTTTGTCAGAATGCAAATACACAGTAGATGAAGTTTATCACACAAAGGCCAATCAGCAGTGTATGATGGAGACCTTCCGCACATATTGTACCAAGGATTATTTCGGCAGGCTGAATGTGGTTTCCTCCACACAGGTACCGTTCCATCTTCGCCGAATCCTTGGAAATGCTCTTGGAATTCCATCCTCCAGGATCCGCGTGATCAAGCCTCGTATTGGCGGCGGCTTTGGAGCCAAGCAGACAGAGGTCTGCGAAATTTATCCGGCAATTGTTACCTGGATGACAGGACGTCCATCCAAAATCGTTTACAGCCGTTACGAATCCTTAATCTGCGCTTCTCCCCGTCATGAGATGGAAGTACATGTAAAAGTTGGCGCAGATGAGAAGGGAATCGTAAAAGGAATTAAAGTAGAGGCGCTTTCCAATGCTGGTGCATACGGAGATCACAGTCCTACAACCATCGGACTTACAGGTCATAAGGCAATTGCCCTGTACCGGAATCTGGAAGCCTATGCTTTTGACTATGAGGTTGTTTATACCAACGTGCAGGCATCCGGCGCATACCGTGGATATGGTGCTACACAGGGAATTTATGCAGTGGAATCCGCTGTCAATGAGCTGGCTCATAAGATGAATATGGATCCTGCAAGAATCCGTGAGTTGAATATGCCAATTGAAGGCGAGCCAATGTATGACTATGATGGAAACCTGACTCATACAGCAAGCTGTACGATGGATCGCTGCCTTGCCCGTGCCAAGGAGATGATCGGCTGGGATGAGAAATATCCATGCCGTGATATGGGAAATGGAAAAGTCCGCGGCGTAGGTCTTGCCATGGCGATGCAGGGCTCCTCTATTGCCAATGTAGACGTGGGAGGCGCAACCCTGAAGCTGAATGAGGACGCATCCTATACACTTTCCCTTGGATGTGCAGATATGGGTACAGGCTGTGATACCATTCTTTCCCAGATGGCAGCCGACTGTCTGGAAACAGAATTTGAGAATATTGTTGCATTTGGTGTGGATACGGATGTTTCTCCATATGACTCCGGTTCTTATGCATCTGCCACTACTTACGCTACAGGCAATGCAGTTATTAACGCCTGCAATGAGCTGAAAAAGAGGATTATCCGGCTGGGTGCTGAAATGCTGGGTGTAAGTCCTGAGGAAGCAGACTTTGATGGAAAGAAAGTCTACGCAGGGGAAAAAGAGGTCAGTCTTCAGGAGGTTGCTTATAAGGGAACCTGCGGAAATACCCTGGAAATGCAGGTGACTGCCTCCTATTCTTCCCAGATTTCTCCGCCGCCTTATATGGTTGGGGCAGCAGAGGTTGAAATAGACAAAGAGACAGGAAATATTGACCTGATCGATTATGTGGCAGTTGTAGATTGCGGAACTCCTATTAACCCCAATCTTGCCCGTGTGCAGACAGAGGGCGGTGTTGCCCAGGGAATCGGTATGGCACTTATGGAGAATGTACAGTATTCCAAAGAAGGTAAGATTCGTGAGAATTCTTTCATGCAGTACAAAATCCCAAGCCGTGAGGATATTGGAAATATCCGGGTTGAGTTTGAGAGCAGCTATGAAAAGAGCGGTCCTTTTGGCGCCAAGTCCATCGGTGAGCTGGTAATCGATACCCCTTGTCCTGCAATTGCAGATGCGGTTTACAATGCTTCCGGTGTCCGGGTAAGAGAGCTGCCGATCACATCGGAGAAGGTTGCCATGGGAATTCTGAAAAAAGAACTGGAGAAATAATATATGGGATTTATTTTTAAGGGGATACTGGCAGTGATCTGGCTGCTGGTGGTTCCCTGCCTGGCAGGGGGATTCTATTTCCGCAGGGAAAAAAGAACCTGCAGTGAATATCTTCTGGCCGGTTATACACTGTTGTTTGCCATTACAGAGCTGCTTTCCCTTACCATGATTTTTACAAAGCAGCCACTTCATGTGCTGACCGTTACATATGGCGTGGTAGCTGGTGTACTAGCATTTCTGGGTGCCCGGAGTTTTTATAAGAAAAGGCAGAAGAATGGAATTTCCCCGGAGCTTGTGGTGGCAGGAATTCTGATTCTGATCCAGCTTGTCGTTGTGGTGCTTTATGCCCATATGGATGAAGATGATGCTTTTTATGTAGGAACAGCCACTACCGCGGTGGAAACCGATACCCTTTATGCATATAACCCATACACCGGGGCCGCTTACAATGTATTGCCAAGCCGTTACATTCTTTCCCCGTTTCCTGCATTTCTTGCCGTGACCAGCCGGTTATGCGGAGGACTTCATCCAGCCATTGTGGCACATACTGTTTTTCCGGCGGTATTTGTTTTTCTGGCATATGTGGTGCTTTTTCAGTACAGCCGCATATTCTTCCGGGGAAAGGCAGGAGAACAGGGGATTTTTATGATCCTTTGTGCCGTGATCCTGTGGTTTTGCGGATATTCGGTATACAATTCAGAAATTTTTACAATGGGCAGGATCTGGCAGGGAAAAGCTGTGCTGGCAGGGGTATTTTTACCATTTTTATTTCTGCTCTGTATGGAGATTTTTATGCAGGAAAAACCGGAATATCCATGGAGCCTGGCTTTTCTGGCAAATGGAGCCTGCTGTCTGTTTTCCTCAATGGGAATCATGCTTGCCCCTCTTCTGATGGGAGTATTTGCTCTGCTTAGTCTGGTGAAATTCAGAGACGGAAGAAGATTCTTAAAGAGTGTAGTCTGCTGTCTGCCATCCCTGATACTTGGCGTGGTATACATTCTGGTATTTTAGGAGGTGGAGAGATGAAACGAGCACTTTTGGCTTCACTGGATGCCTGGCAGAAATACTGGGGGAACGGATTTTATGTCTATTTACTGCTGGCTGCATGTTTGTATTTCCTGGTATTCGGAAGAAAAAAAGAACGATCCAGAATTTTATCCGGCTATATTGTAGTTTTTCTTGCTGTGTTTTTCTGTCCGGTGACTGCTTATATTATACAGAAATGTATAGGACGGTCGGTTTACTGGAGAGTATTATGGATTCTTCCGGCAGTGCCGCTTATAGCTTATGCAGGAACCTGCCTGATAAAAAAGGTGGGAGCTTCCAGACCACGGCAGTACATACTTCTGATTTTTATTGCGGCAGTGCTGGCTTTTTGCGGAACTGGCCTGAATAAAGATGGTTTTTACAAAAAGGTTCAGAATGTACAGAAGATCCCTGATGAGGTAGTAAGCATCTGCAATCTGATCAATGAGCAGAAGGAAGAAAATGAAGAGATTTACCTGGCAACGGATGACAAAATAGCTTCCTATGTGAGAGTTTATGATCCGTCTATCAAAATGCCTTACGGAAGAGGCGGTAAAGGAGCCTCTGGAAAAAAAGCTGCAAGATGGCTCCATAAACAGCTTGTGGCAGAAGTACCGGTGATCAAAAAGGTAGTAAAAAATGCAAAAAGACTGAAATGCAATTACCTGGTTTTTCCGGTTCCAAGCAAAAAGAAGCAGCTGTATATGGAAACAAAAGGGTTCTACCTGATTGGTCAGGTAAATGAGTACGGTATTTTCAAATATTATGAATAAAAGGGTTGCATTTACAGGGAAAAGCTGATACATTGAGTTTGTGAATAAACTGAATATGGGAAGTTATGATAGAGGCGCAGGCTTCATCAGTAATTTCAGCTGCAGAGACAGGTTGTGTGCAGATTATGGGCATACGCAGATACACGCTCTGGGTCGTATGGCGGACTGGTTGGAATGAAAGGGGAGACTGCCGAAGGATTTTTTCTCAGCCAGGAGAGAAGTTCTGGGCTGACGCAGAATATGCGGCAGACTGTCACTGTTGTGGAGCGCTATCTAAGGTATAGATCCTGTGAAGAATAAATGCCATGAATGTGTCCCCATAATGGGAGTGCATTCATGGCTTTTTGCGTTAAAGAAGAGGAGGCTTTTAAGAAAACGCTCTGACCGGTTTGTGACTGGTCATCTGGTATTCAGGAAAAAAGAGGGAGGAAATCAATAATGAAGTACAATTGTAAAAAATTATCTGTTCTTTTTGCAGCTGTTATGATGTTTGTCCTGGCATGTCCGGTGACTGTTCTGGCAGCGGCAGAAGAGGAGGCTGGCACACCTGCTGTGTACGCTACTTTCTGGTCATTGATACCGCCAGTTGTGGCAATCGTTCTGGCATTGATCACAAAAGAGGTTTACAGTTCCCTGTTCCTTGGAATTTTAGTTGGAGCACTTTTGTACTCTGGCGGTAATTTTGAGGGAACGGTTAACCATATTTTTTCAGGCGGAATGATCAGTGTGTTATCATCCAGCAGTAACGTAGGTATTCTGGTGTTCCTGGTAATTCTTGGAACTATGGTCTGCCTGATGAACCGGGCTGGAGGATCAGCCGCTTTTGGCCGCTGGGCCGGCAAACACATCAAGACAAGAGTTGGGGCAGAACTGGCAACCATTTTGCTTGGAGTGCTGATTTTTATTGATGATTACTTCAACTGTCTGACGGTAGGCAGTGTTATGAGGCCGATTACAGATCAGCACAATGTATCCCGCGCAAAGCTGGCATATCTGATCGATGCCACAGCTGCGCCGGTATGTATCATTGCACCAATCTCATCCTGGGCAGCTGCTGTCAGCGGTTTTGTTCCGGGAGAGGATGGAATGTCCGTGTTTGTAAGAGCTATTCCCTATAACTATTATGCACTTCTTACGATTGTAATGATGGTATCCATGGTTTTGATGAAAGAAGAGTTTGGTGCTATGGGTGTGCATGAGTCCAATGCGTTAAAAGGGGATCTGTTTACCACAGCAGCTCGTCCTTATGCTTCAGGCGAAGGTGATGGACCGGTGAACCCAAGAGGAAAGGTTATGGATCTTCTGATCCCTATCATCTCTCTGGTTATCTGCTGTGTAATTGGTATGATCTATACTGGAGGGTTTTTCAGCGGTACAGATTTTGTAACTGCTTTTTCACAGAGTGATGCTTCTGTCGGACTGGTGCTTGGAAGCTTCTTCGGTCTGGTGATCACCATTCTTCTTTATATGGTGCGCAGAGTGCTGTCCTTCCGCGATTGTATGGCATGTATTCCGGAGGGCTTTAAGTCCATGGTACCGGCGATCCTGATCCTCACTTTTGCATGGACCTTAAAGAGTATGACGGACAGTCTGGGCGCTGCTGAGTTTGTTGCGGAAATGGTGAAGTCTTCAGCAGAAGGACTGGTAAATATGCTTCCGGCTATTATATTCCTGGTAGCCTGCTTCCTGGCATTTGCTACTGGTACTTCATGGGGAACCTTTGGTATTCTGATCCCGATTGTGGTTCATGTATTTGAAAACACACCGGGAGACTTGATGATCATTTCCATCTCTGCCTGTATGGCTGGTGCTGTTTGCGGTGACCATTGTTCTCCGATTTCGGATACGACTATTATGGCCTCCGCGGGAGCTCAGTGTGATCATGTAAATCATGTGTCAACCCAGCTGCCTTATGCCATTGTGGCAGCAGTGGTATCCTTTGTAACTTACATTTTCGCCGGCTTTATCCAGAGCCCGCTGTGCCTGATCATCGGTGTAGCACTGATGATGGGAGCTATGTGTGTTGTGAAAATGAAGTTCTCAGATCTGAAAACGGAATAAAGAAGGTTTTCTTATTGGAAAAATAAGAAAAAATGTGGAAGCCGGGATGGATTTTCCTGTGTAATGCCTGCGGCAGTGTGGAAGAATTTACAGTGTCTGCAGAGTATTGACGGGGAAATTGTCCTGGCTTTTTTGCATGCTTCTATCTTCTTTATTGGCTGCTTAATATTTGCTTTGGAGCGTGTGTGGAGAAGGTTTTTTGCAAGATGTGCATTACACTTTGCGGGAAAGCTTTTTTTAATGTGTTCTGGAGCTTTTGGAGCTTGGGGCAAGGTTTGCCTTGCATATGCCCGGGAAAAACTATATAATGGAAAAATGGACGAAAAAATCAGAATCAACAAATACTTAAGCGAAGCGGGATTCTGTTCAAGACGTGAGGCTGACAGCCTGATCCGGAACGGACGGGTGACGGTGGAAGGTCATGTGGCAGAACCGGGAGAAAGGATTACAACAGATACAGTTGTATTTGTGGATGGTAAGCCTGTGAAAAAAGTAGAAAAAAAAGTTCTGCTTTTATTCCATAAGCCTCGTGGTGTAGTGTGCAGCACCAGAAAACAGCGCCAGGAGACCACAGTTACGGAGTATCTGAATTATCCAGTTCGAATTTATCCTATAGGACGCCTTGACAAGGAATCCGAAGGGCTTTTGCTTTTAACAAACCAGGGAGATCTGGTAAATAAGATCATGCGTGCGGGGAACTACCACGAGAAGGAATATCTGGTAACTGTAAATAAGCAAGTTGACAGTGACTTTGTGAAAAAAATGTCATCTGGAATTCCTATTCTGGATACCATTACCCGTCCGTGTTTTGTGGAAAAAACAGGGAGAAATTCTTTTCGGATTATTCTTACCCAGGGATTGAACCGGCAGATCCGCCGAATGTGTGAATATCTGGGATATCAGGTGCTTAGTCTGAAGCGCGTACGAATCATGGAACTGACAATAGATGGCTTGAAAGAGGGCGAGTACAGAGAAGCCACCCAGGAGGAGTGGAAGAAGCTGGAACGTGGAATTGCAGATTCCTCCCAGCTTCCCGCAGCCAGAAGGCAGGACAGTGTGCCTGTATTTTCCAAAAAACAGGGAAGAGACAGCATTCCCTTTTCTTCAATTCCAGAAGAAAAAAGGCAAAATAAGCCAGCTGCTTCCCGCACTATTTCAGAAAAAAGGCAGTCTGTTTCACAGAGGAAGTCTGCTTGCAGTAATTATAACAGTAAAACAGGAGGACATCATGGAAAATTCTCTACAGCGAATGAAAGAACTGGTAGAAAAGCTGGATCAGGCCGCGAAGGCATATTACCAGGAAGACAGGGAAATCATGAGCAATCAGGAGTACGACAGCCTGTACGACCAGCTGGAGCAGCTGGAAAAAGAAACCGGCACTGTACTCACAAATAGTCCTACTGTCCGTGTAGGATACGAGGCAGTCAATGAACTTCCGAAGGAAGAACATCCAAGCCCCATGCTATCCCTTGATAAGACAAAAGACAGGGAAGTGCTCCGTGGATTTATAGGAAATCACAAATGCCTTTTATCCTGGAAGCTGGACGGTCTGACCATTGTTCTTACTTATGAGAACGGTGAGCTTGTGAAAGCAGTAACAAGGGGGAATGGAATTGTAGGTGAGGTTATTACCAACAATGCCAGAGTGTTTAAGAATATTCCTCTTCGCATCCCTTATAAAGGTCAGCTGGTGCTTCGGGGTGAAGCGATTATCACTTATTCTGAGTTTGAGCGGATCAACGAGACTATAGGTGATGCAGATGCCAAATATAAGAACCCGCGGAATCTTTGCAGTGGTTCCGTGCGTCAGCTGAATAACGAGATTACGGCGAAACGAAATGTGCGTTTTTATGCCTTTGCCCTGGTAAGTGCACAGGATGTGGATTTTTCTAATTCCAGGGAGCAGCAGTTTATCTGGCTGAAGAAACAGGGCTTTGAGGTGGTGGAATATAAGGTGGTTACCTCTGAAAGTCTGGATGAAGCCATGGATTATTTTTCCAAGACAATTGTAAACAACGATTTTCCATCAGACGGACTGGTTGTGACCTATGATGACATCGCCTATGGGGAGTCTTTGGGGAGTACTGCGAAATTTCCGCGAAATTCCTTTGCTTTTAAATGGGCGGATGAAATGCGGGAAACCAGGCTGGTGGATATGGAATGGAGTCCGTCAAGAACCGGACTGATTAATCCGGTTGCAATTTTTGAACCAGTGGAGCTGGAAGGTACTACAGTAAGCCGCGCCAGCGTGCACAATATCAGCATTGTGAAGGAACTGCAGCTTGGAATTGGAGATACCATTAAAGTGTACAAAGCCAATATGATCATTCCCCAGATTGCAGAGAATCTTACAAGAAGCGGCAATCTGGTAATTCCGGATAAATGTCCGGTGTGTGGTCAGGAGGCGCGTATCCGCAAGGAAAACGATGTGGAGACATTATACTGCATGAATCCGGACTGTGTTGCCAAGAAGATTAAGTCCTTCAGCCTTTTTACCAGCCGTGATGCCATGAATATTGACGGACTTTCAGAGGCAACTCTGGAGAAGTTTATTGCAATGGGATTTATTCATAATTTTGGTGATATTTTTGAAATTGGAAAATATAAAGATCAGATCGTAGAAATGGAAGGATTTGGTCAGAAGTCTTTTGATAATCTGATGGTGAGTCTGGAGAAAGCGAAAAAAACTACTCTTGCCAAGGTGATCTACAGTCTTGGGATTACAGGTATCGGTCTTGCAAATGCCAAGGTGATCTGTAAATATTTTGACGATGATATAGAGAAAATCCGCCATGCGGATGAAGAAGAGATCAGCGCGATTGAAGGAATCGGTCCGGTAATCGCCGGAAGTATGGCTGATTATTTTAAGAGCGCAGAGAATAATCAGAAGCTGGATCATCTGCTCAGTCATCTTCATCTGGTTCATGAGGAGACTTCAGCAGAACAGGTTTTTGCAGGGAAAACCTTTGTTATTACAGGCAGTGTGGAGCATTTTTCCAACCGGTCTGAAGCAAAGGAATTTATCGAAGCCCGCGGCGGTAAGGTGACCGGCTCTGTAACAAAGAAAACAGACTATCTGATTAATAACGATAAAACATCTGCTTCTTCCAAGAACAAGAAGGCTCAGGAACTGGGAATCCCGATTTTGTCGGAGGAGGATTTCCTGGAGCTGGCGGGGATTTAAAAGAAAATTTGGGTAATCTGTACGTTGTACTTTGCGGTATATTTTGCAGAATGCCTTTTGGTAATCTGTGTTTTTTGCTTACTTCGTTTACAGCAATCCCCTTTGCGATGCATAAAAATCATGCAATCCCATGATCTCGCGACGAGGTTTTCGGGTTTTCTGTGAACTTTGTTTATAAAAAACACCTCGCGGAACGTTACCAGTGAACAGTAACTTTTTCATAACTTGTTTGTGCCTTGAGCGAAGCGAAAGGAATGACAAAAAGTATGTATAATAGTAGGAGGAAATTGCAATGCCAATTAAAATACAAAGTGATCTCCCGGTAAAGGAGATTCTGGAAAAAGAAAATCTGTTTGTTATGGACGAAAACCGTGCTATGCACCAGGATATCCGTCCGATTTATATTCTGATTTTAAATTTAATGCCACTGAAAGAGGAAACCGAGCTTCAGCTTCTTCGCTCTCTTTCCAATACACCTCTGCAGGTTGACGTAAGTTTTATGGCGGTGGAGTCCCATCAGGCGAAAAATACTTCCAGGAGTCATCTGAACAAATTTTATCAGACTTTTTCTGAACTGAAAGATAAGAAGTTTGATGGAATGATCATTACAGGAGCACCGGTAGAGCAGATGGAGTTTGAAGAGGTTGATTACTGGGAGGAAGTTACCCAGATCATGGACTGGTCAGAGACTCATGTGACATCTACCATTTTCCTGTGCTGGGCTGCTCAGGCTGCGCTCTACCATTTCTATGGACTGAAGAAACGCAAGCTGGATAAGAAAATGTTTGGCCTTTTCTGGCACAAGGTAATGAACCGCAAAATTCCGCTGGTCAGAGGGTTCGATGATATATTTCTGGCACCTCATTCCCGACATACAGAAGTTCCTATTGAAGCTGTACACGCCTGCAAAGACCTTACTGTCCTTGCAGAATCCGACGAAGCAGGCCTTTTTCTTGCCATGGCAGAAGACGGTCGCAAGATTTTTGTAATGGGTCACCCGGAATACGACCGTGTCACCCTGGACGGCGAGTACAAACGTGATCTTGGCAAAGGGCTCCCTATTGAAATGCCTGAAAACTACTACCGCGACAACAACCCTGAAAACGGTCCGCTTCTGATGTGGAGAGCCCATGCCAACAATCTGTATACAAACTGGCTGAATTATTACGTCTACCAGAGCACCCCATACGACCTCTACGGAACACCTGATTTTTCCAGTATTTCCAGGGGTTGAGAGAGTGGTGTATTCCACGTAAATTATTATAATTTCAAGCTATTTATTACGAAAATGGAGTAAAAATGGAGTACTAGAGCGTGTTTGAAAAAGGCTTTCTGCAAGATGTGCGTCACAATTTGTGGGAGATTTTGCCCGGATGAGGGCGGGGCTGTCTATTTCCCGACAGCCCCTTTTTCAAAACTGACATAACTATTCCGTCAAAAGAAAAAACTTTACATCCAGTCGATATTGTGCTATAATTTTTTAGTCGAAGTGGTTGTATATAAGGTTGCTGTTTAAACGCTAGACAGTAACGAATGATAATGCAGCTTTCGAATTTATGCACCTGTAGCTCAGTGGATAGAGCAGTGGTTTCCGGTACCATGTGCGGGGGTTCGATTCCCTTCAGGTGTATTGCCTGGAACGATCGGGCGTTCCGGTGCGTTGTATTAAGGAGGACAAGAACTTGGATAATTTCAGAGAATGGTTATCAGATAACCTTCGCTATTTTATGCTTGGCGGAGCGATTCTGTTAATCGTGGTTGTCCTGTTTTTCGGTATCCGTGCATTTATGGGAAGCGGGAAGGGCGATTCCAGCAAGGATACAGCCGATGAGCAGGTAACAGCAGACAACGACCAGGGAAATGTTCCTTCTTCTCCGGCAAATGATGGGGAGACTGACGGGAAGAAAGACGCCAATCCCATGGAAAAAGCTAATGAAGAGATTACTTCATTGATCAAGAGCTATTACACAGTTCTGGGGGATAAAGATATTACCACATTGCGTACTTTGGTAGATAATCTTGCACCGGCAGACGAGTCTAAGATTACCAATGCCAAGTACATTGAAGGGTATGAAGCTGGTGATATCTACACGAAAAAGGGGCTTGATGACGATTCCTATGTAGTATATTCCTGTTTTTACTACATCTGTCAGGGGATTGATACAAAGGTACCTGCGCTTGCTGAGTTCTATGTGGTAAAGGACACAGACGGGAACTGGAAGATTGACGGCGCTGCTCACGATGACAGCGACGAGATAACGAAATATGAAGTTTCTTTGCGTCAGGATGACGACGTGAAGGAGCTGAAGGCCAAGGTACAGAAGCAGTATGAGGATGCACAGACTGCAGATCCTGCACTTGCTGCTTTCCTTGATGGTCTTGGTGAGGATGTCACAGGATCTGCAGAGACAGCCGATGGAACTACGCTGGTAGTGACAGAGGATTGTAATGTCCGTGCAGCAGCCAGCAGTGATGCAGAAGTGATTGGTGGATTGTCCGCTGGGACAGAAGTAGTCAAGAAAGGTGAGAGCGGAGACTGGATCCAGATTGACTATGAAGGCTCTGAGGCGTATGTTCACAGCAGCCTTCTGGAAGAGAAAACTGAATAAGTATAAAAGAGGAATTGTCATGATGGCAGTTCCTTTTTTGCGTGTTTGAAAAAATATATAGAATAAACCAGAGTATAGTTGCTGATTTCCTGAAAACGATACTCTGGTTTTTATGTAGTGCTATATTATGATACCAGTGTCAAAAGGTCAAAAAGCCGTTCGTGCTTGCACGATAAGGCGTTTGAACTTGGGACACGCCAAATCAAAACGATCCATAAGCGGTTCCGTTTTCCAATGTAATTCCCTTTGCAGCAGCCAGCTCGCTTACTGTTACCAGCTGATAGCCCTCCTGCAGCAGCTGCGGAATAAAAATTTCAGCAGCATCCACAGATTCTTTGAAAATATCATGCATTAAAATAATCTGTCCATCACTGGCGTTGTCCATTACATTCTGTACTGTGGAATCTGCATTCTGTGTTTCCCAGTCCAGAGTATCCACAGACCACAAAATCAGAGGCCTTGCTGCAGTCTCTGCTACGGTGTCATTGTAAGAACCATAAGGGGGGCGCACAACAGTGGCAATGTGCCCTGTGAGATCCTGGATCAGCTGATCTGTGCGGGAAAGCTGACTTGCAGCATCATCGGCGGAAAGCGTGGTGAGATCCGGGTGATCATAAGAGTGGTTTCCAATCTCGCATCCAAGCTCCTCCATACGCTTTACAGGTTCCTGAAAATATTCCACTTCCTGACCTGCCAGGAAAAAAGTAGCTTTTACATTGTTTGCTTCCAGACAATCCAAAAGACGGTCTGTAAAATCACTGGGTCCATCATCAAAGGTGAGGGCAATCATCCCCTTTGGCTCCGGAGAAACAGTCGGTTCCGAAGTAACGGAGGCTTCCGGTACAGGGGAGACTTCTGATGCTGCAGAAGAGGCTTCAGAAGGATCATCGACTTCGGAAGAAGCTTTTCTGGAATCTTCATTTCGATCAGAAGAAATATCAGCTTCTGCAGCCGGTGTGGAAGCACCTGTCGCAGAAGCTGTGAGATTGTCAGCATTCGAAGAATCTGATGTAGTATTCATGTAGAATACAAGATCCTGATTGGAACTATCATCTGCCGTCGTCGGTTCACCCTGTTGTGCACCGTCAGCGCCAAAGTGATAAATTTTGCCGTCTATTGTCACGTCACCAGTCTGAAGAACTCCATCTGCATTGAGGTAGTAGCGCTTGCCATCAAGCTCAAGCCATCCGGTCTGCATAACGCCTTTGTCATTGAAGTAATAGCGGTGTCCGTCTGTATCTGTGAGCCAGCCTTTATAACCTTCTCCGTTTACCATGAAATACCAGTTACTGTCAACTGGCGTCCACACCCCCTGGGAAGCTTCCGGAGAGACTTCGAAAGAAGTGTCTGAACCTGAAAGGGTATCAGGTGCCGGGGTATCTGCGGCAGGCGTTTCGGTGGGAATGACATCCTCCGGTGTGTTCTCCTCTTCTGCATCGGTATTTTTAGCTGCCGCACCACCAGATTGAATCTGGGAATCATCTGTATTTCCAGCTACGAACATGTCCGGGATCTGGGTATCTGTAATGGGTGAGTGCGAAGCGGAAGACTGGGTAAAAGAAACTCCGCATGCAAGACACATAAGAACAGCAGCTATAGCCAGCCCCTTATTTGTCCGTGGTTTATGGCCAGGCATATAATTCCTCCTTTATGTAATGATTTCATGATGCCAGTGTGTTTCATTACTGTTCACTGGCAGCATTTCATTTTTGGGATCATGTTACGGTTCATTTCGTGACCAGCAACACGCTTTGTAATGTACAGAAATCATGGGTCTGCATGATTTTCAGCTGTACAGTAACCTAATAATACAATATATGACGAAAAAAAACAAGACCGGCTTACACGCAGGATATAATTGTGCAATTTAACGATATATTGGAAAATATTTCACAGAAAATCAGAAAATGTTTATTTGAAATTTGACAGAGATTCTGCTATATTAAGTTGTGATAACGATGATTTGAAAAGCAGATACAAAAGCTTTTTACAGTTTATTGTTTTTTATCTGTTACAATGGATAAGAACAGGAAAGAAGAGGAAGCGGTTGCGTAAAAAATCCCATATACTGGTAGCCAGATATCTGGCAGACCAGATGCCTGCCACTAAGAGTCTGCAGTCCCACAGAAAGGCGTTCTGCCTTGGAAGCATTCTTCCGGATATCAAGCCATCTTTTCTTACAAAGAAGCATGAATATTTCGGCACCTTCGAGGAAATCCAGGGTAAGATGAAAGCTCTTATTGACAATGATCCCAAAGAAAGCAAGGAACGCGTTTACTGGCGCAGGTTTGGCGAAGTGATGCATTATATGGCAGATTATTTTACTTTTCCCCATAATAAGAACTTTACCGGGAATCTGTACGAGCATAATAAATACGAGAAGCATCTTAAGAACCATCTGAAGCGCTACATAGAGAGTGGGGCAGCAGATCGTATGGTCATTCTTCCAGTGAATTTCGGAAGCTTCAGGGAACTGGTGGAGTATATTGGAAATGCCCATGAAAGATATCTTCTTAAGGAGCGTAATATTGCAGAGGATGTTCAGTATATTCTCAGAATCTGTTCACAGGTTATTCATGGAATCCTGCAGCTGGCTGCGAAGCAGTTTGGCAGAGAGGATATTCTGATTCTGGCTGCATGCTGATAATGGGAAGAGCCAGTGCCGGGAGATCACAGCAGCTTGTCTGTGAGTACCGGGACTGGTATTTTTTTGTACAGCAGAAAAAATGAATTATTCGCTGCTGCGATAAAAACGGTATTTAGCAAGTGGGAAACGCTTTCACTTAAATCTGTACAGAAATTGTGAAGAAAAAATGAAAAATCACGAAAATACGTCTGTATATTTTGAGGATAGTTGATTTAGAAGGGTTAGTATGCTACAATAATGCATGTTAATACTTAATGCGAACTGTCTTTAAGGTAAGAATGCATACCTTTATATAGGGGAGTAAAGGGATGTTCATGAATAGAAGGGAGCATCTTTTGAATATGAAAAATAAATATCTGACAAAATGTTTATGTATTACTATGGCAGCTGCGATATCCTTTACAGGAACGGCCAGTGTTTTTGCCTCAGAAGAGACAGCCTTGTCAGAAACAGAAACAGCTGCCCGGGAAGCGGCAGCAGAGCCGATTTCATCAGAGCAGGCATCGGCAGAGACGCCTTCCGCACCTCCGGAGACAACGTCAGAGCCGGCACAGGTACCAGCAGAGTCTGTACAGACGCCATCAGAGCCCACAGAAACACCAGCTGAGCCTACACAGATCCCATCAGAGCCTACTACACCAGATCATATACCTACAGAGACACCGGCTCCAAGTGAAACACCAGATCATACATCTACAGTGACACCGGCTCCAAGTGTGACGCCAGATCATACACCTGAGGTGACACCAGAACCAAGTGCGACACCAGAACCAAGCGCGACACCAGAACCTAGTGCAACGCCGGACGATACCCCCACAGTGACACCAGAGCCTAGTGCTGCACCTGAGGTGACCCCCACTGTGACTCCTGGACTTTCAGCAGAGAGCCAGCAGAAGGTAAGTGCCCTGATCAAAGACATTGATAAAACCTTCAAGCAGGAATTAGATAAGAAAAAGAAGAAAAAAGTCAAAGCCCTGAGAAAGACCTATAACAGCTTTTCAGACCAGGAGAAGGCTGCTGTTACTAATTACAAGCTTCTTATCGATATGGAGAAGACGATCAGCCAGCTGTCCGGGGCAGCAGACGATAAAGATGCAGATAAGATTGACAGCACCACAACGCAGGCACTTAATGGAACCCCAGTCTACTATGCATCTAATCTTCATGCAGGCAAGGAATTTTATCTGAACAGCCTGCAGGAGAACTATCAGCTGTCATTTTCTGATGATTTTGCAGATGTTATGGAGCAGATTGAGACAGAGTATAAAGCTGCCAATCAACTGACAGATGTATCTGATTCCGAAGGTGGTGTTACCACATCCGCAGATACCCTTCTTGTACGCAACTGGCAGGATATACTTGCCATATATGTCTATGAGAAGAGCCTTGATGGTGCCACTTCTTTTACGCTGGATTCTTCCTGTAAGGATGATCTGGCAGCTATTTTTGCCAGGATGAATCCTGTTGTGAAGGACGAAAGTAATTCTAACAGAGTTACATATGGAAATTACCATATTAACCATTACATTAAAGAGAATAAGATCCCCAAGGATGAGAGGGGGATTTTGAAGAAATATCTTGAAACAGACTGCAAGCTTCTTTGTGCAACCGTTACAGCAGCCAAGGGCTTTGTAAGACAGAGTGTTGGCGATGACGTTTCAGAAGAGCGTGTAAACGTAATTGCAGCTGCTTATTCACTGGTTGGTAAGGTGGGATATTTCTGGGGCGGCAAATCTACTGTGATCGGAATGGACCCAAGCTGGGGCGCAGTACAGCAGGTAAGCGCAGAGGGAAGTCAGAGTACCGGTACTTTACGTGCTTATGGCCTTGACTGCAGCGGTTTTGTTACCTGGGCAGTGATCAATGGCTATGAGAATCAGGCTATGATCGCAGCTGTAGGAAGCGGTACCTCAGACCAGTGGGGCAGAGCGAACGTGGTAAGTGAGGCGGATGCCCAGCCAGGTGACCTGGTTTTTCAGAGAGGACCAGAAGCAGGAAGTGCCAACCATGTTGGTATTATCTGTGGAAAAACTGACGCAGGAGACTGGATCGTCGTACATTGTTCTTCCAGCAAGAATGGTGTTACAGTAGGAGAGGCTTATAGTGCAAGCTTTCGTTACATCCGTCAGCCATCCTTCTATCCGAACGCACAGCAGGTAGAGGAAATGAGACAGAGTGGTAAAACTATAGCCAATACCCAGTATATCACAGGAATTGACGTATCCAATAACCTTCAGGATCTGATCAAGGCGAACCTTGTTACAACAGGAGATATGGATACGGTTACCATAGATGCTTCCGGAGACGGAACTGTTTCACCGGGAAGCCTCTATGTCGCAAACAGCCTTCAGGAACTGTTTGATGCAGGACAGCATGTAAGTGTATTTAGTCAGGTGACATACGGAGATGCCGCAGAGATGGAAGCTGGCAGTAATGAGGCAGCAGGTACTGCGGGAGTTAATAAAGCCCAGACAGTAGATTTTTCCAGAATTATGGTTACCAATTCTCTTCAGGAGCTGTTGGCGGCGACAATTGGAATTCAGTGACGCAAAAGTGCTTCCACACCCGGATTCGGGCAGGAAGCACTTTTCATTTGTATAGACTGAGTGAACAGATTACAGAATTGATTTTCAGACAGGCTCCGGGAGGCTGTGACTGGCATATGCTGCTGCAAGAAAATGGAATTACTGTTCACTCTGTTCACAAAAAACACCTTGCGGAATGTCACCAGTGAACAATAATAAAATGGAGTCACAGAGTATGCCCTGACATTTAGCGGTTAATACCGGACAATACGTCTTCAATCCATTTATCCGTATTATAGTTATCATCAAAGAATTTTACGATTACCCCATAAGGCTCTTTTTCATTGGAAAAAGCATTGGCCTCATCGGTATCTACGTGCATGGCAAGGCGGTAACTCCAGTCTACACGTACTACCACATCTGCATAAATAAGAGCGCGGCCGAAGCTTTTGGTCAGGACAAAAACTTCGTCATTATCTTTGACCTTCAAAGTAACAGCATCTGCCGGAGTCATGTGAATGTGACGTTTGGCAACAATGACACCGTGATCAAGGATAAGTTCGCCCTTGGGTCCGATGAGAGTGCAGCCAGGGGAGCCGACAGTATCACCAGACTGGCGGATAAGACCGGGAAGACCGATCTTGCGGGTATCTGTAAGGGAAAGCTCAATCTGGGTTTCTTTACGAAAAGGACCTAGAATGGCCATATTCTGATACTCACCTTTAGGCCCCTTTACGGTAAGACGTTCCTGGCAGAGATACTGTCCAGGCTGGCTTAATTCCTTTATGTAATGAAGCTGGGCATCCTCTCCAAACAGGAGTTGGAAATCCTCCTGGGAAACATGAATATGCCGTGCTGAGGTTTCAATCGGTATTTTAATGCTCATGGAAATTCCTCCGATATTATATAGAGTGTGAACATCAGTACTGTTTTAACACTGCAATAGATTAAGTTTAATATTAATGAGAAAAAATAGCAAGCCTTTTTTTACAGGCACATATACAGGAGTGTATGAAATGAAAAAACATACAGACAGCGGTTTTACCTTTGATATTAAGGAAGATCATGCTGCAGTAATGGAAATTGATGGGGATCCCCAGATTGTGGAAATTCCGGAACAGATCGACGGAGTACCGGTCACAGAACTGGCTGAATATCTTTTTTCCGGGAAAAGCTGTCAGGTCATACGGATTCCCTTGGGAGTTCAGAAAATAGGCCGTTACGGTTTTTATAACTGTCGGAATCTGGAAGAGCTATGGTTTTCCAGTGATTTTACTGATCTTGGAAGTGGAGCTTTTACAGGGTGCCACAGGATCCGAAGAATGGAAGTTTTGATGAATGATGAACAATCCGGGCTGAAAGAGATCCTTTCAGAAGTTGGGGAGGAGCTGCGGGTACATTTATATGGAAAAGTGGAAGCCATGCTTTGGTTTCCGGAATATTATGAGGAAGGTGTGGAAAATACTCCTGCCAGGATATTGATGACTGAGGTGCATGGAAGCGGTCTGTATTACAGAAACTGCTTTCAGGGAAAAGTATTTCATTTTCTGGAGTATGACAAGCGTTTTGAGATGGCGAGAGCCCAGGAATCATCAGATTTCCTGAGAAAAATGGTATATGGCAGACTGAACTGGCCGACAGGGCTGACAGAACAGGCGAAAATACAGTACGAGCAGTACCTGAAGGAGCATATAGAACAGATTGCTTCTGATTTTATCCGTCAGAAAAGAGGAGAAGAGCTGGAATGGCTTCTTCACACGTATCCCCTGGAACCTGGGCAGAAAGAACTGTTTACAGGTCTGGTAAATCTGGCAGACACAGTGAAATCTCCGGAGATTTTAAGTATGCTTATGGAGTACCAGAGGCTGCATTTTCCATCGAAAAGGAGAAGTTTTGAACTATGAGTGGTTCAGAAGAGAAAAAATTGAATTCATTACATGAGGAAGATTCGTTATATAAAGCGCAGGGGGGAAAAGCTACATACCAGATAAGTCCGACATATGGGCAAAATACTTTGTACAAGGTAAATCCGGTACATGACGCCTGGGATCGTGCGTTGGCGGCAGAAAGCATCTGCCAGGATATTTTGTCCAGTGCCAGAAACCAGTTGTACCTGAATATGCGCTTTATGGACTGCGCATTGTCAGCACTTTTCTTTCAGGGAGATATGGGCGTTCATCCTGTTGGAACGGATGGAACTGTCCTGTACTATCAGCCGGAAGAACTGATGGAACAGTTCAGGAGAAGCCAGGAAAAGGTGAATCGAATCTATCTTCACAGCCTTTTACACTGCATTTTTCTCCACTGTTTTCCAGAGAAGGATGAAGAAGGAAATCCTGCTGTGGATGTCCAGTACTGGAATCTTGCATGTGACATTACAGTGGAAAATATCATTGACGGGCTTTATCTGAAATGTGTGCATCAGCCGGCATCTATGGTGAAGAGGCAGGCATTGCAGCTGATACTGGAAGAGGGAAAGGTAATGACGGCTCAGAGAATTTACCGAAGGCTTCAGACTCTTCATTTGCCGGAAAATAAAATGCAGGAGCTGCGCCGTGAGTTTACTCAGGATGACCATGGTAAGTGGTATGAAAACCATCCAAACAGTCCTCAGATGTCCCAGCGGAAAAAGAACTGGGACGACATCCGCAACCGCATGCAGACAGAGATGGAAACTTTTTCAAAAGAAGCGGGAGAAGGCGGAGAAACTCTGGTAGACCAGCTGCGTGCCCAGAATCAAAATCGCTATGATTATAAAGAATTTCTGCGGAAATTTTCTGTTTTGAAAGAAGAAATGAAAGTTGATATGGACACTTTCGATTATATATTTTACAATTATGGAATGAATCTGTATGGCAATATGCCGCTGATCGAGCCCTTAGAAACGAAAGAAGAGCGGAAGGTGGAAGATTTTGTGATCGTTATTGACACTTCCATGTCCTGTAAAGGAGAGCTTGTTCGGAAGTTTCTGGAGGAAACCTACAGTGTGCTCAGTGAATCTGAGAGCTTTTTCAGACGGATCCACGTACACATTCTTCAGTGTGACGAGAAAATCCAGTCTGATGTGGTGATTGAAAATGCCATGCAGTTGAAGGAATATATGTCCCATTTCACAGTGAAAGGAGGGGGCGGCACGGATTTTCGCCCTGCTTTTGCCTATGTGGAACAGCTTATGAGAGCGAAGAAGTTTACAAAACTTCGGGGACTGATTTATTTTACAGATGGTTATGGAATTTATCCTGCCAAAATGCCTCCTTATGAGACCGCTTTTGTATTTATGAAAGAGGATTACCAGGACATTGATGTGCCGCCATGGGCGATCAAGCTGATCCTTGATGAAGAGGACCTGGAGTCTGTTTAAAAAGTCTTTCTGTGTCAAATTTTCTGTAAAGCAGGATATGTAGATTAGAGCCAATCTGTAAAGACGAGGAGAATATAATATTATGAACATTAAGCGAGCGAAGGAAGAAATACGCAATACAATAGAAGCCTACCTTTTGAAAAATGAATACGGGGAGTATGAGATCCCGGTTATGGCCCAGCGCCCTGTTTTTCTTATTGGCGCCCCTGGAATCGGCAAGACACAGATCATGGAGCAGATTTCCCGGGAATGTAAGGTGGGACTGGTTTCTTACACCATTACCCACCATACCAGACAGAGTGCAATTGGACTTCCTTTTATTTCCAGAAAGAATTTTGACGGAAAAGAGATGGCAGTTACAGAATATACCATGAGCGAGATCGTAGCATCCATCTATGAGAAAATCCAGGAATCCGGCCTTCGAGAGGGAATTTTGTTTATTGATGAGATCAATTGTGTTTCCGAGACACTGGCACCTGCCATGCTGCAGTTTCTTCAGTGTAAAACCTTTGGAAGCCACAAGATTCCGGAAGGCTGGCTGATCGTAGCTGCCGGTAATCCACCGGAGTACAATAAATCGGTCCGTGAATTTGATGTGGTGACCATGGACCGTGTGAAGAAAATCCAGGTGGAGCCGGATTTTGACGCATGGAGAGAGTATGCTTACGCAAAAGGCGTTCACCCTGCAGTGGTTTCCTATCTGAATACAAGACCGGCTAATTTTTATAAGATGGAGAGCACTGTGGATGGAAAAAATTTTGCTACACCAAGAGGATGGGAAGATCTGTCCAAATTGATACAGGTATATGAAAAACTGGAGAAAACAGTGGATAAGGATGTGGTGGTCCAGTATATCCAGCATCCGCAGATTGCAAGAGATTTCGCCAGCTATCTGGAGCTTTTCTACAAGTACCGTACGGATTATCAGATCGATGAGGTTTTAAGCGGCCATATTGATGATATTCTGATAAAAAAGGCGGCACATGCTTCCTTTGATGAAAAGCTGAGTGTCACCGGACTTCTTCTTTCCAGACTGAACAAAGCCTTTGGAAAGGTGAAGGAAGAGGAAGAAAAGCTTGCCAGCATTTTTGATATTTTAAAAGAGGCGAAAGAGCCTCTTATGGAAGCGCAGAAGGAGCAGCCTTTGGTTTATCTGGAGGATGTAAAGAAACGCTTCCAGTCAGACTCTTTGGCAAAGAAGAAAGCAGGGCTTTTGTCCAGGGAGGACATCCATCATGATCAACAGGTTCT
>ENA-OQNN01000932-OQNN01000932.1-human-gut-metagenome-genome-assembly--contig:-NODE-932-length-24155-cov-4.516148_pt1 | contig 24155 bp, 35 predicted proteins | sample MGYA00242624_ERZ504870 | MGnify/ENA primary metagenome ERZ504870 (study PRJEB26092, sample SAMD00036379) | human gut metagenome | host: Homo sapiens | study: EMG produced TPA metagenomics assembly of... | reverse complement strand
CGGGGTTAATCCCCCGTTTGAACCTTGGTTTTTGTGCGTAAGAGGGGACGCCGGTCTGTAAAAAATTCACAATTAGAGATTTTTATCCCCCCACCGGCAGCATTTCAGACACAATCAATACCGATAGACGGGATTTCGGTCTTCCGTCCATGTCTTGTGGTCATGGCAGGACTTGCATAACGCCTGCCAGTTGCTTTCATCCCACATCAGATGCGGATCACCACGGTGAGGAATGATATGGTCGACCACGGTCGCTGCCGTGAACCGTCCCTGTGCCTTGCACCGCACACACAAGGGATGCTGGCGGAGGTACGCCTTGCTGAGCCGCTGCCACTTGCTGCCGTAGCCACGCTTGGCGGCAGACGGTCGGTCTGGGTGCAAGGGCTGATGCTCTGCACAGTACAAACCATCTGTCAGATTGGGACAGCCGGGGTGCTTGCAAGGTTTCAGTGCCTTCCTCGGCATAAGGTTCACCTCCGGATACAACGAAAGCCCATGCGGAACACCACAGGGCTTTCGGTCAGTTTTCTATGATATTATTATATCACACCTTTTTGCAAAAGTCATCCTCGATTTTGGACATTCACTTTCCAAACAGCAACAAGGTCAACTTGGAAACCGCACGGTTTTTACGTTTGTATGCAGAACTCCGCTCAATGTGAAAACGATTACTGATTGCGGAAATAGCATCAAAGGCATCATCCTCATGCCAATAGAACTGTTCCAGCACATACCGTTCATCCTCCGACAGGCTGTCCCATGCAGGCTGAAACCATTCCATGTACTCCTTTGCCTGACGATACCGTTCCCGCAGCACATCGATTTCGTCAATGGCAGTGATAATTCGCATTTCTCCGGACTGTGGGTTCGGACTGCCGCCCGGCATATCTGTAAATGCTGGACTGCCAAGGGTTGTGGTGTCTTCATGCACCTGTGCGATTTCTTCGTCTGTATGTGCAATGATGTATGCCATGCTGCTGTAATCCTTTAGTGCGTTTACAGCGGCACTCCGTTTGTCTAAGTACTGCCAAATGATGTTCATCTGCTACCTCCGATTTCTGCTTTGACAGCTTGCATCAAAGCGGTCTGCGTCTCGTCTTTTGCTTGTAGAGCTTTCAAGATATGTTCGTCGATTGTCCCTTTGGTGATGATATGCTGTATCACCACAGTTTCGGACTGTTGCCCCTGTCGCCACAGTCTGGCATTGGTCTGCTGGTAAAGTTCCAGACTCCAAGTCAAACCAAACCACACTAAGAAGTTTCCTCCTGCCTGTAAGTTCAAACCGTGTCCGGCAGATGCAGGGTGTATCAATGCTACCTGCAACTTTCCGCTGTTCCAGTTCTTGATGCTTTCTGCCGATTTGATTTCCTGATAGACAACTCCGAGTTTTCTCAGCCTTTCAGTGATTCTTGTTCTGTCGTGCTTGAACCAGTAAGCCACCAGAACTGGTTTGCCGTTTGCAGATTCAATCATATCCTCCAACGCATCAAGTTTTCTGCTGTGTATCGGAATCATGTTGTTTTCGTCATCGTAAATCGCACCGTTAGACATCTGACACAGCTTGTTGCTTAAAGCTGCGGCATTTGTTGCCGTTATCTCACCTTCTGGCAAATCCAGCACCAAGTCTTGCTTTAATTGCTTGTACCGTTCAGCTTCTTGCTTGGATAGCTGCACACGTGATTCTGTCATCAATAGTTCCGGCATCTGCAAATAATCAATCGCTTTCATGGAAATGGTGATGTCTGAAATTTTATCATAGATTTGTTTCTCTGCCTGTGGCAATGGCTTGTAAGAATAAACCACCATCCCATTTCGTTTATCTGGCTGAAAATAGGCTGTTCGATATTGTCCAATAAATCTTCCAAGCCGCTGTCCCATATCCAGCAAACGAAACTCTGCCCATAAATCCATCAAACCATTACTGGACGGTGTCCCTGTTAAGCCAACAATGCGTTTCACCTTTGGTCGAACTTTCATCAGGGCTTTGAATCGTTTTGTCTGATGGTTCTTAAAACCGGATAACTCATCAATCACCAACATATCGAAATCAAACGGAATACCGCTTTCCTCTACCAGCCAACTGATATTCTCACGATTCAAAATGCAAATATCCGTCCTTGCATGCAGGGCTTGTCTGCGTTCTGCGGATGTCCCAACTGCTACACTGTATTTCAGATGCTTCAAATGTTCCCACTTTTCAATTTCTGCTGACCAAGTATCCCGTGCCACACGAAGGGGTGCAATCACTAAAACACGGCGGATCTCAAAACGATCAAACAACAACTCGTTGATTGCTGTCAATGTTGTGACAGTCTTCCCTAACCCCATATCCAGTAATAATGCAGCTACAGGATGCTCCGTCAAAAACTGAATCGCATATTGTTGATAGTCGTGCGGAATGAACTTCACGGTGTTTCACCTCCGACTTCATCCAAAATGGGGCGGATCTGATCCAGATTATCCAGACAATACACGGAAAAACCCACTCTCTCAAGCTGTTGTTTTCTCCGGATTTGTAATGCCCGCATCTTGCCACCCGGAGCCTTTACTTCTACAAAAGCAATTTTTCCACCCGGCATCAATACGATTCGATCCGGCACTCCATCCGTTCCTGGACTGGTAAATTTCCAACAAAGACCTCCTCTGGACTGCACCTCTTGTACCAACCGGCTTTCAATCATTTTTTCACGCATTTTAGCCACCTTTTCAAGTTTTTTCTTTTTTGGGGTGCAGGTCGGTTAAGGTCAATATATAAAACCCCTTTTAGGCTGAAAATTTGGTAAAAATTACCTATAGTAAAAGTTTACGAAATGACCTACTCCGACCTACACCCCTGCCCATTATTCTAAAAATTCTGACTTGATTTTTAAGCCGTAAACGATGATGCCTTTCTTGGTTCTCTTCCGTTCAAAGCCTGCATTTTCCAGCCCCGTGTAAAAGTCCGTTGTACTCCTTGTGTACTCTCCATTTCTGGCACAGTAAGCACGATATTCCTGATACAGATCGCCCGACTTTTGCTGATAGGTCTTATCTACCTCACAGCAGTCTTCCAGAAATGCTGACATCCAGTCATTGCTTTCCCGATATGCGTGAATCGCATTTTTGACGCACTGTGGAACTTCCAACTTAAAATGCCGGTCTATGACTTGTTTCGCTCCCTCCATTACCCAGGACAGAATCGCACCGCCCGCTTCTTTCACCAGATAATCTGCAAAGTTCTTGATGTCTGACTTGCCCTCCAGCTTTGCCAGAAACGGGATTACAATCAATCTCCGCCATGTTCCGGCATCATTCGCACCGACTCTCGGCAGATGATTCGTGTATAGCACCAGTGTATGAGCAGGCGTATATCGGAACGGGTCTTTGTATTTCTTCTCTGCTTGGATTTCATCCGTGGAACAAAGCTGCTTGATGACCGCAGTATTCAACCTCATTCCTTCTTCCAGTTCTGCTGCAATGACCAGTCGTTTGCCTTTCAGTTCTGCCATCTCCGGCTTTACATTTCGCTTGCAGCCTACCGTCAATGCATCCGCAGACATTGTTCCGCTATAACTACCCAGCACCCGTGACACTGCATTCCAGAAGGTCGACTTGCCGTTACTGCCTTCGCCATAGGCAATAATCAATGCCTCTTGATACACCTTTCCAATCGCACAAAGCCCGCAGATTTGCTGCACATAATCCGTTAAACTTTGGTCGCCGCAGAAAAAGCAATGCAAGGCATCTTTCCAAATTTCTTCCCCCACGTTGTCCGGCGAAACAGCGGTCATTTTTGTGAGGTAATCCTTCGGATTGTGCGGTCTTCCACCATTCACACCTTTCTGCAAGTCATAGGTTGCTGTCGGTGTGTTTAGCAAGAACTCCTGACTGTCAAAATCTGCAATATCTTTCAGCAGCATTGGCTTGGCAGCCTGTAAAGCCGAAGAGATGTACTTCATATCTCTGCGTTTCATGACGAAAGTTCGGTAAGTCAGGGCAGAGCGATATTCGATGTACGCTTTTCTGCTGACATCATCCACCGCTTTTTCCAGCACCTTTCCGCCTTTGGCGATTGTTTCAGCATCTACTCCGCTGTCCAACAGCATTTTGTGCGTCATTTCCAGCGTTCGTTCTGCTTCTTCCAGTTGCTTGTCCAGAAATGCTTCGCATCTGCCGACTGCTGTCTGCTTTGACTCTACCCAGTGTGTTTGCAGATAGCATAAGTATTCGGTTGCATCTGTATAGGCAAGTTCGCCTTGTACCTGCCCTGCAAAAACTTTTGCTTGTCCAATATCGGAATAATCCTCCGGACGCAGGCTATACATTTGCCCGTACAACTCTGGAGCAATATAGCCCTCCTGTTTGGATACTCTTTTTCCGAAGCTTTTTGCACTCTGCCAAATCATGTGCAATTCTGATTCCGCCAATGGTGGGTTGCACTTTTCTGCTGCCTTTTGAAACAATTGATACGCTGCCTCTGTATTGCCATAACGCTTGATCAGTTTCCCAGCGATATGACTCATTGTGCTATTTCTGGAGCCCTCTTGAATCCATTCTGTCTGAGCATCCCATTCTGCAAAAGCATCTTTTTCAAAAAATTCAGCAAGTGTCAGATTGCCTTGATACCATTCCACTTGCGGATTCTCCACGCCAAAAAAGAAATGTGCTTCGTCTAAAGCTTTTTCATCGAAATAGGGGAACTGCTCCAGAACCTGCTTTTTCAAATTCTGCCGTTCTGTTACGGACATCCCTTTTTCTGCTTCAAAATAGACATGAAACTTAGGACGTGCGATTCTGTTTCCCTTGTTTTTCATGTGATTTCTGCTATAGGCAACTGCAAATGCTACGTCTGGAAATGTCAATGCCAGTTCCAAAGGTGTAACCCAATCTTCTGGATTTTCAGAGTGGCTATTATCGCAATCAAACATCAGACAATCGCTCTCTATAAAGCTGACATTGCTCCTTTTGTCATCCGTGAATTTTGCAGAAACATGGTCAAATTGCACCGCAGACTTCAAACTTTCCTCGTCAATTACCTCTACATCATTCGGATATTTGATATTTTTTGCGTTTTCACGACAAGTAGCAGTATAAAGCGTAAATTTCATTTCTTTGCCTCCAGTTCTGCAATCAGCGTATTTGTCTGGCTCATAATTCCGCACACTTGCTTTTGTATATCACGCAAAGAGTCCATAGTAATTACATCTCCAGACTGTTCACTATCTTGCCCCGTTAATAAATAATCTGTCGACACGCACAAGTAATCCGCCATTTTTAACAAAAGTCTCGGTGAGGGAGCTGTATCACCTTTTAAGTACAGAGAGATTGTTTGCGGTCGAACTCCAACATGTTCAGCCAGTTCTTTTTGTGTAATTCTTCTTCGGTACGTTGGGTGGCACTCCATCAATTTTTGCAGCATTTGTGGGAATTGATACATTACTCTATTTCCTCCAGTTCTTCTGTAAAATGCCGAATGGTCATATGCCGCCGCTTCGCCCATTTGATTTCCTGCTGCATCCCCTCCGACCGCACAGAACCAAACACCCACAGCTGGGCACATTTTGACAGCAGTACCAAATTCATGAACATCGCTGTCTGATGATCTTCGCCCAGACTGTCATCCATGAATTGCGGAAACAGCAAGTGGGGAGCGATAGGGACATAGTGGGTATCTACTGCAAAGCGGCTGTATCGTCTGGCGTTTTCGATATTATCATTGATGCAGCCGTGGGAATAGGGAGAACAAATGTATACCAGCGGTCGATAAGCGGCAGCCTTTTTCGCTTTACGTTCCTCTCGTTCAATACGGCTCAGTGCCTCATAAGCAGTGAGATCAATGTACCCTTCGGCATTATACCGATTCATGCAATGCTCCTTTCAGCCGTTTCTGTGTGCAGGCATCGCAGTAAACGGCACTGCTGAAAATGTCAAAGTTTTCTGCTGTCCAGAAGATACTCAGATCAACCGGCACTTCTGCACCGCACTGCGGGCAGTGGCAGTATACGTTTTCGTTGTTGATCTCCACGGAGATACTGGTGGTGTCATTCAGATTTTCTTTGATGTAAAACATATGGAATCCTCCTAATCTTTCTTGTAAAAGCTGCATTCATATCCGTCTGCCCGAAGCAGCAGTCCCTTTGCCCAGTCTGGCGTTCTCGCCATCTGCTGACAGATCTCATCCAGCTTTGTATCTTTCGGGCATTCGATAATCATTTCATCGTGAATATGACCGACAATGAAGTATTGTGATAGCGTTTGCATGGAATAGAAGAGCAGATCCCGTGCGGTTGCCTGAACAATGTTTTCGACCAGCTTGCCGGAGTAAGTCTCCAAGCGTTCCCACTTTCTGCCCGTGCCAATGCCCTCATAGGTGATAGAATCACCGCCGAAGCGATTTTCACCGATGCGTGGCTTGACATATGCCAACCGTCTGCCGGACAGCAGGCGGATAAACAGAAAACCGGATTCATAAGAGAAGTGAATGCCGTGGGTCTCTGTTTCGGTTTTATCCCGCACAGCTTTGATGGCAGCATTTTCCACATCCCACCACAACTGCACAATGTGTGGCGAGGCAGTTCGCCAGTCGGTGACCAGCTGCTTCAACTCTGCGTCAGACATCTCTGCACCGCCCATGGCTTTCATTGCTCCGACCGAGCCGCCGTAGCCACACGCCAATTCTGCGACCTTGCCTTTCTGCCGAAGATGCCCGTTGATGCCATGCTTGACTACTGGCACGCCGAAAATCTTAGAAGCCGAGGCACAGTAGATGTCTTTGCCCTCTGCAAATGCCTGCATCCGCCACGTTTCGCCGGCAAGCCATGCAATGACTCTTGCTTCAATCGCCGAGAAATCCGCCACGAGGAACTGGTAGCCGGGCTTTGGTACGAACGCCGTCCGAATCAGCTGTGACAGCGTGTCCGGAACGTCTTCATACAGCAGTTCCACGGCTTCCAGGTTGCCGGACTTCACGAGTTCCCGAGCCGCTTCCAGGTCGGGGAGATGGTTCTGTGGTAGGTTTTGCAGCTGAATGATACGACCAGCCTCTCGACCTGTTCGATTTGCACCATAGAACTGAAACATGCCTCTTGCACGACCATCCGAGCAGACGGCGTTTTGCATGGCTTGATACTTTTTGACCGAGGCTTTCGACAGCTGCAACCGCAGTTCCAGCACCGATCGCACGGGTTCTCTTGCCGTTTTAATCAGTTCCTGCACCTGTGTCTTTCCGAGAGAATCGGATGGGTAGCCCTGCGTTTCGAGCCAGCCGAGCAGCTGGTAAACCGAGTTGGGGTTGTCCAAGTGGGTCAGGGCTTTCATCCGCTGCAACAGCTTGTCTTTCGTCAGAGCATCCATGCGGATTGCCTGTTGCACCAGCTGCAAATCCACCTGAATCCCCCGGTCGTTGACGGTCTGGTCAAGGGCGTATTCTTGCCAGACAAATTCCGGCACGGGGAAGCGTGACAGTCGCCGTTCAATGGCTTGTTCGGTTTCCACATCCCGTTGGTTGTATGCCCGAAAGACGTTCCATTTCTCCGGAGAATCGGCAGGTGTATGAAATTGTGGAACGCCGTTCACCGTGTCATATGGTACGCAGAAATAGCGAATCAGGGCTTTCCCCTCGGACATTTTTTGTTGCTGTAACTGTAGCACTGCCCCCACGCCGGCAAGGCTCAGCGGCAAGCCCAGATAGGCAGCTGCCACCATCGTGCATCGCCATGCGTTCGGGCTGAGGTAGTTGCCGCAGGCATCCTCCGGTGAGCCGTAGGAGACGAAACGTTCCGGATAGTTTCGCCGCAGCCAGACCGACAGGCAGACCCGTTCAAAACTGGCGTTGAAGGCGTGCTTCTGAATGCGGTCATCCGTCAGAGCGTTGAGGATTTCTTCCGGCAGTCGCTCGCCGCTGGCAAGGTCAACCACCTGCACCGGGGCATCGTCTACGGAGTACGCAAAAAGCAGAATATCAAAATATGGAGAATCTGCATAACGATACACACCTGATTTGGCAATGTCGATGTCGCTTTTGGTTTCTAAATCCATCATCAATTTTTTCATGTTACACCTATTTTTTCCCACCCAAACCCAGCCCATGACAAGGGTGGGTTAGTCTAAGAAATCGTCGTCCGCAGCGGTTGCGAAGTCGTCCTCTGCACGGCTGTGACCGCCCAGCGGTTCGCCATCCCGAATCTTCTGGACGTTCTGCAAACCGCAGGCAATGCCCCGAGAGGTCTTTGTAGCGAACGCATAGAACGTGATGCTGGCTCTGCCATAGACACCGCTGTAAATCTCGCTGTGGTCTAAAATCTGCTGGCAGGCAGCGTCCACGATGCCCGGGGCAGTGATGGAATTGGCATTGACGAAATAGCTGTTGACATATGCTTCATCGTCCGGTCGTTCCAAGTCGCCATCCCGAAGCGGGGTCTTGAGGGAAGTCAGCGGCGGAACAGATTTGCTGTTGCCTTTCAACTTGCCCTGCCCCTCCTCGTAGGCAGCCTGAATGGCGGCACGAATCTTTTCGATGGTTTTCGTGTCCGACTTCGGAATGATGAGGGAAACGCTGTACTTCGGCTTGCTGTTTTCATCCATCGCCTTTGCTTCCCAGAGGTTGGCGTAGCTGAACCGGCACACGCCCGTTACGACCTTTGCAGGGTTATGATACTTTGTCATGTGAAAAACTCCTTTATTCTTTGAAATCTACCTGTGCAGTATTCCACACAGGTCGTTTGTCTGATAGCGGAACAAGTGTTGGTTTGCCCTGTGGTTTCACAAGCAAATTTCCCAACAATTCTTCGAATTTTTTCTTACCCAGCATTCTGGTCATTGCGGTAATGCCCAGTACCTTATGTTCGTATGGGTCGAATCCAGCAGCTTGTACCGCCTCCGCTGCTGTAGTTTCACTGCAATATGCTCGTCTGGCTCTGCCTTCAACCAGCTTCCAATTCTTCCACGTTTTCCCCTGTAAGGACTGCTGCAAGGCGTATTCCTTGATATCAGAAGCCCATGCAACCAGCTGGTCAGCAGTTTCCAAAATTGCTTCAATTTCGGTATTGGTCAGCTTGTCCGGCATTGCAAAATCATACCGGGCAAGCTGGAGATTATACTCCGCCCGTTTCCGGCAGGTTGCTTTCACTTTGCAGAACCGACAATGTTCACCAGCACAGAAATCACCCTCGCCTCTGGCGGCAAGTGCGGCTTTCGGTTTCAGTTCGGTTTCCGCCCAGTGCAGCAACTCCGACAGCGACAGGGTGTATTCGCTGAGGTTCTGAATTCTCGGCTGAAAAATCACCATTCGGATTTCTGCAATGTCATAGAGGGCATCGAATAGTTCCAACGCCCCGAGAGCGTACAGCATCATCTGCGAGTTGTGGTCAGCAGACACTGCCACGCCTTTGCCATACTTGAAATCGATAACCGTTAAAACATTCTCTGCAACAATCACGCAATCTCCCGTGCCGAATCCGTCCGGAACGTATCGACTGAAATCCAATCGCTGTTCCACTAAGACCATCGGTTCTTGCAGGGTTGCCAGCAGTTCGGCGATGTACTGGGCATAGCTGTCCGTGCAGTCTTCCATTTCTGCATCGTAGAAGTCTAAGTTCTCCGTGGGATTAGATGCCGAATTCCCGAGCAGTCTTTGCACCTTATATTCTGCAAGCTCGTGGGCACACGTGCCTTCCAGGGCGTAGTCTGTCACGGTATCCGGCAGGGCAGCACAGAGCTGTGCGGAGGGCGGGCAAGCCAGCCATCGGGCACTGGAGGAAGCCGACAAGACCGCATGCGAGCGGTTTGTGTGATTAGCCAATTTTGTTTGCTTCCTCCAACAGGGCAGGGTACTCGCTGGGAGCGATGGCGGAGAGTTTTGCTGCTCCGTGCCGCTGTAACAACGCCCGTACCGCATCCGTAAAGCCCGAGCGGGACTTCTCCGCCAATACTGCCCGCACCGCATCCATCGACACGGCAGGCGGTTCTTTTGCAGGCGGTACGGGTGTTGGTTCTTCCGGCGGATAGACCGGCTCGAACGTCTGCACTTCCTGTTCCGTCAGGGTTTCCGACAGGGATTCCAGCGTGTCAGCCAGCTGCCGGAGTACCGGAACTAAGTCCAGAATGGTTTTTGATTCTTTCTGCATGGGTTACGCTCCTTTCTGGTTCTTTGTCGGTACGGGGGTCTGTTTGGATGGATTCAGCAGTAAGCCGATGTGATCCGCACAGTGCAACTTCCCGTCCAGCCCCAAGTATAGCGGCACGCCGCTGATGCTGCAATTTACGCAGCAGGGGTGGGGTTCGTGCTGATTCATATGCATGCCTCCAAAAATAAAAAAAGTGGATGGTACGGTATTGCACCGCACAGCGAAGCTGCTGGTCACTCTGACCCATCCCATGCAGCGGTGATTCGCTCACCGCAAAGCGTATGATTGGAAGGTATTCAATGCTCACGATGCTGCCACATCGTTATTTAAGCAACTTCTTCAGTTCTTCCATCCGCTGTTGTGCCTTGCTTGGCAATTCAAACAGTTCTGCACAACTTTCAGCTTCTGTAAAACGATAAACGATTACACGTGCATCAATTTCAATACAGCACACTTTTTCGAGGTCAACCAAATTTCCGTTGTTCAATTCAAACCATTTCATTTTTGTTCCTTTCCCCCGTATCGCCGATAGGTCAGCGGATTGGTTATTGGCTTTTCTCGTCCTTTGCAAATTCCTTCTTTGTTGTGAAGAAACAGCCGTTCGGCATCTGACAGATTCCTTTTGGACACGCAGTATTTTTCTGTGGGTCGCACAGGTATAGGGGCTTTTTTGTTTCCTCGCTCGGGCAGAATCCAGAACAGCGGATGCCTTCATCTGTTATCTGCATCGTTTTCTTTCCTGTATGCTCGCAAACAATGCCGCCTTGCTGCGTGATAACAGCATTTGATGTCCGGATAACCCTTGTATGTTTGGAACGGTTTGCATATTTGCAGGTTTCGCAGTCGTTCATTCTGTCTGCCCCCATTCAAAAATTTCTCCCGTGGGCTTTCGATTGTTCCACATCAATTTTCCATTGTGTATCAAAAACCAGACGTGTTCTTCCAGTGTCAAGCCCAGCAATCCAAACAGTGCCTTGCCGCGATCTCCAGCCTGCTGCAAATCACGAAATACATTCAGCTTTGTGGGACGCTCCCCAGAGGCATAGGTCAGATGCTGTTCCTCGCAAGCACGCAAAAAATCATCTATGTTAGTGCGGTTGACTTGAACCCATACCGCTCCGGCAATAAACTGCTCCCAGTCAAACGGTTTTTCCAGCAGCCGTTCCAGAGCCAGCTTTGCACCAAAGGCAAAATCAAAGGGGTCGTCTGGGCTGCACGTTGCAACGCCCGTATGTACTTTTTCTGTATTCACGTATTGTGTTGCCGTGACGGTATTCCCTTTTCGCAGAATGACAATCTTTGTTTCCTCGCTGCAGGGGGTCAGCAACCTTGCAAACAAAGAATCACATTCAAACTGATCCACGAACGGTTTCTTTCCTGAAATCGTTTCGTAGCGGCACAACCCGTTTTTCTTTTCTGTGATTTTAATCACGTTTCCGTCTTCTTCGGTGCCATGTACCTTGTACTGTTTTCCAATTTCAATTTTCATTCTGTTTACTCCTTTTGTCAGCTGTATACTTCCGCATTTTCAATTTTTATTCTGTCAATCCATCCATAAATGCCGCCATGACTGCCCTTGCCACGGCATCCGCTGTTTCATCAAATTGAATCAAACACCGCTTGAACAATTCAGTCTTGAAAGATGCCATTGTGCGATCATCCATTGCACCTTTTTCCCGCAGTTCCAAAAGTTGCTCGTTCGTAAGCATTGACCATAGCAGTTCTAATGTTTCATCGCTCATTTCCAATTACTCCTTTTCGTATTCTAATTCAATCAGACGCTTTATCGCTGCTAAAGCTGTGTCAATCGCCGCAACATCAGCTGCAAATTCCTCACGGTCGCAACGTAAGTCTTCCAGTTGCCCGACTGCATTTATCAATTTTTCAATGGACAGCTGATTCTTTTTAGTTTCCAAATCACCTTCATACCAAATCGAACTCCCATCTTCACAAACCGCAATTGCCGTTATATCTGGCTTGAGAGCAACTGCTGCGACAGTCATACGAATCTCCTCTGATTCAGCACAGTTTGTCCCGATAAATGTCATTGATGCGGCATCTGCATACTTGTCAGCAATCTCAACAATCAGCTTTTTCATGATTTTCCTCCTGATTTAACTCCATCAGTTTTTCCATGTACCACTCCGCCTTTTCAAATGTAATTATATCTGTTCCATCCTTGCTCCACAGTCTGGGCAATACTTCCACCGCCGGTATTCTTTCGGGAAACCACGCCTGCATTTTGAACAGCAGACTCCGCCATTAGGAATGCTTTCAATAAAACCGTGTTCAAGTCGTTTGAGGTCGCAGGACTCCCAACACGCAGAATCTTCTGCTTTCTTCAGATTTTTGCAGAGTTTTATGAAATCAGCCTTACTTTTTTCTTTCAGCATTTCATCTGATAACTCATGCGTCAATATAGGTCTTCCTATCAATTCTCTTGCATAGGCATATACATATTTTCGGTCATCACCAGTTAGCATACAAATTCCCGTATAGAGCTCAATGATAGCCGCTTCACGTTTCGTCATCGCTTGCCTCCTGATTTAACTCCATCAGTTTTTCCATGTACCACTCTGCCTTTTCTATATCTTCCGGTCCATTTTTCCGACTTGCACGAAAACGGTATTTATATACGTTGCACATACAGAAATGGCGAACAGCATCTACGCCAAACAATGCGATCATCTCATCAATACACTCATACTTTCCTTGATAGTAAAATGGATGATTCACATTGTCTGGTGCTTTCTCTATTGGAATACTCTCTTCTGTATTTTCTAACGGGATGAAACAGTCATACTTACCCGAAAGATTTATACAACGCCTGCACGGCTCCGCTGCTGTTCCTTGTTTACAAAATTGACAATTCAAACAAATAGCACGCATTTTTCAATCATCGCCTTTCAGTTCTTTCTGACAGAAACCAGAACAGCATATTCCCTCATCTGTTATCTGTATTGTTTTCTGCCCTGTATTCTCGCAAACAATGCCACCCTGTTTCTGCGTAATAACCGCAGCAGGTGTCCGGATGACTCTTGTGTTTTTGGACTGGTTTGCATATTTGCAGTTTACACAATCGTTCATTCTGCCTGTCCCCATTCAAATTTTTTCCCGATGGCTTTTGATTGCTTCCAGTCAAATGGCTTTTCCAGCAATTCTGGATTGTCGTAAATATTGCCGATCACTTCCAGCAACACTAAGCCTTGCATGTAACAGATCCAATTTCTTGTGAGATTGTGCAACAGAAAGCTCGAATGCTCTGAAGACCATTCCACAACCACGATTTCTTTTGTCTTCACATTTTGAAGGATGTCCCCCTCAAAAATCTGATTGCCATTTCTATCAATTGAATCCGTATACTGTCCAATCGTGTCAGTATATACAGCGTGTTTATCAAAATTCGGTTCGGTTTGATAGATTATAGAAAAGTCTCCTTCCCCTTGCAGAACACCGCTACCATAAAACCAACTGCTTTCCATGGGCGAACCGTCTAAACGAACCTTTTCTCCTTTTCTTCTTTGCTGCCCTCTAAATAATAACGAACGCTTGCTATGTAGCAATTGCAGATTTTCCTTTTGTTTTGCAACTTTTCGCACTTGCTGCCGAGCATTCCAGTCTAAACAAGCCTGATATTTATTCGAAAACCATTCGCCGGTACTGTTATGTACGGCGTTCTTGGAGCAGAACAGCTTGTAATGATGTCCATGCTCATACACATAGTGAATTTTTGGTATTGACCCACAAACTGCACAGCGTTTTAGGTGCTTAACAAATTGATTCACGCTGTTTCCTCCTTTAAATTCCTGCAATGCTCTATGAAATCCGCCTTGCTTTTTCCTTTTCCTTTTACTTGTTTTGTCATGTGTGTTTCTCTTCTTTCTGTTTTCTCTGCCGGAGCAGCCACCGCAGGAACTTTGCCCCACAGGCAGCCAGCACGCCCTCCGACAGGACAATACAAATCCACCAGAACATGGTTTCTTCCAACAACCCCTTTCACTATACAGCGATTTTCGGGAAAAACTTGTACGCAAACGTACAAGTCCCCCGAATCCTTTACAGAAATGTTACACTTTTTGTTGCATTTGGGGGAAAAGTGTCAAAATCCCAGACCAGCAACTTCTACCCCACTGGGGCAGAAGTTCGGGCGTGTGGGTCAGCCGGTTGCCGCATCTGGATGTCGGCACTGCATCGCATACTGTACCAGCTGGAGCATGGCAGCCCTGCCAAGCTGCACCTCCATGTTCTCCCACTCCCCACGGGCAATGGCTCGCTCGAAGTCGGATATGGTTTTCTGATTCAGCCGCTGCAAGCTGTTCTGTATTTCCTCCGGCAGCGGAACAGGAGCAGGCTTTGTCTTTGCAGGCTGTTGTAGCACCGCTTCAAGGGATGCCTTATCACAAATCTGACCGCTGGCGAATGCCTGCCGCAGAGCCTTTGCCCGTTTTTCCGTCAGCAGCTTCCGGAGCGGAGCGGAATCTGTGTCGATGTACGGCAGCTTTTCCAGCAGGGTTTCCGCCAGTAAGGTTTGCCCCTCCATCGGCAGGAACGACAGCTCCACACCGGCACGCATCGAAAGCCCTGCATCCACCCACTTTTTCATCTCTGGATGCAGGGAATCAATCCGCACCAAACGGGTGACAGAATTGCGACTCAGCCCGTATTCACTGCCCACCTTGTCCGCCGTGAGCGGTTTGCGGCTGGGCTGTTCCAGTTCCTGCAATTCTCGGATGATGTCGTTTCGCTTCCCCTGAGAGAACATCTGATTCCGCCGCAGGGCAACGACTGCCGCTTGTTCGCTGATTTTGAGGTTATCGAATCCTCGCTGCATGAGGTTGGATTCAATGACATACATTTCCGCCTCTTCTTCTGAGAGATTGCTTTTGACGATTGCCGGAACGGCAGAAAGTCCGGCAAGTTTTGCAGCATTCCAGCGGTTGTGTCCGACCAAAATTTCATAGTCACCCATACAGGGACGAACGACCAGTGGCACAAGAATGCCGTTCTTCTGAATGGAATCCACCATATCTTGCAGGCGTTCGCCCTGATAGAGTTGAAATGGGTGCTTATAATAAGGCACAAGACGTTCCACGGGGATTTGCTGCACTTGGTTTTCGCTGCTGCCGAGCATTCCAGTCAAATCAAACGCCATTCCTCACACCCCCCACTTTTGTAATTCTTCCGCAAGCTGGCGGTATTCTTCCCCCAGCTTACAGGTAACAGGAATTGCAACTTGTTCTTCCACGCTGCGAGCTGCCATGACACCGTGATGAATCTGTGTATTTAGCACCAAATTGCCATAGCGGTCATAGAGGGTTTGCAGGTTGTTGCGGCTGACCAACGTATGATTGACCATCGTTGGTAGGATGCCGGCAACGCTTAAATCCAAGTTGACGGTTGCTCGTACTTGCCGGACAACATCCAGCAGAGCGGTTAGCCCCGACACGGCGAACTTCTGCACCTGAACCGGAATCAACAGCAAGTCGGCAGCCGTCAGAGCATTCAGCAGCAACACGCCCAAAGACGGCAGACAGTCCAGAATCAGGATGTCATAGCTTGCCTGAAAGGGTTCTAAGACCCGTCTTAGCAGGGTTTCTCTGGAGAGAGCGTGTTGCATGGAAAGTTCTGTGGTTGCCAGTTCCAGCGTAGCCGGAATAAAGTCCACGGAAATGGCGGCACAGTGTCCCACTTCCAGGCTGGCAGTTGGCACATTCTGAATGACCTCTTGGATGCGAAGTTCCAGCGTACCCATTCCGGAAGCGTCTTCCTCCCGAAAGCCAGCGTATTCCGAGCAGTTGCCCTGTGGGTCGCAGTCTACCAGCAAGACCCGTTTGCCGTTGGCAGCGAATGCCGCAGCGAGATTATAAGCGGTGGTCGTCTTTCCAACACCACCCTTTTGATTTGCGATTGCGATGGTTGTAGCCATGGTGTAGTCCTCCTGTTATTTGCGTGACCAAGTGACCAATTCGATGTCAGATGGTTCGGCTTGTAAGGTTTCTTTTGCCTGCTGTTGTACTTGTTGCAGCAAGTCTTGTTCGGATTCTGCTTCGATTTCAGTTGTCATCTGCTGTCCGAACACAATCACATAAACTTGATATGTCTGCATCTGTTTTCACTCCTCTAATGTTTGTATGTACCGCAGCAATTTCCGGTTGCACTGTTCCAGTTGCAAGATTCGTTCCCGAAGCAGACGGGTTTCTTTGGACTGCAAGCCTTTATAGACCCGTCTTTCGTGCAGTTCTTCATACAGAGCGGAGGCTTCCGCCTGTTCCTGCCGGAGCGTGTTCAGCTGTTCCACTTGTTTGCAGCGTCTGCGGTAGGCAGCTTTCTGTTCCCGGTGGACTTCTTTTTTGCAGGTCGGGCAGTATTTGAGGGGATTAAATGCAGCATCGCCCAATTCTTTCCGGCTGCCGAGATACTGCCCACAGCATTGACAGTACTTGACATCTTGTGTTTTAAAGTCCAGCATGCTGCATCATCTCCCGAATACAAGCGGTTTCGGCAACCGCTCCCCTGTTCGTTTTGTCCCCGTTTTGTCTGTCGGTTTGTCCTGCCTGTCCCTGTAATTGCCGCAAATCGGCTTGCAGGGAAGTGATGAGGGCATCTCGTTCCTGAGCGGCAAACTGTACGAGGGTTTCTGTCCGGTTGCCGACTGAGCTGGAAACGGTACGTTGATGTCCGGTTTCGTCCAGATAGGAGATGGCAACCGTTTCCCAGTCGCTGGGGTTCTCTGCTGCAACCTTGAGGTTGGTAATCAGGCGATTCAGTTCTTCAATGCGTTCTCGTTTCTGCTGCACGGCATCCAACTGTGCTTGTATTTGCTGATAGCGAAACGCTGGACGGGTTGCCTGCTCCGCAGCCTTTTGTCTGGCAGCCTGCCGGCACTTATGCTGATAGAACCCATAGCATGCAAGCGGGATGCTGTAAAGCAATGCCAGCTTTAACAGGTTTTCGTCAAACATTGCTGTCACCCCCTTGACAAATGGGCAGGAATGTGTTATGATAGGGTTGCGATTGTTGGTATGCAGCTTTGTTGTATACTGAGAGAGATCCGCCGCTGAGGGCTTGTCCTTTGGGGGCGGATTTTTCTATTTCCAGTGTGGGAACGGTCTGGGAGAGGCACTCTAAGAATGCTCCGTTTTCTGCCAGCCAATCCGTCGTAGCCGTTGTGCGAGTATGTTTTTTCGGAGCAGAACGCTGCTGGTCTTGCATGCACCATTTTGTGAGCATTGCAAAGTGATTCTGATAGCTGCGGTGTTGTTCTGCCATCCAGCAACTAAAGCTGGTTAAGGTGATGTCGAGCTGTTCGCCGTAAGTTGCTTTTAGCTGATTGTATTCATCCGCTGTTAGAAACACGTTCTGGCAAGCACCAAAGACAAAGCGTTCTGCTTGTGGGCGGAGCGGCTTGCCGCCATGCTCTCCTCTATCCTTCTGCGTGATATTTCTATCTATACTATTGGGTCTAATTTTTTGACTGGGGGCGTTCAAAAATTTTGACCGGGGGCATTCTAATTTTTTGACTCCGGGGGTAAAAAAATAAGACCCGGAGTCTGGGTTTTCGACTGCGTTTTCCACAGTTTCAACATCCTGTTTGGGGCTGTCATAGCGGTTCAGAATCTCCGGAGCGGCGGTGTAGTGATTCCGGACACCGCCGTCCTTTGCTCGAATTTGCTCTTTGCGAATGTAGTGCTTTTCCTCTAAAGCCTGTAACGCATTCAGAACGGTTTGCTTTGTGCAGCCTGTTGCTTCAGCGAGATATTGCAAGCTGCCGGAGCAGGCTTTTTCCTTCCGAGAAAAGCCATAGATAACGGCAAACACTTGCAGCTTTGTTCCTTTTAGTTTGAGTTGGTTCAACATCCAGTCTTGGATGATATAATAGCCTTTGAACATGGTTATCCTCCTTTTTTACGGTTTCAAAATCTCCGGAGAGATGGTGTATTGATTCTGTTCTTTGCAAATATAGTGCTTAGATATTAGGGCTTTCAAGGCACAGGAATTTTAACCTCCTTGTTTCCAAGCCAGATAGTCGAATTTGTTTTGCGGCTGCCGATAAAACAGCTGACTGAATAGCAGAATCCGGAATTCTGGGGTTGTCAGCAGTTCCTGAATTTCTGCATCCGTTGGAGTGCAACCATGCCGTATGATGAACAGAGCGGTTGCATAGTCTTTGACGGTATCCTCCCATTTCTGCTGCTTTTTTGACAATTTTCGTTTCATGTGTGCTCCTTATGAAATGGATTTGCCGTTGATGATGCTCAGCGGCAAAAGCAGTTGTTACGATTTGGACACCCATCCAGCAGGGAGTTTCTCCAGTTGGTAGACATCGCCTGTTTCAAACATCACGACCGCCTTTTTTGGCGGTTTTTTGTTTTTCAGGGCAAGCAGGAATGTTTCTTGCGGCAGAAATGGCGTTGAAGTGGTTTGCTCTTCCTCCACTTCTCCAATCAGTTCCTCGCAAGTTGTGTGAAAATAAGTGGCAATGCGGAGCAGCACATAAGCGTTCGGCACTTTCTCACCTGTTTCAAATTGAGCAATCAGGGACTGCGAAATTCCCACCTGTCTGGCAAGTGCCGCCTGTGAGATTTTGTTACGTTCCCTCAGCTCTTTCAGGATTGCTGGAAACCTCATAAAATCACCTCCTTTTTCTTTTTGGTTGTGAAATATTATCACTTTGTATGATTAAACACTTAGTGATTGACAATCTGGGCAAAAAGCCGTATAATCAAAGTAGGTGTATCTAAGACTATACGGCTTTTGGCATTGTGCAGGATATTTCAACCTTGTCATCGTTCGAGAACCCCCATCGGGGTTTTGAACTGGTTTCATTATACGCTAAATTTAGCCAAAAGTCAATAGATAATGCTAAATTTAATTATTTTCGTGAATTCCCACAAAAAAAGGAGCTGCTTTTTATGGAGAATGAATATATTTCCGCTGATGTTTCAGAAAAAATCAAAAAAAGATTAAAGGAATTTGGGACTACGGCAGAGCAAATGCTATCTGAATTAGGCATGGGAAAGAGGACTTTACAAAATTATAAGGCTTCCATGCCGAAGGCAGATAATCTTGCTAAAATTGCTGATTATCTTGATTGTTCTGTTGATTACTTATTGGGTAGAACAGATGATCCAAATAGTCCTTCATTAAATTTAAATGTTGGTAATCACATTGTTTTAGGGGACTGTTGTCAAAACAATCCTGTCGTAATTGGAAAAGCAGCTGCCGGATCAGAGTCAGATGAACTGGAACAGGAAGTTATCCGAATTCTGAAAGAATTACCGATTCGGAAGAGAACAGAGCTGCTGACTGTGATGTATCAATACTTAGATGAAAACAAAAAGAAAGAAGATGATGAAACGGAGGCTTGAAATGCACCAAGAAAATTTGTATACTTCGCCAAATATGGCGGGAAGAATAAAAGATATTGCTCGCACAAGAGAAATAACAATGAAATCAATTTTGGAAAGTTGTGATTTAGGTTCTAATACCTTTTCTCATATGCTTCATGGAAAAATGATTGCCTCAGATAGCCTGGCAAGGATTGCGGACTGTTTAAATTGCTCTGTCGATTATCTATTAGGAAGAACAGACAACCCAAACGTCCTCCCTCTGAATTTAAACAGTGGGAATCACATCGTTTTAGGGGACTGTTGTCAAAACAATCCTGTCGTAATCGGAAAAGCAGCTGCCGGATCAGAGCCAGATGAACTGGAACAGGAAGTTATCCGAATTCTGAAAGAACTACCGATTCGGAAGAGAACAGAGCTGCTGACTGTGATGTATCAATACTTAGATGAAAACAAAAAGAAAGAAGATGATGAAACGGAGGCTTGAAAAAGATAGAGAAATTGTCGGGGTGCACAAATTTTAAGAGGTGATTTTGTGGGAAATGTATATGTGTCGTCTGAAATTGCGGTAAGAATAAAATGTCTGGCGAAAAATAAAAAGATAGCAGTTGGTACTATGTTGGAAACAATTGACCTTGGGAGAAATACGATGGCAAATTTTAAAACTTCCATGCCGAAAGCAGACAATCTTGCTAAAATTGCGGACTATCTTGGCTGCTCTGTCGATTATCTATTAGGAAGAACAGACAACCCAAACGTCCTCCCTCTGAATTTAAACAGTGGGAATCACATCGTTTTAGGGGACTGTTGTCAAAACAATCCTGTCGTAATTGGAAAAGCAGCTGCCGGATCAGAGCCAGATGAACTGGAACAGGAAGTTATCCGAATTCTGAAAGAACTACCGATTCGGAAGAGAACAGAGCTGCTGACTGTGATGTATCAATACTTAGATGAAAATAAAAAGAAAGAAGATAATGAAACGGAGGCTTAAAAATGTCGGTTGATGTTTTTATGTACGATTCGAAGATGATTGCTAAACGCATCCGTACAGTCATTAAGCAACAGGGTAAAACTTCGAGCCAAATCTTAGCTGTGTGTAAACTTGGAAAAAACACGATTTCTAAAATCGAAAATGGAACAGATATTTTAACTTTAAATTTCGCTAAAATTGCAGATAGCCTAAATTGTTCCGTTGATTATTTATTAGGAAGAACGGATACCCCTATTCTTCTTTTCGAGAAGCATAAAAACAGCCAAAAAACAGGATACTCTTCTTCTGAGGTGGCTGCTCAGATTAAAGAAAAGCTAAAAGAAAAGAAAATAACAGCAAAAAAGATGCTTTCCGACTTAGGACTTAGTTCTGCTACATTAGGGCATTATGAAACATCGATGCCGAAAGCAGATAATCTTGCTTTAATTGCGGATTATTTGGGTGTTTCTGTTGATTATCTGTTGGGGAGAACAGATGATTCTTTACAAAATAATGGCGATTTGCGGGAAAAAATAAAGGAAGATGAAGAGCTGTTGCAACTCTTTCATGCTCTTCCGATTCACATACGAGCAGAATTCATTCTTTCTATGTACAATAAAGTGCAGGAATTACAGAATCAATAGGAGGATAATAATGGAAATTAGACTCTGTGCAGATAATTACGGTTCTTACAAGCTGTATGATTGGGTAAGGGGAGTTCTTCATTTAAATGGTGTATCATATTTCCTTTTTTCGATTCTTTATGACAAATCAAATCAAGGCGAGAAGGATGTGCTTTGCAAGACAAAAGACCTTATAGCAATGATTTCATGTACACACCAATCTTTAATAAAAGCTACAAATCAGCTGAAGAGTAAGGGATTTATTTATCAGTATGAAGAAAAGACAGAAGAAGGCAGGCTGTATCGTTATAGAATTAATGTAGATAAGATTGCAGGTTTCTCGCAAGAAATTGAAGCGTTTGAAAAATTAAATGAAGCCTATGATATGTCAGTAACAGGAGAGGAAGAATGAGAGAAATTTTACATAAAGTCTTAAAACGAATTCCAGCGTGCATTCTTTGTGCTTCTCTGATTCTTGGAACAGCACAACCGCTGCATTCATTTGCAGAAACCAATCTGAAAGGTGATTTAAATAGCGATGGTGTGATTGATGTTTCGGATGCTGTTGAAATTCTCACTTATTATGCAAAAAAGTGTGCCAATTGGGATATTTCTATTTCCGAAGAACAATTACAATGTGCAGATATAAATGGGGATGGGCTGCTTTCTGTTGAAGATGCAGTTGGTGTTTTGACTTACTATGCAAAAGCAGCTGCCGGATTAGAGCCAACTTGGGACACAGAAACCACAACAACCGAAACAACAATTATCGAAACCACAACAGAAACAACGACAACTGAAACAGAAGTTATCCCGATTGTAACCACGTTACAAACGCATGCAAACGGAGCAGTAATTCCACCGAATACAGGAAACCAATTTGTGATTCTGAACACCAGCACCATGTGTTATCATTTAAGCAGTACTTGTCGAGCAGCAAAGCGAATTAAAGATGAGAACTATGCAGAAGTTTGGGTTGCTGGAGTAGGCGATGTAGAACAGTATGGTTATACAGCATGTGGAATTTGTGCAAAATAACTTCTACCCCACTGGGGCAGAAGTTTCAAAATAAAAAGTCGGCATAAAAAAGAAAAGTGTGTTATACTATAAAGCAAGGAGATGAAACGATGATGCAAAAGGAAAATAGACAACCACAAAAAACAAATATGCTGTTAAAATACAGGGTTAGCAATTATAAGTCCATTGGGCATGATATTGAATTCAGCATGCTGCCGACCGCAAAAAATACCGATGAACGGTACACATCCAAAATTTCAACACGAGCAGGCGATTGGAATGTTCTGCATCGTGGAATTTTATTTGGGGCGAATGCATCCGGAAAATCCGCTTTTATGGAATCCCTGGCATTTGCAAAAAGATTTATTACACAGGGACAACGAAGCGGACGAAAAATTTTTGTCAATCAGTTTAAAAATCCCATACCGGAATTAGAAGGCTTGACTACTTTCCAGTTCATGCTTTCTATCAACGGGGAAGTTTATGATTATGGGTTCTCGTTAAATAATGATATGGTGCAGGAAGAATGGCTTTCTATTTTGGAAGAAGATGGATTTCAAGGTGTTTTTGAACGAGAAACAAACAAGGAATCGCATACCAGTATCAAATTCGATGGGAGAAAAATAAATGTAAAAAAAGAATTTTTGGATATGCTTTCAGAAACAATTCAAATCAAGCAGAAAAATCAACTGTTTCTCTATAAGCTCTATGACAATGGGGTAGCCGGTGTAGAAGCTTTATTCGAATGGTTTGATGACATCCAGATTCTGTTCCCGTCCAGTGAAGTAACAGGCATTGACCGAGCCGTTGCAAAGAATAAGAACTTTGCACAAGAACTTTCCAGGTTTTTAAAACAGTTCGGAACTGGGGTTGATGATGTTTCTACGGAGCTGGTCGCATTAGAAGATTTTGAAAGGCAATACAATCTGCCAGAAGAACTGATTCAAAATATGTATGATGTGAAGAAGGGCGTTTTTAAAATAAACGACAAATACTATATTTTTGAAGTGACAGATGGAGAAATTCAGCTGAGAAAGACAAAATTCCGGCATTCTTTATATGGGAAAGCCTATTCCTTTGACCGAGATGAAGAATCCGATGGGACACAACGACTACTGGACTTATTTCCAGTGTTGTACAATGCCCGAAGCAAAGGGAGTATTTTCTTTATTGATGAAATGGATCGAAGTCTGCATACAAAATTGACCACCAAATTTTTGCAGTCTTTTTTGCGGGAAGCAAAGCAAACGATGAGCCAGCTGATTATTACGGCACATGATGTCAATATCATGAATCTGAACACCCTTTCTCCGGATGAAATTTGGTTTTTGGAAAAGAATCAAAATGGGGAAACCGAAATCAGACCATTTTCTGATTTTGATGTAAACCATAAGGGATACGATGTAATGCGTTCTTATTTAGAAGGACGGTTTGGAGCAGTTCCAAGGATTCGGGAGGATGTATAATGCCAAGAAAACAGCTTTCTATATTCGATTTCATAAGACCACAAAAACATATTTCCGACCGTCTGATTATCTTGTCTTGTGAAGGATTGGTCACAGAAGAAAAATATTTCGATATCCTATCAGAAAATATTTTTTCCGGCATCCAATCAAAAATTAGAATCTTTTCTGTAAGAAAACCTTATTTTGAATCCGAACATCCAACAAGAGAAGAAAAAGCCTACCAAAATCGGTCTTCTCCAAAATATATTTTAGAGCGAATGGATACTTGTTTGCAGCAAGAGGTGCAAAGAAGAGAACAAGATGAATGTTGGTTGGTCATGGACATTGACGACCATACCAGTTCGCAAAAAATAAAAGAATGGGAAGAAGTTCTTTCTGCCTGCAAAGAGAAAAATTATCAAATCGCAATCAGCAATCCGTTTTTTGAATTTTGGTTATACCTACACCATTTTCCTGTACAGGAAGCAGATCATCAGCATTGTGTTTCTGAAGAACACCCTTATTGTTCGGATTTGTATTTTACGACAAAGATGCAAGAAGAAGGTGTAGGTCTTCGAAAGAACAAGAAAAAACCACTGTCCACAGATCACAATTATACAAAAGTATAGGATGCTGTACAGCATGCAAAA
>ENA-OQNN01000931-OQNN01000931.1-human-gut-metagenome-genome-assembly--contig:-NODE-931-length-24162-cov-4.417932_pt1 | contig 24162 bp, 23 predicted proteins | sample MGYA00242624_ERZ504870 | MGnify/ENA primary metagenome ERZ504870 (study PRJEB26092, sample SAMD00036379) | human gut metagenome | host: Homo sapiens | study: EMG produced TPA metagenomics assembly of... | reverse complement strand
GAGCAAGAAAAAAGATATTGTTATTTCTAACAGTGCCGACTTCGACCAACAAAAATACGATACCGCAGATGGTAAGTTAATTCGTACTTACAAGAAGCAAAAGGAAATTGAGTATGATGAATTAACTACTAAGATTGCAAAACCATTTGAATTGAATGCTGATGGTATCGATAACTTACTTCAAAATATTGAAGATGCAGGGATTAGTGTTGTTGATGAAAATGGTGATACTGATCCACGAGCATTAAAAGCAACTGAAAAATTATCGCAATCAGCAATGAAAGATACATCAGCCCCAACTGGCGTTAAAATTAATGACCCAGTGCGGATGTACTTAAAGGAAATCGGCCGGGTTAACTTGTTGACAGCAGATGAGGAAGTCCAGCTCGCCTTGCGGATTGAAAAAGGGGATGAGGTTGCTAAACAAGAATTAGCAGAAGCCAACCTCCGATTAGTCGTTTCAATCGCAAAGCGCTATGTTGGTCGGGGAATGCAATTCCTTGATTTGATCCAAGAAGGAAATATGGGATTGATGAAGGCCGTTGATAAGTTTGACTATTCAAAAGGATTTAAATTCTCAACTTATGCAACTTGGTGGATTCGTCAGGCCATTACCCGCGCCATCGCTGACCAGGCGAGAACCATCCGTATACCGGTTCATATGGTAGAGACGATCAACAAACTGATCCGTGTATCCAGACAGTTACTGCAGGAGCTTGGACGTGAACCTACGCCGGAAGAGATCGCTGCAGAGTTGGACATGCCGGTAGACCGTGTGCGTGAAATCTTAAAGATTTCCCAGGAACCGGTTTCTCTTGAGACTCCGATCGGTGAGGAAGAGGACAGTCACCTGGGTGACTTTATTCAGGATGACAATGTACCTGTTCCGGCAGAAGCAGCAGCGCAGACACTTCTGAAAGAACAGCTGGATGAAGTTTTAAGTACACTGACAGAGAGAGAGCAGAAGGTTCTCCGCCTGCGTTTTGGTATGAGTGATGGAAGAGCACGTACACTGGAAGAGGTCGGAAAAGAGTTCGATGTCACCCGTGAGCGTATCCGTCAGATCGAAGCAAAAGCACTCCGCAAGCTTCGTCATCCAAACCGCAGCAGAAAATTAAGAGATTATTTGGATTAAGAAGATGGCTGAATTATCAAAAAGATTACAGGCAGTGGCGGATCTTGTCACACCGGGAATGCGTCTTGCGGATGTGGGAACAGATCACGCTTACATCCCAATCTATCTGACACAGAACGGGCTGGTTCCATCCGCAATTGCCATGGATATTAACAAAGGACCATTAGAGAGAGCGGATACACATATCCTTGAACATGGACTGGATGGGAAGATCGTTACCCGTCTTTCTGATGGTCTGGTGAATTTGAAAATGGAAGAAGCTGACACAATGATCGCCGCCGGAATGGGCGGCGGTCTTGTCATACACATTTTGAATGAGGATCCGGCAAAAACCAGAAGCTTAAAGGAACTGGTCCTGCAGCCGCAGTCAGAGCTTGCGAAAGTCCGCCGTTATCTGGAAGAACATAGATTTCGTATCGTTGCAGAGGACATGGTGGAAGAGGATGGCAAATACTATCCGATGATGAAGGTGATCCCGACAGAGCAGAAAGGTCTTTATGCGGAAGGTGTTCCGGCAGCAGAAGAAGAGCTTGAATATGGAAAATATTTATTAGAGAAGGGTCACCCGGTGATGGGAGAATATCTGAAAAAGGAACTGTCTGTGAATCAGGGCGTGTATGAAAAGCTTCGGGTGCAGGTGAGTGAACGCACGAAGGAGAGAAGTGCAGAGGTTCTGCATATGATAAAGAGAGCAGAAGACCTGCTCGACCGGTATTTTTAGGAGGAAAATGATGATTTGCAGAGAAATTATAAAAGAAATAGAAGCACGTTTTCCAAAGCACTATGCTATGGAGTGGGATAATGTAGGACTGCAGGTCGGAAGAAGCGATAAAGAAGTAAAGCGGATCTATCTTGCACTGGATGCGACGGATGAAGTGATCGAAGAAGCAGCAGACTGGGGTGCAGATATGCTGATCACACATCATCCGATGATCTTTAAAGCAATGAAAAAGATCAATGACGAGGATTTTATTGGCAGAAGAGTACTGAAGTTGATCAGGGATGACATTTCTTACTATGCGATGCATACCAATTATGATGTAATGGGAATGGCAGAGCTTGCTGGGAAGGTACTTGAACTGAGTGAACCGGAGGTTCTGGAAGTGACGGGAAGCATGCATTCAGAATCCGGTGAAGTTCCGGTTGGAATCGGAAGAGTTGCTGATCTGGCACAGCCGATGGATTTAAAATCCTGTGCGGAAATGGTAAAAAAAGCATTTGATCTTCCGAATGTGAAAATATTTGGAGAGCCGGATATGCAGGTACATCGCCTTGGTGTTTTTCCGGGCTCCGGGAAGAGCGCAATTTCCGTATCTTTGGAAAAAGGTGTGGATGTACTGGTGACAGGTGACATTGATCACCATGAGGGGATTGATGCGGTTGCGCAAAAAATGGCAGTAATTGATGCCGGACACTATGGCGTGGAGCATATCTTTATTGCAGATATGGAACATTTTTGCCGGGAGAAATTTCCAGAGGCAGAGATCCGGACAGCAAAGATCCGGCAGCCATTCTGGGTTTTGACGTAAGGTGTTTGGGAGCGGGGAGAAAACAGACAGATTTGTCAAAGCGCCGTAAGGCAGAAAGAAGGCGGTAAATATGGAACAGCAGATGTACAAAGTACAGATTGACGGGGAAGAGAGAAGTTTTCCGGCAGGAACCACATATCTGCAGATTGCCGGGGAATATCAGGAAAGATACCCACATGATATTGTTCTTGTATATGTAAATGGAAAGCTTCAGGAGCTTGGAAAGAAGCTGAAAAAGGACTGTACGCTCCATTTTGTGACGACAGGCGAGACAATTGGAAATCTTACCTATCGCCGTGGTGTAAGTTTTCTGCTGGTGAAGGCAGTATATGATACAATCGGACACGATAAGATAGAACAGGTGAGAATCCATTTTTCTGTAGATAAAGGGTATTATTGTACAATAAAAGGAGATCAGAAGCTGGATCAGGAACTGCTTGCAAGGATTGAAGAACGGATGCATGAAATGGCAGATATGGATCTTTTGATCCGGAAGAGATCGGTTCATACCGATGAAGCGGTTGAAATGTTCCGCAAGTACGGTATGAAGGATAAAGAGCGTTTGTTCCGGTATCGCAGAGTGTCTACGGTCAATATTTACAGTATCAATGAATTTGAGGACTACTATTACGGCTATATGGTTCCGTCAACCGGCTATCTAAAATATTTTAAATTATATTTATATGATGAGGGATTTGTAGTGCAGATGCCGGAGGCAGCTGAACCGGAAAAGATACCTCCGTTTCAGCCTCAGAATAAGCTGTTCCATGTGCTGAAAGAGTCTACGCGTGGCGGTGATATGCTTGGAATTGAGACGGTAGGGGCACTGAATGATTATGTGACAGGCGGCAGCGCCAATCCAAAGGAACTGCTTCTGGTACAGGAGGCAATGCAGGAGAAGAAAATTGCGCAGATCGCAGAGCAGATTGCAGGAAATCCGCAGAAGAAGTTTGTTTTGATCGCCGGTCCTTCTTCGTCAGGAAAGACTACATTTTCCAGACGGCTTTCCATCCAGCTCCGGGTAAGCGGTCTGGTCCCGCATCCGATTTCGGTGGATGATTACTTTAAGAACCGTGTGGATACACCGTTGGACGCAGAAGGAAAGCCGAATTATGAGTGTCTGGAAGCGCTGGATGTGGAACTTTTTAACCACGATCTGAAAAAGCTGCTTGCAGGCGAACGGATTGAACTTCCGACGTTCAATTTCAAGACCGGAAAACGGGAATATAACGGACATTATATGCAGCTTGGCGAGCAGGATATTCTGGTGATCGAAGGCATTCACTGTCTGAATGATGCGCTGACTCATGATCTGCCAAAAGAAAATAAATTCAAGATCTATATCAGTGCACTGACCCAGCTGAATATCGATGAGCATAACCGGATCGCATCAACAGATGGACGTCTGATCCGCCGGATGGTGCGTGATGCAAGAACCAGAGGTACTTCGGCAAAGCAGACGATCGCTATGTGGCAGTCGGTGCGAAGAGGGGAAGAGAACAATATTTTCCCGTATCAGGAAGACGCGGATGTGATGTTCAATTCAGCTCTTCTTTATGAGCTGGCAGTTCTGAAAGCTTATGCAGAACCGATCCTGTTTGGAATTGAGAAGGACTGTGCCGAATATCAGGAGGCGAAGAGACTGCTCAAATTCCTGGATTATTTCGTGGGAATCGGAAGTGAGTATGTTCCGCAGAATTCGATTTTGAGGGAATTTATTGGAGGCGGATGTTTCGATTTGTAGAATGTTGAAGCTGGCCACATGGTAAGAGAGTGATATAGATTATAGAGGCAGTTTGAATCCGTTCCGCTGTTTTTTTAGTGTGATTCGTCGTCAGAAATAAGAAATAAACAGAAGAAGAGCTTCTGGGAGAATGAATATCTTTGTTCTCTCAGGAGCTCTTCTTCTGTTTGACCGGAAAATACATATGGAAAATTCTTCCATAAAAAGTGTATTATGTGCCGGGGATGGGAATCACTTAAATATATTTATCAGAGTAACATATCTTCAGGCACAGGCGCTGTGAAATACATTTCTTCTCCTGTGATTGGATGCCGGAAACGCAGATGATGTGAGTGCAGTGCCTGACGGCTGATATGGCTGTAATCCGGATTATAGAGAAAATCTCCCGGAAGCGGATGACCGATGTAATTCATGTGCACCCGGATCTGATGAGTGCGTCCAGTATCCAGCTTTAAGGCAACCAGAGAGTAGACCGGATCTGTATCTGTGATGGAAAGCCTGCGGTAATGGGTGCAGGCATATTCACCATGTTTAAAATCGACCATGCGCTCGATGGTAGAACCCTCTTTTCTGGCAATTGGAGCAGTGATGGTTCCGTCTTCCGGGATGATTCCCGTGGCAAGTGCCAGATATTCCCGGTGGATTTCCCGGCGTGCCATCATGGCAGAGAGGAGAGAGGCACTGTAAAGATGCCGGGCAATGATCAGAAGACCGGTGGTGTCCCGGTCAAGCCGGTTAATGCAACGGTATACAAAAGGCTCGCCTTTCTCTTTGAAATACCATGCACAGGCATTGGCAAGTGTGTTGTCATAATTTCCCTGGGAAGGGTGAATTGGCATTCCGGCAGGTTTATTGATGACCAGAAGGTCCGGATCTTCATATACGATCGAAAGAGGCAGATCTGACGGAACAATATTTTCGGAGAATTTTGTTTCGGTAATCCGGATGGCAAGCTGGTCGCCGGGAGTAAGAAGGGTGCGTGCCAGTACCGGGTTCCCGTTCAGACGGATTCCTTCCGTATCCTCTTTGATTGCCCGGATCAGAGAAGAAGAATATCCATGAGCTTTTAAAAACTCATGGATATTGGAAGTTTTCTGTTCGGTTATTGTATAATTCAGAATTCTTTCCCACATTACTTTGATTTCACTTCCCGCCATAATTCATTGTAGACAGCATCGTTTTTATCTCCAAGGAATTTGAAGGTCTCACATCCAGAGAGCTCGCTTGCATCCGGGAATGCAATCTTGCTGTTGCGGATGGACTCGTCTTCAATCAGTTCCCGTGCTGCTTCATTTGGAGTCGAGTAGGTGATGTACTCAAAGTTCTTCAGTGCGATGTCCGGACGGCAGAGGAAGTTGATGAACTTTTCTGCATTTTCCTTATGCTCTGCATTCTTCGGAATTACCCAGGAGTCGATCCAGATATTGGATCCTTCTTTCGGGATCACGTATTCCAGGTTTGGATTTTCTTTCTGTGTGTAAATGGCTTCACCGGAGTAAATAACACCGATGGCTGCTTCATTTCCGATCATCTTGTCACGCACCTGGTCAACGACGTATGCCTGAACCAGTGGTTTCTGTTTGATCAGAAGATTCTTCGCTTCGTTCAGCTCGTCCAGGTCGGTTGAGTTCAGGGAATATCCAAGATATTTTAAGGTAACACCGAATGCATCGCGGACGCTGTCCTGCATCAGAATGCTGTCCTTGTACTTTGGATCCCAGAGAACAGACCAGGAATCAATTGGTTCGTCTACCATGGTTTTGTTGTAAAGGATTCCGACAGTTCCCCAGCAATAAGGAACAGAGTATTTATTTTCCGGGTCAAATGCCTTGGACTGATCCATGTAAGTCTGTCCGATGTTTTTGATATTTGAAACATTGTCCCAGTTGATCTCGGCGAGGAGATCATTCTCGATCATACGCTGGATCATATAGTCAGAAGGGCAGACCACATCATAGGAAATGGCGCCGGACTGCACCTTCGGGTACATGATCTCATTGGTTTCGTATTCTTCATAAACTACCTGGATACCGGTTTCTTCTTCGAAGATATCCAGGACATCCGGGTCCAGATATTCGCCCCAGTTGTAGACAATTACCTTTTCGGAGCCGGAAATCTTTGTCTTTGAATTGTAGAAAAATCCTCCGGCTGTAATGACGATCACGAGCAGTGCCGGTACGACACGTGTTACGACGAGACGCATCGTGTGGCGTGCACGGGATGGCTTGCGGATCGTGCCGTCTTTTTCGTGAACTTCTTTTTCCGGTTTTAAATTGACCAGGAAGAGAAGGAAGAGCACCGTTACAAACATGATCGTTGAGAGTGCGTAAATTTCCGGACGGATTCCTTTTCGTACTTCACTGTAAATTTTGGTGGACAGGGTATCGATTCCAGGTCCTTTGGTAAAGTGGGTGATCACAAAATCATCCAACGACATGGTAAATGCAAGCAGGAAACCGGAAAGAATTCCTGGAAGGATATCCGGAAATACGACTTTGAAAAAAGCGTAGATCGGAGAAGCACCCAGATCCAGTGCAGCTTCATAGGTCCGCCGGTTGGTCTGCTTTAGTTTTGGCATGACACTTAGGATGACATACGGGATATTAAAGGTTATATGTGCAATCAGGATTGTCGAAAATCCCATGTTCATACGGAATGCGATAAACAACAGCATCATAGATACACCAGTCACAATGTCTGCGTTCAGCATCGGAATGTTGGTGACACCCAGCATAAAGGTACGAAACTTGCGGTTCATACTCTGGATTCCAATGGAAGCCAAAGTTCCGATCACAGTTGCGATCAGCGCAGAAAGAAGTGCGATGATCAGGGTGTTGTATAAGGTGCTCATGATCGCTTCATCCTGGAAAAGGGATACATACCATTTTCCGGTAAATCCGCCCCATTTGGCACGGGTTCTGGAACTGTTAAAGGACAGAACCATCAGTGTCATGATCGGAGCATAGAGGAAGATCACGATCAGCAGTAAATATAAATTCTGTAATTTCTTTTTCATTAGAATGCTGTGCCCTCCCCGTCTTTATCGTATTTGGCGATCAGAGCCATACTTGCAATGATGAAGATCATCAGGACAAGTGAAAGTCCACTTCCTACATGCCAGTTGCTTCCCTGTTGGAATTCCTGTTCGATGACATTTCCGATCAGAAGGATCTTGCTTCCACCGAGGAGATTGGAAATGACGAAGGTTGTAAGTGCAGGTACAAATACCATAGTGATTCCACTGATGATACCCGGAACACTAAGCGGAAGGATGATCTTGGTAAATGTCTGGATATTTCCGGCACCGAGATCTCTGGCTGCGGAAATAACATCTTTGTCAATCTTTACAAGTACATTGTAAATCGGCAGCACCATGAACGGCAGGAAGTTGTAGACCATACCTAGGATGATCGCTGTCGGTGTGTTGATAATGTTCCATGAAGGCAGCCCGAAGAAATGGAGAACGGAGTTGATGACACCGTTTTTCTCCAGGAGGTTCTGCCATGCAAGAGTTCTGAGCAGAAAGTTCATCCACATCGGAAGGATGAAAACAAGTACTACGAAGCTGGACTGGTTTACATTTCTTCCGACGAGGATCATTGCCAGAGGATAGGCAAGGATCAGGCAGATCACTGTGCTGACAAATGCAAGCAGAAGTGCAAGCCCCAGAGCCTTTAAATTCTCAGGTGTTGTGATTTTGGCAAGGTTCATCCAGGTGAATTTTCCGTCATTGTCAGTCAGACCATAATAGAAGATCATGATCAGAGGAATGATAATGAAAGAAACTGCCCAGAAAAGGTATGGCCCAGCCAGGAGACGTTTGCTATTCTTCAATTCCTACAGCCTCCTCATCTTCAGATTCCGGTTTTTTCATGATCTGAATATCAAATGGGTCAACATGGATTCCAACCTCAGTGCCAACCGGGAACATATCGGTGCTGTGTACCAGCCATTCATAGTTGTTGGCAAGGACTTCCATTTCATAGTGGACTCCTTTGAAAATCAGATGGGTAACGACACCCTTTAATGTGCCTTCTTCTGGTTTTACAAGATCGATGTCCTCCGGACGAATGACCGCATCGACCGGTTTGTTGGTTCCGAATCCGGTATCTACACACGGGAATTCGGCACCGACAATATTGACCAGCTTATCGCGTACCATGATGGCATTGAAAATGTTGCTATCGCCAATGAAGTCGGCTACGAAAGCATTTTCCGGCTCGTTGTAGATATCTTCCGGTGTACCGATCTGCTGGATGTATCCCTGATTCATGACAACAATCGTGTCAGACATGGTGAGGGCTTCTTCCTGGTCGTGGGTAACGTAGATAAATGTAATTCCCAGCTCATTTTTTAAACGGATCAGTTCATACTGCATGTCCTGGCGGAGCTTTAAATCCAGGGCACCGAGAGGTTCATCCAGAAGAAGAACTTTTGGTTCATTTACAATGGCGCGGGCGATGGCAATACGCTGCTGCTGCCCCCCACTTAAAGAATCCGGATAACGGTTCTGGTAACCTTCCAGATTGACCAGTTTTAATGCATAATGAATCTTATCATCGATGTAAGATTTTGATTTCCCTTTGATCTTCAGACCAAAAGCAATATTTTCAGCAATGGTCATATGGGTGAAAAGCGCATATTTCTGGAAAACAGTGTTGAGCTGTCGTTTATTCGGTGCAAGGGATGTAATGTCCTTTCCATCGAAAATTACTTTTCCGGAGTCCGGATTTTCGAATCCGCCGAGGATACGCAGAAGCGTTGTCTTTCCGCAGCCGCTAGGTCCTAAAAGTGTGAGAAATTCATTTTCTCTGATATAAAGGTTCAGGTCGTCCAGAACCAGATTGTCTCCATATGATTTGGAAACACCAACAATGTCAATCAGTTTGTTTGGCATATGTATAATCCTCCTGTGTACTTAAAAACTTGGGGGAGTGCTGACCCAGATCAGGCGTGCCCCGGAAGAAGACGATGCTTCTATATAATGCTTTGCGTGGGGAGTAAAATAAAAGGATTCTCCCTTTTTAGCTTTGTAGACCTTATTGCCTACGTGGATTTTGACGGAACCCTGAAGCACATATCCGAATTCCTCACCTTCGTGTGGAAGATCCGGGTAGGTTGCACCGCCCGGAGCCAGGGTAAGACGGATCGGTTCCATCATATTGCGCTGGGCATTCGGAATGATCCATTCAATCGTATTCTTCAGATCAGTATCCTTTTTTTCAAAATAATCCTCATCACCGAAGACAACCTGTTCTTCCTCGTCATCGCTGAAAAATTCATTCAGATTGGTGCCGAGACACTGCAAAATATCAACCAGTGTGGCGATAGAAGGAGAAGTAAGATCCCGTTCCAGCTGGGAAATGAATCCCTTCGAAAGCTCACTCCGGTCTGCAAGTTCTTCCTGGGTAAGATTTTTCGCAATACGGAGCTCCCTTACTTTCTGTCCGATGTTCATAAATAGCTCCTTTCTGTAAATTGTTTGTAAAAATAAAAATAAACCTAGAGTTTAGTATTTCTATACACACGACAAGGTTTATTATACTATAGTTTAGAGAAAAAGCAACCGTTTTATAAGGAAAATGGAGGTTTTTTGGAAAAATAAAAATTCGGTAAGAAATGACTAATTTTTATTTAGACCACCTTTAGACCACTTTGCGAAAATTATATGAAAAAAATCCCCCGAACCGAAAGGAAATTCGAGGGACTTTAGCTGATTACCAAAAAGTTTTGATTTTACGATTCCTTACGCTTGGAATCGACAATGATAGGATAACAGGCAGATAGAGAAAAAACAAGATTAGTCTGCTATAGTTGATTTATAGTTCATCTATATATTCTTTATATTCCGATGAAAGTTTTCTTAAAGCATTGTCAAGTAATGTTTCATATTCTTCACTATCAATTACATAATCTTGAAGCAATTTATTGAATTTAATAAATTTTTCTACAAAATGATTTACACAAATTGCAAAATAATTCATTCCGGGATTTGTATTATTCATTCCATGGTTGGAAAAATAAAAAGCATAATATTCATTAGTGTCAAGTCCTGTTATGCCTAAGTCTTCATTAACAGGACAAACGTGCTCTTTTACTGTTATTTTTTTAAATCTAATGCCGGAAGTGTCTTGCTTAGAAAAAGATGCGAGCATCATTGCAAAATCGACCGGAGTGAGATCGCTATTTTTGGTTTTTAAACCTGTAAGATTATCCATAGATAGATCAAGAGCTGAGCATATACGGTACATTTGCTCAAATGTAAAAAAATCAGAATTTTCTTCATTTAGGCAAGTTGATATTCGTCCTTGCTGAACTCCGGCTATTTTTGAAAGCTGTTTTTGTGTTAATTTCTTTTGCTTTCTCACTTCATTCAATTTCTTTTTTATAGAAATATAGTCTAATTGTATTTCTTTATCTTCTGTAGTTGTTTCAATATCTTTTTCACGCATATATAAATCCTCATAACAAATAATTATCTATTTTAAATATAATTATATAGTATTTGAATATTAAGTTCAAGTACCGTTATCATTATTTGATGTAAACATGATGATTCCCGTTAGACGTACTGCAATTATGATGTACTTCTGATTGATGGTGATTTATGTATTTTTATGTTGTGTGTGACAAACAACGATGCTTCATACGTTTAATCACGCATACGGCATGTGACGTGTTGAACATGTTTATGATGATTGCAATCATGGAAACTGTAGACAAGAGAAAAGAAAGGAAAAGATATGAATTTATCAACAAACAAAAATATAAATGGTGAACTTGTTGACTTAGATCAGGCTTGTTCGATTACAAATCTTGGTAGAAATACGGTTCGTAATTTAGCTTCATCTGCCGGAGCAATAAGAAAAATCGGGCGATGTAGCAGAATACGAAAAGATATTCTTCTCAATTACATTGAGGAAAATTGCAAAGCTGAATAGCGGAAAGCAGGCAAGAAAATGGCTAAAAAGAGTTTTAAGCCGGATTATAACGCCTGCATAGGTAATAACAAGCATGAAAATTTTGGTTCGATATATGAAAGCATGGTGAAGTCTGAACAGTTTAAAGCATTGAGCAGTCCGGCAAGAATGCTATATGTATTATGTAGGATTCAGCATAAAAGCAGCGCAGGAAAAGCTTGCTTGCATAATCACAGTGAAGAATTTGGCGTGAAATATCCAGACTCATGTTTTGTATTTCCGGCTAAGCAGCAATTAGAATACGGATTACAACGAACAAATTCACAAAGATACTTCAAAGAACTAATAGAGAAAGGATTTATAGAAAAATATGAATCGAATAAACATAGAAAAAAAATAAATGTTTACCGGTTCAGTAGCAAGTGGAAAGATAGCAGTTAAAAACATTTTACTGTGTATACGGCATATAACAGACTGTTATACAGCATATAACAAAATGTAACTGTAAAGAGATTTTGTTATACACCATATAACGAAATAGGCTTGATTTAAGAATTTACGTTATACGGTGTATACACATTATCTATATATACCATATGGTATGTCTTTCTGAAAGGGTAGTACATGGATAAAAATACATACAAGCGATATCTTCGTACACGACACTGGCAGCAGCTTCGACAAGAAGTTCTAAGACGGGCAGATGGACGTTGTGAAAAATGCGGTTATCAGCCTTGGAAACCTAACGGCTTGCAAGTGCATCATCTGACTTATAAAAATGTAGGAAGTGAAAAAATGGATGATTTGATTGTGGTTTGCCCTCGGTGTCACATGGCTTTGCATGGAATTTATGGAAAGCGTAAGCCAGAGAATATAAAGAAGAACAATTAAATAACTAACCTAGATGTACTTCAACACGGTAAAAAAATGGGTAACTTGCAGACACACTCCATCACGGTAAAAAAGGCTGAACAACAGCATCGTTCGAGGTAGTAAAAAAAGAGTGACTTGCAGAGACTCCAAGACGAATAAAAAATAGCGGTTAAACTGCTATCGTCTGAGGTACATAAAAAGGACATAGCAAAACAGTTGTGATTTCAAGGTATTTTTATTGAAATTCTGTTTGGAATGTCTGGATCATAAATCAAAAGTGGTCTAAAAAGTGATACTTCATTGAGTGAAAAGCTGAGAAAGCTTGTAAAATAGCGGTTCTATGGAGTTGTGAAAGTAAATCACTAATTTAGTATTACGGAAATAGCGGATCAGATGAAGAAATATGGTTATATTGGCTACTGCCTGATCCGTGCCGGGGGTTATGGTGGAATCATCCCCGGGGTGTCTCTGAGGTGCTGAAACAAAGAAAAAATAAAAAAGGGACTTACCCGGAACGGGTAGAAAGAAAGGAAATAAAAATGATGAGAAAATTTAAATGTGAAAGCGATTTTATGGCAGAAAGCAAAAGAATTTATAGAGCATATGTTGAGGAAGAGAAAAAGTTAAAAGGTTTGATTGATGAAACCAATTTACTTAAAGATTTAACAAATGAAGCAAAAGAAAGAGAAACTAAGAAAATTCAGCAGGAAATTTCTGAAAAAAGAGCCGGCATGAAAACACTTTTATCTAATCTGGAAAATGATTTTGCGGATTGGGCGTTTGAATTTGCCGATCTGACAGGCGAGGGGCTTGATAGAAAGCTTGCAACAGCTCTTTCTTCTGGAATTAGTTACAGTCCGCAGGAACTGTTGTATCTTGCCAAAAAAGCCGGAAATAATCAAGCTGACGCACGCTTATTACATGATTATGCGAAATCTCACGGTTATGAGCTTAAAAATTATGTTTCACCAGATCAGAAAATTGAAAAGTTCCACAAGATGAATGAAACGTTCGGAAAATTTGCAGATGATGAGGACGGAAAAAACTGGCTTAGACTTCCAGATGCTGAAATTGATATTTTCGTTGGAAATCAGCTTTCTTCTGTGGAGATTATGCCGGAAAATATGGAAATTCGTACAGTAGCGAAGTCTATTGATGAAGAAATTTCAAGAGATATTGCAGAAAATGAAAAGAAAAAAGCCGAAAATGCTGACAAAGACGGCGAATTTCTTAACGGGTTTGGTGTTGATCCAGAAGAACCAGATACAAACTTTTACAAGCCGGAAGATGATGCAACTGAAAATGTGAGTCCAGAAGAGGAAAGCGAAAACGTAGATCAGTAAAATGGATTTATCAGAAATCAAAACTATTACACAGGCAAAGCAGGGTGACAAGCTCGCTCTGCTAGCCTTGTACAATCAATATTTGCCTTTATTCAAAAAACTATGCCGTAATCGTGCAGATTATTCTAATGTTCTGGAATATGATGATTTATTACAAGAATGCTTTCTAGCTCTGAAAAGTACCGTAAACAGCTATAGTTTTGAGCGTGGAGCAAGTTTTAAGACGTATTTATACAGTTGTGTGAAATGGCATTTAAACAGAGTGATCGCAAAGCACTCTAATGTGACGGAAAATCAACTGACATTGATACTGCAAATAAAAAAGTTCCGGGAGAATTATGAAAAACAACATGGACGTATGCCAGATAATGCCCTTGTGATGCGTGAGTTCTTTATTTCAAGGGATTATTTACGGGAATTGGACATTTTAAAGGATTTAAAAATCACTTCCATAGATGTTCCAATCGGTGAAGATAATGAAAGCACATTAGCGGAACTGCTGCCGGGTGTAACTGATCTGGAAGAGAAAACTGTAAAAAGGTTGTCTATAGCGGAGTTTTGGGAAATTCTCAATGATGTTTTATTGCCTGCTGAATGTGAAGTTATCAAATTGTTTTATCTGGATAATTTAACAGTGGCAAAAATTGCAGAGAATACGGGAGATACAGAAAAACAAGTCCGGCAATTACAACAGCAAGCACTGAAAAAATTGAGAATGAGAAAGAAAATCAAAGAAATTATTTGAAGAAAGAGGTATTAACATGAGTGATAATTGTTATTTTGAAATGAATGAAGTTGAAGCGAATCTTGAAAATATAATGAATTCTTTGGAATTTGCTAATTATCAGCTTGCCACTGGAAATATCTTTTCAGCGGACGAGCCTAGAGATCAGGCATCAATTGAAAAAATAAATGATTTAACAGATGCTATTTCAGATAAGCTTTGTGATGCTATGTACAATTTGCGTGAACTTCAGAAAATAATTGATGGTTCTACGGAAGTATTTCCAGAAGAAAATGATACAGAAGAAATTACAGAAGAGATGCAGGAAGTAGACTACGCAGATGCTATCCCGTCTTTATACGGTGCAAAAGTTATAAGCATCGAAGATATAAAGATTGGGGGCGAAAACGGCATACTGATTGAATTTGATACCGTAGATGGCAGCAAGGCAAAGCTAATTTATGCTATGGATTCGCTCTATCAGGTCAATGGGGGCGAAAAATAATGTCTAAAATTACACCACTGAAAGCAATTAGGCGAAAATGTTTGGAATGCTGCGCCGGGCAACGGTTAGAGGTTCGGGAATGCCTTTTAAAAACTTGCCCTCTATTCCCGTTTAGAATGGGACACAGACCACCAGTCGAACAATTTACTACTGAAAGCATTGAAATTGATAACTAGTGTCCTAGCCATGGAGTTATTGCAACAGAAATTGAAAATGAGACAGCAAAAAGGCAAGGGGAAACAGACCTTGCCTTTAAAATTATCATTTTGCTTTATCTTCATTGACGTATGACTGCAAAATAATGTTGATTAAGTTGTTTAAACTTCGGTTTTCACGTTTCGCAATCTCTTCCAGATTAGATTTTAACTCTTCTGGAATTCTCACAGTTGTTGGAATGGTATTTCCCATAAAAACAGCTCCTTTCAAATTCATTTTAGCATGAAAGCAATATGAATACAATTGTATTCATATTGACATCTATAAAAAGTGATGGTAAAATGAATACAAGCGAATACAAATAAATACTTTTTTAAGAAAGGAAGATTCAAAATGGAAAATGAAAAAAGACTTGAAGATGCTTTATCTGATGTAAAGGCAGAGTTAAGCGAACTCAAAATGGCATTAAACGAAATCACAGACAGGTACGACACGTATTGGAATTTAAACATGACAGAAGCTATAAAATTTTACAGAGGGGATACAGGTAATGAAGTTGGAGAAGCAAGTTGTCGATTTCTTTTTGAACATGATCGGATCATGTGGCTTGTGCGTACTGCAAGAGTGTATTGCGAAAGTGCAGAGAATATTTGTAAAAATGTAGAAAAGGAGTAAAAACATGGCAAGGATAAATGTAATGAATGCGATTGAAGAAGCCCGGAAAAATATATCATCAAGATACGATGTCAGTTTTCATACATTGGTAGAGATAACGGAAAAATATTCTACTAAATATCAAATTGCTTCGGCTGCATTTTGTCTTGGATATGGACAAGGGCTTAAAGCTGCTAAAGCAGAAAAAAGCATCAACGGAGTGAAAGGAGAATAATTTATGAGTTATACAGTAAAATATACAAAACCAGAAAAGAAAGAGCCTGTAAAATATGTTTTGATGCAGGAAGAACCAAAAAAGATAAAAGTTGATGTGTCAAACAACAAAAAAAATCCTAAGCAGGAGCCACTAAAAAACAGTAAGACAATATTTTCATATACCAACGGCAAAGCAAAGGAAGAAAAACAGCTAATGAAGCATATCGCATTAACTACAGAAGAAGTTGTTGATCTTAAAATGTATTTTGCACTTACACATCAAAGAATCACAGATGAAATTGAAGTATGGGAAAGTCTGAAAGATAATCCGACAGCTCCGGCAGCCGGAAATAATCTGATTTTCTGGAAAAAGATGGAAACACTAATAAACAAGCTAAGCAAAGAATTACAGTAGGAAGATGTGATATTATGGCAGCAGTTACAAAGGGGAAGAAATTACCAACAGGGATCAGAAAGAAAAATACGAATTCCTTTGAAATCAGAGTGAAACATGATGGAAAAACATATTATGAATATGCTCCAACTCTCACCGAAGCGAAGAAAAAGAGAGTTGATCTAAAATACCGGCTTGCACATGGAACATATATCAAGCCGACAAGCTATACTTTTGATGAATGGTTCAATTTCTGGATTGAAAATTATAAGATGAATTCTGTTAAGATCGGAACAATCCAAACGTATCGAAATTATTATAATTCATGCGTAAAAGAACGTTTCGGAAATGTGAAGCTTGATAAAATAAAGGGTGCAGACATTCAGAAATTTTATAATGATCTGGTAAAAAGCGATCATAAACTGGCTACAATAAAGGTCATAAAAGCTTTTATGAATAGTACTTTTAAACAAGCTGTAAAGGATGGAATAATAGCAAGAAACCCCTTCGATGCTACCAATTTACCACGTAAGACCAAACCAGAAAAGGAAAGAACAGCCTTGACCAGAGAGCAGCAAAGCTTGTTTATGGAATATGCAAAGGACAGTTATTTGTATAATCTTTTTGCTGTTATGCTTAGAACCGGAATGCGTTCCGGGGAAATCCGGGGACTTCGTTGGAGCGATATTGATAGAAAAGAAAATGTAATACACATTACAAGAACTCTAAAATATATCAACGGACAAGGCTTCATTGATGATACGGCAAAAACGAAAACGTCAATCAGAGATGTACCGTTAATGGCTGATACAATGATCTACCTGGAAAACCAAAAAAATTACTGGTTATTCAAGATAGAAAAAATAGACAGATATTTATTTTGTACTGTAGATGGAAACCCGATCAGCGTTCAGATGTTACAAACGGAAATTGATAATGTTGTCAAGAAAATACATGAAGCAGGGGAAGATTTTCCACGGATCACAAGCCATGTATTTCGTCATACATTCGCCACAAGAGCCATTGAAGCCGGAATGAAACCGCAAGTGCTTAAAACTATTCTTGGACATAGTTCTTTAGCTATGACAATGGATTTGTACAGCCATGTCCTACCAGATACAAAAGCGGAAGAAATGCAGAAAATAGCAAGTATATTTTAGGAGAGAGCAGCCGTTGAAGCTGCTCTTTTTATGCAGAAATTTAGCCCAATTTTAGCCCACCTCTGAATAAACGCTGACGGATATAGACAAACAAAAAACCCCGAAAAATTGCAGAATTCGGGGCGAAAAGAACAACTATGGAAGTAGACGGACAGTAAACTTGTAAACCTAGAGTTTAGTATTTCTATACACACGACAAGGTTTATTATACTATAGTTTAGAGAAAAAGCAACCGTTTTATAAGGAAAATGGATGCTTTTTTGAAAAATAAAAAACGGGTAAGAATTGACTAATTTTAGTTTAAATTATCTTCAGATCGCTTTTGAAAAATTGAACGAAAAAATCCTCCGAATCGAAAGGAAATTCGAGGGATTTTAGCTGATTACCGGAAAGTTTTGATTTGTCGATTCCATATGTTTGGAAGCGACAAATGATAGGATACTAATGAGGGTGTGGGAAGCTGATTCCTATATCCTTTTTTTGTTTTAAAAAACGATTGAATGTTATAATAATAGCAGATTGGAGAGCGATTAGAATTGAAATCGTTTTACAAAGACAATACTAAATTGTCAATAGGCATGGAAGGCGAATCGGGATATTATGCGGATGGTATCTGCGCTTCATATATATATGATTACGATAACGAGTATATACCGGCTCGTTCTTCCCAATCTTCTCATAAGGCAAATTATTGATACTTAATAAAGCAATATATGCTATACTGAGAACAGTTGTAATTCATTATAAATATCAGATAAACAGTTAAGTGGGGAGCGCAACAATATGCAATTGGGATGGATAGATTTTTCAAAGGAAGACAGGCAGAAGGCATTGGATGTGATTAACCTTCTGAGTGAACAGGGAGCAGTCGATGAACTTGGAATCGGTATAGTTCGTGATGCTTTTGCTAATTATTTCTTTCCTGGGACCTCAACCATCCAGACTAGAGCAAAGTATTTCCTTATTGTCCCATATGTGCTAAGGGAAGCTGTTGATGGCAGATATGGAAAGGATGTCAATAGAGTTTTAAGAGCTATAGATTCGGCTGAAAAAGATTGTGGTATCAGATTGTTAGAAACTGATTCCAAAGCGGAAGGTGTTATTGGAACTCGTGTATTACCAAAAGACTGGGTAGCAAGAAAACCATCAGATATCTACTGGAATGGAATTCGTACATTTGGAATATTCTGTGAGTATGGTCTGTCTATACAGGAGTATGTTTCATTGGCAGTAAAACTAAAAGAACAGAAGTCCATCAGTCGCATGGGAAACAGAAATGATGATGCGGAAGAAAATGAGAGAGATGATTCAGATGCAGGAGATATCAGTAATGTTAGATTCTGGAATCTTCCGATTTATCATGATGACTGGCGAGACAACCTTACAATAGAGTTGACGCAGGAGGAAGCATTCTATCTGGATAAGCAGATTCAGAAGTCAACGAAAGGGTCTCTTTTGGAATATGTGCTGAAAAATCGTATTAATTTGAATGAATATGACGATTTTGCTTCTTTGACGGCTGAACTATCAGAAAAAGTAAATGAAAAGATGGCATATATGATGAAGCTTGCCTGCGATTTTAATAATCTGGTGTATATGGCAAGAGTAAGATACAATGTTATGCTGTCAGAAGGCGAGAATATTTATGCAAATGCTGAATGGCGCAAGTTACTTCCGGATATCAGGCATAATGCAACAGTCGATCTGGATGCTGTCTTTGCAGAATTGCAGCTGATAAATCCAAGAGCAAAGAGCTTTCTATGCGGGATACAAACAGCATTTATGGCATCGGATATTGATATGGCTGATGAACTGATTTGTAAGAGGGAACGGAGCCTGAAAGGAGCAGCCAGAGCAAAGCTAAGCAGAACAAAAGAATTTGATCATTCCAAATGGGTAGGTGGTGGAATGCTTGATTACAGATTCTCGAATGCCAGAAGAATTGTGAATGACATCTATGCTGGGGAGGTGAGTGCTGATGTTTAGACCGGATTCAAACAGAGATAGAACTGGTTATAGCAGTATTTTGATGCCTCCGGACGGATATAGACTGGATAGAGCAGTAGGCACTACATATTCACTTGACCTGGAAGCACTCACAGCCGTGGCGATATGCCTTGGATTATCTGAAGAAACAGATAGTAAGCTTATGCAAAATCCAATTGGTATGCTGAATGCATTGCAGAAGGTGTCAGATAAAATCGTGCTGTTTTGTGAAGCAGGACAGATTAAAGTATCAACAAAACCGACCGCACTATCTATTTTATTAGAAAAAATGGTAGTAGAAGTCGCACTGCCAAAGGATAGACAGCTTGGTCGATACCCATCATTTCATCCGAAAACATGGGTATTAGCATATGTAAACGCTGAGGGAGATAAAAAATATCGTTTTGTGGTAATGAGCAGAAATCTGACTTTTGACCGGAGCTGGGATATCAGCTTTGCAATGGATAGCAGTGAAAATGTCAGACAGAAGAAAAAGACACAGCCTATTTGTGATTTCCTGGATTATCTTGTAACGAATGTGCACAATACCAGCAATAATGCCGGAAAGAAAAGGAATTTGATTCGCGGATTATGTGCAGACGTTAAGGATGTATCCTTTTCACTTGATAGTAAAATATTTGGAGAGAATTTTGAAGTGCTTCCACTTGGCATTGGAAAAAATGCCTACCGGATGCAGGAGGATATTCTGTTCTGCAAGGAAAAAGGAAATGCCAATTCGTCATTTAATGAGCTTGTAGTGATGTCTCCGTTTTTGTCAGAAAGTGTGATTGCTGATTTTAACCTTACAGACAGGGCATTGTCAGACTGTAAGAGAACACTTATTACCAGACGTTCCGAGCTTGGAAAACTCAAAACATCAGATGTAGATAATTTCACCATCTATGCATTAAAGGATGAAATTATAGATGGTGAGGATGAAATTTCAGATGAACTGGCAGATAAAAAGAAGCAGGATATTCATGCGAAAATTTATCTGAGAAGGAAATATTCAGATGTTGATCTGTATCTTGGTTCCATGAATGCTTCCTATTCTGCGATTAATAAAAATGTTGAAATGATGCTGTGGCTTGGTACAAAGAATATGTATCTGAATGGGGATAAATTTTTAGAGGATATATTCTGTGGACCGGCAGGAGATGTAAAGAATCCATTTGAACAGGTTACAGTAGCAGATGCTGTTTTGGAAACAGAAAGTGATAATAGAAATCTGCTGGAGCAGAAAATTAAGGACTTGTGCCGAGTGAAAAGGCAGGCTGTAATTTCAGAAGATAATGAGAATGTCGGAAAGTATAAGATAGTGGTTGAGTTTGGAGGTATTGAATCTGATAGTGCAATTACAGTATCACCATTTAATTCCAAGCAGGAGCAGTTACTAGCAGAACACATTGAGTTTTTAGAACTTGAGATATTACAGTTATCTGAGTTCTATGAGATTATTGCAAGATCAGGTGATGATACGATCCGAAGAATTATTATGATTCCTACAAACGGTTTTCCAGATGACAGAGAAAGTGCTGCAGTAAACAGTGTTGTAAAGGACAGAGCTTCATTTGTGGAATATATTGCTTTTGTATTGGAGGATGATTATATTGCATCCATGCTTGAAGGAAAGCAGATGGGAGAATCCGGCTTTTTTTGTAATTCAAGCGATGCTATGCCGGCACTTTATGAGAAGATGCTTAAGACTTCGGTAGACGAACCGGAAAGAATAAAAGATATCGGGTATATACTAAAAATGGTCACTGATAATGAGATTATACCGGATGAATTTCGTGAACTTTATGAAACGTTTTGTAATACTTTGAAAATCAGAAGATAACGAGGTGATGTTGTGTCACAATTTAATATAGATGAAATCGAAAAGCGTACCCTTGCCGGTCTGAAAGATTTTCAAAGAGCTACTGTAGAAAGAGTGGAGTATCTTTTCAGACATAATCAGAATCGTGTGCTTGTTGCTGATGAGGTCGGTATGGGAAAAACACTTATTGCCAGAGGGGCAATTGTGAAGACGGCGAGACTTAGAATTGAAGAAAAGGATGAGCTGTTTAAAGTGATATATATTTGCTCTAATCAGAACATAGCAAATCAGAACATTAGAAAACTTGATGTGACAGGGAAAAATAGTATTGGCTCAGTAGCTGATACAAGATTATCTATGCAGCATTTGAAGATTACTGAGCAGGAGAATGATCCTCAAGTAAAGGAAGGTTACATACAGCTTATCCCGCTTACACCAGAAACATCTTTCCGTATGACTTCAGGAGGAGGAAGTGTGCAGGAAAGAGCATTAATATTTGCAATCTTAAAGAGAATACCTGACTTTAAAGGACATATGACATCTCTTGAAAAGTTTATGATATTGGATGCTGTAAAAGCATGGGATGGATGGGCAAAATGGAGCTTTGAAAATCGTGTGGTTGAATGTGAAAAGATGACGAATAGTGTCTATCCACAAAATGTAATTGATAAGATTTTAAATTATTCGGAATATAGTGAAATCAAGGACATGCTACTTAATCATTTGCATGAAAGAAGATATAATAAACAGCTTACATATTCCAATTATTATGTAATGAATAAATTACGTGTGATGTTTGCGAGAATCAGTGTATCCATGCTCGAACCAGATCTTGTAATCATGGATGAATTCCAGAGATTTAAATTTCTTCTATCATCTGATGACAGTGAGCTTGGCATCCTTACACATAGTTTTCTTAGCGGACATGATACAAGAGTGCTTCTGCTGTCAGCAACACCATATAAATTGTATTCTACCCTTGAAGAAATTGATGAAAATCAGCTGGACGAACATTATGCAGAGTTCTTTCAGGTTATGAACTTCCTTTTTGACGATGAGGTCAAAGATACAAGTTTTAAGGAAATCTGGAAAAACTATTCCGTTGCTTTAAGTGAATTAAAAGCTGGAGACAGTGCAATTATCCGTATGAAGGAACTTGCGGAAAACGCCATGTATCAAGGAGTCAGCAGGACAGAACGAATATCTGTCATGGATTCTGGGGATTATACAGATGACAGCAGTGTGAAACACCATCTGCGGATAGACGGGAACGATATTAATTCTTACATACAGATGTCACGATTATTGTCAAAAACAGATTCAAAACATACGTTGCCGGTAGATTATGCAAAGAGTTGTCCTTATCTTATGTCTTTTATGAAAAAATACAAAATAAAAGAGCAGATAGAAAAATATTATACGAAACATCCCGATGAATTTGGAAATGAAAGAGAACAGAATCTTTTGTGGCTGAATCGTAACAAAATAAATAAATATGATGAACTGCCGAAAACTAATGCAAGGCTTGAAGCATTGAAAGAAAAGGCATTTATTGGTGGGGCGGAAAAATACCTGTGGATTCCACCATCAATGCCATATTATGAGATGCAGGGAGCATATAAAAACAGCAAAGGGTTTTCAAAAATACTTGTTTTTTCTGCATGGGAGATGGTTCCACGAATGATTGGTGCTATGGTTTCCTATGAGGCGGAAAGACTTACAGTTGGAAAATTGGTACATCAGATAAAGAACCAGGATAAGAAGAATACAGGTTATTTTGCGGAAGGTTCGAGAAGATACCCAGTGGCAAGACTGAGGTTTAATGTCTCAAATGGAGAAGTAAGAGGCATGAGCCTATTTTCACTGCTTTATCCATCTAAGACACTTTCGGATATGTATTTACCGATTGAGTCATTGAATAATCATGAATCATTGGAAGTTATAGAAAAATCGGTACGGCTGAAATTGAAAGAGAAGCTTGCAGTAATCAATGAAAAGTATGGTGATGCGTTTAGTAATAAGGAGGATGCCAGATGGTATTATCTCGCACCGATGCTCATGGATGGAGTCATTTATGCAAAACATTGGATAGACGATATTGTGTGGGAAATGAATGTTGATGAAGAAGATACAACATCTGAGGTCAGAAGCAGTTCGAAGGATAAAAGAAATAAAGGATTTCTTGCTCATATTGATAGGCTAAGAAGTTATCTCGATGCACCGGAAGAGATTCATCTTGGAAGAAAGCCGGATGATCTTCTGGAAACATTGGTAAATATGGTATTAGGATCGCCAGCAATATGTATTTATCGTTCAAATGGAAGAAGCACAGCCAGAGCAACATCACTGGCAAAAGTGTTTGTGAATAATTTTAACTTACCGGAGTCAACAGCTATCATTGACCTTGCCTATGGCAGATGCAGAGATGATAATTCTCATTGGCAGAACGTACTTAAATACTGTAAAGATGGCTGCTTTCAGGCGATGATTGATGAGTATATCCATATGTTGAAGGAAACGGCGGGTTTTCAGTCAGAGGGTAACCAGTATCAAATTGTTCATGATATGATGATGGATTCATTGAAAATACATACAGCTACCTATATCGCTGATACTTATCCTGATTTCAAAAAGCGTATCAACGGAGCTGACAAGAAAAGTGACGGGTGTCGAATCAGGTCGAGTTATGCGGTTGGATTTACAAAGGATGCAGGAGATAATTCCAAGGTAGTCATGCGTAAAGAAAACATTAGAAATGCATTTAATTCACCAATGCGTCCGTTCGTGCTTGCTACAACATCTATCGGGCAGGAAGGACTTGATTTTCATAATTACTGTCGTGTGATTATGCACTGGAATCTTCCAGGGAATCCGATTGATGTAGGACGGATTTTGCGGACATTCAAAATAAAAAAGAATGTGGAGGTAACAGACAATGGCAAAATCATTATTTGAGGAACTGGGCGGCAAATACGAAAGGCAAGGGGATTATTTGATACCGTGC
>ENA-OQNN01000930-OQNN01000930.1-human-gut-metagenome-genome-assembly--contig:-NODE-930-length-24190-cov-9.302082_pt1 | contig 24190 bp, 18 predicted proteins | sample MGYA00242624_ERZ504870 | MGnify/ENA primary metagenome ERZ504870 (study PRJEB26092, sample SAMD00036379) | human gut metagenome | host: Homo sapiens | study: EMG produced TPA metagenomics assembly of... | reverse complement strand
CCGGACATGCCGTCCTCCGATCTCCCGGGGCCGGCCGGCCCGGCCCTCAGGGTATCGGGTTCCCACATTCATCCGCACATGTGCGGATGAATGTGGGAAGTGTTCGGATGAAGTTGATAATCAAGGTTTTTGTTTTCCAAACAGATTCCCAGCAAGTGCTCAAGTGACAGGTTGCCGTTTGCATCATCGACTAGAAGGATAATGTTTTCCGACTCCGACAAAATCAGCTCGATATCATCGTCGAGATGCGATGAATACCTAGAGTCCAAGATAAGAAGATCCCAGTGATGCCGTTTGCTGAATGAGAGGCATGCGTCGAGGGCGATCTTGGTTTTCCCCGATCCAGACTGCCCCTGAATCACCACTGCCTTGTTTTGCTCTATCGATTCGACGATGACTGAAAACTCGGAATCCCTGTGCATGAGGAGCTTCGACAGGTCGGTTGAGAAACGGTCGTTCAGGCTTCGCTCGATGAAGCGGTCTGGGGCGATGAATGATCCCTTTCCGAGTGGAACGCCCAATACCGTATGCGCTAGCGCAGGGTATTTTCCATCAAGGTCGCTCGCAATTGTCTCTGGCCCGATTATTTCTATCCGTGGATCGATGGCACGGACCTCCTCGAGTACCAGAGGTGAAAGGCGAAAGTATGTGTGGCACAGGATGATTCGATCTATGAGTTGCGGATTGATTCCGGTTTTGCTCCTGTCGAGGCAGTCTTTAGCATCATTTAGCAGCTTATTGCGGATGTCGGAATTAGAGGTTGTGTATGCCGCGAAGAGGTAGTGTCCATTCTCTCCTACGGAGTACATGTCTGGCACTCCGGTCGTGGTTTTATCCGTGCCGCATTGGGATCCTAATTCAATGATGTTGTTAAGCGAATATCTCCTATATAGATACTGATTTGCTAGTGTTTGAAAACGCCCGCCTTCGATCTGCCTTAGCTCTTCTTGGATCTGATTTATTTGGGACATTTTGCTCCTCGCGATAAATTCGCCTTTTGATTTCTCTTTTCTTACTCTAGTCCGCCTACCTAAGCAAGCCTTACAAGCTCGAGGGACGAGTCGACGACGTCCTCGAAGTCAAGCCCCGCCGCATAGGCCCTCGGATAAGGCGAGCGGAGGGCGCGTGACCCCGTCGGAAATGGCCGCCGTTAGGTGCGTGTTCGAGAGCTGCGCGGCGGAGCTGGATGGAGCCTGGGCAAGGCATTAGGGCATCCTCGTCCTTGTCGTAAGACTGCCATTAGAAGATCTTCTGCAAATCCTAAGCCACGTTTCAACTTGGCAAAAGCTGCGGATCCTAGATATCGGCAAGACATTCGAGACTCTTGGATATGGCGTCGAAATAGATCCTTTGGTAATACTCCATGGTCTCGACCTTGCCGATCTCCGATCCGAGCCTCTTGGCCCAAGCTACGAGGGCCTTCCTGTCCTCGCCCTCGAGCGAGGCCGTGCACGACCTCATGTGGTCGCCCGGAAAAAGGACACTGTGCACAAGCCGAATATCTTCGGGAGGCATCTTCTCCATCGCCCTCGCGAGGAGGGAAGTGTCGAGGGAAATGAGCGACAGGATGGGTTCCGACCAGTCATCTGATTTCGAGAAAGCCAGATAGAGCTTCGTCGCGAATTGGTCGGGGGCGTTTTTCAGGACGTTGCCAAGAGACTCCGACTCCCGTTCGCGTAGCGTCGTCAAGGCGAGCTCCCTCAGCCTGTCGACCTCCTCCAAAGCCGGAATCTCATGCGCTTCGCTCGAGTCGAAAGGGATCTCCTGCCATTCGACTCGATTCTTTCCGATTGACCTCACTGCAGACTCGGGATCCCGTCCAATGGAGGATTCCATCGCCTTGACGAGCGGCGCGACCCCTTCGGGAAAGGCGTCAGCAAATTCCCCCGCAATGCCTTTGACGGCACGCAGGACGTCGGGATAGACGTCGAACGACAAGCCGCGGCTCCCGTCCCCGGGGACAATCCCGGCGACTATAGTCTCCACCATGCCAGGGACATCGGCATCGCGGAAAGTGGCGTGTCTGATGCCGTCGATACATTCAATAGCTTTCCGCGCGGCCGGCCCGTCGGGATGAAAGGTCGCAAGGTAATCTTCCAGGCAGGAACGAACATGCTTGGAATCGACCCCCTCACACCTCTCGAAAAAGCGGGGGATGAAGTCCAGAGCGGCGTATTTGAGCCGGCGCGACTCGAAAATGCCACCCCTAAGGATGGAATCCTCCCGGCTTGACGGAGGCCCGATGCGCATCCCCTTCGCCGCCCCCGCTGCAAAGCCGAAAGCCTCTTTGAAAACTGCCCTGGCAGACTCCGGGTCGGTGGGTTCAGCGAAGAACCCGGATTCCTTCATCCCGACCAGCACGGGGCGCATCTTGCTGAGGGATCGCAAGTTCGGCGATTCGCTTCCTTCAATCGCCGAAACGGCGTCCTCGAGCGCGCCTGGGTAGATGCCGCCCAGCACGCCTCCCAGAACGCGTTCCACAACCGAGCCGACCGAGGGCCTGAACCGGCACTTCCGCCAGACGGTCTTCTCGATGAGGCTCTCGTACTCCCTGGTCGTCCCCTTCTCCCCCTTCGGTCCTAGCCCTTTCCTCCACTCATCCTCGTTGCAGACGAGGAGGACCTTCTTCCTGCAGCCGACGACGAGGTGGTCGACCGCCCCGAGCAGCTCGCGAATGCCCATGTCGCACCTCTCCACGTCGTCTATGACGAGGAGGGTCTCGGGGCCGATGATGAGGTTCACGGCATTCAGCGGCGCCATCTTGAGATCGACGCCCGCCTTCTTCTCCAGCTCCCTGATCTTTTTCCCGAGGAACGATATTCCCGTGTCCTTGGCGAACCCGACGAGTGAATCCCACCTGCCCCTCTCCCCGCCGGCCGCGCACCCTATGGCGTATTTCGAGATGAAACCAGACTCAATCGCCCCGCAGAGCTCCGCTAAGTCCTTGGCGCCGTAGGCGGACGCCACCACGACGGGATGCCGGCTCTCATCCTCCTCCAGCTTCTCGGTCAGTGCGTGCTCGACAAAGTAGGTTTTCCCGCATCCCCATTCCCCGGTAAGCATGAGGGCGTACGAGTTCTCCTTGTCCTCGAGGTACTCCCTCACGACGCCGATGATGTCATCCTCGTTCACCTTGGTCGCTCCTTGTCCGCCATCGGTTTCCACCCTTACCTTTCCTATGGCCACGCGAGAGCCTACTCCAGCGCTTTCGGATCCCATTCGAACCCTTCGGCCTGCCGCCTTATCGCCGGGTCGATGCACTTCTTGACGAGCTCAAGCGCCGCGGCCGCGCGGTGCAAGCTAGTGGATGACCATTTCAAACAAATCTTTCGCGATAAAATCAACGCGCTTCTTAACGTCAAAACAACCATTCGCATAGCGTTTAGCAAAAGCTCTTGTAGTGGCATAACGCGATTCAGCGTATATGGGCAGCTTTTCCTTAAGCGATTTGTCTTTACATTTCGCGTTAAGTCGCTCTTCTAGCATGAGCAAGTTCCCAATAATCGAGTTTTCCTGAGCCTGCGAATCCGGAAGAATGTGCTCTATTGTGAATGCCTCAGAAACCCTAACACCAGACTTAAGCTCCTCGAGCAAGGCAAGGACCAACTTGCAGCGATCCTTCAACTTTGTTTCGCTATACAACGGCCACGAATGAGACCATCCAAGCGAAAGGAGATTAATTCGAAATGTTTCTTCTGAAGGCAGTTTTTCGTTAAAACTATTTTTCCACTCATCTAACACTTGCTGGGTGCAGTTCAACTCGATTGCGTATGAGTGTTTCACGATCGAATCCGATAGGTGGTTCGACTCCATTCCCCCGATTATCTTATAGCAAATATAGAACCGGTAAATAAATCCAATCGCATCATCATACTGCTCGCTCGTTAGCTGCTCTATTTCGCGAGCGTGCATTAAACTCATAAGAAGCGGCCTGAAGACGCGGACATTGTGTGTTCTTAAGAAACTCAAGATTTCCGCATTTCTGTCATCGCTGGTTGGCTCGACAATCTCTGCATAATATCCGGCTTTTAGCCTTAAATCATAGAGAAGATCAGCAGCCTTCTTTGGATCCGTAAAATCCCTTATTTTCTTATATGCTCCATCCTTGTCGCCTTGACCTAGGCGATATTTTTGAATTGCGTAGTGACGCAAAAAAGCTTTCATGTTCGAGCCGACTGTTGCTTCAATTTCCGACCATACCTGTTTTGCATCATCGCGCTTTTCTATAGGATGGATATAGCGCATAATATAGTTCTTCAGAAGCTCATGGTCCTCAAGCTCGATACCTCGCGCATTCAATATTTCGAATATTGTGTACGAATCTTCCTCAGACGATGATTTGATGTTTACATATGCGACAGAAATGACCGCATCCCTGAAGGCCAGCAACTCCTCATCCTTCATCTTGGCGAAACTTGCACTGAAATATTGGAAGGCTTTAACGATCAGTTCGTCTTTTGATCCGGACGCGCGTTTGCTCTTCGAGAAAGCCACAGCAGACATGGCAGCCGCATCTTCAGGAGAGATAGCAATTACTCCTTCGACGATCCTCGTTAATGATAAATGATTCTCCGGAGCGACGATCGCGTGCTCAACATCCTTAGTATCTATCGCCACTAGATATTTTTTTGTGCCATTAGCGTGGTTAATCATATTCCTTTTCTTGAAAGCGAACATGAGGCTAGACAGCAAGAGCGTTAGGGTAATAACTCTTTGTTGACCATCAATTATTGTAAAAACCCCGAGGCTGTCTTCTTCTTCTTCCTCCATCAGCACTATCGAACCGATGAAATGCGACGTAGCAACTTCCTCTGTCACAAGCTTGATGTCTTCGAATAGATCTTTCCAGTTATGCTCATCCCACACGTAAGCGCGCTGATTGCGAGGGATTCTATAGATTGAGTCATTAAGCAGCTTTCCAACCGTACTCTGACGTGCTTCAAATGCCATGTTGATCCCTTGCCTTCGCAATAGTTTTGTCGGCCTTGCCGCCTCTCGGCGTCACCAACGCCTTCGCTACAATAAAAGTCGGCACATCGCCGAGCAGGGCCGCCTTTTCGCTCGCGAACATGCCGACTGCCCCAATCAATCTCCGTCGCTGCCATCATCGTCGATTAACCAACATGTCAGCAGCAGGCAATCGTCACGTCCACAGTCCATTCTATATGCCGGCTGAGCATGGGGCGAATCTTAATCGCCAAGATATCCAGGAAGCCCGAGCTTCCAGGGAAATGCCTTCAGACGCCTTACGTTGGGTAGGCCCCCTACAGAGATCTATTGGCCGTGCACCGCAAACAACGCGTTAGGCCGTTGCACGCAATCGGCCAGCCACCCAGCATCCCCAATCCGCACCACAACTCCCTACCCCGCTCCAGCCATCGTCATCTCCATACAGTGTCCAAACCCACACCAATAAAACCAACCCACGCAACAAGCAGCCCTCGCTTAGCAACCCAAACACCACCACAAGCCAGCAAGCAATCACCAGTCTGCGTTCGCAACATCGCTTGGAAAGGCAAATGCTTACCGCGCCCTTGAAACACGCCAAACTCGTCTACAACCTGCGGTTTTTCGTTTATGCTGCAATCGTTGAAATGCCGGTACGCTTGCAGAATCGTACCTGTTCCGATTACAGAAAAGGGGCCGTCATGCGTAAGCCTGCCTCCTGCGTCCTTTCCATCGCGCTCTCGCTCGTAATGACGGTTGGTTTTATCCCGTCACCCGCGCTTGCCGAAATCGCCAGTGCGCCAGAACCCGCCGCGCAAAGCGCCGGCAAACCTAACGAGAGCCCAGCCGAAACCACGTCGGGCCAAGCCCGGGCAAACGATCAAATCAGCGCCGCCTCCGGCACCAATGTAACGGCCAACGCAACGCAGCCGATCGACGCCAGCATGTTCAGTATCGAGGACACCGACATTCGCTACACGGGCAATCCCGTGATGCCCACCGTCACGTCGTCGACCGTGCCGAGCGACCAGTACACTGTCGCCTACGAGAACAACGTAGCCATCGGTCAGGCGACCGCCGTTGTGACCGCCGACGACCAGAACTACAGCGGCACCTGCGCGATCCCATTTGAAATCAAACCGGCGAACGCGGCCGCGAACTACCAGCACAGCACCACCGCGCAAAGCGGCGACATCACGCTCACCGTCCAATGGAACGACCCGAGGCTCGGCCAGGAGACCACGTTCCATGTGACTACGACGGGCGGAAGCGGTGCGTACCAATTCCGCATGGACGCACCGACGTATATGGATCCCGACGGTAGCAGCGAAAGCGTTGCCGACCCCAGCCGTAACCAGTGGCAGCAATACACCGGCGAATGCACATCGCACGACTACCAGTTCGAAATGACCGCTAGCGGCACCTATTACCTGCGCTTTTACCTGATGGATAAGGCGGCCGGCGTGTACTATCTGCGCTCAAACGTGTTTGCGAGCGCGAACGACGACGCCTATCCGGCGGTCAGCGCCATCGTGAAGTCCGCAGTCGACAAATGCAGCGCCGATACCGACGGGTCCGACTACGCCCGCGCCCTGTGGCTGCACGACTGGACTCTTGACCATCTGGAATACGACCACGACCTTAACTGGTGCTCGGCCGAAAGCGGCCTCACGCGCCACCAGGGCACCTGCGAAAGCTACCAGCGCATCTACCCCAAGCTCCTTGACGCCGCGGGAATCGCCAACGGCCGCATCACCGGCAACGGCCACACCTGGAACACCGTAAAGATCGACGGCAAATGGTGCCAGATGGACCTAACCTGGGACGACACCAACGACAACTGGTATGGGGACCTGGACCAGCGCCTTGCCGTTGCGTGTGCGGTCTGCTCCGACTCCCCCGTGCTTCTGCTCGATGTATGCACATCGGCCCTCGACCCCAAGACCGAGCGAGAAATGCTGGACCGCATGCGAAATCTCGGTCATACCGTCATCATCGTCACGCATCGATCTGCTGCGTTGGAGGTTTGCGATCGGGTTATAGGCCTTGCATCTAAATGGTGATCTGCCGAGCAGGCTCTGCTCCCCAACGCCATGCAACTTACTTCGGATCGGACTCTACACCACTTTCTCGGCACTATCGGCGCGATCGAAATCATAAGTCACATTAAAGCAGTGATTAACACTTATTTCTTCAATGCGCAGGACCACTGCATGAGACCAGCTCTAATCAACGCAAAATAATGGGAAGAGAATTTACGCGCAAGGTATATAGGCCATTTCCAATTATTATATGCAAGCTGAGCGGCCCCATTACCAACCACAAGCGCCCAGACGCCCATGCCAGTAAAGGAAATTAAGACATACGACAATACAAAACCTGCAATAGCCGAAACTATATAAGCCGGGAGATAGGGGATTTCATTCGTACTGATAATGTAATTACAACACAATGAATGATGGTTCCAAACCGCAAGATAAACAACCAAGGCGAAATAAAGAAGCCCGTCGGGGGAAAAACCTTTCTTAACTAGGAACAAGACTGGGAAGCCGACAAACCAGACACCGATCGTGCATACAACAATTAAAATCCAATATAGAGACAGACTTTTTTCAATAATTTTTCGTGCAGTCTGAACTTCGCCACCAGCATAAGCAGATTGAAACATTGGAATAAAAGATCGAACGTAGGCGCTGGCAAACCCGTAAATTGCACCGCCAACTTGAATAATTAATGAATACTGAGAGTTAACCTCCACACCAAGAAAATAGGAGCAGAGCAGCGAACTCAACTGAGTGGAAGCATAGCAGCAAAGTTGAACAACGCCGTCCCTCCACGCCAAATAAGCCACTGAAATAAACGTTTCTTTTATTTCAGAAATAGAAACACCCGTACAAGCATCGTTTGCTTTTTTTATCGCCTCTGAGTGAACCTCCAGAAAGCGACCGCAAAAAAATCTCAGCACAATGTCATTAAACAGATAACCGATGGCAGCGCCAATGATGCCAAAACCCATAAACAGCAAAAACGCAGAAACCACAAGCTGCCCAATGCGACCATAAGACTTTGCCCTGCTTTCAGCGGAAATATCCCCGAACCCTCTCAGGCAGGTCGTATAATGAAAAAAGAATAGATTAAAAAACACATCAAAACAAAAAATTAACCATGCGGTCCAACAAGAAAAGGGATCAATAGCACTTGAAATTGAAGAAATGTAGGCAGTTCCAACTGTAGCGGTAAGCATCAGGACAACGCAAGAAATTAACGCGTAAACAATCCGGGATGTTTTAATCAATTTGCCAAGCAGCTCATAGTCTACAGAATCACCAACTTGAGATGAATCGTAGCCGCTCTTGCTAATGCTACGCGCACCGCTAAGACAATAGACAATATTTCTCGCAAAAGTTGGTGTAAAGCCAAATTCAAATAACAGCGTTAAATTCCCAATGGCAACAAAAGTGTACCAGAGACCAAGTTCGGCGTTAGATAAGTAAGCAAGCAGAAACGGAAGAAGAAGGAAGCTGCTCCCCATTGAAAGAACAGTGCTTACATAGTTCCATATAATGTCTGACTTGGTAGTATTAATTTTAGCCATTATTTAGCCATCTCCACAACATCCTTTGATGGCACCCTGGATTGACAGGGCCCCTTATCTGAAAAGGCGGGCAGCGCCATAAGCATAAAGAAATTACATGCTGGATATAACATTCCGCATTCAACAAACCCCATTAGGGAATACAAGACCAAGCCCATGAATGTCACGTGGGCCGAAATACGCGCTTTATTTATCGCTACGCAATAGAAAGCAACAAACGCGGTAAATGGGATCAAACCGTATTGAATAAGTAGTCGACAATATGCATTGTCAAGCATGACTCTTGTTTGTATTAAATAACCACCCGTTGCAGACGGCAGCGAAACTATGGCCGTTAAGTCATTACCAAAAACAGTCAGAGGGTAGTTTTCAAAATAATAGGCGGAATAAAAAATCCGGTTGGTCATTAAATTATCAAGCTGAACAAGACATTTATTGGCACCATGGGACCACATAAAGGGCAGGGCTATACTAACAATCGCCAGAAAAAGCGGTAAAAAAGTAAATAGGGACCCATATGGTTTTGAACGGGGACTTCTGAATGAAATAACCGAATACAAGGCCATTACGAAAATGCCTGCTGCAGAAGTTTTTGAATCAGCTACGAAAAAAGCAATTGCGAAACAGAAGATGCCCGCAAGACCGCTTCTGCCTTTCAGCTCAAAAATAGAAGCAGAATAAGCAATAAACAAAAGCTGTCCAAAATTATTAGGATGGGCAAAACCCATCGAATCTCGTACAAAATTGCTACCGCGCGACATTAATACAGAAGGAATGGCACCGACACTATTGAGACCAACAACCATCAATAGCATAAAGACGGACGATACAAGAATAGACCTTGAGATGTAGTATTCAGGGACGTCTTCAGCGCAAAGGCAAAACAGCGCCAACCAAATAATCTGAGGGGCTTTATTTGATTTCAGCGACCCGACGCAAATTAAAATCAGCAGCAAGCCAACTAGCACTTTCACATGAGAAGTCTTTTGTAGTAAAAGCTTCAGCAGTAGAAACGCTAAGGCAAACAACTCAAGAACCAGCGAAAGCACCGCAAGAGAAATCCCAAACACATTGGTAGCATTTACTGATCCAATATAATAGGAAACTGAAAATAAAGCCAAAGCAAAGCTGAACAGTACAGCCCCGGCATTTGCTCGTATAATCTCAGTCCATGATCTTTCCACATTAGTCAAATTCAATTAACGTACCCCATAAACAAACTTAGTAAAGCCAATTGCAGCCATAACACGCCTCGCAAGAAGAAGACGGATCGTAATGCGATTTTTCACTTCAGAGATAAATCGACGTGAATAGCGGTGAGAAGCAAAGCCTTCCATTAAATAGCTGAAATACGACTGGCAGACCATATTAGAGACAGGCTTAAAAAGCTGATTCGATTCCAAACGTGCACAATTACGAATCAAAGATAAGACTTCCCTGACTGCAGATTGCTTATATAGTTCGCTTAAATCCGGATTCACGTGACATAGCTCATATAGTTTTACCAGTAAATTATCAACACTCTCGATAGCCGAGATATCAGTATTTCTCGTTACTGAATCACTATTGTTGACATAGCAATAGACCGCCGAGTCCACTACTTTTACACTTTCAGCCAGACGATAAGCATCTACCATAAACAACGCGTCTTCACCGAAACGAATGCCATCTTCAAATTTAAGAAAACCATTCCGGAATAATGATTTCTTAAATATCTTTCCACAAACGCTTCGGAATACAACACCTTTAGTAAAGCTCGAAAACGGAACTTTATTAACATTATCCCAAAATGCAAGGCTAAGAGAGCATGCTGTTTTCCAGTCGATGCTTATAGCCTTGCCCGAATAATCGCCATGCTCATTCAGTAGAGCCCCGATAACCAAGCTACAGCCATCTGAGGATTCAAGCAACAGCCTAACTGCATTTATAGGCAGCATATCGTCAGCATCAACAAATGCCACCCAATCACCGGAGGCCTCATCGATACCCCTATTACGCGCCACGCATACACCACTATTGTTTTGACTAATCAGCTTAATCCGGTTGTCGCCCTCTGCAATAGCCATAACTAGCTCAGCGCCACGATCTGTCGACCCATCATCAACAATAATTATTTCAATGTTGCTCACACTCTGACGCTGAAGACTATTTAATGTCTTTTGAATCGTTTTTTCAGCGTTATACATCGGCACAATCACGCTCACGAGAGGATTGTCGACCAAGGAAGATTGACAGCAATTTACTTGCTTGCTTGTTGACGTCATAAACAGACGCCCCCCCCCGCAAGCTTATTTGGACGACCCATAGAAATAATTGCGTCAATCCATTCGGCAACATTAAAGGAACACTTTAAAAATTTATCAGAAATATCAGCCGCATCTGGAACGCCAAATGAACAGACACAAGGTAATCCGTTAAGCTGGGCTTCAATTGCGGCAACACCAAGGCCCTCAAACGTAGATGGAAATACAAAACAGTCAAATGAAGACAGAATGTCTTTAATATCTTTTCTTTCGCCTGCAAACAAGACACTAGATGAGATACCCAGCTTAGCCGCAGATTCCTGAAGACTCTTGTGTAGGGGGCCATCGCCAACAATCATTAATTTACAGTTGGATTTAACTGTTAGCAGTTCCTTCATTATCTTTAAAAGAAAAATATGATTCTTTTGACTAGTCAAACGTCCAACAGTACCAATAAGAAAATCTTTTGACGAAAGGCCGAACTCTTCCCTAATTACTACCCTGCTGACAGGATCGTACTCCATGTCATTAAAATTTAAGGCATTTGGAAGCACCTGAAAATTATCGCCCCAGAAGAATGAACCCGCTTCTTTTGAACACGCAAGCCTAACATTAGAATTACGTAACGCCGCACGGCGATTAAAACGGCTTATAACTTGAGTCGGCAAACCGCCCAAAAAACGAGAATTGTGAGAATGAGCAATGCGGACAGAGACATTCGCCCGTTGAGCTGCTCGCAAGACATCCGCATATAAAAGATGATTAAAGTTACACCAAACCGCCTGGTAACGATTTGGTTCATCTTGAAATAGATGGTCTAGATACTCAAAGCGCTTAATAGGCCTATCAATATCCGGGCAAATGTGGATTTCGGAGTTCATCTCATGAACGAATGCAACATCTGATAAATCAGACGTTGCAAGAAATTCAAACGTAGCATATGAGCTAAGGGCCTTTATATACCTACCAACAACGATTTCGGTTCCACCCAGCCCATTTGAAAGGCCAGATACTAAAACCCTAGGCTTATTGTGGTCTAAGGCAGACGAAACCATTAAAAAGCCTTCCTTCCAAATCTAAGTACCGATAGAACAGAGGAGATGAACCAAGACAGCTTGGGTCCAATTACTGGCGCAAGCTTTTTCCGCATTTCAACACGGAACTTCTTAGCGGGTGACAACCAGGTGCCTGAATAATGGTGAATAGAATATGTATCATCAGTAATTTCAAACTTGCCACTATGACTGTCTAGGGGATCAAAATAAGTAGCAGGGTATGCAGTGAAACCATTTAACTGCTGAAATGAACCATCTCTCTTAAGAGCACAACTCACTTCCAGGTAATCAGTTAGCACCCTCGGAGAGGTATCCATAGAGTTGCGGCCTTTTCGCATCTCAAATCTCATAGATTCATATAATTTTGCGACATCGCTCATGACATGGCTTCCGGCCTCAGAACCCATGATGAGGCCGGGATTCAAGAAGAAATTATTCTTCATGAATCCCGCAAAAGCCTCATTATCTAAAAGCTCGTCCAGAGGCTTCAGGACTTCGACATCTGTATCGAGAAGGATTCCACCCTCTGAATACAGTATTCTGTAGCGCGCATAATCGCTGACAAACGCCCATTTTTTTGAGGCATATGCCTCACGACAAAATTCACATTGATTTATATCGAAATTGCTTTCGTCCCATCTACGAATTTCCCAATCAGGCATGATCTTCGACCAAGACTCAATGCATTTTCTTTCAAGTTCAGGAAGCTCACTTCCACCGAACCAGATGTAGTGCAGAACTTTAGGAATCATCAATTCCCTTTCGAACAATAGGCTACTTCTTGATGATTTTTTTAACCAGACGCTTCATCGGGTCATAAATTCCAAGCTTTTCGCATGTATGCCTAGCAAAGCGCTCGGCTTTTACTTTTCCGGAATCGGGGAACCACTTATTCATAAGCTCCTCACCATCCAGATTCGCCACATCAGCCATGAATTCATCGCGACGCGGATTCAGCTTCACGGACTTAGTAAGTTCACGAACACCTTCTACTGCAGCCTCAACATCAATCTCCTTCATACGGGCATAGCTTGAGGCTCGATCAAGCAATTCTTGTCCCTCATCGCTTTGGATGAGAACTCGAGTGACGCCCCGATTGTCGTCGAACTCTTTCGAGAGTCGATAAACATCGAAGAAATCCCAGCAAGTCAAATCAGTAACGCGATAACGCTTTTTAAACGGGCATTCGTAACAAATGGGTCGATCTGAAAGATCAGCAAAAAAGGCCCTTAGGTAAGGATCTGTTTCGACACCTTCACTGTACAGCCGTTCACCATACAGAGTCTCGCCTTCGAGCTCGCACATATTTGAATAGCGATAGCCAAACCGTGATTTATCTCTAAAAAGAACGGTCTCACCTTTTACGCCAACCTTTGCGTCAAGCCATTCGACCTGCCGCGCGAACACAGCGCGAGCGGGGTTCGCGTGGCAGACGAAGTCTGCCACGCGTAAATTTGCCGGCTTGCCGCCCAAAAATCGAAGCAGGCCTTCGCATTGACAAGGGGTACCAATAAAGAGAACTTCACGTCCAGTTTTTAGTTGTTGTTTGACCTCGGGATACGCAGGGCCAACAACGCTCTGAACATATTTACTGTTGCGGAAGCGCCAAAGTTCATCAACGCTTTCCACAGAAAAATGTCCGACCTTAAGTCGCCCAGGGGCTCCTTCGGCTCGCACAAGCTGTTCACCGCGCAAATAACCTGCACCAAACACAATACCGCCGTTGGCAATCACGGCCTGAGCAAGGGCAGTGAAGGCTCCACCAGAAGTGCTTTCAGCAAGCACCTTTTGATCATTATGCTGGACTAGAAAGGCTCGTTGGGACTTAGGCTCGTCCTTATCAACATTAAGCACTGGGCAAGCCTTTTCGCATAATCCGCAATCAATACACTGGTCAGCATTGACTACGGGGTACTCGCAGCCCTCGGCGTCATATTCCATTGATATGCACTGCTTGGGACATTTTTGAGCACAGGCAGCGCAACCGCAGCATTTACTTTTGTCCGTGATGGAGATCATACTGTTCCCTACAACTCAAGAGCTGATTTAAGCCAATTGGCCGATTCATTCCTATACACATTAAGTCGTTGACGTACTGACACAAAGTCGATTTCATTTGCCATTGCGGCACGGAAAGCATCCTTCGATTCGCAAATACGATCGGAGTTTCCAAGGACACGCAACAATGTATCAATACGTGAGTTCGTAGACTGAGCACCCATATTCTCGTGGCGACGGAACGAGAAGAAGGGCACCTCAAAAATATTTGAGAAAACGCTTCCGTGGAAAGAGTCAGTACAGACATACGAAGCATGGGCAATCAAGTTGACCCACTCAGCCGGACCGGCTTCCCAAGGATAATAATCCGCGTAATCGTCATCAGCCTTAACATATTCATCGGGATGAGCAATGGCGACGATCTTCAAATTATGCTGCTTGGCAAGCTCTTGGGCACATTCACGATTCCATGCATTCTTACCCATGAAATAGCAGAAAACATAGGGCTCGTCAGGAACGTCAATCGAGGAGGAACAAGCAAGGCTTGCCCACTGATCTCTAGCCAGCAGCATCGTAGGGTCGCATACAACAGAGCATCGGACGCCCGTAGCTTTCTCTACCAAATCCGCTCCCGTATCCTCGCGAACAGAAATGGCCGAAAAATCGGAAAGAAAATCTTTTGTTTTACGAAGATATTTTTCAGAAAGGGAAGATACTCCAAAACTAGTGGAATAAGACACCTTGCGGACAGGAAGCTGCACGAAAGATAGTGTAAAGTACCTACCAGCAATGTTAACAGGCAGCCAAAGCTGATCGCTGCCAACAACAACGCTGTCATAATCAGCCACAAGCGCCCCAAGTTCTTCAAACGAAGCGGCTTGAGGAGTAAAACTAAAATGTGTTGACTCGAAAGATGAAAATGCACTTTTCCTCTTTGCCATTTTCTTTCCAAAGTCAGCATCAAGCTTCTGCTTGATGCGATGCTTTACAAAACCCAGCTTTGCACGATAAAGATCTACATCAAATAGATGCTCAAGATAGTAATCATTGCGTCCTTCAGAAATAGCATGACCCAGGCCACGTTTATCAATAGTATTGACTTCAACTCCCAGCTCCTCAAGGGCACGCTGGGTCGCGTACGCCTGAAGAACGCTGCCAAAGTTGATTTTGTCATGACACGACGCGACTGCGACTCGCTTAGAGCATGTAATAGTCAAGCTATCCCCTTAATCAACAGAACCTAAATAGGTCATATAACAATCCAATAACACTCTGGCCGCAGCATTAATTTCAAATACCTGCAAACCGGCATCGTCGCCAGGCGCGAAGACCTCTGTGCTCAACTCAATAAGTCTTTCGGCCCACTTTATACAGGAGCTAGAAAGTGATTCAAATTGCATCATGGATGTAACAGCGGTCTCAGAGGTAACGGTATCAGACGCAAGAATGGGTGTATGCGATGCCTGGCATTCAACTCCGACCATTGGGAGGCCTTCATACAGGCTCGGCAGGCAGAAAACATCAAATGCTCGATATAAAGATGCTGCGTCGCTTCTAGTGCCCAAAAACCGAACAGAATGGCTAATCCCCAGACAATCAGCTTGGTCCTTTATCTGTTCAACCAACGGACCAGAACCAACCAAAACTAAAACTGCATCATTACGAATCTTTAAAACCTGATCGAATATATTAAGCAAATATGAGTGATTCTTCTGCTCTGTAAAACGACCAATGTGCCCAATTAGAAGCTGTCCGTCAGCAACACCAAGTGATCGCCGCGTCCTTAGGCGATCCTCATCATCTGGCGCGAAAACAGACAAGTCGACAGCATTGCGCATGACTACAAATTGAGAACTCGATCCAAATAACCATTCACCAGCGAATTTACTACATGCAAAACGGTGAGTCGGATACCGGTTTGATTGCGTTTTCAGCACGGCCTTTAGGGCATTCTTGGCATACTCACCCTTACCACTCGTAGAATGGCTATGGGCGATACGCACGGGGACACCCGCCTTCTTCGCAGCACGAAGAGGAAAGACCGAAAGCGCGTTGATGTGACTATGGACAATCTTCCAGCCCTCTTGCTTAAAGAGACGCTGAAGCTCTCGCTGGTATTCAGCTACATGCTGATAGGGCGGTATCTCAAAGACCCTGCCACCGAGCGATTCGATCTCGTCACGGGGAACAAGCGTCGAATCGGAATCAACAAGAAAGTCAAACTGCACTTTACCGCGATCGATGTGACGATAGTAATTCATAACGACAGCTTCGACGCCGCCGCCAACCATCTTGCCAACAACCTGAGCCACCCTAACCGGTTCAGTCATTTAGCAAGCACCTCCACCGGTAAAGACCTCAACGACAGTGAGGAGAACAATCTTCAAGTCCGTGATGGGGCCGCGCTTGGCGATGTACTCCAAATCACGGCGGACCATGCCGTCGAAGTCGGTATCGTTGCGGTCAGTCACCTGCCACCAGCCGGTAATGCCCGGCTTCACAGCCAAGCGCTGCAGGTCGTACTCGGTATACTCCGCGACCTCGTTGGGCAGCGGCGGGCGCGGGCCGACGACGGACATCTGACCCATGAACACGTTCAGGAACTGCGGGAACTCGTCGATGGAGTGCTTACGGATGAACTTTCCAATCTTGGTGACACGCGGGTCATTCTTCATCTTGAACATGGCGCCGGCGATCTCGTTCTGCTCCCTGAGCTCGGCGAGGCGCTCGTCGGCGTCCTTGTACATGGAGCGGAACTTCCACATGCGGAAGGTAGTCAAACTACCGTCGGGACGGGTGCGGCCAACGCGGATCTGACTATAGAAGGGGCTGCCCTTGCTCTCCAGTCGGATGGCCGCGGCCAGCACCAGGCTGGGCACAGCGATGACGACGAGCACGGCACCGCTGAACACGATGTCGAATGCGCGCTTCACTGCCCTATATGCCAGGCGCGAGCGGTCCCAGTCCATGATGGATTGCATGGCCCTGTAGCGGCCAGCGCCCTCACGCCGGTCCATGGCCTGAGCGATCAGCGCCGCCCCCACGGGCGCATTGTTCTCTGTTACTTCTTTAGCAGCCACAATAAAACTTACGTTCCTGTCCCCAGGAACCCCCCCATCCACGGATTCAAAATCCAAATAAATTGCCAGTGCAACGTCTCCCCTACGTTTTGCTGGGGACGTCCAGCGCAAGCAGCTCCCTAAATGCGGAGTCGCCTTCGCCAAAGTCAACCAGGCACCAGCGCTTATGACGGTCGATCTTTTTAACGCGCGCCTCTTGCCCCACAAGTGGGCCCTGCTCTATGTGCAGCACGCCGTCTTCTATGCGCGCAACGCTGTTACGCACCACGCCGTCTTCGTCCAGCACGCTGCGGTACCAGTCCTGTGCGTCGTCCGGCATGGGCATGTACGCCCGCTCCCTACTGCCGGCAATGCGGCAGCCAAAGCTCAGTTGTGCCAAAGCCCTATCGAGCGCTGCGGCATCGTGCGTGGCAACGAAGAAATATTCCTTGTACATGGGTTTGGTTTGGAGCGACCATGCGCCGTCCCGCTTAAACCAGAACTCCTTTTGCATCACAAAAGCGTCCTGCATCAGCTCGTGCGGGATAATGCGGCGGACCTTTTCGCAGGTCTCACGCTCTTTACCATTGGGGGTGTGAACCAGATACCAGCGGACGCGGCCATGCTGACTGTTGCTAGTTGCGCCGCTGAATGCGCCCGGCAGCTGCTCTTGGCGCCGCGCCGTCTGCTCCATGTCCTCGCCCCCTTTTCTTGCTTTGCGACGCACGCAAATGCCGGGGCGTTTAGAACAGCCTTAACGCTCGCAGCTAGGCGCAGTCGCAAAAGTACAGGTTTTTGTAGAGGGTTATGGAGATGTACCTACTAGCAGTACATTTTGCGTAATCTGCCCAAACGCAAACTAATTGCTTGTATAATGGCTTGCGTCGAAAGATACAAAAACCTGTACCTTTTTGTGCAACAAAAAAGCCGCTCAACCAGCGGCTTTTATTCGTTTTGGCATTAAAAAAGGCGACCGCCCTTTATGGACGGTCGCCTTTCATTGTTTCTGTTGGGTTACCTTAGGCGCGGGTGCGGATCTCCTCGAGCACCTTGGCAACAAACTCGTCAACGCTCATCTGAACGGTCTCGTTGGAACGATCGCGGACGGAAATGTTGCCGGCCTCGACCTCCTTCTCGCCCAGGATAAGCATGTAGGGCACGCGGTCGATGCTGCGGGCCTCGCGGATCTTGTAGCCGATCTTCTCGTCGCGGTCGTCGCAGACCACGCGGATGCCGGCCTCCTCTAGCTTGGCGCACACCTCGTGGGCATAGTCGCGGCTCTTCTCCGAGACCGGAAGAGCCTTGACCTGCACGGGGGCGAGCCAGGTGGGGAACTTGCCCGCAAAGTGCTCAATCAGAATACCAATGAAGCGCTCAATGGAGCCAAAGCACACGCGGTGCAGCATGATGGGGCGCTTCTTGGTGCCGTCGGCGTCCACGTACTCCAGGTTAAAGTTGAGCGGCATCTGGAAGTCCAGCTGAACGGTACCGCACTGCCAGGTGCGACCGAGCGAGTCCTCCAGGTGGAAGTCGATCTTGGGACCGTAGAAGGCGCCGTCGCCCTCGTTGACCTCGTAGTCCATGTGCAGCTGCTCCAGAGCGGTGCGCAGACCCTCCTCGGCGCGCGCCCAGTCCTCGTCGGAGCCCATGGAGTCCTCGGGGCGGGTGGAAAGCTCTACGTGGTACTTAAAGCCAAACTTTTGGTACACGGAGTCGATGAGGTTGACTACGCCCACGATCTCGTCGGTCAGCTGGTCGGGACGCACAAACAGGTGGGCGTCGTCCTGGTTAAAGCAGCGCACGCGGAACAGGCCGTGCAGGGCGCCGCGCAGCTCATGGCGGTGCACCAGGCCAATCTCGCCGGCGCGGATGGGCAGCTCGCGGTAGGAGTGCGGCTTGGAGGCGTACACCAGCACGCCGCCCGGGCAGTTCATGGGCTTAATGCAGTACTCCTCGTCGTCAATGACGGTGGAGTACATGTTGTCCTTGTAGTGGTCCCAGTGACCCGAGGTCTTCCACAGCTGCTTGTTCATGATGAGCGGCGTGGAGATCTCCACGTAGCCGGCCTTGTGGTGGATCTCGCGCCAGTAGTCCAGCAGCGTGTTTTTAAGGATCATGCCGTTGGGCAGGAAGAACGGGAAGCCGGGGGCCTCGTCGCGCATCATAAAGAGGTCCATCTCGCGGCCGATCTTGCGGTGGTCGCGCTTCTTGGCCTCCTCAAGCATGTGCATGTGCTCATCGAGCTCTTCCTTGGTGGCAAAGGCAACGCCGTTGATGCGGGTGAGCATCTTGTTGTCCTTGTCGCCCTTCCAGTAGGCGCCCGAGACGCCGGTGAGCTTAAAAGCCTTCAGCGCCTTGGTGTAGCAGATGTGGGGGCCGACGCACATGTCGATGTAGTCGCCCTGCTGGTAGAAGGTGATGCGAGCGTCGTCGTCCAGGTCGCCAATGTGCTCGACCTTGTACTTCTCGCCGCGCTCCTCCATAAGGGCGATGGCCTCGGCACGGGGCTTCTCGTACACGGTGAACTTGAGGTTCTCCTTGACGATCTTTTTCATCTCGGCCTCGATCGCGGGGAAGTCGTCCTCGCTGATCTTGACGCCCTCGGGCAGGTCGACGTCGTAGTAGAAGCCGTTGTCGGTCGCGGGGCCGTAGGCAAAGTCGGCCTGGGGGTACAGGCGCTTGATGGCCTGCGCCATGATGTGCGCGGCGGAGTGGCGGATGACGTGCGTGACCTCGTCCTGCGGAAGCTCGGCCACCGAACCGTCATTGTAGAGTGCCTTCATGGGTATGTTTTCTCCTCTCGGATGCCTGATGCAAGTGCGTGCGATGCGCTCGGCGTTTTAACTTGCATCATTATAGGCAGGTTGCCTTGGTATACAAGCGCCCGCCGCACCTTAATGGCACGGCGGGCGATTTTCTACGCATGCTTCATCGTGTGGGCGCGGGGTGTGGGGCGCGCGCGGCTTGCGGCGTGCCCGTGGCTTGCAGCCGGCCCGGCGATGGATGCGTTACTGGATGCGAGTTCGGCAGTAGGGGCAGACCTTCCAGTGCGCGTCGAGCGGGCGATGGCAGCTGGGGCACACGTTACGAACCTGGGTGTCGCACACCGGGCACACGACAAAGTCCTTCTCGATGGGGGCGCCGCACTGCGGGCAGGTGCCGTACTGGGCAAGCTGGCGCTCACGCAGGGCCATGTCCAGCTCCTGCTCCTCGCGGTCGGACGCGTAGGAGTGCGGACGCAGGACCAGGTAGGCGATGAGGCCCACAAACGGAATGAGGGCGATGATGCCCCATGCCACGTAGGCGCTGGCGCCGCGGCGGCGAGCGTCGATGAACACATAGACGACCGACAGCACATACAGGGCGATGATAAAGCCAACGAAGGCATAGACGACGCCCATAAGCTGCGGCGACATGAGCTCGGAGATGTACTTGGACATTACGGGTACCTTTCGGAATATTTACAATCCGGTCAAGTTTACCACGGGGTTTGTTTATATGGGACCACGGCTAGGGGCGGGGCTGGTGCGGACACAAACATCTCAATCTGTAACAGGTGGGAGCGGAATCCGGGTCTAGGTGTTACAGATCGAGACACAGGGGTCCCTCCCCGACTTCAATCTCGATCTGTAACATCTTGGGCTCCAAAACCCCTCTTACTGTTACAGATCAAGACGAACGGTTGCCGTAGCTGTCGGCAGACGAGGCCAACATCCGTGCCGGGTCTCCCCTCGCCTGCCGTTGGCGGGTGTTGCGGGGCTGTTCACCGCATTGCCGCCGCGCTGGGGGTGTGCAGACCGTAGGATAGTCTTATTGACAGCCTGTCAACTCGTCTGGGAGGCACCGTGGCAGAAACGTTTGATATCGCAATTGTGGGCGCGGGCATTACGGGGTGCGCCATCGCGCGGCAGCTCGCGCGGTTTGACCTGTCCATTTGCGTGGTCGAGGCGGCAAACGATATCGCGCTGGGTGCTTCGAAGGCCAACGGCGGTCTGGTACATGCCGGTTACGATCCGGCACCGGACACCGTAAAGGCGCAGGTCAACGCCCGTGGTTGCGAGCTGTATGGCACGTGGGCCCAGGAGCTGGGCTTTTTGTTTTGCCGCACCGGTTCGATGGTGCTGGGGTTTAACGACGAAGACCGCGCGCACCTGGAGAAACTACGCCAGAATGGCCTGGCAAACGGCGTGCCCGAGTTGTCGATCATTGGCCCCGAGCGCATCCATGAGCTTGAGCCGCGCGCGAGTGCCCAAGCCACGTACGCACTATGGTGCCCTTCGACTGGTTACGTTGACCCATTTGAAGTGGCCATCGCTGCTCTGGAAAACGCGGTTGCCAACGGCGTGACATTTATGCGGTCCGCGTCGGTGGAAGCGATTGAGGTTGCTGGCGGCGAGGCTACCGACGGGACTGCGCGCTTTACGCTGGCAACGCCCGCCGGAGACGTGCGCTGCCGCTATGTGATCAACGCCGCAGGCAATGGAGCCGCGAACATCTCGCATATGGCCGGTGCCGAGGAGTTTCAGATGGTCTGGCGCCAGGGCAATATCGTGGTGCTGGACAAGGAACCGTGTGCGCTCATGCCGCTCTACCCCGTTCCCACGCCGGTGTCCAAGGGCGTTATCGTCACGGGTACCGTGCACGGCAACACCGTGATTACCGCGACCGCCGCTGTGCGCGAGCCAGGCGACACGCAGACCTATGCGGACGACGTCAACGCGCTCCTGACCGGCGCGCGCAAGCTGGTGCCCGATCTGGACACGCGCCGCGTGGTGCGCGCGTTTGCCGGCGGGCGTCCGGTCATTCAGGGTGCGAACGACTTCTTTATTGGGCAGTCGGCCGTGGTGCCGGGGCTGTTCCAGGCGTCGGGCATTCAGTCGCCGGGCGTGGCGAGCGCGCCGGCCATTGCCGAGCGCATGGAGCAGGTGATGCGCGATGCCGGCGTAGCCCTGCGCGAACGTGCCGATTGGGACCCGATTCGCCGCGCGCCGGACGACTTTGACCGCGCGCCGCTTGCGCGCAAGGAAAAGCTCATTGAGTCCGACCCCGCGTGGGGGCAGATCGTCTGCCGCTGCGAGACGGTGCCCGAGGCCGAGATTGTGGCCGCGATTCGACGCCGTCCGGGCGCGGTTTCGGTCGAGGGTGTCAAACGCCGCTGCCGCGCCGGCATGGGTCGGTGCCAGAGTGGTTTCTGTCAAAGCCGCGTGGTGGCGATTCTGGCCCGCGAGCTGGGGTGTGACCCCAGCGAGGTGCTGTTGGAGGATACCGGATCTTGGTTGGTTGAGGGACTGCTGAAGGGGGTGCGCTAGGATGGCGGAATTCGGATCGAGCGCGATTAATACCGACGCCGTTGAGACCGTGCAAACGCGGGCGTTCGACGTGGTCGTTATCGGAGGCGGCCCCGCCGGCATGGCGGCCGCGCTTGCCGCGCACAAGGCCGGCACACGCGTGGCCATCGTGGAGCGCGAGCAGCATCTGGGTGGCATCCTGCGCCAGTGCATCCACCCCGGATTTGGCCTTTCACACTTTAAGCAGGAGCTCACCGGTCCCGAGTACGCGCAGCGCTTTATCAACCAGGTGCGCGAGACCGAAATCACGCTGTTCTTGGACAGCATGGTACTTGGGATCGATTCGAGCGAGGGCGCGGGCGCGTCGAGCGTGGACGAGGGTGCGGGAGCCGCCGCGGTCCATACCGTCACGCTCATGAGCCCCGCCGGTATGCTACAGCTCACCGGGCGAGCGGTCGTCCTTGCTATGGGCTGCCGCGAGCGCACCCGCAGCGAGATCAAGATTCCAGGTAGCCGTCCCGCCGGCGTGTTTACGGCGGGCCTGGCGCAGCGATACATCAATATCGAAAATCTCAAGCCCGGCTCGCGTGCCGTCATTTTGGGCTCGGGTGACATCGGACTGATCATGGCGCGCCGCTGCACGCTCGAGGGGATTTCGGTCGAGGGCGTGTACGAGCTCATGCCGTACGCCAACGGCCTGCGCCGCAATGTCAAGAACTGCCTGGACGATTTTGGCATTCCGCTGCACCTGTCCACCACGGTGACGAGCGTGATCGGGCACGACCGCGTGGAGGCCGTCGAGGTGAGTCAGGTCGACGAGCACCTGGCGCCCATTCCGGGAACCGAGCGCATCGTTTCGTGCGACACACTGCTGCTCTCGGTGGGCCTGATTCCCGAGAACGAGCTTTCGGTTGCCGCGGGCGTTGAGCTTGACCCGCACACGCGCGGCGCCGTGGTGGACCAGAGTCTGCAAACGGGCGTGCCGGGCATCTTTGCCTGTGGCAACGTGCTGCACGTGCACGACCTGGCCGACAACGTGACGACCGAGTCCGAACGCGCCGGTGCAGCCGCGGCGGCGTACGCGCTGGGGAACGGCGCGGATGACGAAGTGGGCGCTGCGGGCACGGGCTGCGAGCTCACGGTCTCCCCCGCCGGCATCGCAGGCTACGCACTGCCGGGCCGCATTACGACCGTCGGGCTCACTAAACTTAACTTCCGCGTGCGCCGACCCGTCGACGCCGCCCGCGTGCGCATTCTAGCAGGCGACGAGGAACTGTTCGCCGGCAAGGTCCGCCCGTTTAAACCGAGCGTCATGGAAAGCTTTCCGCTGCCGGCAAAGGTGATTCAGCATGCGCTCGACTTGGGTGTTAGCGAGATTGTCCTGTCCGTCGACCCCGTTGAGGAGGCGTAGAGTCATGAGCACAAACGCGATTGAAACGCTGCAGTTCAACTGCACCACCTGCCCATCCGAGTGCCTCCTGACCGTAGAGGTGGAGCGCGACACAGACGGCGCCGTGGCAGAGGTGCGCTCCGTAACCGGCAACAGCTGCCCACGTGGCGATACGTTCGCGCATCAGGAGCTCACCTGTCCCATGCGCGTGCTTACCACCACCGTGGCCGTATCCGGCGGCGACGAGGCGCTGCTGCCCGTGCGCACGGCCGAAGCCATCCCGCTCGAACTCCATGCCCAGGCGATGGACCTCATCCGCGGCCTAGTCGTCGACGCCCCCATCCGCATGGGCGACGTCGTGCAGGAAGATCTTCTCGGCACCAACATTGACCTAGTCGCCAGCATGAACATCGATCCAACCTAAGCAGCTAATTTGGGACGGGGCTCTTTTGGCTGCTTTTGCAAGGAGTGTCCCAAGGTGCCGGCATAGACGATATGAGCAGGACATAAAAACATTGAGAGCCCCTGCTGCATGAAAGACCGCGGATTAGGCCGACAATGGTGAGTGTCTAATTCAGCCGCGGCGGCCACGCCGCATTCATGGAAGGGGCTCCC
>ENA-OQNN01000918-OQNN01000918.1-human-gut-metagenome-genome-assembly--contig:-NODE-918-length-24426-cov-3.989382_pt1 | contig 24426 bp, 18 predicted proteins | sample MGYA00242624_ERZ504870 | MGnify/ENA primary metagenome ERZ504870 (study PRJEB26092, sample SAMD00036379) | human gut metagenome | host: Homo sapiens | study: EMG produced TPA metagenomics assembly of... | reverse complement strand
CAGATGTCTGTAGTTGTGTCCAGGAACTTAGCTGCAATCTGATTGAGCACCTGTCCTTTGAAAGGGATACCCTTAGGCAGAACAACGTCGAACGCTGAGATTCTGTCGGTAGCGACCATCACGAGGATGTCGTCGTTAATGTCATACACATCACGTACTTTACCGTGGTAAACACTCTTCTGTCCATCGAAATGGAAATCTGTCTTTGTTAATGCTTTCATTTTACTTTGAACTTTGAATTTTGAACTTTGAACTTGATGATATGCTTTGAATAATCATTCTGTTCATTCTTAATTCTGATTATTTTGAATTATCTTTTTCTGCTTTCAGCGCTTCTCGTGCTTCCGCTCTCTCCTTGTCATACTTGTCATATGCATTGACGATGCGGGTTACGAGCTTGTGTCGCACAATATCCTTCTGTCCCAGTTTCACGACTCCGATTCCTTCTACTCCTTCCAGGATCTTGAGCGCCTCTTTCAGTCCGCTTCGCTGTTCGCGAGGCAAGTCTATCTGTGTCAGGTCGCCGGTGATGATCATTTTGGTGTTCATACCCATACGGGTGAGGAACATTCTGATCTGCTGTGAGGTTGTATTCTGCGCCTCGTCGAGGATGACGACGGCGTCGCTGAGGGTGCGTCCACGCATGAAGGCGAGTGGCGCAATCTGGATAATGTGCTTTTCCATCATATCTTGCAACTTGACGGCAGGAATCATATCTTCCAACGCATCATAGAGCGGTTGCAGGTAAGGGTCTATCTTATCTTTCATGTCGCCCGGCAGGAATCCGAGCTTTTCGCCTGCTTCTACGGCAGGTCTTGAGAGGATGATCTTCTTGATAGCTTTCTCCTTGAGGGCTTTCACGGCAAGGGCGATGCTGAGGTAGGTCTTACCGGTTCCGGCAGGACCCACAGCAAATATCATATCGTTCTTTTCGTAAGCCTCGATGAGCTGCTGCTGGTTCTCGCTGCGGCTCTTGATAGGTCGGCCGCTGATGCTGTATACCAGCACGCCTTTCACGGAGTCTGCTTTGGTCTGTTTGCCTTTCACAATATCAAGGATATCCTCTTCATTGAGCATGTTGTATTTAGCTAAGTGCTTGCGCATCAGCTCAATGTCTTCTTCTGCTTTCGCCATCTCCTCCTCGTCGCCGAGCACACGAATCACGTTGTCGCGTGCAACGATACGCAACTTAGGATACAGTGACTTAATCATCTGTAGGTTACCATTTCCTACGCCATAGAACATCACTGGATCTATATCTTCGAGTATAATATGTTTCTCTATCAAAATATTTATATTTCTTCTTGGTTTGCAACCTTAATGTTCTAAATAATGTTATATAACGCTGCAAAATTACTACTTTTCTGTGAATTGAGCAAATATTTCAATACTTTTTGTTACCTTTGCAGGAAATTTTTAGTTATGAAGATTAGTAAGAATAGATATTTGCAAGGTTTTTTGGTAGTCGTGCTGTTGTTGGCACTGGTCCGTGTTATTTTTCCGAGTGTGGCTGAGCCTAGGTTAACGGCTCATTCTGATGGGAAAGACAGTACGGCAATCGATTCATTAAGAGGAGATTTAATGGCTTCGGCTGGTGCTCAGGATGAACTGTCGGTAACTCCTGATACAGCCTCTGATGGCAGTTTTTCGATATTTTTCGATAAGAATGGCAAGGAGGTGAAGCATCGCATCTTCTCGGTGCCTCATTTCGGAAATACCTTCCCTGATCAGCAGGATGTACAGATTGTGGCTGCCAGCAGGCATGGCGTGGCTCCGGTTCAGAACCGTGAGGAGGCTGAGCATAGCAAGGGTAAACTGGTGTATGTGGGCAGCAATCCTTCCTTTTATGTGGATAAGTTGAACAACAGCATTCCTTATCTGGTGCCTAGGGCTTCGGTATTGTTGCAGGATATCGGTCGGGCGTATTTTGATTCGCTGCAGATTAAGGGCATTCCTTTGCATAAAATTATTGTTACCAGTATCTTGCGTACCAAGGATGATGTGTCGAAACTGAGAACCCGAAACGGCAATGCTACCGAGAATTCGTGCCATCTCTATGGTACTACCTTCGATGTCTGCTACAACCGGTACAAGCAGATTCAGACGGAGAAGCAGCCTCGCCGTCAGGTGCAGGATGATACCCTGAAGTGGGTTTTCAGCGAGGTGTTGAGGGATTTCCGTGAGAAGAACCGCTGTTATATCAAATACGAGGTAAAACAGGGTTGCTTCCATATCACCGTAAGATAAGGTTATCACCGTAAGATAAGATTATTACCATAAGATTAATCTTTTATGGCAAAAAACAAAAAAGCTAGCAGATTTTTCCTGCTAGCTTTTTTCGTTCTTTTATTTAGCTCTTTTCCTGAATCTTCTGCAGGTCGGCTTCTTCGCCTACCAGCCAGATGATATCGCCTTTTTCGAAAACGCGGGAAGGGAGAATGTGGGTAAGGTTCTCCTGACCCTCTTCCAATCCTACAACCATACAGTTGTACTTGTTGCGGATTCCGCTCTCTTCCAGCGTCTTTCCCAGAAATTCGCTTCCGCCGCTGATGATGAGCTGGCGGAGCTTCATCTCCCGTTTCTCTATCTCCAGATCTTCCGGGGCTAGCTCGGTGGTGAGCGCCTGGGCAAACTTGTGTACCTGGTCGTCGTTACCGATGATCTGAAGCTTGTCGCCAGGGAATATCACGGTGTCGCCATTCGGGATGTTCAGGCGCTGCGACCCCCTTCGGATGCTGCTCATATCGATGCCGAAACGCTGGCGGAGGTGCAGTTCCTTCAGTGATTTGCCACACCAGATGCTGTCTTCCGGTACCTCGATTTCACTGATATGGATATCTCTGTCCAGCAGATGACCCTCGTAGAGCGGGCGCTTTTCGCCGTTCACCTGTGCGGCAATATCGCGCGAACGCAGGTTGTGCAGGAAGAGGCGCTCCATCACGATGCTTCGTTTCTTGATGCGGCGTGAACCCAACATCAGCAGTACGATCACGGCTCCGATGCATACCATCAGCGCATTGGTGAATCGGGACAGATAGTTGATGATATAGAAGATGAAGCCCAGGGCGATGACGTATCTCACGAATACCGTGAAGAGTAGCGGAATGCGGTTGATGCTGCTCTCCACCCACAGTCGCTTCCATTCCGGGCTGTGATTCTTCTTCATCACGATGGCTCGCAGGAAAGGCGATATGATTACAATGGTGAGCAGACCCGTGATGGCGTTGGCATACCAGTGAAGATTCCAGCCTGGCAGCATATTGCGCATCAGAGGCAGGACGAAGGTGAACATCATCGCTATCGCCGCAGCCGAAAGGATGGAGTATGCCACGGTGTTGATGGCCATCTGGCGGATCAGTGATTTCCACTTACTCTGCTGTTGGGTAGAGGGGCGGCTCATCGCAAAATGGTTCAGGATGTTGATGAATTTGCTAGGCAGATGCTTCTCCATCAGCTGATAGGAAGGCTGCGCCAGTCGGATCATGTAAGGGGTGAGGAAGGTGGTGATGACTGAAACTGCCACCACTACCGGATAGAGGAAGTTGCTGATAACTCCCAGCGACAATCCCAGTGAGGCGATGATGAAGGAGAACTCGCCAATCTGCGCCATCGAGAATCCGCAGCGCATCGCCGACTTCAATGATTCGCCGCCCAGCATGAATCCGAAGGTTCCCAATGTTGCCTGTCCTATCAGAATGGCTGCCACGAGCGCGAGGATAGGAACGGCATATTCTACCAGAATGTTGGGATCTACCAGCATACCTACCGATACGAAGAAGATGGCTCCGAAGAGATTCTTTACCGGTTCTACCAGCTTGATAATCTTCTCTGCCTCAATGGTTTCTGCCAGGATGCTACCCATGACGAAGGCTCCGAAAGCGCTTGAAAAACCTACCTTGGTAGATAATACAGCCATGCCGCAGCACAGTCCCAGGGAAACGATGAGCAGGGTTTCGCCATTGATGAACTTCCTGACTGAGCGCAGGAAGAGCGGGATGGCAAAGATGCCCACGATAAACCATAATACCAGGAAGAAGCCAATCCTCAGTACCGATGCAAACATCTGTTCGCCATCCGGATTGTTGCCTCCGGCGATGGCGGAAAGCATCACCATCATCACGATGGCAAGGATGTCTTCCAGGATGAGCACGCTCATCACCATGGAGGCAAACTTCTGCTGTCGCAGTCCCATATCGTCGAAAGCCTTATATATAATGGTGGTGGAACTCATGGCGAGCATACCACCCAGGAAGATGCAGTCCATCCTGCCCCAGCCGAAGCTGTGGCCCACGCTGATGCCCAGCATCATCATGGAAAAGACGATGACGATGCAGGCGATGATGGGCAAGGCTCCCATCTTCACGATTTTCTTGAAGGAGAAATCGAGACCGAGCGAGAAGAGGGTGAAGATGACACCGATGTCGGCCCAGGTCTGGATATCCGTCTCGTCCATCACCGACATGGTATATGGCATGTGGGGTGACACGAGGAAGCCCGCCACGATGTAACCCAGCACCAGAGGCTGCTTGAGCCGCTTGAAGATGAGGGTAACAATGCCAGCCACCATCAGGATGAGGGCGAGGTCTTTTACTAAATAGGGAATTTCTGCCATATTTTTCTGTTTATGAAAATGATAATCTCTCTAAAAAATAGTCAGTTTATGAAAATGGGGAATTTAGATTTCTCCTAAATTCCCCATATATATTAGTCGTTATACTCTTCTGTGATTTCCGCAATCTTCACGATAGTATCCACTACCTTCTGCATCACCTGTACGCTCACGAATTCGTGAGGACCGTGGAAGTTGACGCCACCGGCAAAGATGTTTGGACAAGGAAGACCCTTGAAGCTGAGCTGTGCACCATCTGTGCCGCCACGGATTGGCTCTACGCGAGGTGGAACGCCACTCTCCTGCATGGCACGGAGCACGATGTCGATGACATGCATGTTTGGATCTATTTTCTCCTTCATGTTGTAGTACTGGTCGTAGATTTCTGCCGTAACAGTTCCCTCGCCGTACTTCTCGTTCATTTTCTTGACGCAGTCTTCGAGGAAATCCTTGCGAGCCTCAAACTTCTGGCGGTCGTGGTCGCGGATGATGTAGCTGAGCTTGGCTTCCTCGCAGCGGCTTTCGATGCCGAGCAGGTGGTAGAAGCCCTGGTAACCTTCGGTCTGTTCAGGAGTTTCTGTCTCAGGAATCATGTTCTGGAATTCCACAGCCAGTCGGCTTGCGTTGATCATCTTGCCCTTGGCATAACCTGTATGCACGCTCACGCCCTTGATGTAGATCTTGGCAGCAGCAGCATTGAAGTTCTCGTATTCCAGGTCGCCCAGGTCGCCGCCGTCGATGGTGTAAGCCCAGTCGCAGCCGAACTTCTCTACATCGAAATGATGGGCGCCCATGCCGATTTCCTCGTCTGGATTGAAAGCCACGCGGATGTCTCCGTGCTTGATTTCCTTATGGTCGCGTAGGTAGCACATTGCCTGTACGATTTCAGCGATGCCTGCCTTGTCGTCTGCACCGAGCAGGGTAGTTCCATCAGTTACGATGATGTCCTCGCCCTTGTGCGCCTTGAGTTCTGGGAATTTTTCTACGCTGGAGATGATGCCCGGACTGAGTTCGATATCCTCGCCGTCGTAATTCTCGATGACGCGGGCCTTGATGTCTTTTCCGCTGGCATCAGGGCTGGTGTCCATGTGAGAGATGAAGCCGATGGTAGGAGTCTTTTTCTTGGTATTGCCCTTCAGGGTGGCGTAGATGTAGCCCATATCGTCCATCTCTACGTCGCTCAGACCTTCTTCCTCCAGTTCGTGCTTCAGGTACTTGGCAAAATCCAACTGTTTTGCCGTGCTTGGCACACTTTCAGAGTCTTCGCTCGACTGTGTGTCGAATTTTGTATAGTTAATGAAACGTTCTACTAAATCCATGTTCTTATATTAAATCTTAATGTAGTAGTGATCTCGGTGGGACTCAAACCCACGACCTTCAGAACCGGAATCTGACGCTCTATTCAACTAAGCTACGAGACCAGAATTGGTGATTTATCGGCAAACGCCGCCTACCCCTTAGGAGTAATTGACTGCAAAAGTACATTTTTTATTTCGAATAACCAAATATTTGGCTCATTTTTTTTCTATATATATAATGTATAGGGAGAAAAAGCGGTGAATTTTTCTACAAAATGATACTTAAAATCTAAAAAATACTATCATTTTGCGAAATATTTTCGAAAAACGCTTGCAGATTAATAATAAATTTGTATCTTTGCAGCGTGAAAGTAAGATAAACAGTAAAATAAGATACTATAAACGATATATAATAGATAAAATGAGTAATCTGATAAAACCCGAAGGGTATGAGGCGCTGCTGGATATGCGCCAGACCGAAATGGGTATCAAAATGATAAAAGAGTTCTTCCAGCAGAACCTGTCCACAGAGTTGCGCTTGCGCCGTGTCACCGCCCCTCTCTTCGTATTGAAGGGTTTGGGTATCAATGATGACCTGAATGGAGTGGAGCGCCCTGTAAGTTTCCCTATCAAGGATTTGGGTGATGCAAAGGCTGAGGTGGTTCACTCTCTGGCTAAATGGAAGCGCTTGACCTTGGCAGAATATGAGATAGAGCCGGGCTATGGTGTCTATACCGATATGAACGCCATCCGTGCCGATGAGGAGCTTGATAATCTTCATTCGCTCTATGTGGACCAGTGGGACTGGGAGGCTGTGATTACGAAGGGTGATCGTACCATTTCATTCCTTGAAGATGTGGTTCGCCGCATCTATGCAGCCATCCTCCGCACCGAGTTTCTGGCTTGCGAGCACTATCCACAGCTGAAGCCTTTCCTGCCTAAGGAGATTCATTTTATTCATGCGCAGGATTTGCTCGATATGTATCCCGACAAGACTCCTAAGGAGCGCGAGGATGCTATCTGCAAGAAATATGGCGCCGTATTTGTAGAGGGTATCGGCGGAAAGTTGAGCGATGGAAAGAAGCATGATGGCCGTGCTCCTGACTATGACGACTGGAGCACCGTAGCCGAGAATGGCAAGGAAGGATTGAATGGTGATATCCTGATCTGGTATCCGGTGTTGGGCAGAAGCTTCGAGCTGAGCTCTATGGGTATCCGTGTTGACAAGGAGAGCCTGCTTCGCCAGTTGAAGCTGGAAGGCAAGGAAGATAGAGAGAAGCTCTATTTCCACCAGCAGCTCCTGAACGACAAGTTACCATTAAGTATCGGTGGTGGTATCGGTCAGAGCCGTCTCTGCATGGTGCTGCTCCACAAGGCGCACATCGGCGAGATTCAGGCTAGTATCTGGCCGGAAGATATGAGAACAGAATGTGAGAAGGCAGGAATGCCGCTCATCTGAAGATAAAAAGATTGTTAAGTTGGAATTCTGGTTATATCAACATATTTTTTTAATGAATATCAGAGAGATTCTCTATAAAAAGAGTGTTATCAGCATAAGATATAGTTGAGAGAGATAGTCAACATAAAATGTTTTCAGGAATCAACATACGATTATAAGTTCATAAATACTATATAAATGAGAATCCCGACCCTCCTTCTTCTTGGAGAGTCGGGATCATCATTTTTATGATTGTTCCTTCCGAATTGTACGGATGAAATTACCCAATACGCCCTGAAAGGGCAGAAGCTCCTAGCCCAGGGCACCGCCCTGGGTTTACTCGCAGTCAACAAGGCGCCCTGTAAGGGCAAAAGCTTTGTATATTGCCTAGTACTTGAAGGCTTTTGCCCTTACAGGGCGGCAGGCTTGCATCCATAATTCCCCAGGGCGATGCCCTGGGCTAGGAGCTTTTGGGCCTTCAGCCCGTTTCAACCATACAGTTTGAATCCTTTCCGAATTGTTTCCGGAAGAACTAGAAGTAATAGGTGAAACCCATGGTGGCTGCACGGTTGCCGAAATGCTGACCGGCGATATCGTGGAATCTGCCTTCCAGGGTAAGATGCTTGCCAATGTTCTTATATACGCCCACCTCGGCATAGAGATTGGCTGGCGTATAGGCTGGTGTAAGCGTGTGGCGGCGGGTGCACCAGATCATATTGGATGTCAGGCGCCAGCCAGCAGGCAATGAAAGCTGTGGAGCCAGCTTGAATATCGCAAAATTGCTGTATTTGCTGGTTTTAGAGTTCATACCTTCTTCTCCTCCGAAAATCTCAGCCTTTTCCCAGAAATAATTCACTCCGGCGGTAATCCTCAGCATTCCCTTATGCCAGAAGGCAGTAGTTCCGATGCCCAGTGTGTTGTCGCGATCTATACCCGGAAGATCCTGATGGATATTCTTGATAGAATTGCTTATTACGAGATTCGGCTTGCTGTAGGTATGCTTCAGCTCTGCCACGTAGGCAAGGCGCTCGCTGATGTCCTTGGTGTAGTATGGACGCCAAGCCCCCTCCATATCGCCTGCTGTAACGAAATCGCCAAAATCGGCATTGAAGATTCGGCGGCAGAATGTGCCCTGCAGGGTATGGCCCGGTGCAAAGTTGTGATATACGCTCACCGTGTAGCTATGGTTGTGGGTACTATGCTTCCAGTTCTTTTCTGTAGCAATCTGCTTCGGACGGAAATTGATGGTGCGGAATCGGTCGCCCACCATGAAGCCCCATTTGCCGATGGTATAATCCAGCTGCGCATACAGATCCTGATAGTTGGAGTGGTTGGTGTAATCAGCCACACAGTTCTTCTCGATAGACAGTCCGCCCTCGAAACCGGCTGTAAGCCAGAGGTTCTCTGAAATCACCGGAGTGGCATATTCCACTACCATAAACGGATAGGTAGCGTGGTTGCGATAAGGTGCCGCACTGGCATCTGCCGCATTTCCGCCGTTGTCGCTGATGTTCTCGGCACCCAGGGTAAAGAGGATGCTCGCTCCCTTTTCGCCCAGCAGGCGGGTATAGTCTGCCTGGAGATGGTAGGCGCGCACATAGTCGGCTAGTGTACCGGTAAAATGGTTTCGGGTGTAGGTCTGCATCGCATCCACTTCCAGCATATCCTTCTCGGTAGGAGTCCAGAGGATGTTCATCTTGGCTCCCTCGTGCGAATAGTGATTGATGAGGCTTGATCCTTCGCCTGGGTTATCGCCCAGACTGCTGTTGGATGTGCGCTGCATGTTGCCCTCTACGTGGGTCAGGATGCGCAGCTTGTCCTGCTGGCTCAATACGCTCACGATGCCCTTTCCGCCGCCATAGGTGTCGCCGAAGAGACCTACTCTTCCGCTCACTCCGTTCTCACCCTTGCGCAGGGTGATGTCAATCACCTTTTTCAGACTGCTGCATCCCTTCATCACCTCAGAGTTCTGGCAAACCTTGATGCTCTCTATCTCCCTCGCCTTGAAATGATGGAGCAGGGTAGCGTAGTCGAGACCATATTCCTGGTTGTCGATGCGGATGACGAACTGGCCGTAGAGATTGGCGAAAGGATCACCGCCGATGATGGTGTTACCGTCCATCGTAAGGACTTCTGGGCACATCATCAGTACATCGAGGAGCGATTCCTCGCCCGTGAGATCCATCTCAGATACGTGCATGATGTAGCGGTCGCCGATGTGTTCTATCGGTGCTGCCAGTGTAGGATTAGTAAAGCCTCCGAGCGCCATAGCGAGCAGCAGGAGGCGGCTGTTTTTTATCATTTTATTTTTTCTCATACATTCTTTTTTATGTTAAGTTGTAGCATTTAGGTTTGCTTTCAGGAGCCTGTCTCCCTCCGGTCCCCCGTTCCAGGCGATTCCATCGCCTGTCCCTACCCGAAAAGCAGGGTGATAAGCGGGATGGTGAGGATGCTGCCCAGTGTAGTGATGAATGTCAACTCTGTGATGAGCGCCGGGTTCCTGCCGTATTTCAGGCAGAACATGGTGCCGAAGCTAGCTACAGGCATCGCAATCACCACGGTGTTGATATTATTCACCACATCGCTCACGCCGCATATTTTGAAGAAAAAGTAGAGGCTCAGCGGAACCACTACCAGGCGGAGCAGCGAGGCAACGTAAACCTTCGGGCTGCCGATAATCTCCTTGAGGGGCAGCTTGGCCATGCTGCTTCCGATAATCATCAGGGCGGCAGGAACCGTTACGTTGCCCACCATCGTTACCGGACGGGCGATGACATCAGGCGTATGAACCCCCAGCGCCACCAGCAAAGCTGCCACGGCAGCCGCAATCAGAGCCGGACTCAGCAATACTTTCGGGTTAAACTGCTTCACGCTGTATTCGCCCTTGATGAGCATTACGCCAGCCGTGAAGATGAAAAACGTGTTCGGCATGTTGAGCAGGGCGGCGTAGAAGATAGCCTGGGGTCCGAAGATGCTCGAAACGATAGGATATCCGATGAATCCCACGTTGGCAAACATCAGGGCGAAACCGATCATTCCCTGGCTGTCATGGTTCTTGCTGATGAGCCGGGGCACCCCGAATCCGAACACCAGTAATAAGATGTACGTGAGGAAGCCTACACCCAGGAGCGGGAGAATGAGCGTGCGGTCGGGCAGTTCATCTCCCATCACAGACGAGAGCACCAGCAGCGGGCAGGTGATATCTACCACGATGCTGGACAACTTCTTGTCAAACTTGTCGCCCATATAGCCTAGCTTGCAGGCGACGTAACCTAAAACTACGATGATGAACAGAACCACCATCACTTCCAAATTCTCCATTATCCCGAAAATCTAATCTTTTGTATTTTGAATGTAAGACTCCACGCGCCCTGAAAGGGCAGAAGCTCCTAGCCCAGGGCAACACCCTGGGTGTTTTTGGACGCAAGCCTGTCGCCCTGTAAGGGCAAAAGCTTTAATACCTAGTTTCTTAATCTATGAATCTTCTGGTGATATCGCCGTAGTTCTCGATGCGGCGGTCGCGCAGGAATGGCCACCAGCGGCGTACATCCTCGCTGTGCTTCAGGTCGATATCCACCACCAGGCTCTCTTCCTCATCATCGCTCGCACGATAGTGAAGCTCGCCCTGAGGACCTGCCACGAAACTGCTGCCCCAGAACTGGATTCCGCCGGTCTGACCGCTTGGGTCAGCTTCGAATCCCACTCGGTTTACAGCCACTACAGGCAAACCGTTTGCCACGGCATGACCTCTCATCACGGTGGTCCACGCCTCACGCTGGCGCTGCTGCTCCTCCTCTGTATCGTAGGTGGCATAGCCTATGGCAGTAGGGTAGATCAGAATGTCTGCGCCCTGCAGCGCCATCAGGCGGGCTGCTTCCGGATACCACTGGTCCCAGCACACCAGTACGCCGAGCTTGCCTACGGAAGTCTGTATCGGCTTGAATCCGAGGTCGCCAGGGGTGAAGTAGAACTTCTCGTAGTAGGCAGGGTCATCCGGAATGTGCATCTTGCGATACTTTCCGGCTATGCTTCCGTCCTTTTCTATCACCACTGCCGTATTGTGATACAGTCCCGGAGCACGGCGCTCGAAGAGCGAAGTAACGATCACCACGCCCAGATCCTTGGCAAGCTTGCCGTAGAGTTCGGTAGATGGGCCGGGTATCGGTTCGGCAAGGTCGAAATTCTCTACATCTTCTACCTGGCAGAAGTAGAGCGTGTTGTGAAGTTCCTGCAATACAATGAGTTCTGCGCCACGCTTCGCCAGGTCGATGATGCCCTCAGCGAGTCGGGTCTTGTTATCGGCGATGTCCGCCGTAATGTGTAACTGTAATAATCCGAGTTTCATTTATGTCTGTGTTTTTTTCTAATGCTTTATTTGATAGCCCCCTCCGGCAGCTGCATGGTGAGGCAGTGGATGCTTCCGTGCTGGCGGATGATGGTGAGCGAATCTACTCCTATCACGTCTCTGTCTGGGAAGGCAAGCTGAATCTGTCGCTTCGCCTCCTCGTCCTTCTCTGGCTGGTTGTACGTAGGATAAATCACGGCACCGTTCAGAATCAGGAAGTTGGCATAGGTGGCAGGCAGTCTGTCGCCCTTGCTGTTCTTGTCTGTAGTCAGTCTGTCGCCCTCGTCATAGATGGCATCCGGCATCGGGAGTTTCAGCAGTCGGTAAGGGTATCCCTCGTAGGTGAAGATCTTCTGCAGCTGCTTCTCCAGCGCCTGGAAATCCTCATACTGCTCATCTTCCGCATCATCGCACCCTACATATAATAAAGTGTCGTGCGGAGCCACTCTCACGATGGTGTCGATATGTCCGTCGGTATCATCACCCACCAGATTACCGTGGTCGAGCCATACCACGTTTCTTACATGGAAGAAATTCCTGAGCTGGCTGTCGATGTTCTCGCGGGTGAAAGGCTGGTTGCGGTGAGGTGCCAGCAGGCACTGCGATGTGGTGAAGAGCGTACCCTTGCCGTCGCTCTCTATGCTTCCGCCTTCGAGCACGAAGCCCTGGTGGTTTTCCAGCGCCGCATTGAAGGCTCCCTGATAGTAGAGCTGCAGATTGATGGCATTGTCCTTTTTCCAGGCGAATTTCTCGCCCCATCCGTTGAACTTGAAGTCGAGCAGATGGATAGGGATGACGTGCGAATTGTGTCTGCCGCGCGAAACCATGCTGATAGGTCCGTGGTCGCGCGCCCAGGTATCGTTGGTATCCATCTCGTAGAGGTGAACGCGGCTCATCTGTCCCTCCGACAGCTTTTCGGCGAGCATTCTCTGGGTGCTTTCCAGGATAGGTGTCACCACCAGCAGGTCTTCGTAGCGGGTGATGATGTCTGCGAGCTGCAGATACGTGTTGGTTATCTGTCTCAGATACGGCTTCCAGTCCGTTCCGCCGTGTGGCCACGTGAGCATGATGGCGCTCTGTGGTTCCCATTCTGCGGGAAGTGCGAAATCGCAAGGTAATATTGAGTGATGCATAAGCTTTTGTATTTTTAATGTTTTATGCGTGCAAATATACTAAAAAAATCGGCAACTTACATAATTTTTTGAAAATTTTTAGTGAAACGCTTGCTAATTTCGTGAGAAATGCGTAACTTTGCAGCCTAAATTATAAAATAAGACATATTAGGAGCGTGAAAATAAGAGAAGTAGTTGATGCCCTTGAACATTACGCGCCTCTGCCCTTGCAGGAAGGATATGATAATGCCGGCCTGCAAGTTGGATTGACAGAGGCGGTAGAAATGTCAGGGGCATTGTTGTGTCTTGACGTCACTGAGGCGGTGGTGGATGAAGCGGTCCAGAAGGGCTGCAACCTCATCGTAAGCCATCATCCGCTCATCTTCAGAAAGCTTTCCAGGATATCGGATGAGAACTATGTGCAGCGCACCGTTCGCAAGGCGATCAAGAATGATGTTACCATCGTCTCCATGCATACCAACATGGATGCAGCGGCAGGCGGAGTGAACTTCAAGATTGCCGAGAAGCTGGGCCTGAAGAACGTGCAGTTTTTCGGTGGCGAGAAGGAAGTGGATGGCGTGAAAGGCGGCAGCGGCGTAATAGGAGAAATCTCTGACGAGGATATCCTGAAGACTGCCCAGGCTGGCAAGCTTTCGGATGAGGTGAAGGATCATTTTGCCGAGGGTATCGCTGCCGATGACCTGGTGCTGCTGCTCAGGGAGCGTTTCGGAGTGGAGTGCGTGCAGTGCAACCAGCTCTTGCGTCGCCCTATCCGCAAGGTGGCGCTCTGCGGCGGTTCGGGTTCGTTCCTGCTGGGCGATGCCATTGCGGCGGGAGCCGATGCCTTCATTACGGGCGAGATGAGCTATCACGAGTATTTCGGTCATGAGCAGGAGATTCAGATCTGCGTCATCGGCCACTATCAGAGTGAGCAGTTTACCAGCGAAATCTTCCGCAGCATCATCCTCTCTCATTTCCCAGATGCCAAATGCTGCATCTCGGAGATCAACACCAATCCCATCATCTATTTATAAAATAAAAAATAAGGTTTAAAGATAAAATAAAGAAATTATGGCAAAGAAAGATCCTACAGATTTGACAGTGGAAGAGAAGTTGAAGGCTCTTTACCAGCTTCAGGTAACCTTGTCGGGCATCGACGAGAACCGTGAGTTGCGTGGTGAGCTTCCTCTCGAAGTTCAGGACTTGGAAGATGATATCGCCGGTCTCACCACTCGTATTGAGAACATCCAGCGCGAAATCGAGCAGTTCGACCGTGCTGTTTACCAGAAGCAGAACGAGATTGCTGATGCACAGGCTAGCCTGGAGCGCTATCATGCGCAGCTCGATACCGTGAGCAACAACCGCGAGTATGATACCTTGAGCAAGGAGATCGAGTTCCAGGAGTTGGAAATCGAGCTTTGCAACAAGAAGATCCGCGAGGGTATGGCTAAGATGCGCGAGCGTGAGTTCGACCTCCACAAGGCTGAGGAGAAGAAGGCTGACCTGGAGCACGGACTGGTAGAGAAGCGTGCTGAGCTGGAAGACATCCTGGAGGAGACTCACGAGGAGGAGGAGCGCCTGAAGGAGAAGGCCCTGGAGCTTGAGAAGAAGATTGAGCCACGTCTGCTCGCCAGCTTCAAGCGTATCCGCAAGGGTGCCCGCAACGGTTTGGGTATCGTTTACGTGCAGCGTGATGCATGTGGCGGTTGCTTCAACAAGATTCCACCTCAGCGCCAGTTGGATATCAAGATGCACAAGAAGATTATCCCTTGTGAGTATTGCGGCCGTATCCTCATCGACCCAGAGTTGGCAGGTGTGAAGATCGAGACTCCGAATACAGAGGAGAAGCCAAAGCGCAAGCGCATTTCCCGCCGCAAGAAGGCTGAGGATGCTGAATAAGGATTTGGAAAAGAGACAAAGCTTGTAAAAGCGTATAAATGTAAAGGAAGCGGCAACCGGAAGATTCGGCTGCCGCTTTTTTTCATACGGTTATGCGATATCAGATGATGATAATCCGGAATCAGATGATGGTAATCCGGAATCAGATGATGGTAATCCAGATGCCTTCTCCCTGATTCTCAGCCGCCTGGATGCGTTTCTTCAGTCGGGTGAGCCAGATGCGGGAGTTCACCACCATGCCCTTCACCTTGTTCTCGCCCACCAGGATGCAGCCCTGGGTATCATCGGGATAGTTGCCGGCATGGATACGGATGCCCTCGAAACCGGGAACACCCTGCACATACGGCAGCCACTCCTTGAAACGGGGCGACAGGGTAACGAGGACACGATACGATCCCTCGGGGATGGCAGTATGACCCGGAATCTTTCTTGCCACCTTGCCGCTCTGACGGCTATACTTGGCATTCACTTCCTCGGGCTTCAGCGCTATCCCGTTCAGGTTGCGCCACGTAGGCTCCAGGGTGTCACAGAAGTAGCTGTCCTTAGACAACTTCTTCAAGTCGAAAGTATGTTCGAAACTGCGCTTGTCGCCGGCAGACTTGCCGGAAAGCACCTTGCGCTTCACATCACCATCAGCCAACAGATACAGTCGGCCGATGGTATAAGTATTCTTCTTTGCTATACGCTCTAAAACTATTTCCATATACAATAAAAAATTTTCGTTCATAACTCTAAGAGTGAGGCTTCATCATTCTAATAATGGGTCTTGAAATAAACTGAGTCACTGAGTTTCTGAGTCACTGAGTCACTTTCTTCTTTCTCGATATACCCACGATGTAGCCAGTTTCTCAACATTTTGGCAGTACCCTTGGCGTTCATGTCGTTTTTCAGACGCAGGCTCTCTACCTGCTGATAGTTGAACTTGTCGGGCAGGAATGCCAGGATGCTCGCAGGTCCCTTCTTGCTTTCCTGATCACTGTCACGCTCCGCCTTCTTGATGGCATCACCGAAGAAACGCATCTTGCAGTAGAGGTCGTAACGCTCGCTCCAGCGGATGAAATCCTCAATCTCAGGCTCCCACTGGTAACCGTTCGCCACATAGAGCACACAAGCCTTCAGATAGCCGATTACGTTGGCACGGAAGCTCAGATTCTCATAGACTCTGTCCTGCGACAGACGGGAGAATTCCGCATTCTCATCCTTCAGCACCTCGGCAAGATGAAAAGCCTCCTTGCATTCCACCAGCCCCGAAGCCATACAGAGATTATCGATGTAAGGTTTCAGAGAATTTCTGAAATCCTCATCATAGGTTCCGTAGACGGGAATGTCCTCGCCGATGTCTCTTTCGGGGATGGTACAGAAGTTGATTCGGGAAACCGGACCATCGGTCAGCACACGCTTGAAATACCTGATGCCTTTATGGATCGTGGTAGAGGCATTCCAGTTGAAACGGATGGTGACACGCTCGGTGACACTTTGGGTTCCGACTCGCGTCTGTCCATATAAGTTACCTGGGTCAAAGGCGAGGCACATGATGCGGAACTGCTGATAACCGCTACCCTTGAGTGCATCAAACTGGTCGATTTCGTTCAGTGAAGTATAAAGGAAATGTTCCTTGGCTTCAGCGGTACGCATCACGAAGGCAGGGTTGGTCATATCGGCATCAATCTCCTGGATAATCAGATTTTCAGGGCGTTTGCGCTTATCCTTGTTGGCACCCTTGCGCATCATTTCATCCTTCCATTCCTTCTCACGCTTCAGGTTTTCGGCATCTCTTTTACGGATATCCTCCATGATGAAATCGATAGGTTTCTGTACGCAACTTTTACCAGCACCGGTGCCGGCAAGCAGACAGGTCATCAGGGTAGCTTCGTGCTCCACGTTGTCGATATATCTGAATCTGGTTCTCCAGAGATGGGTAGCCAGCGGAGGGAAAATGGCGCAAGCCACAGCCGGCTGATAGATTTCCGGAGTCTTGGATATCAGCAGCTCCACCAGCTTCGGCAGCTTCTTGGGCATCGGAGGCGGAGCAGGATATTCCTCGTCTTCACTTTGACCATTGAGATTTGAACTTTGAACTGTATGATTAGCATTGCCTGCCATGCTTGCCGGGGATTTGCAATCCCCGGCAAGCGAGCTATAACCATATTGTCTAGCAAGAAAGTCCCCCGCCAGGTGTCCCGGGGATTTGCAATCCCCGGCAAGCAAGCTCTTAGCAGCCTGCTCCGCCAAGGCATTCACCCGAATCACATCCCTAGAAAAAGGCTTGGAGCTGTCCCCATATTTCGCATAGAAATCGTGAATCAGCTGATGGCAATCATTCTCCTGATAATAGCTCGGCATTCTCTTCGCCACCACCTTCATCAGCTCCTCCTCACTCATCACACGAGAAGCGCCAGCGCTCATAATAGCGAGCAGGGAGGAATGTCTGGACCCGACGGTATCAATATTCATCCCCTTCAGTCCTGCGGATTCCTGGAAAAGGTCGAAGGCTATGAGATTCTTCCCACTGGCAGAATCAGAATGAATCTGTGTCATCTGTGGAATCTGTGGGAGATTCCCTGCCCCCGTAGATGCATCGTCTTTAGGTCCCACAGATAACACAGATTTCACAGATTTTCCTGCATCAGGAACCTCCCCAGAATGTATCTGTGTCATCTGTGAAATCTGTGGGAGATTCCCTTTGCCCCTGCCGTCAATCGTGAGCCCACGCTTGAGAAAAGCCTCTCTGCGGGCTTTAATCTCCTCTGCGGGCAGCACCTCGTACCAATGGGGCGAGCGATAGATTTCCGACTCCTTGTCGGTGATGAAGAGCATGCGTTCTGGCGTGATACAGCTCTCGTCGTAGGGCACGCCCAGCGCCTCGCAATAGGCTCGCTGCGTCTCCTCGATAGTCATGCCGATGGGCATGCGGTTGTCGATGTGCAACTTCTTGCGGGCTGAGTACTCCAGGTGCAGCAGGGCTCCGTTCCAGATGGTGTCGCTGCAGTTCAGCTCTCGTGCCTTCTCTATCGCCTTGTCCACATATTCCTTGTCGTCCACATCGATGGTGGTCTGGAAGAGGAAGCTTTCGGGCACGGCGTTCTTCTGCGAGCGTCTGTTGTCTCGGAACTGGTAGTAGTGAGCGCAGCGGAAAGGCAGCTGCTTCTTCAGTTCATCGTTACCCCCACGGATGGCAGCTACCAGGTCTGCCATCCAGGGATAAGCGATGGTCTTGTCGTAGACCGAGAGTGGCTGGGAGCTTACGCTCCCCTTATTGCCATTCTTGTACGGATTATATGCTATAATATGTTCCATTTTTTTTGAATGTTGAATGATTCATTATCAATTCCCCTTGATGTCTGCCTCCTTGAATCCGGCAATCAGTTCCTTGTGCTCTGCCTTGAGGTAGCGCAGCATGTCCTGCTTGTCCAGGTCACGGCTGAAGGTATAGTTCACCTGCACCGTGCGCTTTGTGGTGCGCACTACGGCATGCTTGGTCTTGAAGATTTCCTCGAAAAGCTTCTCGCCCGTACGCTCGTAAGGCTTGAAGTCGAGCACGTCACCTCCCTTCTCGCCAGAGAAAACCATTCTGCCCGGTATCACCTTAGGCTGTTCGCAGATAACCTCGGTATCGTTCCATGGCGCCTTGCGGAAGGCGATGGTACCGTTTTCCTCACTGATGATGGCTCCGTCCACCTTCTGGGCGTTGAGGAGCTGCTTCTTTGTTGCTTGTTTCATAATCGTAACAACTTGTTTAAAAGTTTAATAATGTCAGTTGATTCTCATATCGTTGATATACAGGCCGTCGGCAGTATATCGGATGTCAATCGGATTTTCCAGAGGGTCATAACAGACTCTTTTCATCATGACACATTCATGACACCAACATCTGTCCTCGTCCTCCATCACAGGCTGGATAAAATCCTTGACCCACTTGTAAAACAACTTACGCTCAGGATCCTTCGAACAGCCTACCGTCATATCTCTCACCACCTGAGAGTCAACGAATATCATACTTCTCCAAGCTATTCTACTTTTTCGTTCCACCTTGTCAGCATTGCCAAAGAATTCACCGAAAAACAAACGTTGTTTAAAAGCCTTCGGAACCTTTTTTGTTTCCGTTTCCACACACATTTTTACCACTTTCCCCTCCGTGTCGGCTAATACTGGGAACAGTTTATCTCTGCCAATATCTGTGATGGCAACCAGGTCCTCGATGCAAAAGAACAATCCTTCTTCGTTGTTCACCACTCTCAATCCGCCATACTGCGGATGATAAAATACATAAGCTTTTCCTGCCATATTAATATATAATGTTTATGGGTTGGACTGCGAGTTATTCGCCAAATTTCAGTTTCAGGAACGGTACCGGATTCCTATAAACAAAAAACGCCCGCAACCAGACTTTACTTGTCTGATTACGGGTGCAAAGATAGGGCAAAAACACCTTTGGGAAAAATAGGAAAAATAGGATTAATATTTGTCCCATAAAAAAAATCATCTATGGGCAAAGAAATCTGCTACTTTATCATCCATTTCCTGATTTTTTATGTTCTCACAATGATTGAAGACATTGTAGAACGATTTTATCGTAACTTCTTTTCGTATATGGCAATCATCGGTAAGAAATCGATAAATGGCATTGGCACTAACGATATGCTGCGGTGCCAGGATGCCCTTTCTTCTCCAATATCTGATAAACGCAAATATTGCGATATTCAATGGTGAAGACTTGCTCGCACTGGTAGACATAGAATTTAGGCCATTTAGGGTGAGAAATTCTATAAATAAAGAGGCTTGCTCGGCGGTCGTCTCTTCATCTTTTACAGAAGATGCTTCATCAGACACAAATAGGTATTCTTTTTTTCGGCCGATTCTGGTACCATTATCCAATGGTTTTCTATTCCTTTGCTCCAGGTATTCATAATAGCCATCCAGAGTGGCGATATAAGCATCAAGCCTAGGAAGTTCAGCTTCAACCAAATGATTGTCTATTCTGTTAAAGGTCTCCAAGTATCGACGTAATACGAGCGCATCATGATAATCTCTTTCCTGCATGGCAACATCTATCAGTAAGTGTGCGTGTATGCTCATATCCATAGGAGGGAACGCCTCAAATTGTAAGTATACTCAATAAACTTGCTGTTGCCATTCAATTGAATGACCACGCAAAAAAGGCCGAATCGCCCATACTTCAGTATCAAGCGCACGAGCTTGATTATAAATCTCCCCATAATTCGAAATTTATAATAGTTAGTAATTAAGTTCTTTGTCGCTCATTCCTTAGTAGAGGACGTTAGAATTTGTTTGCGCTAACAATTTTGCTGGTACAAGCAAATGCCAGGAGAACTATAAGGGAATACACCCTTAGGGGACAGTTGGTCTCCGATTCATCAGATTTTACTTTTTTGTTAGTATTCATTTTTTAGATTAGTAATTAGCCTCAAAATGAGTTCGCTAACACATAGTGAGGTGGAAATCTCACTTATATTTACTTCATTAAAGCCAGCAAATCCTTTTTCTGATGCATGAGGTTGAGAACCACTGCGGCTTGCATTCCGTAAATTTTCTTATATCTTTCTTTCATCTCATATAACATGGTAAGTCTGGATTCCCTTTCTCTTACATATTTCTTATAGCTCTCCACCGCCTGTATTTCCTGGTAGAGATAATAGCCAATGACGTAGCAGAATTGTCTGATGGTCTCAAAAGATATTGAGGTTTCTTGCTGCCTAAGGCTTCTGATGGTATCGTAAGAAGGCCCAAACTCCGACTTTATTATTGTGGGGGTTGTGATTTCCTCCACTATCATGTGGTCAAGGAGTGCTCCCACTTCCTTGACAACCTTGCCTCTCATATAGCCGTCGGCATATGAATTCATGTAACTACGTCCTTTTCCCATAATTGTTATTTTTTAATTCGGGTGTGAAGTTATGAAAAAAGGGCGAAACAGAGGGACGCATTACGATTCCTTAATTCGTAATTTGAGTACTATTATTTTCTGTTTTTCAGTTTAAATTACAAAAAAAGAGGGTCAAGTAACTATTTAACACCCCTATAGGCATGAGTAGTTGCTTGACCATCTCATGCCCTGAGGGGGGACTGAGTAGTTACACGAAATTATTATCAAGTTAATGTTTATCAAAACATGATAAACTCTCGTCTTTTTTTGTTACCTTTGCAACCAAATTTTATTCTTAGTATGACAGCTTTTGCAAGTTGCCAAGTTATTATCCATAAGTCCTAAAGACTTAATTAATGATATAAATAATAATGAAGCAAAAAATGTTTAGATATATAGAAAATAAAGATCGAACTTTCCTTTTTGGTGCATACCGAGGTGATAAATCTCAGATGGACTGGATTTTGGGAGAAAAAACTCAACGATATGAGAAACTGTACAATATCCGTTTCAACAAGGATTTGTTTTCTCAAAGAAATGGTGGAACTCTTTCAAAAGTCCTGCCTGATTTTGTTTTGATATACAACACCCAAAATCCACAAGAGGGCTATCACCTGTTTCCTTGTGTGAATTCTTCTATCAAGGAGCAGTCTGAAATGGAGGAATTAAAGTACCCTAATCCCAATGGCTCTTATGTTGTTTTTTCTTTAGGAGAAGAATTGACGGCTGAACCATTGAACATTGGCGAACTGATAGAAAGAGTTTCTGCTAAAGAAGAGATACCTTTTACTCCGAAATTATTGAAAGGACAAGATATTGCAAATGTTGTAGATGAATCTTTGAAGCAGCCAAAAGTTGCAGAATGCAATCAGCATAATGTACTGCGTTTCATAGATTTGTTTGCTGGCATTGGTGGCATTCGTTGTGGGCTTGAATTAGCAGCTAAGGAAAAGGGACTAAAGCCAGTTTGTGTCTTCACGTCTGAAATAAAGCCATACGCTGTTAAGGTTTTGCAAGAGAACCATCCTGGCGAAACAATTACTGGTGACATAACAAAAGTTGACACGAAGAATATTCCAGACTTTGATATTCTTTGTGCGGGCTTCCCTTGCCAAGCTTTCAGTTCGGCAGGGAAAAGACAAGGATTTGCCGATACACGAGGAACTATGTTCTTTGAAGTAGAGCGTATATTAAAGGACAAACGCCCGAAAGGTTTCATCCTTGAAAATGTAGAAGGACTTGTTAATCACGATGGAGGCAAGACTTTACAAGTAATTGTAGATAGACTTGCAGCATTAAACTACAAGTTTGATTTTCGCGTTCTCAACTCAAAATACTTTGGTGTTCCACAAGAGCGCAAAAGAATATATATAGTTGGTAGCGTTAATGAAGCCCCCAATATCGATAATTTTGCAATAAAGGAAAGCAAATTAGGGGATATTCTTGAAACAGGATTGCAAACGGCAGACTCTCCTTTTACAAGACAATTGCTTAAACACTTCAAAATAGAAAAACTATATGGGAAATCCATAAAGGACAAAAGAGGTGGCAGTTCCAACATTCATAGCTGGGATTTGGAAATCAAAGGATCCGTTTCACAAGAGCAAAAGCAACTTCTTGATACGATATTAACAGAACGCCGTAAAAAGAAATGGGCTGAAATTATCGGTATAGACTGGATGGATGGCATGCCGTTAACATTGGAACAGATTCGCACTTTTTTTGCCTCACAAGATCTCGAAGAAATGTTGGAAGATTTAACGCAAAAAGGCTACTTAAAGTTTGAGCATCCAAAGAAACTCATTCGTGAAACAAATGAGAATGGAGTCGTTACTATTCGCCGTGAATATGATACAACTAAGCCAAAGGGGTACAACATCGTTGCAGGTAAGTTGAGCTTTGAGATAAACAAGGTTATGTCACCAAACGAAATTGCCCCAACACTCGTGGCTATGGATATGCAAAAACTCTATGTTGGGGATAATGGCGGATTGAGAAGATTATCACTTCGAGAAGGATTGCGACTTTGCGGCTATCCAGACAATATTAAGTTCAATGTAAGTGAGAAAGACGGTTTTGACCTATTAGGCAATACTGTTGTTGTACCTGTTATCAAAGCAGTTGCAGAACGATTATTAGACACATTTAAAAAATAGAAATATGGATGCAGCAGAGAATTTATACAACGCACTTGTTGAGGACTTCGGAATGGAGGGCGCAACAGGTTCTGTTAGATTCAACCTTCGTGACTTTGGCATAACGGTTGAGCAAAACAACATAATAGGCAACATTCTTGAAGAATGGCTTGACAAATGGATGACGAGCAAAGGCATTGCTCACATTCATAACCACAAGCAAGCCTCTCCAGACTTTTGGTTGAACCCAGATAATTTGGAATCAAACTGGCTGGAGATAAAATCATTCACAGGCAGTCCTAATTTTGATATTGCCGCATTTCGTAGCTTTATCAATCTTGTGATAGAGAAGCCGTGGAAGTTGCACTCAAAGCACTTGCTCATAAAATACAAGATGGAGAATGGTGTGGTAGAGATTGAGCGAATATGGTTGAAGAATCTTTGGGAGATATGCAGCACAAGTGGAACATGGCCTGTCAAGGTGCAGTATAAGAATAAAGTGATAGTTAATATTCGCCCTGCCACTTGGTATTCAAAACGTACAGATTTCAAGCCTTTTGATTGCCTTGAAGATTTCTTGGCAGCAATGGAAGAAACCATTTACCAATATCCAGACACAAGAGTGACCATAGCCTTGCATTGGAAAGACAGACTCATAGAGAGTTACGAAAGACATTATGGTGTACATCTCAATATCCCAAGATGGAATGACATAGCTGATAAATACGCCAACGAATCAGCGAAATAGAATGTCGATAAGCAAATTAAAGCCAATGTTGTTTTTGCATCAATGCAAAGGCGACATTGGCTTTTCTTAAATCTTGGTGATTGTAATCAACAGATTTTGTCTTTGCTTCCGCCAAGATAGAGGAGAATAGTGGTGCTATAGAAGGGAAGTTGCTATATCGAAAAAACGATGGCGCACAGACCGAGCAAAACCAGCCTTCTGCTTCTGTGACAACTTCCCAAGAGGATGCTGCTGGCTCTTCAGAAAACAAAGATACAAATATTTCTTCAAACGACAATGAAAATAACGAAAGTTTAACTTTTTAGAGGAACAACCTGCATATAAGAGTGATGCTAAGTTTGACAGCTACCGTTACTATGTAACTGGGCTAAATTGCTATGGAATCGTTTCAGAGGCGATTCTAATTCCTTGGGCGAGAATCAAGGTTCGGCATTAACTCCATCCGCATATAACCCAAGCGGAAAAGATAGCGTCCTGAATCCTCATAGCGATGGGTTGTTAACTGCTTATGAGAAAAAAAATCCTTGGCAAATGACAAGAGTACAGACACTGTCACTACTTCGCTGGGAGGTGACACAGCTCTCTCCCAAACCAAGGAATCTGCTGCAAAGATAGATAATTCTTCTGAAACTGCCAAGGAAAATGGTGGGAATTTATCTGTGGAGGATAAAATAAAGGCTGTATCTCAGCAATTTGGGGTTGATAAGGCTGAGGTAACTTCTGTGCCTAAGGCTCATGGGGAAATCGGAGGCTCAGAAGTTTTGGTAACATACGATAAAAAAATAACTCCAAAACAGCAAGAACTTCTGCGTGGACTCAATTTCCACGAATATCCTACTATTCAGGAGTTATCTGCTGCAAAGATAAGTAATAATTATGAAACTGCCAAGGAAAATGGAGAAAAGTTTTCTTTGAAGGATGAAAAAAAACTGTTGGTTTTGATGAGTTCTATTCTGCT
>ENA-OQNN01000906-OQNN01000906.1-human-gut-metagenome-genome-assembly--contig:-NODE-906-length-24664-cov-3.332518_pt1 | contig 24664 bp, 26 predicted proteins | sample MGYA00242624_ERZ504870 | MGnify/ENA primary metagenome ERZ504870 (study PRJEB26092, sample SAMD00036379) | human gut metagenome | host: Homo sapiens | study: EMG produced TPA metagenomics assembly of... | reverse complement strand
GAAATCTATGATATTGTTGCCGGTACCTTCCTTGTCACAGGGCTGACGGATGACAGCTTCGGCTCGCTTTCGCCGGATCTGTTGCGGCAGTTTGTGACGGAGTTCAAAATGCCGGAGCAGTTTGCCAAAATCGGAGACAGGATTGTTGCTATCCCGATGATTTCCGAAGAACAGCAGAAACAGACGGTTCTTGAAGAGAAAAGCTCCATTGTCAATGAAAACACCTCCGGCATGGCGGTGGATGGTCATATCGGCACATGGCACACGATTGACCATAAAGAGATCGACGGTCACACCTTCTGGCTGATGGAGCACGACACCTTTGGGGACGATGCCTCCTGTATCATTGTCGATGAGCGCGGCGAGCTGGTGCTGTCCCATATCTATGACGGCTTCGATGAAACCGCAGTCAATCTGCTCCGTCAGGAAGTCATGCCGGTCGAGAAGATGCCGGATGACAGCATCAGCATCGAGGATATGAAGCAGTACGGCTACAAATGGGGCGGTATGCTGCCCATGCGTGAGGATGCTGCGGCTGAGGTCATGAAGTCGTGCCAGATTTACCGGCTGTACGGCGACGATACCGAGGGGCTGGTTCTGGACGCTAACGAGATCAAGGAACACGCCGCCAAAGGCGGTATCTTCGGTGTGGAGAAAGCGGATTGGGTGGCCGAGCTGGAAAAGCAAAATCCACTCAAAGCCGCTGAAATGTCGCTTGAGGATGACTACAGCATGATTGACGGAATCATCAACAACGGCCCGAAGGAAGACAAAACGAGCGAGAAGGGCGGTAAAGTCTCTATCATGGATCGGCTGAAATCCGCCAAAACCGCCCAGCAGACGGATAAGCCTTCTCCCCACAAGGAGAAGAAAAGCGAGCGTGAGTTATGAGCCGGAGTAAGAAATGGAAGCTCGAATGGAGCTTCTTTTTAGGCAGCGACGGTCGCCGCAAATACAATGACCTGTGCCGCCGCTGCATTCATCCTTGCAAGCAGAGCTTCCGCGCCGTTATCATCGCCTGTCCGCATTACTTTTCCAAGCGCTCAGGACAAAGCCAAAATCTGTTGGGATAAAGGTCGAAAATCGCTGATTTCCTGCCCTCTGAGCAGAGATGAAGCGTAGCCCCGTATGTTTTCCTGTCTAAGCTCCAAACGCCTGAAATGTCAGAATAAAGGTTGATTTTCTATCAAAAGCGAAGAGCCTCGGTCGATGTCCTTGCGGGTGTCGGCTGAGGCTCTTTTTTTGTGATTCTTTCATGAATTTCGTCCGCACTATGTCGCTAATACATTGAGAGTGGATTAGCGTTTCTGTATAACTGTGCCGCTTGTCCATATAATTACTATGAACGATACAGAAAAGGGCATGGTAGTTGTCATGATAGATAAACGAATAGGCAAGCGGATCAAGCAGTGCCGCGAACGCCTCGGTCTTACGCAGGAAGAGTTTGCCGAAAAGACCGGATTCACTGCAAACTATATTTCAACCTTAGAACGGGGCGCATCTTTTCCCCGTTGTGAAAATTTGATATTGTTGCTTAACGCTCTTGAGGTATCTGCGGATGCCATCTTCTGTGATGTACTCGACCACACGACAGAGTATAAGGCAACACAGCTCTCGAATGAATTGGGCACCCTTTCGGTTGATGCTCAAAATCGCATTCTCCAAATAGTTGAACTCCTGATCCGTCAAGAAAAAGAGAATGAAAAATAACATTCGTCATTGAACTGCGCTTATTCGGCGCAGTTTTTTCTTTTACCGCGTATTTCGACTGACTTCTGCATCTCTTCATGCTATACTATGGATAAGCGAATGAGAATAGCGCTAAAACACATAGTTGGAGAGATGAGATATGAAGACAAAGAAATGTGCATTTACCGGCCACAGACCCCAGAGCCTCCCGTTCGGATTCAATGAGGCAGACGAAAGATGTATTGCACTCAAGCAGAAGCTCAGAGATGAAATAATCAGGCAGATTGAAGAGAATGGCGTTACGCACTTTATCACCGGTATGGCAATCGGCGTTGATATGTTTGCGGCTGAGATCGTCCTTGGCTTGAAATCGGCTTATAATGGCATTACGCTTGAGTGTGCCATCCCTTGCGAAACACAAGCTGAGAAATGGAGCGAGGCTCTCAGGGATCGGTACTTTGATATAGCCTCCAAATGCGACAAAGAAACGCTTTTGCAGCAGCGTTATACGCCGGATTGTATGCACAAGCGCAATCGTTATATGGTGGACCAGGCTGATTACATTATTGCGGTATGGAACGGGAAACCGAGTGGTACCGGGAAAACCGTACAGTATGCGCAACAGCAGGGTAAGCCGGTGCGTGTCATCAATCCCATAACGCTTGTGGTAGAAAACATATAATCTGGTAATTAGCCAGCAATGAATTGAATAAGCCGCAGTTCCCATTGTGGGGACTGCGGCTTATTCTTTATTCTGAGATCAATTTTTCCCTATAAGGGATGTCGAAAAGAATCCGGTGGTAGTCGAGAAGGCGATGTTTATTAAACAGCTTTTCGGCAAGCCGAACCACTGGATGATTAAGAATCTCATCTGCAATTCCATTTTCATTGATGAACCTAGCCCATTCAAAAGTGTCTTGAACAGCTTCGGACTCAATTACTACGGGGACGATGGCTTCTGTTAGCCGCATGGCAGGATCATTTTTGTATCGTTTACCTATCTCGCTCGGCTCACAGTTTTCATATTCATCAACATCACTGGACAGTATGGAATCAATCTTCATAAAATCATCAGGGACATCTCGTGTTAAGGTAAGCGCAATATCGCCCTTCCCGTCAGGTACGGTAATGTATTCGGCTATTTCAAGCTCGTAAGGCATCCCACCGATTTCCGCTGTCAGAGTAAACATCTGGCACAAATAAGCAGAGGTTTCATCCACCTTGTCCTCATTCATGAAACACAGCGGATTGTATTCTACGCATTCCCATTTGACTTTTCCCAATTCGGTCAGCTTGGCAATCCTCTCTAATGTTTTCTTTTCCTCTTCACGCCATAATTCATCCATCATAATTTTACACCTCCGCTTATTTTCGCTTGAACTCCAAGACCACATCGCCACTGTCGGTGATCCTCATCTGCATCGTTTTCACATATTGAGAAATGAATTGCTGTTTTTCTGCTGAACTCATTTCAATCCGTGTTGTGCGTATTGCTTCATCAAACATCTCAAATATGTTGAGTCTGACGGCATTGTCGATGTACCGATACATCTCCTTAAAGAGTGCGCCTTGCTTGATGTCTTCGGTATTCCCTGAATAGAAGTCATCTATGTAGCAGTAGAATATTCCGGCATCTGAAAGTGCATTTTTTAAGTCTGGCCCGCAGCTCTCCCGTTCGATCATGACAAGAAAACGGGCATCTTGTAGAGACGAAATCAGCCCCCAGTAGTCCGAGTCGCTTGACACAAGGATGAAGGAATCCACATTGTTTTTATAGTGCTCCTGACAGGTTCTTGAAATGAGCATCACATCAACAAGGGATTTATTTTGCTTCACTCGTTCGATCATCATGTGCTCAACAGGGATTGCGGTGAAGCTTTCCAAAATGCGCCACGCAGATGCAGCATGAACATCATCAAACAAGATGATTGAAGAAATCTTCTTTGTATATTGACGGTCAAGATTCCTCAGCGTTGCACAAAGTTTGTATGGGTCTGAATTTTCGCAATCTACCACGATGACAACTTTCTCGCTGCTTTCTATAAACTCATAGATGCTTCCCTTAACATAGCTCCCTGCGTCTGATACCTTGCTATATTCTGTGAAATAGTCATTATTCCATTGGTAGAGCAAGGTGACAAATTTCTTGTCGTTATAGAGAATGTTCCCTTCTTCTTTAGGAGTCCAGTTGATATAAACCTGATACGGATAGAAAAGTAAATGCGAGTAGTAAATATCCGCAGCGGCCTTTGTCCCATCCTCTGTTAGACCATTGGGCATCACAAAAAGATTTTTTACATATTGCCAATTTAGCCAAAGAGGAAATAGCTTTTTGCAGTTGTTAATTCTATCAGCTATCAACTTGTTGATCTCAATAACATGATGGCAAAGTTTTTTGCTGCTCTTTCGTACAAAATTGACTCCATCAGCACTGAGCTGTGTCATGCTGTCTGTCGGAATGTACTCAGGGAGATTGTAAATTGAAGTATAGTCAAACCGCATCTTTTCATTGATGTGTTTGAAATTCTGCTCTATGGCCGTTCGGATAATGCAAAGGTGGCGGATTATCCGAGCCGCCTTGTCCTGTTCAAGCTGTTCATAAATTTCCATTTTAGGCGGCTCATGCTCATTCTCAAAAATCCGCTTTGGCACACCAATCAAATAGGCAATCTTAGAAACAATCTCATAGGTGCTGTCTTTATACCTGATTATATCTGCTTCGGGGACTTGATTATTGACGATTTCAGTATCGCTGCCATCTGCAATCGTGATAATGTGCTCATCTTCATCCAGCTCTGTTGTTTCGCGGACATCCATATTATGTTCCTTTCGAGGCATAGCGTTGATAACGAACAGTAGACGATGAATGGTCACACAGTCATTACATTATCCGTCCACATTTCACATTGGCTCATCACGGTCTGAACTGCGTCATCCATGCCCTCTGGCGGGTATTTGTGTTTTTTGAGAAGGCGCTTGACCAACCGGCGCATACCGGCTCTGGCGCTTTCTTTCTTCTGCCAGTCTATTGTCCGGTTCTTACGGAGCAGATCGGTCAGCTCTTTTGTAATTGCAATCAGTTCGTCATGTTCGTAGAAGTCTTTGATGGCTTGGGGCTTGGTCAGAGCATCATAGAATGCAAGCTCGTCGGAGGTCAATCCCAGCTTTTCGCCCTCTGCGTTTGCAGCGGCAATTTCTTTGGCAAGCTTCAAAAGCTCCTGAATGACTTCCTCATTGGTCAGCATCCCGTTCAGGTATCGGTTCATTGCACCCTGAATAAGTTCAGAAAACTTCTCCGATTTGACAATATTGGTTCGCCGGTAAACCGAGACTTGTTCGGCAATCAGCTTTTTCAGGAGTTCAACAGCAAGGTTTTTCTCCTTCATGTTGGCAATCTCTTCAAGGAACTTCGGATCGAACAGCGAAAACTCCGCCTTCACATCCGAGAAAAGGTTGATTACGCCCTCGCTCTTGATACTGTGTTTCAGCAGCTCATTGATCCGCTCGTTTACTTCCGGCAGCGTAAACTTCTTACCCGTACCACCGGACAGAAGCCGGACAATCATCGTTCGGACAGATTCAAAGAATGCCGCTTCAAAGCGTGTCTTTTCATCTACCAAGCTACCGCACAGCGAAAGTGCCTGTTTGAGAAGCAACGCCTCCTTGATGTAGATGTTTTGCGTCTTCTCCTTGTCGGGAAGGTCTTGCTCTGCAACGCTCTTGCCGAGGATGTAGTTTACACCTCCGGTAATCGCCTTCGCCTTATCAAGGTCAGTTCCAGTCATGAACTTATCGTAGTTATAACCGTAGAATAGGTCACGGCACACGGACAGTTTCTCAAGGAATTTCGGATATGCAGCCTTGCTGACATCCGTGTCACCGTAGTTCTTCTTGTCCCGCGCTGTGTAGTCATTCATGGCCTGTTTCAGCGCAGCAGCGATGCCCACATAGTCAACAACCAAGCCACCTTCCTTGTCCTTGAAAACGCGATTGACACGAGCGATAGCCTGCATGAGGTTGTGACCGGCCATAGGCTTATAAACATACATTGTGGCAAGAGAAGGAACATCAAAGCCGGTCAGCCACATATCCACAACGATAGCGATTTTAAGCGGCGAGTCGTTGTCTTTGAACTTTCTCGCCATATCTTCTTTGTGAGCCTTATTGCCGATTACTTCACGCCATTCTTCGGGATCGTTGTTTCCCTGCGTCATGACAACAGCGACTTTTTCCGTCCAAGCAGGACGCAGTTCCAAAATCCGCTTATATATCTTCATGGCGATGGGGCGGGAGTAGGCAACAATCATCGCCTTTCCGGTCAGAATATTGGCACGATAGTTTTCATAATGGTCGAGAATATCGTCCACCAGAGAGCTTATCGTCTGGTCAGCCCCCAGAATTGCCTCCATCTGGCCAAGTTCCTTTTTGCTCTTTTCGATAACATAAGGATCGGCATTCTCTGCCATCAGGTCATACTCATCGTCAATAAGATGCAGCGTCTTTTCATCAAGCTTGAGATGGATGACGCGGCTTTCATAGTAAACCGGTCTGGTCGCTCCATCCTCAACTGCCTGAGTCATATCGTAAATGTCGATATAATCACCGAACACCTCACGGGTGCTCCGATCTTTAGAAGAGATGGGAGTACCAGTGAAGCCAATGTATGTAGCGTTCGGAAGACTATCACGAATAATCCGGGCTGTGCCGATAATTGTCTTTGCTTCGACCTCGCCGTCTTCCTTCTGGCGCACTACAACTTTCTCTGTTAATCCGTATTGACTGCGGTGCGCCTCATCCGCCATGACGATGATATTCCGACGCTCAGAAAGAGGCTCACCGCTTTCCTCAAACTTCTGCATGGTAGTGAAGATGATGCCGTTAGCCTGACGGTTTGCAAGCAGCTCTTTCAAGTGGGTTCGGCTTTGAGCGTGCTGCGGCGTTTGGCGTAAGAAATCCTTGCAGCGGGCAAACTGGCCGTAGAGCTGGTCATCCAAGTCGTTTCGGTCTGTGATCACAACGATTGTCGGGCTTTCCAATGCCTCTTGCAGATAGTGGGCATAGAACACCATAGACAGCGATTTCCCGCTGCCCTGCGTGTGCCAGAACACGCCGCCTTTGCCATCTGTGACGGTCGCCTTTTGAGTGGAAGCAATCGCCTTCTTGACGGCAAAATACTGATGGTAGGCGGCAAGCACTTTGAATGTTTTCTCACCGTCCACATTGAAGCAGATAAAGTTTTTCAAGATGTCGAGGAATCGGTTCTTCTCAAACAATCCCTCAAAGAAGGTGTCAAAGGCTGCGTACTGTGTGTTCTCGTAGCTGCCGTCCGTTGTTTTCCACTCCATGAAGCGGTCTTCACCGGAGGTGATTGTTCCGGCCTTTGAGGTGGTCATATCGCTCATGACGCAGACCTCATTGTAAATAAACATGGAGGGGATCTCGTACATATAATTGCGGAGCTGACGGTATGCGTCGGAAGCATCTGTCTCTTCGCGGGAGGGAGATTTCAGCTCCACTACGACAAGGGGCAGACCATTGATAAAGAGAATGACATCAGGGCGTTTTTCGGAATTTTCGATGAAAGTCCACTGGTTGGCAACGGTAAAGTCGTTATTGGCAGGATTTTTGAAATCAACAAGGTAGACGAGGGTGGAGCGTTCCTCGCCATTTACAAAGTATTTTACAGAGATACCGTTTTGCAGATAGTCGGTAAAGGTCATGTTCTTTTGCAGCAGTGAGCCGGACTCAAAGTTCTTGAGCTTGTAAATGGCCTCATTGATAGCATCCAGAGGCAAGCCCTTATTGATGCGCTGCAAGGCGGGCAACAGGACATCCTCGTAGAGCGGAGAGTGATAATCACGCTCCACATCCGGTCCGTAGACATAGGTGTAGCCAAGCCCTTCATTAAGTAATTGGAGAACTGCATTCTCGTAATTTGATTCGGTATAATATCCTGCCATTTCCGTTGCTCCTTTGTTCGATCTGCTGTGTTATCATCTAACCCTTTCTGCAATCGTGTCAAGCTGTCCTGCGATCACAGCGAACTCGCAGTTCATATCAAGCGTTTTTACGCTGATCTGATTGCCGCTCATCTGGTAATCTCCATCCGGCTGAACGGCATCATCTGTCTTGGCGTATAGAAGCATCCCCGCTACCGTTTCTCCGGGCGCTGCATCCCAGTTCTTGACATAGGTGAAAATCTGATACAAATTCCCTGAGTGGAGTGTTTGCGTCATATAGGGTGCTTTCATCTGCATATTGTGCGTGTAGAACTTTGCGTCGATTATAAGCGTCTTTTCAGTTTTCTTGTTTGACAGCACGATGTCGGACTGCATGGTAGGCAAAAGCGTTCTGTACCCATCTGTCACTTGCCAAGCGATTTGCGGGGAATACGCACGGATGTCCGGGTGCTCCCGCTGATAATAGCCCAGTATGAATTTCTCATACAGCTTTGCCATTGTCATATCATCCGCATAATCCATAATACGGGTAGATCCGTCTGCGGTCGTTTGCAGCAGTCCTTTCAGAACAAACCGGCATATTTCAATTATCATCCGGTAGGTCTGATTATTGCGGTCATATTGGATGTTCCAGTTGATGTTATGAGCGTCCAAAGTATCTACGCCATCGAAGAAGACAAGCAGCTTGCGGATTTCCTTCTTTCTCGCCTTGGTAATATCTGCACGGAGCAGTACGGCCATTGTCGTTTTGATAATGCGATTTGTATAGGCATTAACCGAAAACTCGTCATAGGCGCAGACGATCTGTTTTTTGCGAAGGACTTGGCTTTTGATGGATTCTCCAATTTCAAGCTTGCCTCTTGGGGAAGCCAGCGGCTCTTGCTTTGTTATGTACTGTCTGCATAAGCCCCTCTTAATCTGAACAGACACGCCTTTGCATAGGATAGCAGCCAGCAACTCTGCGGTGTTTCGGAAATCCTCAGCGGCAACATCCTTATAGCCTTGCTCGTGCAACACTTGGAACGCATAGGCCAGCATATAGTAGATGTTGCGAATGGGAATCATTTGACCACCTCACGAAGAGTACGGCTCCAATCTTTGACTTTTGCGGCTTCATCAAACCAGTATTCTTTGAGCAGCGGGATCAGCTCAAACTCTACCACGGACTTCATCCAATCGTCTGTGACTGTGGTGTTCGTACAGAAATAACTATGGCCGATGCAGAAACCTTCGCCCAGCGAATCATCATTCGCTATCACATAATTAAGCTGCTCCACTGTGGCAATCAGGCGGTCGAACTTCGGGTTGTTGATCTTCGCCCTATATGCCCTGAAACCAGACGAGTTAAATGCCGGTGTCATCTCAAAGAACGCAAAACGGCGGCGCAGTGCATAGTCCAGCATGGCAAGACTACGGTCTGCGGTATTCATCATGCCGATGATGTAAACATTGCTTGGAATGGAGAATTGCTCGTCTGCGTAGAGAAGCTGCAACTCAACTCCGCGCTTATCGCTTTCAATGAGCATGAACAGCTCACCAAAAATCTTGCTCAAGTTGCCTCGGTTGATCTCGTCAATGATGAAGAAATAGGGACGGTCATCTTCTACGGCCTTGCGGCAGAACTCATAGAAAACGCCTTTCTTCAACTCGAAGCCTGTTTCCGTGGGGCGGAAGCCCATGATAAAGTCTTCGTAGCTGTAACTCTGATGGAATTGCACCATCTTGACGCGGTTCGTGTCTTTCTCGCCCATGATAGAATAGGCAAGCCTCTTTGCCGCAAAGGTTTTTCCGACGCCAGGTGCGCCTTGGAGGATCACATTCTTTTTCGTCAGCAAGAGAGCCTTGAGGATGTTGTAGCGGTCTTCATCCATAAATACATCATGCAGGAAATCGTCTGCGGTATATGGATCGTATGTCCGTTCCTCTTCATCCTCATCTTGGATAGCGGCATCCGTGCTTTCTCCTTCAAAAAGGCTTTGCGTCTTCTTCACAAAATCGGTATAAGGCGTTACATCGGTCAGGGTTTTCATCGCCAACTGCTCAGGATGTTCCCAAAAACCTTTGTCAGTCCATCGGACGGTGCGTGTGTTGCGGTAGTGCTCGCGGGTTGGATCATATACATACTCGCCCTCAACAACACCTCTGCCAATGATTTCTTTTCTTCCCTTTTTGACAAAGATGATGTCGCCGGGTTTGATGTCATTTGCAAATTGCCATGTGGCGTGAACTTGGTTCTTATATGAGCTTGTCCCTCCGTAGACTTCCCGCATCTTAGCTCGCATTTCTTCCTTGGAGCTGTACTGCATGAGATCGCCCATGTCATCCCAGCCGATAGCCATAATGCCCTCAGCATAATCGTTCTCCCAGTTGACAGAGCCATCGCCAGCAGCATACAACCAATACCGGACGGCTGTGTCATCGACCGTGAGGGCAGTATCAGAGGATTCCTTCGGGATGATGCCCTCAAACATCTTCTCGCTGAAATCCATATCAATATTGTTGTCCTTGACTACCTTTGTGCAGCCTCGGCGGATGCTGTTCGACTTGTTTCCGGTCTGCTCATAGTAATAGGTTATGTTGTCATGGGTGGCCTTTAAGGCATTGACCATGCGATCCTTGCCATAGTCCTGTCCAATATGGACGATGAAGTAAATCGTTGTTTCTGTATTGCCCCGGCGGGTGTACCTTGTTCCCTCCATCATGGATGCAAACAGCATGACCATGAGTTTATGGGATGTTTCCCCAAAGAATGGAATTTCTTTGCACATGGCCGCAACAGCATCATCAGAAGAAATCTCCCCATCATAAGCCAGCTTTGCATACTTGTAGACGGTCACTTCGCAATCATACTCAGGCCCCACATAATTCCTTACTCCGCCCTTTGCATCCAGGAACTCTTTGAGCATCTTGAGATCGTTGAAATAACCGGCTGTTCGTTCCTCGGCGCGTTCCGACATCACATCATGTTTCAGATATTCGAGTATGTCCTGCTTTGCCGCTGCCATAGACTCGTCGCTCTCGAAACACTTCCAGAAGGAGAGGGCAATGGTATTCTGATACAGGTAGAAGGCATCAGAAACATGGGTGCTGAGACTGCTTTCTGCCCAGTCAGGGTGCTTCTCACGCAGATAATCCTTGTATTCTTTTCTGGCGCGACTGATTGTTTCTTGTATATCCATTGCACATACCTCCCATTTTCAAATCATATTATACCGCGTTTTGACAGCGCGTGGTCGCTCACAATGCGACAAGTGCGATAAACGATAATTTAGCTGAACTCCTGCAAACAGTATATCAAGAGCGGTTTGGCGATGTCAGCGCAGCAACTGAGCAGGGAATGCTATCGGATATTTGCTCCTATTCCAGAGATCGAGTGGCAGTTTCCGAGCTAAATGCAAGCACTTACTTCTCAACGGAAAATATGCTGCCGGGGAAAGCTGGTGCAACTGAGGCTGCAAGCCTTCCAACGATACCGCAGACTACCGCTTGTCATAAGGGCGATACTTTGATCTCCAATATTCGTCCTTATTTTAAGAAGATTGTTTACTGCGAGGACAGGTGTGGTTGCTCAACTGATGTTCTTTGTTTCACGCCTGTTCAGCCAAAGTATGCGGCCTACTTATTCAGCACTCTATATGCGGATAAGTTCTTCGCCTTCATGGTTGCAGGTTCAAAAGGAACGAAGATGCCGCGGGGGGATAAACAGCAGATCATGGCGTATCCTGTTGCGCTTCCGTCTGATGAAGAGCTGGATGAGTTTAACAAGCTCGCCTTGCCTATTCTCGCACAACTTCATTCCAATAAGGCCGAGAATAAAAGGCTATCTGCAACACGAGATGCCCTCCTGCCGAAGCTGATGTCCGGCGAGATTGATGTCTCCACCATCCAGCTCTAAGCCGCTAAATTATCGTTTACCTTCTCGTTGATAAGTAGCTTCTGGTCAATCCCTTCGAGGGTCTTCACGACCATTTCTTGTAGTGAAAAAGAGGTCGGATAACTAATCATGATTTCGTCAAGAAGGCGCTCTCGATTCAGTTCTGTTTGACCGGTTGAGCCTTCGTCTAATTGAAGTACCTCCCATTGATGAGCCTTCATAGCGTAGCCAAGATACTTTTGTGAAACTTTATCATTGGCTCGTATGATGATCATGTGCCCATCAACTATCGTGTCGCAGGGCAAATTGCAAATCTGCGCTATTCGTCCAGCTGTTCCCGCACCCGTTGAATTGATCAAAATATCATCTATTCTGACAAATCTCTCCGCCGGAACCTTTTTCCTTGCAAGATCATGGAGGCGTGATTCAGAATAGGTTATCCGAAAATTACGGTTGCATTTCTGATTTAATACTCTAACTGTTGTTTCACTTTCCTCATCTGCGTATGAGGGTGCAATGCCTTTTGAAATAAAGCCCACGAGATCACGAAGCGGCGATGTCTTCCACTCAGATTTCATACCCAATCGCCCCCAATCTCTCTTTGATCTCGGCCTCAAGCTCATGGGATTTTGCAAACAGCTCGGAAAGCTCAGAGGTCAAACGGCTCATTTTTTCCTCAAATGGTTCGCCGTCATCTTCCTGTTCCTCGATGCCAACATAGCGCCCCGGCGTGAGGATATAATCTTGCTTGGCAATATCCTGCGTGGTCACAACTGCACAGAAGCCTTTTTCATCTTCAAGTGTGCCGTCAACAAATGCGTTGTATGTGTCCGCGATCCTCTGGATGTCTGCATCGGTCAGCTCACGCAGCTTTCGCGTGACCATCGTGCCGAGCTTTCTTGCGTCGATGAACAGCGTCTTACCCTTTTGCTTTTTGTTCTTGGCGAGAAACCAGAGCGACACCGGAATCTGTGTTGTGTAAAAGAGCTGGGACGGCATTGCGACAATGCAGTCCACAAGGTCAGCGTTGATGATGTTCTTGCGGATCTCACCTTCACCGCCAGACTGAGAGGACAGCGAGCCATTCGCAAGCACCATACCAATCCGCCCATTCGGCGCGAGATGCCAGATCATGTGTTGCAACCAAGCAAAGTTGGCGTTGTTGGCCGGAGGTGTTCCGTATTGCCAGCGCACATCATCCAGCAGCTTATCTTGTCCCCAGCCGGAAAGGTTGAAGGGAGGATTCGCCATAATGAAATCAGCCTTGAGCTGCGGGTGACAGTCATTGAAGAATGTGTCCGCGCTAAATTTGCCAAGGTCAGCCTCGATGCCGCGAATGGCAAGATTCATCTGTGCCAGCTTCCATGTGGTAGGGTTGGAATCCTGACCATACACAGAGATGTTCTTGATGTTCCCGCCGTGATTTTCGATGAACTAGAGGACTGAACAAACATACCGCCAGACCCGCAGCAGGGGTCGTAGACACGGCCATTGTATGGCTGTAATACCTCGACAAGGGTGCGAACAACGCAAGACGGGGTATAGAACTCACCGGCGAGCTTACCTTCCTGTTCAGCGAATTTGGCAAGGCAATACTCATAAGTGCGGCCGAGAATATCTTTGCTGTTCCCGTGGTCGATCATCTGGATATTGGTAAAGAGGTCAACGACCTCACCGAGCCGCCGCTTATCCAGCTCAGGACGGGCAAAGTTTTTGGGGAGAATGTCTTTTAGCCGCTTGTTTTCCTTCTCAATGCTCCGCATGGCCTCGTCGATGACTGTGCCGATCTCAGGCGTGTGCGCAGCGGCAGATATGACGCTCCATCTTGCGTTTTCCGGTACAAAGAAGATATTCTCCGCCGTGTATTCGTCCTTATCCTCTTCAAAGCCGTCGCCCTCAGCAACAAGCTCCTGATACTTCGCCTCGAAGCGGTCTGAGATGTATTTCAAAAAAATCAACCCGAGAACAACCGACTTGTATTCCGAAGCGTCGATGTTGCCGCGAAGGACGCAAGCTGCATCCCAAATCTGTTTTTCAAATCCAATATTGCTTGTATTCGTTTCAGCCATTGAAGCTACCTCCGTAGTCTTTTTTAACGATATATAGAATGCACAGTGCGTGGCTTACTTGTCCGTATGGATCGCTTCGCAAATGTCCCCGATGTCACAATTCAGATACTCACAGATGCGCAGCAAGACAGAAAGGGCGACCTCTTCATTCTTATTAAGCTTGCTCATGGTACCCGGCGAAAGCTCGGTTTCTTTCCGAAAAACCGCCTTCGGGATCTCTCGTTCAATCAGCATTACCCATAATTTCTTGTAGCTTATCTTCATCACTGCACCTCACTCAACCGTTTATAGTGACCCTCATTTTATTATACATCGAAAGCTCCACAAACGCAATTCATCCGTCCGAAAATTCAAAATAAATTTCAAGTTCTTGGATTGCTGCACAATAATAAAAAGCCTGCGCAATGCACAGGCCAAAATAGTCAGGGACGCATCTTCCTTCCGTGCCGGTATAATGCGTAAGTGTAAAAATCGAGAGCAAGGACTATCTCATATCCATTTGTGCTTGAGAAAAAAGAAATGTCATCGGCATACTGGATCACGCTTTTCAAGAAGCCCATTGCACCGCCGCAATCGAATGAGAAAATTACCGTGACTGTCCCGGCACCTTGTCTGATTTCAGTGTCAATTTGGTAGTTCTCAGATATTTCGATGGCTTGACTGATAAATACCTTGGCGATAGGTTTCCGCTCAGGAAGCGGCACATAAACTGCGCCCTCATTGAGCTGTTTGAATATGTCCTTTGATGAACATTTATCTTTTGACGGAGCGGGTTCTTTTACTTCGGCTGGTATAGGTTCATCGGCTATCTCAGCTTCTATTTCCTCTATTGTAGGTTTATTGTATTGCCTTTTATAAATCACTTTCTGAAACATTGTATCTCCTTCCGTGTAATCGAAAGAATGGCTGACAGTCTATCAGATTATGGGCATCGTTAAGTTCACGCAAGGATCTGAGAAGTCGTTCTTTGCGATTCAGTCTATGTATTATCAATTTACCACGGGAGAATAGAATAATCAATGTGATTTACTGTATTCTCTCGTTGTTTTGCGTTGTAAAATGTGAAAGGCTCACTCCCCAAAGTGAGCAGTGAGCCTTGTTGCTTATTCGAGTTCTCCGCTGCGGGATTTCTCCTGTTCCTTTGCCATCGAGGGACTGAGGAAATCATCCACATTCGCCTTCATCGTGTCAATCAGGCGAGCTTCTTTTTTCAACTTGGCGCGTTCGTCATAAAGGCGCTGCTGCTCGTCCACGAGCCGTTGCTGTTCGGCTTGCAGAGATTTCAAGCTCGGCAATTTTCCGTCGCCTTGTATGGCGAGAAGAGTGCTCTTTGCCGCCTCATAGATGACAAGCTCTGCTTCGTGTTTGGCACGGTATGCCGGTTTGTCCGCCGCCTTCATATAGGCATCATAAACCGGTTTGAGCCGCTGGTAGTTCGAGATGTTTTTGATAAGCGGCTGCACCTCACGCAGTTTGGCTTCAACATTTTTCAGCTCACTGCCGGTGCGGGCATAGGAGCTGTGAATGTCCTCGACTTTCTTTTCAAGGTCAGCATATTGCAGAAGGTTGTTCTCAGTCAGGTAGTTGAGAGTACGCGCGGCCTCTTTGAGAATGGTGAGCTTCGCTTTGTGTTCGTAACCTTTGCTGCCGATGAGCTGGATGCGCTCCTGAATGTCGCTGATGAGGGAGATACCCCGGCGAGAGGTCTGCATCTGGCGCTTGCGGTTCCCGCGCCCCTGAATGCGCTCTTTGATCCGTTCCTCGGTGTAGTTGTCTCCGATGGTCTTTGCACGGGTAAAACGCTCCTGTCCCTCAGCACGGAAGGAGATGTATTTTCCGGTCTTGATTTCATATCCGGCTTCCTGCATGAGTTTCAAAAACTCATCGTAATCCTTCGCTGTGATGATGCAGCGGTCGATGGTCTGCTTGAGCTTTTGCTTCCAGCTTGTGCCGCGTTTAGCCTCTGTGTATTCCTTGTAGTCCATGCCCTTGCTCTGTGAGGGTGGGATCACGGAAAGCCCATGTTCCTTACAGATTTCGTCGCTGAGTTGGCGCATTTCCCGATATGTCCGCTTGTTGCTCCGATAGGCATGGTAGTCTACAAAATTGACAGCATTGAAGATGATGTGATTATGGCAATGCCCCTTGTCGATGTGGGTGGCGATCACATATTCATACTTGCCTTTCAGCCATTCGTCAGCAAACTGTTTTCCGATTTCATGCGCCATCTCCGGCGTGACTTCTCCGATGTCGAAGGATTGAATCAGGTGTCGGGCAATCACCTTCGGCATCTGCATTCCTTGCTGGGCAGTGAGATTTCGTGTCCACTCAAATTCCTTTGCTGCCGCGTCGCTGGCTGCACAGCCGAAAGAGGAAACATAGAGCTGATCGTCAGTCTTTTCCGGGTCGAGGATGTAGGCAAGCGCCTTGTTTACAGTTCCTCGGATTGGCTTGATTTTAGTAACTGCCATATTTCCTTTTGCCTCTCTTTCAGCTCGGCGACATCATCCTCATAAAGGTTTCCCTTTGAATTGATACGGCGGCAAATCTGATTGATATTTGACGCTGCACGGCTGACAGCGGCGGCAAGCTTCTTCTGCTGGGTGTAGTCCACCTTGATGATATAGCCGTCAATCGCCATCTTTCTGAGATACGCGCCCATATTGTTTGTTCCGAGCTGCGCCATCTTTGATTTGATGATCCGATGCTCATTTTCCGATACGCAAAACTCAATGCGTATTGACCTTGTTCTATTTGCCATAGGCAATCTGTCCTTTCGTAAAGATAGAGGGTTTGGGAGACATCCCAACAAGCATTTTGAAGAGTAAGGGCAGGGTTCCCTTACTCGAAAATCGCCGTGTGTACGGACACCGGCTGTGCTTGCTATTCTCTCAAAATCGTACTCCCGGTGTATCTCCCCGTAAAAATCCCCTTCACTTTACAACGGACAATTTTATAAGATTTGTCCACTAATCATAAAAGAAAAAGGCGCTCGAAAGCGCCTTTCCCATACTTGCATAGGTTATTTCTTCTTGCCTTTTCCGCGTTTCTCATAGTCCTCGTCAATCCGGCTTTTCCAATCCGCACTGAGCGGGGCACTGTTGCGGACGGTGGTGATTGCTTCGCTCAACACCTCATAATTAAGCTGTGTCCCAGCACTGTCAGAGTGGTAATTGACGGCTCGGTCAGCTCCGATCCCAAAGTGCCGCGCCGTTTCTACTGCGTCGATGTTTGCACCGAGGAATAGGAACTCCCAGTCATTCTTTGCTTTCTGACACTCAATCATCTGCTTTACACGGTCGCTGCTGTAAAACCGGCTCGCATTCTCCATTCCATCCGTCGTGATGATAAACAGCGTATGCTCCGGGATATCTTCCGCTCTGGCGTACTTGTGGATATTCCCGATGTGATGAATTGCGCCACCGATGGCATCCAGAAGAGCAGTACAGCCCCGAACGGTATAGTCCCTATCGGTCATCGGCTGAATATCCCGGATGTTCACGCGGTCATGGATTACCTCGCTCACATTGTCGAAGAGGACGGTAGAGACAAGCGCTTCGCCTTCTGCTTTCTTCTGCTTCTCGATCATGGAGTTAAAACCGCCGATGGTGTCTGCCTCAAGGCCGCTCATGGAGCCGCTGCGGTCAAGGATGAAAACGATCTCTGTCAGATTCTTTCTCATAATCAAAACCTCCAAATAAAAACTGTGACTGCTTTTGCTTACAGTCACAGTATAGGAGAAATCGTCTTCGGTTTGGTCGCATGGAAAGCGACATTCAGAACATACCGCGGAACAGCTCGCTCTCAATTTCAACAACATCATCCAACGGGATTTTTGTCCCGTCTGTGAGAAGCATCACCCGTTCAAACTCGTCTATCTTTTTCAGATTCCCGCTTTTCGTCATATACGCTCCACCTGACTTTTTTTCATCTGGGACAAAGAAGGTGATGGTCAACGCAGGATGGTCGCCAAGCCATTCCATGAGGATCTGTTGCTTCCTGTCCAGTGCCTCTTTTTCCTCTTCACTGAGATTTACTTTTTCATCTGTCAGACGCCCAGTTTCCTTAATAGCAGCATCATAGCCGGTCAATGCCGCAAACGGGGAAAACTGCGCTGCGCGATCCACCATTGACATCTGCGGTCGTGTTTTTGAAACATGATGCGGCAGATTGATGATGTCATCATACTGATCCTTCATGCCTTATGACCTCCAATCTGCTCATTCCTGTCTTTAGCGGTTGCACCCTCTTCCAAGTTCATGCCCTTGAGTATGGCGTTCTTGCCAAACTTCTTTTTAATCGAAAGCATTGCCTTCTGCATTCGCTTTTCACGCTCAAGCTCTGCATTTTCCTTTTCGCGCTTTGCCTCGACAGCAGCATAGTCCGTAAAAAGATCAAGCTGTTCAAAATCTCCGCCGCGCTTTGGGGCAGACGCTTCATCAATCACATGGTTTGCCACAATGTTCAACCGTCGGATAAGGAGACTCTTATCAACAATGCGGTCGTACAGTTCAGCCGTTGCGTCCATGATTTTTTTGGTAGAGGATGTGTGCCCTCCGAGATTGATTGTCCCATGCGCGTGTTTGGGTATCTGCCGCCCGTAATGGTCTTTGACAATATCCCCATGATACTTTTTCCGCCGCTCAGGATCGGTAAGATTTTCAATATCATAGCCAACCGTGATAACAAGCTGGTCGGTGACAAGCCCTTTGTCTACCAAATCCAGCACAAGGAGATCGGCCATCTCCCGCAGGACGAGTTTTGCTTTCTCCGCTTCATACGGGCAGTGTAAAACCTGACCGGAGCCTAAACTGTTTGTGCTTGGCCTGTATGCTTTGACCGCTTCGACCGTGCAGGGTTCCCAGCCCCATGCGTGATCAATCAGCAGCTCTGCGTTTTTACCGAAAAGCTTATAAAGCAAGTCCTCATCGGTAATGGAGCGTCGGGCAACATCGCCCATCGTAAACATCCCGTGTTCTTCAAGTTTCTTTGCATAGCCACGGCCAACGCGCCAGAAATCAGTGAGGGGCTGGTGCGCCCACAGGGTTTTCCGATAGCTCATCTCATCCAGCTCGGCAATGCGGACTCCGTTCTTATCTGCCGGGATGTGCTTGGCGACAATATCCATCGCAACTTTGCAGAGGAACAGGTTCGTTCCGATCCCGGCGGTTGCAGTGATACCGGTTGTCGAGAGGACATCCAGAATGATCTTCATAGCGAGGTCATGGGGCGACAGCTTGTAGGTGTTGAGGTAGTCGGTAACATCCATGAAAACTTCGTCGATGGAGTAGACAATGATGTCCTCCGGCGCGATGTACTTCATGTAAACTTCGTATATCTTCGTGCTGTACTCCATGTAGTACGCCATACGGGGCGGGGCAATGATGAAGTCAACGGCCAGAGACGGATTTGCTTGCAGCTCAGAGAAAAGATACGACGAGCCTTCCAGCTTTCGCCCCGGCGCGTCATGCTGCCGCCCGGCGTTTGCCTCCTTGACGCGCTGCTTAACTTCAAACAGCCTTCCGCGCCCTGAGATGCCATAGCTCTTGAGGGAGGGCGTAACCGCAAGGCAGATGGTCTTATCCGTCCGGCTTTCATCCGCAACAACAAGGTTTGTGTCCAGCGGATCTAAGTTTCTTTCACGGCACTCGACCGAAGCATAAAAGCTTTTTAGGTCGATTGCGATATAGGTGCGCTGCTTCATGCTCCGGCTGCCTCCTTTCAATCAAACGGATAGGATCGCTTAGTCATCTTTATATAGATTATATCCGTGTTCTCTGTGATAGCCCGGACCGTGGGGAGTTTCATCGCCCCAAGCTCGCTTGCTTAAAACAGAATCAAATACTCGCAAGAGGTTTTCTAACCTCACAGCCAAAGAAAAATCGTCTCCCGCAGAACAGAACTGTTTTCGCACAACTTCTCTTTCCGTTTTAAGTACCTCATCTGATACCGTGTCAAACCACTTATTGCTGTATTTTTGAGGTTCCTTTCCTGTGAAATATTTGTATGCGCCAAGCCCAGCAATGACAGCTCCTATACCAATACCGAGTGTTTTTTTGACATTCATGTTTTCCACCATCTCTTTCAGACTTTACGCTCCGAGCAAGCTCTGGTCAAAGGCAAACAGAGCCTCGTTGATCTCGAAGACATTGTAGTTCCCGTTCTCAATGAAATACTCAATGATGATGTCATACTTGTTGGAGTGTGAGAGGGCAAAACCCGCCTTCATGAGCATTTCTTTCGTTTCATCCAGCGGAAGCTCCAAGGCAATCGCAAAGGCAAGCGCCGTGGGCTTTGACGGCTTATACAGCCGGTCGCTGCGGATCTTCGAGAAGAGCTTGCGGTCGATGTTTGCTTTTTTATAGCACTGCGCGTCGGTCATGCCTTTCTCGTCGATTTTACGAAGCAGCATTTCAGAAAAGCTCTCGTCGATCTGCGAAAGAGCATCGTCAAGACTTTTCGTGCTTGCCGCCATTGGAGCGCCACATATTGCTTCCTCCGAAAGCATCTGCATCCGGCGAAGCTGTGAAGCGCGGCTATCCGTATGCGCATCCACATAAGTATCGTCTATGTATGCGGCAATGTCGGAGAACAGCTTCTCGCTGATCTGATATGCCTTGCGGTCGAAGATGACGATGTAGACGGTCATGTCATTTTCCAGAAGGAAGTCGCTGATCGTGTCTATGGCTACCTTCAATGCCTGGTCTTTCGGATAGCCGTAGATACCCGATGAGATCAGCGGAAAGGCAACCGTCTCGCAGCCGTGCTCCTTCGCCAGCGCCAAGGAAGTGCGGTAACAGGAGACAAGCTTTTCCCGTTCTCCGTGTTTTCCGTCCCGCCAGCGCGGTCCGACGGTGTGGATCACATATTTACAGGGCAGTCTATATCCCTTTGTGATTTTCGAACTGCCGGTTTCGCAGCCACCCAGCGTCTTACACTCGGCAAGCAGCTCCGGTCCCGCAGCTCGGTGGATGCAGCCGTCAACACCGCCACCGCCCAAAAGAGAGCTGTTCGCCGCATTGACGATAGCATCAACCTTCATTTTCGTGATGTCGTTTCGTACAATTTGAAGAGGCACAATATCACCCGCCTTTCATTCTTCAAAATTATTTCCTGTCTTCGTTGTCACCTCGAAAGATTCCAATTTTCTGCTCTACAACTTAGGATTTATCAATCATATTTTTCGATATTTATAGTAGCAATAGCAGATTGATTTGGTTCACCAGTAACAAGGTCTTGCGGTGCAGGTACTAACATCATAAAACCGTCTTTTCCATATCGTCTTTCATAGCCTTGTGCGAATTTCTTATCAACAGAAATATGTTGCACTTGTCCGATAACCATAGACGTAATTCCAGCTCCGCTTAAATCCTGTGCTGTTTTTAAAGTACATTCCATGTTAATAAAAGCCTCTTGGATAACTGGTGCATGAATTGTCTTAGCATTGGAAAGATTAAAATGTCCTACCTCAAACTCATCCGTTTCAATATCATTATGGTTGATTGTGTCTACCAAGTTATCATAATAGCTTATTGGCAAAAAGTTGATACAAAAGCATTTTTCCCTTTTAATGTTGGCATAAGTATGAGTGTGCTGATATAGATTTCCCATCACAGCAAAGAAAGCAGTTTTATCTCCATGAAAACAGCTCCACGAATGAAAACAGATATTCGGTTTCCCGTTTTCTTTCCATGTGGTAATTGCAAACAAAACCGTTGGTATTCCTGCGGTTACTTCAAAATGTGAAAACAATTCAAATTCTTCTGGATATGAGGGCTTGAAATATTGCGGAAAATCTTTCCCAATCTCTATTTTCATTGCGACACCTCCTACAAAAATTACAATTTGTCGCTCTGTTTCTTAGTCAGGAAGAAGCAAGTAACCTTATTTATTCTTCCTTCTCTACGATTCCAAAATCAATCAGGATGTTCTTATCGGCATTCGGCGGATAAACAATGCCCGTCATCTCGTACTGATAGCGCCGCACCTTCCGAAAGTCTTTGACTGGCTCAGGTGCGTAGGCCGCTGTCTCACAGTGCTCATATTCCGGCATACCGGCAAGGTCATCCGCAGCCGCCTTAATCAGGGCATCGGCCACATCATCAATGTTCCTTCCGGTTTCAACAGCCACCAGCTCATGCTTTTTAATATCCTTATCAAGATCGCCAAAAGAGCGATAGAGAATATATTTCATGACTCTTGTTCCTCTACATTTTTTTCTTCTTCCAGTACATTTTCCAGAAGTACCGTCAGCGTTGCAGCGATTTTCTCAGGTTTCATCGCTTCTTCTTCATCCTGCTGCATCAAATAACGGATTGCAGCCTTGAAGGCTGTTGTCCTGTCCACTTGGGTTTCGTTATCAAACCGGTCAAGGATTTCATTGATCAACTGGACAACTGCCTCTTCCTCCGGGGACAACTCCGGTATGTCAAACATGGAGGCCAGTTCTTCATCCTCCATAAGCGTCTCATATTTGAGGTAGGAGCGGTATTCTTCGGACATCAGCTCTTCAAAATAGTTGATCATGATATGGACACGGTACCCGCCGCTTTCTTCGGGCGTGATACAAAGGTAGTGCGCTTTTTCCCCAATATCCTTTACAAAGGCCATATCCTCTGCATCGTCAAATTCCAGCATTCTCAGATAGAGGTCGATATGCGCGTCCCAGTGCTCATAGTCCACAACACCGCGAATCCTTCCGTGATGCCGCTTTGCATAGTCATCGCACCGGTTGAGCAGATATTCGTAGTTTTCCTTATCCTTCGGCACAACCACCTTCGGGATTGCGTCCATTTTCTTTGTAAACTCTTCCATAAAGCCGCCGGGGGCAAAGGCTCGCTCAAATACAGCCGTTGCGCGGTCATCTTTTTCTACAATCTCATAATTGCGTTCAAATACGGTATTTTCCATTTTATATTTCTCCATGCAAATTCTATTGATTCCGACTCACCTTGTTGGCAACGGGATGTTCAAAAGGAACATCGCAGCTAACGCCAAAATCCACGGAAGGAAAATGACAGGCAGAAGCAGGATTGCTTTGTGGTTCTCATAGTGATATTCCTCCACTGAAAACAGCTTGCGGGGATTATCCAAATAGTACAGATACAGATAAACAGGCGGTCTGGTTGGTTCTTTGAAGTAGGCGTGATATTCTCGCTCTTCACCCTGTAATTCGTAATGGTAGGTAGCGCTCCAATCGTACTTTCCAACTTCGCCTTTTGGATGCTTTTTAACAAGAGCTGCCTTAATCACATGGTTCTTGCTTCGCGCAATATCCCGCTTGCGCTCCCAACTCAGACGGGATGAGACTTTCCCATAAAGCGGAATGGCAATAATATAACCGCCAATTAGAATCGCAAATACAATTCCCCATTTTAACCAGTTGATGGGATCATCTGAAAATACGCCGATCAGCGCTTCTTTTATACTCATCTTCACACCTCCCGATTTGCTGTCTCATATCAATACTGAATGTTGCCTTCAAGGCATCTGGAAGTTTCGCAGTAAACTAAGGGATAAAATATTCAGATACAGGAAGCCCAGTTCTGAAATAAAGTCCACATCAATTTCAATCAGCCTGTCCTGGAGCTGGTTGAAGATAAGCCTCATCAAATCCATCTCCGGCGCAGTATCAAACAGCTTTAAGCTGTGGATTGCTTTCTCAGCTTCATCCCATGTTTGGGATGCCTCGACCTCAGCGCTGGTCATCACCGCTGTTAGAATCTCGCTCACAAGCAGCTTGCCGTCCAGCTGGTTGATCTCGTCCCTGAGTTGGGCGAGCATTTTTTTCTTGTCCCGTATCGGAAAGATGTCGCAGTTATCGTCGCATTCAATCGCAATAATCTCTGCAATGCACTCTCGCCAGACGGCATATCCGGCGTTGATCATGCCGTCTTCCTCGTTGGAATGCGCATAGCCTTCACAGTATTCGTCATAAAAGCTTTTCCCATCCAGTTCGTGATGGACGCAGTAAATGTGCGCCAGCTCATGCAGGAAGATATGAAGCAGCTCAACAGGATGGTAGGGTATGTCCGTGCGGAGCAGGATGCCGTCCTTACCTCCGTTGTCCATCCCGATAAAGGAGGATGCCCGGAAATCGAAGTAGCCGTCCTCCTGATACCGGTCGTGCAGCCGGTAAGGGAAATACTGTGCGCAGAACTGCTCAAAGATTTCTTCCTGATCGTCGGTCATAAAACAGGTGAGGATGACATTATCGCGGGAAAAGTCTGCATCCATCTTGTCGTTAAAAATCTCTATGGCACGGGCAAGATAGGAGTCATAGTTCAAATCGTTCGTCGCCTCCCTCCAAGGTCTTCATTTCAGGAAGTCGCTCCTATGTTCAATGCGCCGGAGATCATATCCGCTTTCCGCCAAGTGGGCAATTTTCAAGGCAACCAAATTGATGTCTGTTCCCATTGCCCGTGCAATCTGCTCGGATGTATAGCCGTAGTCATAGATGTACTCAAGAATCTCATCGGTGTCGAGCAGGATTTCAGCGGCAACGATGTTCGCCTCATACTCCGGCTTCGTGGTCATGTCGTATAACATGAACTCCTGTATTGCGCTTCCTTTTGCCAGATTGCGGTGCAACTGGTCATGCCCAAGCTCATGAGCACAGACAATCCGCTGCATCCGTCCGCTCAGGTTTTCGTTTATGAAAATAAAACGGCTGCGCTTGATCACCCGGTACATCCCTTTCAGAGGGCCGAAGTTCTCACAGAACAGGACCTCAATGCCAAGCTGCCGTGCTATGCTAAACGGATCTCGTGTCCCGCAGCGTTTCACAAGTCTGCTGCCGACCTTCGAGAGATTTTCAGCATTCATCGTCTCACCTCCCGCTGATGGAGGCATCGCAAACAGCGAAACACCTTACTGTTTGCTCGTCCCCTTACGGTATTTCTTCGGAGTGTATTTCTTGTTTTTCTCTTTGGCGATCCAGTAAGCATCGTTCAACGCCTTCATCGCGCCATCGAGCGCTTCATCACTGAGCCGTCCACCAGCAAACATACCGGTCACTTCACTGACAAGCTCGTCAATATCTCTGGCTGCTTTGGAGCCGCCCTGTTCATGAG
>ENA-OQNN01000893-OQNN01000893.1-human-gut-metagenome-genome-assembly--contig:-NODE-893-length-24869-cov-4.096718_pt1 | contig 24869 bp, 20 predicted proteins | sample MGYA00242624_ERZ504870 | MGnify/ENA primary metagenome ERZ504870 (study PRJEB26092, sample SAMD00036379) | human gut metagenome | host: Homo sapiens | study: EMG produced TPA metagenomics assembly of... | reverse complement strand
GCAAGGTTCGAGTATCTGGCAAGTCTTACTGTGGCGGTGATGATCTTGTTTATCGGATTCGAGCTGGCAAAAAGTTCGGTGGAGAAGGTGCTTCATCCGGCGGCAGTAGAATTTTCTCTGCTGTCCATGATTGTACTGATTGCATCGATTCTGGTAAAAGCAGGGATGATGATCTTTAATACCAGGATGGGAAAAAGAATTGATTCCACGACGCTGATAGCTACCGCAGCAGACAGCAGAAATGATGTGCTGACGACAACGGCGGTTCTGATCGCTGCTCTGATCGAGCATGCAACCGGATGGAAGGTAGATGGTATCATGGGAATTCTGGTGTCTGTCTTTATTCTCTGGAGCGGCATCGGCCTGGCGAGAGATACGATTTCCCCACTTCTCGGAGAAGGAGTAAAATCTGATTTTCGGAAAGAACTGACAGAAGAAATTATGTCCTACCCCATGGTACTTGGCTGTCACGATCTGATGGTACATGATTACGGTCCGGGAAAACGGTACGCGAGTATCCATGTGGAATTTGATAAAGATGATAATCTGATGGCGTGTCATGAAGTGGTGGATCAGATCGAACGGAAATGTCTGGAAGAATATGGAACAAATCTGGTTATTCATCTCGATCCGGTGATTACAGACGATGTGGAGATCAACCGGATGCAGAAGCTGGTGCGACAGTGGCTGGCACAGAAAGACAGCCGGCTTGCGATGCACGATTTCCGAATACATTCGTGTGACGATAAGATCAAGGTGGTTTTTGATCTGATGATTCCGGATGAATTGCAGGGAAAAGAGGAAGAAATCAAAGAGTCACTGGAGAACTTTTTAAACCAGGGAGAAGGAGAAGAGTATCAGGCAGATATCACCTTTGACCCGGAGGCAGACTGGTAAAAATAAATATGGGACTGCGAAAAATCGGAAGAAAAATGATAGAAAAATTATTGCATTTTCCTGTGAAATGATTATAATACCTTAGAGTGTGTCTAAAAAAGGCTTTTCGTGAGCTGCGAGTCTCAGTTTGCGAAAATGATTTTTCAGACACGCTCCGGGTAACAAAAATCATAAGTAAGAGGATAAAAGAAAGGAAAACAGGAAATGGAAAAAAACGGGGGAAACAGTACCATCCGGGATATGACATCCGGGAGTCCTGTAAAATTGATCATACAGTTTATGATTCCCATGTTTCTCGGAAACATCTTTCAGCAGTTTTATAACATTGCAGATTCTATCGTAGCAGGGCAGTTCCTCGGGGTGCGGGCACTGGCTGCAATCGGAAGTACCGGTTCACTGATGTTTTTCGTCACTGGATGGCTGAACGGACTCAGCAGTGGTTTTGCGATTCTCGTGGCACAGTGGTTCGGGGCAAAAAAATATGACCGGATGCGTCATTATGTGGCAATGTCTATCTATTTGATGGTGGCGTTTGCTGTAACCATGACAATAGGTTTTGAAATTGCCAACCGTCCGATCATGCATCTGATGAATTATTCAGAAGAGATCATGCCGGATGTAACTTCCTATATGGGAATCATCTATGCCGGGCTGATCGTAACGGCAGCCTATAACGCGCTGGCAGCATTCCTGCGTGCACTGGGGGATTCCAAATCACCGCTCTATTTTCTGATTATTTCAGCGGCGATCAACGTGCTGCTGGATATTGTATTTATCATCTATGTGGGTATGGGAGTGGAAGGCTGTGCATATGCAACAGTGATCGCACAGGCAATTTCAGCGATTTTATGCCTGATCTATATCGTAAAAAAATTCCCCATTCTTCATCTGAAAAAAGAAAACTTTACAGTTTCTTTTCAGGAACTGGGAAAACTTCTGGCACTCGGTATTCCGATGGCATTACAGTTTTCCATCACCGCGATCGGCATCATCGTGGTGCAGGGTGCGATCAATGTATACGGGGAAACCTATATGGCAGGTTTTTCAGCTGCCGGTAAATTACAGAATATTTTCACTACCGTATTTGTTGCGTTCGGAGCGACGATTGCCACTTATGTGGGACAAAATCGTGGTGCCGGTAAGATGGACAGAGTCAAACAGGGTGTTCGGTGTACGCAGATGATGATTTTTGCATACAGCATCTTTGCTATGGTGATCTTATATTTCTTCGGAAAAAATATGACTTTACTGTTTATCGATAGTTCGGAAACAAAAGTACTGGATGTGGCACAGACCTATTTCCATACGGTATTCTGGTGCTATCCGTTCTTGGGAAGTATCTTTCTGTATCGAAATGCACTGCAGGGACTTGGATACGGACTGGTGCCGATGCTTGGAGGAATCTTCGAACTGGTGGCACGAACCGGTATTATCATGCTGGTGGCAGGACATACCAGTTTTGCCGGCGTATGTCTGGCTGATCCGGCGGCATGGATCTCAGCGCTGATTCCTCTGATCCCGTATTATATCTATACGATGCGTAAGTGGGAGAAACAGCGGAAAAGTCAGATGACAGGGGTGGAAAAATAGTCGGTGCAAAAGAAAAGTCAGAATCGTACCAGAAAGAAGTCGGAATCCCTGGCATACATAAACAAATATCCGTGTTAAGATAGAAGCATCTTAACAGCAGGAGGATATCTTTTATGGAGATGGAAGTTTTTACCACATATGGTCAGGGAAGCTGGCAGGAACAGTTTCACCAGACGGTAGCGTTCCGGAAAGATCCGGGCAAAGAAAACAGGGTAGTGAACCTGTATCCGGAGGTTCGATTTGAAACATTCGAGGCATTTGGCGGAGCGATCACAGATGCAGCTGCTTATGTGTATGCGCAGATGAACGATGCACAGAAAAAAGAACTGATGCAGACGTATTTTTCACCGGAGCGAATGAACTATGGAATCGTGCGGATTCACATGGACAGCTGTGATTTTTCAACAGAGATGTATGAAGCGATGTCAGACCCGCAGGATACCCAGTTACAATCTTTTTCCTTTGCAAGAACAGAAAAATACATTATGCCGATGCTGGCGGATGCACAGAAGGCTGCGGGTCGTCCGCTGGAGCTGATGTTATCCCCATGGTCTCCGCCGGCCTTTATGAAGACCAACGGACAGAGAACATACGGAGGAAGCATCAAACCGGAATACCGGAAGATGTGGGCGGATTATATCTGCCGGTATATTCAGGAGTTTACAGACAGAGGATATAAAGTAAGAAGAATATCACTGCAAAATGAGCCGAAAGCTGTACAGACATGGGATTCCTGTATCTATACAGGGGAACAGGAAAAAGAATTCTTAAGAGACTATATGTATCCGGCACTGCAGGCGCATGGCTTTGGAGATGTGGAGATCTTTGTATGGGATCACAACAAAGAGCGTGTCTACGAGAGAATGTGTGAGATCATTGATGAGGAGACAAAAGATATGGTTGCCGGTGTGGCATTCCACTGGTACAGCGGAGATCACTTTGAAGCACTGGATCTGGTACGAAGAAGATTCCCGGATAAGAAGATGATCATCTCCGAAAGCTGTATCGAATACAGCAAGTTTGGAAGCAACGATGGAATCAAAAGCGCGCAGCGTCTGTCCCATGAGATCATCGGAGATCTGAACCATGGAATGACAGCATTTTATGACTGGAACATTCTGCTGGATGAAAATGGCGGGCCGAATCATGTGGGTAACTTCTGTGCTGCACCTTTTTTATATGATACGGTTCAGAAAAAACTGATACCACAGCTGATTCAGCAGCACTTTGAACATCTCTCCGGTAAGATCCTTCCAGGTTCTGTGCGAATCGGTTTCAGCCGTTATACGGAAGAGATTGATGTGACTGCATTTGAACGGCCGGATGGTAAGATCGTTCTGGTACTGTTAAATAAAGCAGAAGAACCGATGACCGTAAATGTGCGGATGCAGGGCATGATCGGAGAAACCCTGCTGTATCCGGAATCCATCACGACAGCAATTCTGACAAAATAAGTAAAAACTATATAGTAAAAAAACAGAACCAGACACCGGGATCAGTTCCCGGAGGTCTGGTTCTGTTGCATTGAATATCAATAATTGGTCCGGTGGACCAAATTTGCTTTTTGTGTCTGATATTCGTTAGGAGTGCAGCCAACGATATCTTTAAATAATTTGGAAAAGTAAGAATAATTGCCATATCCCACTTTGGAAGCTACGGCACTGATGGAAAGCGAAGGATTCTGTAAGAATTCTTTTGCCTTTTCTATCCGATACGTGGTGATATAACTGATAATGGAAGCACCGGTCTGCTTTTTAAAGAGTCTGGCCATATAATCGGGATTCAGATATACCAGATCTGCCAGCATGGTCCGGGTGAGATCTTCTGCATAATGTTGATGAATATAATGCAGGACGATATCGATAACGGAATCATCTTCCTGATGGACAAACTTCTGGTAATCCATAGCCCGCTTGATCAGATAGCGCAGATAGTCCAGCAGATAAGGAATCGATTCCAGGGAGTGAGAAGCCAGTTCGTCACACTCTCTGGTGGATAACAGCATGTGCGCTTCGATTCCGTTTTTTTGCAGGAAAGAATAGATAATCTGTTCCATATCCAGTCGAAGGTGCAGCAGAAAGTCCTTGCTGATATTATTTTTCAGACAGAGTTTGTGGATATAAGCTTCTATATTGGCGATGGCCGCGTCCGGCTGCTTCTGCTCGAGAAAGGTAAGAATCACGTCCAGGGAAGGCGGCGTGTAGGAGACTTTCTGCGGCTGATATTCACTGAAGAACAGTGGGATGTTGCAACGGTTCAGATTGTCTTCCCGCATGGCGGTGAGATCCCTGAGCATGGAAGGAAGATGTAAAAGATCTTTTTCCAGGCCGATACAGCAGGATACCTCTCCGTGAAAGAAAGAGGACAGATTTTCAAACAGTCGTTGCAGTCCGTCTGTCAGAGGTTCCTGGATTTCAGAAAGTTTGAGATTGGGCAGTATTAATACATATTCCTGCGGATGAATCACAGTGATGGATTCAAAAAGAATACAGCTGTTTTCTAGTGTCTCGGATGCAATATTACGAAAAGAAAAATCGATCACCGAAGGTGACAGCTCTTCCATGATCTGCGCAGAGGGATACAGTTTAAAGAGTACCGGCAGAAAAAGATCCTGTAACTGATAGGAAAGATCTTTCTTTTCCAGTTCGTTTTCCAGAGCAGACTGGCTGGAGAGCAGAGAATTGGTAAAAAGATTTTTCCAGAAAAGATCAATGATCTGCTGATGGTTCTGTTTCCACTTGTTGCTGTCTTTTTGTGTCTTTTGCAGTGCATCTTTGGTATTTACCTTTGTCACGGCTTTTTGAAGAATCTGGTACAGCTTATCAAAATTGATCGGTTTCAGCTGATAATCCAGTGAGGCCAGCGAAATGGCTTTCTGTGCATAGTCAAAATCCGCATAACTGGTAAGAAAAATAAACTGGACATCCAGATCATGCTCCCGTACCCAGGAGAGCAGATCCAGTCCGCTTCCGCCGGGCATCTCGATATCGCAGACACAGATATCCACCGGATTGGATTCCAGTATCTGCTTTGCCTGGTGAATCTGGTGAGCAGTATAAACAGTGCTGACAGAAAGGGAAGACCAGTCGATTTTGCGTTCCAGAGCAGCAACAACAAAGCGGTCATCATCTACTAATAAAACATTCATATGATTACTCCTTTCAGGCGACAGGCAGAGAAGCCGGTAATAAAATCGTTACACAGGCACCACCCTGGGAAAGATTGGAAAATGTGATCGCGGCAGAATCGTCGGGATATAAAAGCTGCAGACGCTGGATGGCGTTTGTGATACCGATCCGGTGCCCGTTGATCTGCTGCAAAGGGGTGGAAGTATTCAGTAATTCCAGCACATCCGGTGGAAAACCTTCTCCGGAATCGGAGATCTGAATCTGGATATTTCCATGTTCATTCTCTTTGGAAGGTGCCCAGCTGACATCTGTCCGGATGCAGAAACCATCGTCCAGAATACCGGCATGTTTGATGGAATTTTCGATAAAAGTCTGGATCAGGATCGGCGGAATCTGTACAGCCCCGGTTCCTTCTTCCGCATGGACCTGATAAGAAAAGCAGTCTCCGAAGCGCAGCTTCTGAATCTGCATATAGTGTTCCACATGCAGCAGTTCTTTTTCCAGAGGGACAAGATCCTGGGTATTCCGGAAAATATAACGGAAATACTGGGAAGTGACCATAGACATCTCCATAATCTCTTCGTAAAGCTGGGTCTGAGCCATACTGTATATCGTATTCAGACAGTTCAGAAAAAAGTGCGGGCGGATCTGCAGCTGCAGGTAGTTCATCATCGTCCGCTGCTTATCCAGTTCTTTTTCATAAATATCAATTTTTAATTTGCGGATCTGATGCAGCAGATTTTTAAACTGCTGATTGACCTGTTCCAGTTCAATAAAATTGCTGCTGCTCAGATCCAGAGAATCTCCGTTATCATCCATTTGTGAAAGCTGTTCGGAGAATTCTTTGATCGGAGAGAGTACCTTTTTCTTCATATAAAAAATAGAAGCAAAGAACAAAACAGCAATGACAAGAATTACGCCGGTTATGGCAAACTGCAAAACAATAATTCTCTCATAGGTATGGAACTTGTTAAGAATGATCCGGGGCTGGAAGGTACTCATGATCATGGGACCACTGACGATCAGCCGGCTGCCGGAAGTGAGGAGATCGGAAACATCCGACCGGGAATCCGAAAAGGAAATATGATACTGATCCAGTAAGGATTTATTAGTCAGAGCAATTCCGTTTTTGCTTGTCAGAGAGATAAAACCGTCTGTGTTCAGTAACAGGGCATCTTTCAGTGGACGGATCAGTTCCTCGGCGGAGATAAAACATCCCGCATAGAAGGTATCTGTATGAAAGAATTTGTAAAAGTAAGTCTGGGAATCCACGATCATCAGAGTCCATGCATCAGAATAAGAAGAAGTCCGCTGGGAACGCATACGGGTACGAAGCATTTTTTCGATATGGTCCACCTGAGACTTTGTTAACTGTCCATAGAGTTCTGTAGGACGGTACATCCGGTCGTTGGCTGTATTATATAGAAAAATCTGATAATCGCTGTCAAAAGATTCCAGGAAAGTATCTACGTTTCTGTGAATGGATTCTGAAGAAGCAAAACGAATCAGATTATCCTCAGATTCCAGGGCGGTTCTGGTATCTTCATTTTCTGTGAGCAGCCGCATCAGATATTTGTTGACTGAAATATGTGCAGTGTCGATCTGGGAGGCGTACAGTGCAGTGGTATCCTGAAGAGACCGGACGGTCTGACGACGCATGGAATCAATGATAAAAAAGCTTCCTGCAAGATCCAGAATAATCACGGGAACCAGAAGAAAAAACAGAAATTTTATAATATAATCTATAGAATAGCGGGATGAGCGTCGTCCGGACACCATACAAACCTCCTTATGGAATCAGATCCCTGTAATTATTAAGGGAAATGTATTATGATATATTGATTATAGCAAATATCCGACGAAAAGCTAACAATATTTCGACCTGTTAATGAAAAAAAAGCGACATATAAAAAGAAAAACAGGGGTAAAAAGATCGGATTTGACCGTGCGGGCAGTCGGTATTTTTCTATGAGAAAAAGAAAAAATCCGTATAATAAAAAGTACAAAAGGCGATGAACGAAAAGCCGAAAATAATGATATGAGGTGAAAAACATGAAAAAGAAAATGATGGCGGCGTTACTGACAATGACACTGGCAGCTACCGGACTGACGGCATGTGGAGGATCCGGAGATTCAGCAAAAGGAAGTTCTTCCGATGATACATACACAGTGACTGTGGCATATGTGGGGGATAAGAAGGAAGATACCGACCGGATTGAAAAGAAGATCAATGAGATCATGAAAAGAGATATCAATATGCAGATCGATATCGAACCGATCAGCTGGGGTGCTTATTCCGAAACGATGAAACTGATCCTTTCCGGCGGAGAAAAGATGGACATCGTACCGGTACTGGTAGATCAGGCGAACTCCATGGTGAACGCAAAACAGATCATTGACCTGTCTGATTATATCGATAAATATGGAGATAACATCAAAGAATTGCTGGGAGATACGGCAAAAGCTGCAAATATTAATAATTATGTATATGGAGTGACAACCGGACGTGAATGGTTCTGCCAGACTTCTGTCATCATGCGGCAGGATATTCTGGATGACTGTGGGATTGATCCTTCTTCTATCACTTCCTATAAAGATCTTACCGATGTATATGCGACGGTAAAAGAAAAATATCCGGATATGATCATGATGGCAAGTAACAACAGTACAACACCGGATGTAAAATATGAGATGTTTGATACTCTGACCGATGGATTCGGCGTACTGATGGATCACGGGCAGGATACAACCGTGGTAGACTACTATGAGTCAGACGAATACAAGGATTTCGTAGAAACCATGTATGACTGGCAGCAGAAAGGTTATCTGTCCAAAGATGCGGCAACTACGACAGAAGGTGTGGAAAATCAGATCAAAGCCGGTGCGGCATTTTCTTACTTTGCACCGAACAAACCGGGCTATGATACCCGTGCAGAACTGCTTTGCGGCAATAAGATGGCCATCGCTCCGATCTCAGAAGCATGGGCGGGAACCGCACAGATCTCCTATCTGACCTATGGAATCAGCTCCAGCTGTACAGATAAGGACAAAGCGATGCAGTGCCTGGATTATCTGTATGGCAATGCAGATATTCTGAACCTTTTAAACTGGGGTGAAGAAGGCGTTGACTATGAAGTGAAAGATGCGGAAAACGGAATCATCGGTTATCCGGAAGGAAAAGATGATACCAATACATACCATCTGGCAGAAGGATGGCAGCTGTTTGATCAGTTCAAGATGTACATCTGGGAGGGAGACGCACCGGATATCTGGGAACAGACAAAAGCAGAAAATGAAAGCGCATTAAAATCAAAAGCGTTCGGTTTTACCTATGATTCTACCGGCGTATCCAATGAACTGGCAGCACTGAGCAATGTAAAAGCACAGTATGCACCGGCCCTTGGTTCCGGTACCGTAGATCCGGCGGAAACACTGCCGAAGTTTATCGAGGAACTGAAAAAAGCAGGTATCGATAAAGTGATCGAAACAAAACAGGAACAGTTAGACAAGTGGCTGGCAGAGAATAAATAAGTGACAGACAGGGGATGCCGGTGTGCATCCCCTGTTGTACCAGAGGCTTGAAAAAAGGAGAAAGCAAGTATGAAAAAAGCAAAATTCAAAAGGTGGCTTCCGCTGTATCTGATGATGGCACCGGGACTGATCTACCTCTTTATCAATAATTATATGCCGATGGCAGGTCTTGTTGTTGCTTTTAAAAACTATAACGTTGTAGACGGAATCTTTAAAAGCCCATGGGCCGGACTCAGCAATTTTACCTATCTGTTTAATGATGCATGGACGATCACCAGAAATACATTGCTGTATAATATCGCTTTTATTATCATCAATCTGGTACTGGGTATCGCTTTTGCGATTTTTATCTGTGATATCCGGAATAAAAAATGTAAAACGATTTATCAGAGTGCTATTTTATTACCATTCTTAATGTCTATTGTCATCGTAAGCTATATCACATTCGCATTTTTCAGCGGAGAAAATGGCATGCTGAATAAGTCTATCCTCCCGCTTCTTGGAAAATCAGAGATCAACTGGTATTCCGAACCGAAATACTGGCCGGTGATCCTGGTGATCGTTAATACCTGGAAAGGAGTCGGCTATGGATGCCTGATTTATATCTCAAGTATCTCCGGTATCGATCCGTCCTTTTATGAGGCTGCGGAACTGGATGGCGCAACCAAATGGAAACAGATCAAATATATCACGCTGCCGTCCATTCTTCCGTCTGTGATCACACTGACATTGCTGAATATCGGAAGAATTTTCTATTCTGATTTTGGACTGTTTTATCAGGTAACACAAAATTCCGGTCAGCTGTATGCCACAACCAATGTTATCGATACCTATGTGTACCGTGCACTGTTACAGTCCGGAAATATCGGAATGGCGTCAGCAGCAGGATTTTACCAGTCAATTGTAGGATTTATCTGCGTTCTGGCAGCTAACCTGGTGGTTCGCAAGCTGAGTCCGGAAAATGCAATGTTTTAAGGGGGAAAATCATGGTTAGAAGTAAAAGTGCAAAAAGATTTGAAGTTCTGGCTCATGTAGTGATGATTTTTGTGACTGTATGTATCGTACTGCCGTTTATTCTGTTATTTATGTCCTCGATCACATCCGAAACGGCACTGGTACGGGATGGATATTCTTTCTTTCCGAAGAAATTCAGCCTCCATGCATACAAATTTATCCTGGATAATGCATCTAATGTGTTCCGGGCGTACGGGATCACGATTTTTGTAACCTTTGTGGGAACAGCGATCAATCTGATGATGTCAGCGCTGCTGGCTTATCCGCTGTCTCTGAAGGATCTTCCGGGAAGAAAAATCCTGAATTTTTATATCTTCTTTACGATGCTGTTTAACGGAGGTCTGGTACCAACTTATCTGATGTATACAGGAATCTTTCATATTAATAATACACTGCTGGCATATATCATTCCGGGATTTTTGATGAGTGCCATGAACGTTATGCTGATCCGTACGTTCTTTGCCACCAGCATACCGGATGCGTTGTTTGAGGCTGCACAGATCGATGGTGCTTCTCAGCTTCAGATTTTCCTGAAAGTGGTACTGCCGCTTGGAAAACCGATCCTGGTAGCGATGGGACTGCTGTCAGGTCTTGGATACTGGAATGACTGGACCAATGGTCTGTATTATATCCGCGATACGCAGTTATACGGAATCCAGAACCTGTTAAATAAGATGATCTCCGACCTGACTGCCCTGACCCAGAATGCATCCGGAGCTTCCACTGTAGCGATCGCGGACATCCCGTCTGCATCGGTTCGGATGGCGATCGCTTTTGTGGCGATGCTTCCGATCCTCTGTCTGTATCCGTTCTTACAGAAATACTTTACCAAAGGTATTGCCCTTGGTGCTGTAAAAGGCTGATAATAAAATTATTTTTTCCGCGCCTGTTTCGGAGACGTATGATATTTGTTTTTATAAGCCTGATAAAAGGTAGTATAATTGCGAAACCCGCTCTGATAGCAGGCTTCGGTCACAGAAACGCCCTGTCTGATCGCATGATTTGCCAGATAGAGGCGTTTTTCTGTTATATATTTCCCGATGGTATAACCAGTCTCATCACGAAACAGATGCATCAGGTAAGAACGGTTTAGGAAAGCGGCATCTGCGATCCGATCGATGGAGAGATCTTCGGTCAGATGTGCGTTGATATAATCCAGAATCTGCAGCACCTGTGGATTGGCAGTGGGAAGAACGATAGAAGACTGTTCCTGCTGCCGGAGTACATAACGGTTCAGCAGCAGGAGATATTCGCTGAATTTGATTTTCTGATAAAAGGCAGTGCCGAAATCATCAGAAGTAAAAGTCTTGATCAGTTCTTCCAGAACCGGATAAAGGGTGCCGGAAAAGTAATCCGGGATACGGATCAAGTTATCGTGGCAGTTTAGTGCATGAGAAAAACAGCCGGAAAGATCACATTCCTCTGAGAGAGAAGAGAAAAATTCCGGAGAAATATAGGCAATCAGCCGGGTATAAGGTGCACTGTTATGTACAACCGGACAGTGAATCTCACCGGCGGGGATAAGAACCTGGTCGCCCGGTTTCAGATCGTATTCCCGTCCCTCCACCCGGTAACTGACCGTTCCGTTAAGAAAAATCAATAATTTATGAAAATCATGGTAATGATAGGTATACTCTCTGGCAGGCAGATCTTCCAGATAAAAAAGCCGGAAGGGGCCGTTGAGATAACCACTTTTCTGATAAATATCTGACATAAAATCCTCCCGAAAGATGGTAAAAAAATAACCAGTAGCAGAACAGATCGTTTCTGAGATAAACATAGTATACAGCACTATTTTGAATATATACAGCAGAAAAAGAAAATTTATTAAAAAAAATTCTGCTATAATAAAAGTAACAAAGGGCGATAAGAAAAAGGAGTAAAGATATGGCCAGACAGATTATTTTTCATAAATACCAGGGAAGAGAAAATGGTTTTCTGATCTATGATATCAGAAAAAATGAGGGCGAGATGGATGATAAGATGCTGCATATGATTCAGAGCCGCAACTTCGGGATGGATCTGGATGGTATTCTGGTTGGTCCATATCTGATCAATGGCAGTCTGCAGATGCGGTTGTATGACGGAAAGGGAAATGAGATCGCTATGAGAAAAGAAAACAGAGACATTCCGGCAACTTATATGGAAGAAGCAGGATATGTTACCGGAGACAATTCCGGGAACAGACAGCGGCCGGAAAAGATCTATTGCTGGTGTTAGAAAATGTTTGAAAAATGATTTTTGCAAACTGTGAAGACGGTTTTGCAGAAGTCATTTTTTAGTATAAACTGGAGTGTGCAGATTACATAACGATGCATGGACGAAAGCCCCTTTCTGTGTTATGATAAAGCATGAATGTAATCGCTTTGAAAGTTCGTGAAAAACTGGAAAAGGATTCTATATGACTTTAAGATAATAACAACAGAAAGGGGTATTTTCGATGGCAGATACATCAGAAAATAAACCGGAAAAACAGATTACCATGGGCATCTTGGCACACGTAGATGCGGGAAAGACCACGTTGTCGGAAGGCATCTTATACACCTGCAAAGCTATCCGGAAACTGGGACGTGTGGATCATCAGGATGCATTTTTAGATACCAATACACTGGAGAGAAACCGGGGAATCACGATATTTTCTAAACAGGCAGAGTGCAGCCTGGGAGAATATGGGATTACGCTGCTGGATACGCCTGGGCATGTGGATTTTTCCGCAGAGATGGAGCGGACGCTGCAGGTACTGGATTATGCGATCCTTGTGATCAGCGGTGCGGATGGTGTACAGGGACATACGGAGACTTTATGGAGACTGCTTTCCCGTTATGAGATTCCGGTCTTTTTATTTATCAACAAGATGGACCAGCCGGGAACGGACCGGGTGGTGCTGATGGGAGAATTAAAAGAAAAACTGCAGGAAAACTGTGTGGATTTTTCCGCCGATCAGACCACAGAAGAGTGGAAAGAACAGGTGGCGGTCTGTGACGAACAGGTGATGGAACAGTATCTGGACGGAAAGGAGATCACGCAGGAACAGATCCGGGAGATGATCCGGAAAAGAGAGATTTTCCCTTGTTATTTTGGTTCCGCACTGAAGATGAACGGAGTGGAAGAATTCCTGGAGGATCTGAAGATCCGGATGAAAGAGAACGATTATCCGGAAGAATTTGGTGCAAAGGTTTATAAGATTACCAGGGATCCGCAGGGAGAACGTCTGACCCACATGAAGATTACAGGAGGTTCTCTGAAAGTAAAATCCGTACTTTCCAATGGAAAACCGAGAGAAGAAAGGGAAGAAATCTGGCAGGAAAAGGCGAACCAGATCCGAATCTATTCCGGAGAAAAATATACGATGGTTTCCGAAGCAAAAGCAGGTACGATCTGCGCGGTAACCGGACTTACCGCCACATATCCCGGACAGGGGCTTGGCAGCGAGCAGGCATCGGATATGCCGGTGTTGGAACCGGTGCTTTCTTATCGTATTGGATTGCCGAAAGAAGTGAATGTGCATCAGGCACTGATTAAGCTTCGACAGCTGGAAGAAGAGGAACCATTATTGCATATCCTGTGGAATGAGACACTGGGAGAAATCTATGCCCAGGTAATGGGTGAAGTGCAGATTGAGATTCTGAAAAGTCTGATCAAAGAGCGCTTCGGAATGGATGTAGTTTTTGATGAAGGAAATATTGTCTATAAAGAGACGATTCTGGAGTCGGTAGAAGGTGTGGGACACTTTGAACCGCTGCGTCATTATGCGGAAGTTCATCTGTTACTGGAACCTCAGAAAGTGGGAAGCGGTCTTACTTTCACAGCTGACTGCAGCGAAGATGTACTGGATCGTAACTGGCAGCGCCTGATACTGACCCATCTGGAAGAAAAGGAACATAAAGGAGTACTGATCGGCGCTCCGATCACAGATATGAAGATCACACTGCTGACCGGCCGAGCCCATCTGAAACATACCGAGGGAGGCGATTTTCGACAGGCCACCTACCGGGCGGTACGCCAGGGCCTTCGGAAAGCAAAAAGCCAGCTGCTGGAGCCTTACTATGAGTTTCGCCTGGAGGTTCCGTCAGAGCAGGTGGGCCGGTGTATGACAGATATCCAGAAGATGCTGGGAGAATTCGATCCACCGAAGGTGGATGGAGACATGACCATACTAACCGGATCTGCACCGGTGGTTACTATGCGGGATTACCAGAAAGAAGTGATCGCCTATACCAGTGGAAGAGGACGGCTGTTTTGTACGCTGAAAGGATACTACCCATGCCATAATCAGGAAGAAGTGGTGGAGGCAGCCGGATATGATCCGGAGGCAGATCTGGAGAACCCTACCGGGTCCGTCTTCTGTGCCCATGGAGCCGGTTTTGTGGTGAACTGGGATCAGGTGGAAGAATATATGCATGTGGAGAGCGGATGGCAGAATCCGCAAAGTCCGGAACTCCAGGCGGCAAAAAATGTGACAGCCAAAAGCTGGAAAGAGGAAAATGAAAAATACTGGGCCACAGAAAAAGAACTGGAAGAGATTTTTGAACGGACATACGGCCCGATCCGGAAGCTTGGAGAAGAACGGCCGGCAGGACCAAGTGTAAAGGGCTGGAAGAGGAGCCGGAGAGATCCGCTGGAAGGCTTTGGAAAGTCCACCGGAGATTACAAACAGAAAAAAACGCCGGATGGAGAGAAAGAATACCTTCTGGTGGATGGATATAATATTATTTTTGCCTGGGAAGATCTGAAAGAACTGGCAGCAGTCAATATCGACGGAGCCAGAGAAAAACTGATGGATATTCTGTGCAATTATCAGGGATTTAAAAAGTGTACACTGATCCTGGTATTTGATGCGTATAAAGTAAAGGGAAATCCAGGCAGCGTGGAAAAATATCACAATATCCATGTGGTATACACAAAAGAAGCAGAAACGGCCGATCAGTATATCGAAAAAACTGTGCATGAGATCGGAAGAAAATACCGGGTGACGGTAGCCACCTCCGATCAGCTGGAACAGGTGATCATCCTTGGACAGGGCGGCCGGCGGATGTCCGCAAGAGAGCTGTTAGAAGATGTGATCGAGGTAAGCCGCCAGATCCGTGAGACTGCGCGGGAAAAACGATCCTCCGAGAAAAATTATCTGTTTGATCATCTGGATGAAGAGACCGCCGCCCGTATGGAACGGATCCGTCTGGGGGAGGAAGAGACATGAGATACTATATGGCGCCTCTCGAAGAAGTGACAGGGTATGTGTACAGGAATGCCTATCACCGGCATTTTTATCCGTTTGATAAATATTTTGCACCGTTTATCGCCGCAAAGGAGCAGAAGGGGAGGCTGTTTAATTATAAAGAGAGAAATGATATCTTACCGGAAAATAACCGGGGATTGTATCTGGTTCCTCAGATCCTGACCAACAACAGCGAAGCCTTTATCCGTACGGCGAAAGGTATGCAGGAATATGGATATGAAGAGATCAATCTGAATTTGGGCTGTCCATCGAAGACTGTAGTAAACGGTGGACGGGGCTCCGGATTTTTAGCCGACCGAGAAGGATTACAGCGGTTTCTGGACGAGATCTTTGAAAGTCTTGGAGGAAAAATAAAGATTTCAATTAAAACAAGACTGGGAAGATATGAGCCGGAAGAGATTGGCCTGTTGATGGAGATTTTCAATCAGTACCCACTGGAAGAACTGATCATTCATCCAAGAGTGCGGGAAGATTTTTACCGGGGAACACCCAGAATGGATGCATTTGCCAGAGCTTATCAGATGCATCAGGCATCTCTTTGCTATAACGGAGATATTTTCACACCGGAGGATCTGGACAAGATTCAAAAAGAGTTTCCACAGGTAACTTCCGTGATGATCGGCAGAGGGGTTTTGCGTAATCCGGGACTGTTGGGGCAGATTCACGGGAAAAAACTGCCGGATCTGGAAGTATGGAATGACTTTGCAGCGGAACTGGAAGAGACATTCATAAGGATATCCGTCAACGAAGAAAAAGCGTTGTTTAAACTAAAGGAGATCTGGAGCTATCTGCACTGGTTCTTTCCGGACAGTCAGGTATGGGATAAGCAGATGAAAGTGGCCGGGGACCTGGAAAGTTTCGGCAGAGGTGTGAGAAATATTCTAACGTGTGTTTGAAAAAGAAGCTAATAGGATAAAAAATGCTCCAGGAAAAATGACCGGATTCGTTAAAAAGAGGAATCCATTGCAGAAAAAGAGAACGTATCGGAATGCTTTGGAAGATACATACCGGAAAATGTGAAAATAACAGAAATTCCAGGTTGCATAAATGCTGACAGAAAGCTAAAATGAAACTGTTTGAAGAACGGAAAGAAGTCCGGAGGGCAACAGATTCCGGCAGAAAAGCAAACGATATAAAATAAGAGTGGGGAAGGAACATGGAAGCAGAACTAGAACAAAGGAAACATTTATTTACCAACAAACAGCTGTGGGCACTTCTGGTACCGGTGGTGATCGAACAGATCCTGAATTCCCTGATGGGAACCGCAGATACCATGATGGTAAGCAATGTGGGATCGGCAGCGATATCAGCCGTATCACTGGTGGATTCGATCAATGTGCTGGTGATTCAGGTATTTGCCGCACTGGCAGCAGGCGGAACCATTATCTGCTCCCAGTATATGGGACAAAAAAATGTAAAAAATGCCACCGATGCGGCCAAACAGCTGATTTTTATTATCACGACAATCGCGGTAACACTGACGGTGATCTGTGTGGTATTTCAGATTCCACTGCTGCATCTGATCTTTGGAAAAGTAGAAGCGGAAGTTATGAGCAATTCGGAAGTGTATTTCCTGTATACAGCCCTTTCTTTCCCCTTTATCGCCTTATTTAATGCGGGTTCTTCGGTATTCCGTGCGCAGGAGAATACCAGACTGCCGATGACGATTTCTGTGATCTCCAACATTATGAATATCGTGGGAAATGCGATTTTGATCTTTGGATTTCAGATGGGTGTGGCAGGTGCAGCACTTTCCACACTGGTATCCAGAATCTTCTGTGCTGTTGTGGTGATGTATTTTCTGCGGAATCCGAAAGAAAAGATCTGTGTCAGAGATTATACAAAGATCCGGCCGGACGGTTATAAGATCAAGATGATCCTGTCACTGGGCATTCCTACCGGCATCGAAAACGGAATGTTCCAGTTTGGTAAACTGGCGATTCAGTCTACAGTATCTACTCTTGGTACAGCAGCCATTGCGGCCCAGGCCATGACGAATATTCTGGAGAATCTGAACGGTATTGCGGCGATCGGCATCGGCATCGGTCTGATGAATGTGATCGGTGAGTGTATCGGTGCCGGAAGAAGAGATGAGGCTGTGTATTATACAAAGAAAATGTGCTGGGTATCGGAAGTGGTTATTATTGTCAGTTGCCTGCTGGTGTTTGCACTGACAAAACCGATCATTCACCTGGGAGGCATGACGGCGGAGAGTGGTGCCATGTGCTTTTATATGGTTACCTGATCACGATCATAAAACCAATTATCTGGGTACCGGCGTTTATGCCGGCATATTCTATGCGGGCAGCAGGTGATGTGAAGTTTTCCATGCTCCTGTCCTGTACGACCATGTGGCTTTGCAGGGTAACGCTGTGTGTGGTTCTCTGCCGGGTATTTGGATTTGGTCCGATCGCGGTATGGATCGGTATGTTCTCAGACTGGACACTGCGAGGCATCTTTTATACTCTGCGGTTCCACAGCAGAAAGTGGCTGGAACATCAGGTGATTGATTAGAAAATGGAATAATAATGCGATCCTGAGGCAAGCGTTTGCGGCTGCTTCGGGAAAAGAGGAGACAGATTATGGGAGAACGGTTGACCAAACATGATGTGGAAAAAATAGAAAAAGAGATCGAGCACCGGAAACTGGTGGTGCGCAAAGAAGCGATCGAAGCTGTGAAGGAAGCGAGAGCCCAGGGAGATCTCAGTGAAAACTTTGAATATTATGCGGCGAAAAAAGAAAAGAACCAGAATGAGAGCAGGATTCGCTATCTGGAAAGAATGTTAAAGAATGCGGTTGTGATCTCTGAAGATTCCAAGGACGATGAAGTGGGACTGAATAATACGGTGACACTTTACATGGAAGATGATGACGAAGAAGAGACCTACCGTCTGGTGACTTCCATCCGCGGGAATTCTTTAAGCGGACTGATCAGTACAGAATCACCTATCGGGAAAGCGATTCTCGGCCATAAAGTAGGAGATCGTGTGGAAATCAAGGTGAGTGATGATTTTTCTTATTATGTAGTGATTCGCAAGATTGACAAGACAGAAAGTGAAGAGGACGATAAGATCCGGAGCTTTTGATAAAGAAGAGGAGGACAAAAGATGCATTTAGAGGACCGTATTAAAAATGGCATGACCTTTTATGAACATGGTCATACAGATCCTGTTGATATCGAACAGGAAAAGAAACTGGAAGCGCAGAGACGTCACTGCAAAGAAGTGATGTTTGATTATAACAACACCCGTCCGAGCGAGGATGTGAAGAAAAAAGAAATTCTGAAAGGGATTCTCGGGCATTGTACGGACCGTGTGTTTATTGAAAGTCCGGTACATATGTCTTACGGTAATCATGTTCATCTGGGGGATCAGTTTTATGCTAATTTTAATCTGGTCATCATAGATGATATGGATGTGTATATTGGCAATCAGGTCATGATCGGTCCCAATGTAACCATCTGTACCACCGGTCATCCGGTCTATCCGCAGTATCGAGAGATGGGTGCACATTATTCACTGCCTATCCACATTGGCAATAAGGTCTGGATCGGAGCAAATTCTGTTGTGCTCCCTGGGGTAACGATAGGAGATAATTCGGTGATTGGTGCGGGAAGTATCGTTACGAGAGATATTCCTGCCAATGTGGTTGCCGTGGGCAACCCATGCCGTGTGCTACGCGAGATTACAGAAACAGACCGGGAATATTATTTCCGGGATATGAAAGTAGATTTTCCATATACCTTACGAGAAGAAGGATGAGAGAAATGATCACGATTAAGGAAATTGCAGATCAGCTGGGGGTCAGTGCAACAACTGTTTCCAATGTGTTAAATGGACGCGCCGGAAAAATGTCACAGGAGACCAGACAACGTGTCGAAGAAGCATTGCTCCGTAATCATTATGTGAAAGAAAAGAAAAACAACAGAGGGGAACCGCAGCATCATCTGGTAGCGGTCTATATTTGCCTTGGAAAGAAAAAACATGTGCTGACGGATCCCTTTTGTGGGAGTCTGTTGGAGGGAATTGATCGGGAACTGCGCAAATACAATCGCGCCATGGTTTGCGGAACGGTAGACGATAACGAGAGTTTTGCAAAAGTACTGCAGAATTCCAGTCTGGAAGGTGCGATCCTGCTTGGATGTGAAGCAGAGTTTTGTACCGCTCTGGTACATCAGATCCCCATTCCCATTGTTTTTGTGGATTCCTATGGAGAAGGATTTGACAATATCGGATTAGAGGACTATGAGGGTGGGTATGAGATGACCTCTTATCTGATCGGTCAGGGACATCGAAAGATTGCCTTTTTTGGGGATCAGCAACCTCCAATGGGAAGTAATCTGTATAGATTTCGCGGACTGCAGAAAGCGATGGAAGAACATAAGCTGGAGGTTGACAAAGATGATTATTTTTATCTTCCCCAACATGATAATTACCGACACGAAGTGCTGCGGCAGTTTGCACAAAACGTGAAGGAAAGCGGGTACACGGCGGCGTTTTTTACCTCGGATTTTCTGGCAAATGAAGCTATCAGTATCTTTTATTCGCAAGGAATCTCTGTGCCGGAAGACCTGTCGGTAAGCGGTTTCGATGATAATATTTATGCAAGACTTTCCAGGCCGATGCTTACGACCGTGCGGCAGAAGCCGGAAGAAAAGGGAAAAGAAGCAGTTGGGCTTCTGATGCGGCGCATCTATGGAGAAGAGGTGCCGGTGGGCAGGATGAGACTGCCCACGGAATTAATTGTACGGGAAAGTGTTCGCAATTTGGCTGACAGATAGCAGTTGCGGACAGGGTGAGAAAAATGAAAAAGAGTGAATTTTTACAGGGAATTCGTCACGGAATTCCCATTTGTTTGGGATACTTTTCAGTATCGGCGGCATTTGGAATTACAGCGGTTCGTTCCGGCCTGCCGTTATGGACAGCTGTGTTGATATCCCTGACGAATGTAACCAGTGCAGGTCAGTTTGCCGGGGTGAATCTGATGGTAGCCGGAGGTTCTATGATTGAGATTGCCATGACCACGCTGATCATTAATATCCGTTATTTCCTGATGTCTCTGTCTGTTTCTCAGAAAGTGGAAAGTAAAATGTCCATGAAGAAGAGACTGGGGATCGCTTATGGAATCACAGATGAGATTTTTGCGGTTTCCATGCAGCAGCCCAGGGAATTAACAGCCTCCTATATGGCCGGACTGATTCTGACGCCGGTTGTTGGCTGGACGCTTGGGACTTTTGTGGGTGGTGCTGCCACCCAGCTGATGCCGCAGAAATTATCCAATGCCATGGGAATTGCTTTGTATGGTATGTTTATTGCCATTATCATTCCTCCGGCCAGAGAACAAAAAAGTGTGCTGTTCACGGTGATCTTGGCAATCGCAGCAAGTGTTGCTTTTTCCAGTCTTCCTGTGCTGAAACATCTGTCCGGTGGCTGGGCGATCATTTTGAGCACGATTCTGGTCAGTGGGATTGCGGCATGGTTATTTCCGAGAAATGAGGAGGAGAATGCAGGGTGAGTACAAAGTATATTATTGCCAGTATGTTTGTGATGGCATTGACAACTTATGTGATCCGTATGCTTCCAATGGCAATTTTTCGAAAAAAGATTAATGACAAACGAGTACAGTCGTTTCTGTATTACGTGCCCTATGCGGTGCTTTCGGCGATGACCTTTCCGGCGATTTTTTCCAGTACGGGATCTGAGGTGAGTGCAGTTGTCGGCTGTGTGGTGGCGATTGTGCTGGCGTATATGAAACGGGGATTGCTTACTGTGGCTGTCGGAGCTGCGGGGGCGGTTTTTCTTGTACAGATGATTGGATTTTAAAAACTTCCGGGATGGATTTCAGTGAAAATAATGGAGAAATCTATCCCGGAAGTTTTATGTTTAAAAGATGAAAGAATGGTTTTAAGAGGGTTCCGGAAGCCGGGTGCCAGGTTACAACCGGATCGTGAAGGAACAGCAGGCGAACCAGGTAGGTGAGCACAAAGAGGGCAGCTACAGATCCGAGAAGAAGGTAGTGACGGCTCCAGTTAATCCAGGGATCGAGATAATATCCCAGCAGGAAAAACGGCAGCAGGAAAAACAACGGATGGTAGGAAAATGCGGCGGCAAAGTCCAGGCGCAGAGCGGCGAGAAGCGCGCGGGTCATTCCACAGCCGGGGCAGGAGATGCCGAAAAAGAAGCGGAACGGACAGCCGGTAAACCAGGTCAGCAGATGGTAGGAAAGGATGACCGCGCATAACGTTTTTGTTTTGGATAAAAATATTTTTTTCCGGTTGGGATCTTTGAAAATGATTTCCAGATGCATAGATAAAATATCCTTTACTGTTCAGATTTTGCGACTGAAATCAGCCTGTCTGTAATTATAGATGTAAAATAAGAAACGGACAAGAAAAAATTAAGAGAAGCTTCATTTTCTGAGGGGGTTGTGCCATTGTGAGAGATTTTCATTGATGGTATAATAAGTGCATCAAATAACAGAACATGACAGAGGAGACGAACGTATATGAGAATAAAAAGAAGAAATGGTCTGGTCAGTGCACTGCTAGGGCTCGTGACCTGCGGTCTGTATCATATCTTTTTCTGGTATCAGTATGGGGAAGATACCAACTGGGTTTGCAGAGATGACCGGAAAATGACGCAGAATTATATCGTGGCATGGATCCTTTCCTGGATCACCTGTGGCATCTACGGACTGTACTGGACGTATCAGCTGGCATCCCGGCTGAATCAGGCAGGTGACCGCTACAACGTGCATATCGAATCACCGGTGATCTTTACGATCGTGATGCATATTCCGTTTTTATCGTACTTTTATGCCTGTGATGTGATGAACAATTTCGCAGACGCCTATGAAAAGACCGCACCACAGCAGACTGAAAGCCAGCGGGATTATTACTACTATACCGGGAATACCACAGCCCAGACACCGCCGCCGGTATGGCCGATTTCCGGTTCCAATCCGAATGGCACATCGGTGAATCCAAACGGTTTTGATTTCAAATCCACAATGGAAGATGTGGGAAATAATCTGAAAGATAAGGCAAAAGAGCTTTTTGGAGAGAATCATCCGTCAAACAGCAGTCAGAATCAGCAGCCGGTCAGAACGGCAGGTACCTGCCCGAACTGTGGAGCGGAACTTGAACCCGGAGCAGAGTACTGTAAAAAATGCGGATATCCGGTGGAAAAATAAAGAGAATATACAATGCAACAAAAATCCAGGCAACGGTGAAAAACGGCTGCCTGGATTTTTATGTATAAGCTTTATTTATTCTTTTCCGTCAAAGCAGTAGGTACAAACCTTGCATGGCTCCAGTCCGATGGAAGCAACCATATCATCGAGACGATGATAGCGAAGAGAAGTAAAGTTCAGCTGTTTGCCGATTTCATCAAGCATTTCGTGATAGTTGTGAGAATCCGGATTGGCGTAATCTTCCAGAATCGCTTCCGTCACCGTACCTTCCCGCTTCTGGATCACACGGCGGGTGATCAGATCCATCTCGGATTTGGAACGGGAGAAGTTCAGGTATTTACATCCGTATAATAACGGCGGACATGCCGGACGGATATGTACTTCTTTTGCTCCGCTCTCGTACAGGAACTGGGTTGTCTGACCAAGCTGAGTACCACGCACGATAGAGTCATCGATCAGTACCATGCTCTTGTCTTTGATCAGTTCACGTACCGGGATCAGTTTCATGTGAGCAATCTGCTCTCTCTGACTCTGATGTGCCGGCATAAAGGAACGCGGCCAGGTTGGGGTATATTTGATAAATGGGCGGGCAAACGGAATACCGGAACGGTTGGCATAACCGATGGCATGTGCGGTACCGGAGTCCGGAACACCTGCAACAATATCCGCAGATACATTATCGCGCTTTGCAAGCATATCGCCGCAGTTATAACGCATCTGTTCTACGTTGATTCCTTCATAGGAAGAGGTAGGATAACCATAGTAAACCCATAAGAAGGAGCAGATCTTCATTTCATTTTTTGCCGGAGAAACAGTTTCCACACCATCCGGTGTAAAGAAGACAATCTCAGATGGTCCCAGTTCTTTGTAGTCATGGTAACCGAGATTAAAATAAGCAAAGTTCTCAAAAGAAGCGCAGATCGCATCCTCTTTCTTTCCGAGGATCAGTGGAGTACGGCCTAATCGGTCTCTGGCCGCATAGATACCTTCAGGAGTCATAACCAGCATGGTCATAGATCCTTCAATAACATCCTGCGCGTAGCGAATGCCTTCGATCAGAGAAGATTTCTGATTGATGAGAGATGCCACCATCTCTGTAGCGTTAATATCTCCGCCGCTCATTTCGAGAAAATGTGTGCAGCCGTTGGCGAAAGAACGTTTTACCAGTTCGTCCATATTATTAATCTTACCAACAGTTGTGATCGCAAAACTTCCCAGATGAGACTGAACTAAAAGCGGTTGTGGTTCTGTATCAGAGATACAGCCGATACCGAGAGTACCCTCTAATTCCTGCACGTCCCGTTCGAATTTTGTACGGAAGGGAGCGTTCTGGATATTGTGGATCGCCCGGTTGAATCCGCCTTCTTTGCCGTAGACTGCCATGCCACCCCGGCGTGTACCAAGATGGGAATGATAGTCAGTTCCAAAAAATAAATCAGACACACAATTGCTTTTTGATGCAACTCCAAAAATTCCACCCATATTTGTTCTCCTTTGTTCTATGAATGTTTGGTTGGCTGTAGCTTCCGAAAACAACAGCTTCCGGAAACCGCATTTCAAATCACGTACCCCATTATATAATGGCGATTCCTGTTTCGCAAGACAAAATTTTGCACAATTTTCCTCCGGTGTTTTGGAAAAATACTGAAAATGGAAGAAAAAGCGGAGAGATGGTCTTGTATTTTTTTACGGGAAATCTATAATAAAAGCGTAACTGTTCAGTATTTTCACTGTTACATAACACCGGAAAAAATACAGGTATCGAAACCAGATAAACAGTGAAAAGAAGATTATGAAGAAAAGCAGATGGGAACAGACATACAGGGAAGGAGAATCTATCATGCGAAATATGGAGTTTAAGATGGAACGTCAGGGACTTCTGACAGTGGGGCAGGAAGTGGATGTGACAGAAAGTGCTCTGCCAACGTCATATTATTATACGATACAGCCAATGATCGCCATGAGTAAAAACTATCCCGGTTATGAGAGACTGCAGTCACGAAAAGGGATTGTAAAAGATATTAAAGAAACAGACCGGGGATATTATACGGTGGTGGAATTTGATGAGGAGGATATCGGGAACTGATACCGGTGATTCATCAAAAGACACAGAAAATAAAAAGCACGTAACTGTTCAGTTCCTTCACAGTTACGTGCCAAAATGCATTTAAACGATAAAAACACGCTTTGCGAGTTTTTATCGTTATCGCGGCACTCCTCAAGGTTCCGTGCAAGCACGGACTTTGACTCGTTGCTCGCGTAAATCACCTTCGGTGATGGCA
>ENA-OQNN01000886-OQNN01000886.1-human-gut-metagenome-genome-assembly--contig:-NODE-886-length-25049-cov-5.128039_pt1 | contig 25049 bp, 15 predicted proteins | sample MGYA00242624_ERZ504870 | MGnify/ENA primary metagenome ERZ504870 (study PRJEB26092, sample SAMD00036379) | human gut metagenome | host: Homo sapiens | study: EMG produced TPA metagenomics assembly of... | reverse complement strand
GCCGCGCTTACTCCAAGGAGACCATTCTGGAGGCCTACCTGAACACCATCAGCTTTACCGGCACCATTCAGGGCGTTCAGACAGCGGCCAACGAGTATTTCAACAAGGACGTGAGCCAGCTCACTCTCTGGGAGTGCGCCACCATCGCGTCCATCACCAAGAACCCCACCAACTACAACCCCTACACCAACCCCGAGAACCTGATCCACCGCCGCAACTTCATCATGTATAATATGTGGCAGCAGGGCATCATCTCGGAGGAGGATTACCGCAACGGCGCGGCCCAGCCCCTTGTGCTGGCCGAGGAGGACACCAACAAGAAGACCTCTTCCGTGACCAGCTACTTCACCGATGCCCTCTTTACCGAGGTGGTCCGCGACATCATGGACAAGGAGGGCGTGGACGAATCCACGGCCCAGTCCATGCTCTACACCGGCGGCTATACCATCGAGGCCACCGTCAACCCCAAGATGCAGACGGCCATGGAGAACCTGATGCGCAACGAGGGCGACGCTTACTTCCCGGCCGGCTGGCATGAGGAAGAGGTGACCAGCATCTCGGACGATGACGTGCAGGTGATGAACGCCGACGGCACCCCCAAGACCCGCACCGGCGACGACGGCACCGTGTACTACTACCGCAATGTCCGCACCCAGGCGGCCATGGTCACGCTGGACTATGACGGCAACGTGCTGGCCATGGTGGGCGGTCTGGGCGAAAAGACCAAGAGCCTTTCCCTGAACCGTGCTTACAGTGTGACCCGGCAGACCGGCTCCACCATCAAGCCCATCGGCGCGTACGCGCTGGGCGTGGAGTACGGGCTGGTGAACTGGTCCACCATGCTCAACAACTCGCCCCTGTACCAGAAGCAGGACATGGTCATTCGGGATGAGGACTACTGCCGCAAAAACGGCCTGATGGGCCTTTCCGACAGTCAGCTCAAGGCCTACCCCAACGCATGGCGCAGCTGGCCCCGCAACTACGGCGGCAACTATGGCGACGGCAGCGACCTGCCCCTGTGGAACGGTCTGGCCCGCTCCCTGAACACCATCGCCATCCGGGTGGGCGACCTGGTGGGCGCAAGCAACATCTTCAACTTTGTCTACAACACCCTGCAGCTGACCACCCTGGACCCCGCCAACGACGTGGGCCTTGCCCAGATGGTCATGGGCAGCCAGACCCACGGCGTGACCCCCACGGCGCTGGCCGCTGCCTTCCAGATCTTCTATGATGGCGAGTACACCACCCCGCACCTGTACACCCGTGTGCTGGACCGGGACGGCAACATCTACCTGGAAAACAACGCCACCAGCTATCAGGCCCTGACCCCGCAGACAGCCTATATTATGAACCGTCTGCTCAAGAACGTGCTCTACTCCAACGTGGGCACCGCCAGCGGCCGCTACCCCAACTCCAACGGCATGGAGTCCTTTGGTAAGACCGGTACCGCCAGCGACGAAAAGGATCTGTGGTTCGTGGGCGGCACGCCCTACTACGTCACCGCTGTCTGGTGGGGCTACGACGCGCCTTACGATATGACCAACACCCTGGGCAAGAATCAGGCCAAGACCCGCACCTGTGTCACGGCGTGGAAGGCCTATATGGAGCAGGTGCAGGCAAACCTGCCCTATAAGGCATTCCCCACCAGCGACGGCGTGGTGGAGCGCGCCTACTGCACCCAGAGCGGCCTGCTGGCCGGGGCCAACTGCCCCAGCCGCGCCACCGGCTACTACCGTGCCGATGACCTGCCCGATACCTGCAACTACTCCCACAGCAGCGGCGTGGCCGCAGCCCAGAGCGCGGACACCGCCCCCGTTGTGGGTCAGGATACCACCGGGATGGATACGGATTGAACCGGCGGCCCTCTCAGTCTCGCTTTGCTCGACAGCTCTCCCAAGGGGAGAGCCAACGCATCTGCAAGGGGAGAGGGTGCTGATGGCTGAACCTCTCAGCCGTCGCTATCGCTCGGCAGCTCCCCTAATAGGGGAGCCCTTGGCAGGCCGTCGCGTTTTCGTGGTCTGGCGTTTCGCTCCTGTTTGCCCTGCTGGCGCAAAGCCTTATCCTTGCGGCAGGAGTGCGTTTTGGAGCGTCAGCGATTATTGCGAAAAATGAACCCTATGCCAAGGCCTCCCCTACTAGGGGAGGTGGCAAAACCGATAGGTTTTGACGGAGAGGTTTTGCACCGTCAGCAAGTGCTTACGGCTTAACCCCCCAGTCGCCTACGGCGACAGCCCCCGCTAATAGGGGGGCCTTTGGCATGGCGTAAAGCTCTGCCTCTTTGCCAAGGCCGCCCCTATTAGGGGCGGTGGCATTGCGAAGCAATGACGGTGGGGTTCTTCCAGCACCCCCTAAAGGTCATGCCGCAATCGCCTCTCCCTTTGGGAGAGGTGGCATCCCGCAGGGATGACGGAGAGGGCGCAAGGCCAGCCCCTGTTAAAAGTCACACTTTTTCAATTCCGTTGCGACAGTTTGCCACTTCACGCTCCAAAACTGGATAATCTGACAAAAAAACATCCGGTCTCTTGCAATGCAGGGGGCCGGATGCTATTATATTCCCTGTAAGAACACTTGTGTTTGTGAGGTGAACAAGTTGGAACGCCGTTTTTATCTGGTGGACGCGGAGGTCCTGCCCGAGGTCTTCCTGAAAGTGGTCAAGGCCAAGGAGCTTCTGGCAAGCGGGGAAGTGCGCAGCATCTCGGCTGCCACCCGCAGCGTGGACCTTTCGCGCAGTGCTTTTTATAAATATAAGGACTGCATCTTTGATTCCGAAAATGGCCGCGAGGTCGTGACCGTAATGGCAACGCTCCGGGATGAAACAGGCGCGCTGCAAAGCCTGCTGGCGGGCATCAGCGCAGCCGGGGCAAGCATCGTCACCATCAACCAGTCCACGCCGGAAAACGGCGCAGCGCTGGTTGCCGTTACCATCCGCACCGATACCATGCAGATGACCCCTGAGGAGCTGACGGAGCGGCTGAGCCGCCAGCGCATGGTGGTGGGTGTGCACTGCGGGTATAACCTGTAAGGGCACCAAGAACAGTCAGGAAATAGGAACGAGGGTTGAACTATGGCAAAGATCGCGATTTTAGGCTTTGGCACGGTGGGCAGCGGCGTGTACGAGGTGCTGTGCCGCAACGCCGCCGGTGTTTCCCGCCGGGCCGGTGAACCGGTGGAGGTCAAGTACATCCTTGACCCCAAGGATTTCTCCGCCCATCCGGCGGCAAACCTCTTCATCAAGAACTTCGATACCATTCTGGAAGACCCGGAGATCCGGGTGGTGGTGGAGACCATCGGCGGCACCCGCTTTGCATACCCCTATGTCAAGGCCTGCCTCGAGAGCGGCCGCAGCGTGTGCACCTCCAACAAGGAGATGGTGGCCACCTACGGCGCGGAGCTGCTGGCGCTGGCCAAGGCACACAACTGTGCCTTCCTGTTCGAGGCCTCCGTGGGCGGCGGCACCCCCATCATCACCCCCATGCACCAGTGCCTGGCCGCCAACGTCATCACCGAGGTGGAGGGCATCGTGAACGGCACCACCAACTTCATGCTGACCAAGATGGTGCGGGAGAACCTGGGCTTTGATGAGGCCCTGAAGATCGCCCAGGAGCTGGGCTATGCCGAGACCAAGGACCCCGGCGACGATGTGGACGGCCGGGATGCCTGCCGCAAGATCGCCATCCTGTCCTCGCTGGTCTGCGGCCACCAGATCTACCCCCAGAACATCCCCACCCGGGGCATCCGGGACATCACCGTGGCCGATGTGGCTGCGGCGGAGCGGCTGAACTGCGTCATCAAGCTCATCGCGTGGATGAAGCGGGGCAACGACGGCAGCGTGGCCGCCGGTGTGGAGCCCTGTCTGGTGCCCAGGAGCCACCAGCTGGCCGGTGTGGACGATGTGTTCAACGCCGTGCTGGTCAAGGGCGATATGCTGGGCGACGTGGTGTTCTACGGCAAGGGCGCGGGCAAGCTGCCCACCGCCAGCGCCGTGGTGGCCGATGTGGTGGATGCCCTCAAGAACGGCTCCAAGGTCCACGACAGCCTGTTCTGGCAGCCTGCTGAGCCGGTGGAGGGAATGCTCACCGACCCGGCTCCCGCCGCATATTATGTGCGTGCAGCGGGCGTTGCTCCCGCCGTGGTGGAAGCCATCTACGGCAGGGGCCGTGTGGTGGATGAGCACTTTGACGGCTGCTCCTATCTGGTGGAGCAGGCCGACGCAAAGGCCATGGCCGAGGCAGCCCGCAAGGTGGAGACCGTGGGCGGCAGCGTGAAGCTGGTGCTGAAAAAGCTGCCCGAGGATGCATGAGAAAAGGGGACGGACCATGAAGATCAAAGTTTCTGTTCCGGCCACCAGCGCCAACGTAGGCTCCGGCTTCGACGCGCTGGGTCTGGCCGTGACCCTGTACAACACCGTGACCTTTGAGGAGAGCGACAGGCTGGACATCTCGGCGGCGGACGGCACCCGCATCCCCCGCAACGAGAGCAATCTGGTGTACCGCTCGGCCAAGGGCCTGTTCGACAAGGTGGGCAAGAAGATCCCGCCCCTGAAGATCGTGCAGACCAACCCCATCCCCATGGCCCGGGGCCTTGGTTCCTCCTCGGCCTGCATCATCGCGGGCCTGCTGGGCGCGAACCGGATGCTGGGTGATGTGCTCAACACCCAGGAGCTGCTCACCCTTGCCACGGCCATTGAGGGCCACCCCGACAACGTGGCCCCGGCCCTGCTGGGCGGTTTGACCAGCAGCGTCTTTGAGGACGGCGTGGTCTACTCCGTCAAGCGGGATGTGGATCAGAGCCTCTGCTTTGCGGCCATCGTGCCGGACTACAAGCTGCTGACGGAGGCCGCCCGCGCGGCCCTGCCCAAACAGGTGGCCCACAAGGATGCCGTGTATAACCTTTCCCGGGCCGCGCTGGTGCCTGCCGCCTTCTGTGAGGGTCGGCATGACCTGCTGGGCATTGCCACCGAGGATAAGCTCCACCAGCCCTACCGGATACCCCTGATGCCCGGTTCCCGGGAGGTGTTCGCGCTGGCAAAGCAGTGCGGGGCAAAGGCCGTGTATGTATCGGGTGCCGGTTCCACCGTGATGGCGGTGGCCGAGCGCCCGGAGGCTGAGGGCTTTTATGCCGGGCTGCGTGCCGGGCTGGAAACGCTGGAAGGCCTGGACGGATGTGAAGCATTTACACTGTTAGAGCTGGATGCAGATAATACCGGCGCAACTGTGGAATGATATAAATTGGGAGAAACTAGAGGAGAGTGACAAACTATGGCGTTGATCGTACAGAAGTTCGGCGGTTCTTCGGTGAAGGACCGGAACCGTATCTTCAACGTGGCCCGCATCGTGGCCAACACCCACAAGGCGGGCAATGACGTGGTGGTGGTGGTGTCTGCACAGGGCGACACCACCGACGACCTGATCGCAAAGGCTGCTGAGATCACCCACAACCCTTCGGCCCGTGAGATGGATATGCTGCTGGCCGCCGGTGAGGAGATCAGCATCGCGCTGCTGGCTATGGCCCTGAACGAGCTGGGCTGCCACGCCACCAGCCTGACGGGCTGGCAGGCGGGCTTCCGCACCGACCGTGCCTACACCAAGGCCCGGATCACCCGCATGGAGACCGAGCGCATTTCCTCCGAGCTGGAGCGCAACCGCGTGGTGGTCGTGGCAGGCTTCCAGGGCCTGAACAAGCTGGATGATATCACCACCCTGGGCCGCGGCGGCTCTGATACCAGCGCCGTGGCCATTGCAGCGGCCCTGCACGCAGACCGCTGCCAGATCTACACCGATGTGGAAGGCGTTTACACCGCAGACCCCCGCAAGGTGCGCAACACCCGCAAGCTGGAAGAGATCACCTTTGACGAGATGCTGGAGCTGGCCTCTCTGGGTGCGCAGGTGCTGAACAACCGCAGCGTGGAGCTGGCAAAGAAGTATAATGTGGAGCTGGAAGTGCTGTCCAGCCTGAATCCCGTGCCCGGTACGGTGGTCAAGGAGGTTACAAAAGACATGGAAGGTATGCTGATCAAGGGTGTTGCAAAGGACACCGATGTTGCCGTTATCACGATCCTGAACGTTCCCGATGAGCCGGGCACCAGCTTCAAGATCTTTGGCCTGCTGGCCCAGAAGAACATCAACGTGGATATCATCCTGCAGTCCACCGGCCGCGACGGCAAGAAGGATATCTCCTTCACCTGCGCCGAGGGCGAGGCTGAGACCGCCATGCGCGTGCTCAAGGAGAGCGGCAAGTTCAAGGATGCCACCTGCGACGAGACCTGCGCAAAGGTCTCCATCGTGGGTGCCGGTATGCAGAGCCACAGCGGCGTTGCCTCCAAGATGTTCGAGGCACTCTCCAACAACAACATCAACATCAAGATGATCTCCACCAGTGAGATCAAGATCTCCTGCATCATTGACCGTGACGACGCTGACAAGGCGGTCAGCGCCATCCACGATATGCTGTTTGACTGATTGACAGGACTGCTGGTGCTCTGGAGTTTGACTCTCGTTCCGTATAAAACCTCTCCGTCAAAACCTGACGGTTTTGCCACCTCCCCTGATAGGGGAGGCAAGAAAGAAGCTGCGTAAACTTGGCTCCCCTATTAGGGGAGCTGGCGAGCGCAGCGAGACTGAGAGGTTCTGTTCAGGGAGGGGGGTTGCCCGGAGCGCCGCAGTCCTTTTTTGCAAAAGCGAGGGGGAAGTATTATGTTGGAATCGATCAAATGCAGCACCTCGGGTGCATACTACCTGCGGGGGCAGTGGGTGCCCGCCGACGCGCAGGCTCCTGCGGCACTGGCAGCCGCAGGCGTGACTGCGGAGCAGGCCGGCCAGGCCTACAAGGGCACCATGGCCTACGGCATCCTCACCGCCCACAACACCAGCGGCAACGACCGGGATCTCCGGATCAAGTTCGATGCCATGGCAAGCCACGACATCACCTTTGTGGGCATCATCCAGACGGCCCGCGCCTCGGGGCTGGAAAAGTTCCCCATCCCCTATGTGCTGACCAACTGCCACAACAGCCTGTGCGCCGTGGGCGGCACCATCAACGAGGATGACCACCGCTTCGGCCTGTCCGCTGCCAAAAAGTACGGCGGCATCTTTGTGCCGCCCCACATGGCGGTCATCCACCAGTACATGCGCGAGCGCTTTGCGGGCTGCGGCAAAATGATCCTTGGTTCCGATTCCCACACCCGCTACGGCGCGCTGGGCACCATGGCCATCGGCGAGGGCGGCGGCGAGCTGGCAAAGCAGCTGCTGGGCCGCACCTACGATGTGGCCCGCCCCGGCGTGGTGGCCATCTGCCTGACCGGCGCTCTGCCCGCAGGCTGCGGCCCCCACGATGTGGCCATTGCACTGGTGGGTGAGCTGTTCAAGAGCGGCTATGTCAAGAACAAGGTCATGGAGTTTGTGGGCCCCGGCATCGCCTCCCTGCGGCAGGACACCCGCAACGCCATTGATGCCATGACCACCGAGACCACTTGCCTTTCCTCCATCTGGGAGACCGATGAAAAGACCCGGCAGTTCCTCACGGTCCATGGCAGGGCAGGGGACTACAAGCCCCTGCACCCGGCAGAGCTGGCCTATTACGACGGCGTGGTGAGCGTGGACCTTTCCAAGATCCGGCCCATGATCGCCCTGCCCATGCACCCCTCCAACGCCTTTCCCATCGAGGAGCTGAACGCCAACCTCAAGGACATCCTCCACGAATGCGAGGAGAACGTCCAGCAGCTGGTGGGCCGTTCTGACGTGAAGCTGGATCTGTGCAGCAAGATCGAAAACGGCAGGCTCCGGGTGGATCAGGGAGTCATCGCGGGCTGCGCAGGCGGCCTGTTCGACAGCATCTACGAGGCCGCTTCCATCCTCAAGGGCCATACCGGCGGCTGCGGGGATTACGCTCTCAGCGTTTACCCCGGCAGCCAGCCCATTATGATGGAGCTGAACCGCACCGGCGTGCTCACCGACCTGATGGCCAGCGGTGCCACCATCCGCACGGCCTTCTGCGGCCCCTGCTTCGGCGCGGGCGATGTGCCCGCCAACGGGGCGCTGTCTATCCGCCACACCACCCGCAACTTCCCCAACCGCGAGGGCTCCAAGCCCGGCAGCGGCCAGCTGGCAGGCGTGGCCCTGATGGATGCCCGCAGCATTGCCGCTACCACGGCCAACGGCGGCATCCTGACCCCCGCAACGGAGGTGGATTACGACCCCACCGTGCCCGAATATCACTACGATCCCTCCAGCTACGAGGCCCGGGTGTATCAGGGCTTTGGCCACGGCGATTATGATGCCCTGCTCAAGCTGGGCCCCAACATCAAGGACTGGCCCGAGATCGCCCCGCTGGGCGGCAACCTGCTGCTGAAGGTGGCCTCCTACATCACCGACCCCGTCACCACCACGGACGAGCTCATCCCTTCGGGTGAGACCTCTTCCTACCGCTCCAACCCCCTGGGTCTGGCCGAGTTCACCCTCAGCCGCAAGGACCCCGCCTATGTGGGGCGCGCCAAGGCCGTGCAGGCCGAGGAAGCCGCCCGCCGGGCAGGGCAGGGGGATGCTGCCCTGCTGGCAAAGATCCGCGCCGTGCCCGGCTGCGAGGCCCTGACCTGGGACGATGTACAGCTGGCCTCCACCATTTTTGCCGTCAAGCCCGGCGACGGCTCCGCCCGTGAGCAGGCCGCCAGCTGCCAGCGCGTGCTGGGGGCCGGGGCCAACATCGTCAACGAGTACGCCACCAAGCGCTACCGCTCCAACCTCATCAACTGGGGCATGCTGCCCTTCCAGCTCAACGGCGCGGTTCCCTTCGGCCTGGGGGACTACATCCTCATCCCCCATGTCCGGGAAGCCCTCAGGGGCGATCTGCAGAACATCCCTGCCTATGTGCTGGGTGAGGAAGTGAAGCCCTTTGCCCTCTATATGGCACCCCTGACCTCCGATGAGCGGGAGATCCTGGCAGACGGGTGTTTGATTAATTATTATAAAAGATAAAGCCCTCTCAGTCTCGCTTTGCTCGACAGCTCTCCCAAAGGGAGAGCCAACGCATCTACGGGGGCAGGCTGCCCTTCGTACAACCTCTCAGTCACGGGCTAACGCCGTGACAGCTCCCCTAGTAGGGGAGCCCTTGGCAGGCCGTAAAGCTTCATCTCTTTGCCAAGGCCGCCCCTATTAGGGGCGGTGGCATCCCGCAGGGATGACGGTGGGGTTTGACTCCGGCAGCCGCTTACGGCTCAACCCCCCAGTCGCTTTCGGCGACAGCCCCCCTAATAGTGGGGCCTTTGGCATGGCGCAAAGCTCTGTCTCTTTGCCAAGGCCTCCCCTACTAGGCAACAACGACGACCGCCGCCAGCGGCGGAAACAGGGAGGAGTTGTTGGGGCCGCGGCCAGCAGGACACGAGTGCTCTGCACGAAGTGGACGCTGGGTGCCGCAACCCGGACAGGTGGCATCGAGCAAAGCGATGATGACGGAGAGGTTTCATCCGTTTTATTCTCAGGAGGTTCCATTCCATGCCCGGCGATCTACACAACCACACCACCTATTCCGACGGCTCCGTGCCCGTGGCCCGGCTGCCCCTGATGGCAGCCCGGGTGGGGCTGGATGCCATGGCCATCTCTGACCACGATACACTGCGCAGCGTGCAGTATGCCTACGACCACCCGGTGCAGGATGGGGTAAAGCTCATCCCGGCCACCGAGCTCACCGGCTACGATTATGAGCGCCAGCACCGGGTCCACCTGCTGGCCTACTGGCCCGACCCCGAGAGCGAGGCCCTGCGCCGCCACTGCGATATCATGCGCCAGCGCCGCAACGAGTGCTGTTTGCAGAGCGCCCGGGAGCTGGAAGCCATCTTCCCCCAGTTCCGCACAGAGCAGGCGCTGGAATACGCCAGAGACAGCGGCGTGCTCTATAAGAGCGGCATCATGCAGGCGCTGCGGGAGCTGGGCCTTGCCGACAGCATCTACGGCGAGCGCTACCATGAGCTGTTCGGCTGGAACCCGCGGGGCAGGGTGCTCCACTCGCCCGAGTATATCCCGGTGCGGGAGGTGCTGGCCACAGCCAGAGCCGCCGGTGCCGTGGTGGTGTTCGCCCACCCCACCGTGTACAAGAGTATGCCCCTGCTCCGGGAGCTGGTCAGGGAGGGAATGGTGGACGGCATCGAGATCGACCACCCCAGCAACAGCCCCGAGGACAAGGCCGAGTGCGCCGCCCTCTGTGGGCAGTATCACCTCATCCACACCGGCGGCACCGACTTCCACGGGGCCAACCACAAAAAGGTCTACCCCGTGGGCACCTGCACCACCCCCGATGACCAGATCGCGCGGATCGAGGAGCTGGCGAGGAAGAGAAAAAAGTAAACCGATTTGAGCATTCTTATGAGAACTGCCAAGGCCTCGCCCTTCGGGAGAGGTGGCATTGCGTCAGCAATGACGGAGAGGGTGAGTTCGGTAAAGTCCGTGAGCATCCTCACCCTCTCAGTCTCGCTTTGCTCGACAGCTCCCCCGAAGGGGGAGCCCTTGGCAAAGAGGGCAGGTTCCGCCTCTTGCAGGAACGTTGTTTTTGTAGTATACTGTGGGCAAGTCAAAAAGAGAGGATGTTTTCCATGAGCAAATCTTTCAGCTTCCCCAATGTGGGCACCTGTTCCAGGCAGACCAACATCGTGCTGAACGATGACCACACCATCGAGTCCGTCGAGGTCATCGGCGGCTGCAACGGCAACCTCAAGGGCATCAGCCGCCTGCTCAAGGGCATGAAGGCTGAGGATGCCATCGCCCGCATGGAGGGTACCACCTGCGGCCCCCGCCCCACCAGCTGCCCCGACCAGATCGCCAAGAACCTGAAAAAGGCTCTGGCAGAACTGTAATCGTTCTCGCTCTGAACACCATACTGTGCGTTTGCATGGTGCGGTGTTTTTTGTTAGATGCTGCTCTGTACAACCTCTCTGCGGGCTGCTGGCGATGTTAAACCCCACCGTCATTGCTTCGCAATGCCACCGCCCCTAATAGGGGCGGCCTTGGCAAAGAGGGCGAGCTTTACGAAATGCCAAGGGCCCCACTACTAGGGGGGCTGTCGCCGCAGGCGACTGGGGGGTTGAGCCGTAAGCAGCTGCTCTGTACAACCTCTCCGTCATTGCTTCGCAATGCCACCTCCCCTAGTAGGGGAGGCCTTGGCAATAAGGATAGGCTTTACGCCATGCCAAAGGCTCCCCTACTAGGGGAGCTGTCACGGCGTTAGCCCGTGACTGAGAGGTTGTACAAAGACGAGGCCCATCCTCTGTGATGCGTTGGCTCCCCCCTCGGGGGAGCTGGCAAAGCCGACAGGCTTTGACTGAGAGGGTTGACACAAACCGCTGATTTTTTTCCATTCACCGGGCCTATACTTTGCTGTGTATGAAACAATACAGCAAGGAGCAGAGCATGAGCATTTGGGAAGCATTCGGCATGGGCAGACACAAGGGGTTTTCGCGGGAGGCAGGGCTGCTGCTGGACGAAGCCGTGGAGCTTGCGGGCAGCATGGGCTGTGCCCGGGCGGATACCGGGCATCTGCTGCTTGCCATGCTGCAGACCGACCGCGGCCCGGCGGGGCGGTTTCTGGCGGGCAAGAACATCACCGAGCCCGCCGTGCGCCGCCAGCTGGCCGAGGGCCGCACCAGCCCGGCCCGCCAGCTGGACAGAAAGGCGCTGGCCCCGGACCTGCGCCGGGCCATGGATTATGCCCTCATCGGGGCACAGAACGCCCACCTGCCCAAGGCGGAGCCGGAGCACCTGCTCTGCGCCATGCTGGAGGATACCGACTGCGCGGCGGGGGTGCTGCTGGCCTCCATGGGGGTGCAGCTGGCCGAGGCCGTGCGGGAGTGCCGCCAGCTCTCGGGGCAGTTCATCCTGCCCGGCACGCCCCGGGCCAGCGCCATGCCCCGGGGCAGCCGCGCCAGCGATAAGTATTGCCGCGACCTGACCCGCCGCGCGGTGGACGGCGAGCTGGACCCGGTGTTCTGCCGGGATGCGGAGCTGGACCGGATGGTGGAGATCCTGTGCCGCCGCCAGAAGAATAACCCCTGTCTGGTGGGGGAGCCGGGCGTGGGCAAAACAGCCCTTGCCGAGGGCCTTGCCCAGCGCATCGCCAGCCGGAACGTGCCCCGGATGCTGCAGGGGCGGCGGCTGCTGGCGCTGGATATGGCCAGCCTTGTGGCGGGCACCAAATACCGCGGTGACTTTGAGGAGCGGTTCAAGACCCTTCTGGAGGAGCTTGTGCGGGACGGCAGCGCCATCCTGTTTGTGGACGAGTTCCACACCATCGTGGGAGCCGGCGCGGCAGAGGGAGCCATTGATGCCGCCAGCATCCTGAAGCCCGTGCTGGCCCGGGGGGAGCTGCAGCTCATCGGGGCCACCACCGATCAGGAGTTCCGCACCCATATCCAGAAGGATGCCGCGCTGGAGCGCCGCTTTGGCCGGGTGCAGATCGAGGAGCCTACCCCGGCGCAGGCTGCGGCGATCCTGGAGGGGCTTGCCCCCCGCTACGAGCGCTACCACAGCGTGCATCTGCCGCCTGAGACACTGCGGGAGGCCGTGGAGCTCTCGGTGCGGTACCTGCCGGGGCGCTTCCTGCCCGATAAGGCCATCGACCTTGTGGACGAGGCCTGTGCCGCTGCCCGCATCCGCGCCGAGCGGGAGGGGAAAGCAGATCCCACCCGCACCCGGGAGGACATTGCCCGGGTGGTGGCGCAGGCCAGCGGCGTGCCCGTGGAGCGGGTAGGGGAGAAGGAGCGGGAACGGCTGGACAGGCTGGAATCCCGCCTCAACGCCGAGATCGTGGGCCAGCAGAAGGCCGTGGCGGCGGTGGCCGGGGCCATCCGGCGCAGCCGCACCGGGCTGGGGGAGCCGGGCCGCCCCATGGGGGCCATGCTCTTTCTGGGGCCCACCGGCGTGGGCAAGACCGCCCTTGCCAAGGCCCTTGCCGCCAGCTGGTTCGGCAGCGAGAAAGCCCTGCTCAAGTTCGATATGTCGGAGTATCAGGAGCAGCACACCACGGCCCGCCTGCTGGGCGCGCCCCCGGGCTACCTTGGCCACGATGAGGGCGGTCAGCTCACCGAAGCCGTCCGCCGCCGCCCGTACAGCGTGGTGCTCTTTGACGAGATCGAAAAGGCCCACCCGGACATCCAGAATATCCTGCTGCAGATCCTGGAAGACGGCCAGCTCACCGATGCCATGGGCCGCAAGGCCGATTTCCGAAATACCATCGTCCTGCTCACCTCCAACCTGGGGGCACGCTTTCTGGCCGGGCAGAGCGCCCCGCTGGGTTTTGCGGCGGGCAGCGAGGCCGTGTTTGAAAAGCAGTCGGCCCAGGCCATTGAGGAAGCCAAGAAGTGGTTCCGGCCCGAGCTGGTGGGGCGGCTGGATGAGCTCATCGTGTTCCGTCCTCTTGCGGAGGACAGCCTGTGTGCCATCGCCGAAAAGCTGCTGGGCCAGCTGGAAGCCCGTGCCGCCCGCAATGGGTATCAGCTGACCCATACGCCCCGGGTGGGGGCAGTGCTGGCCGCAAGGGCGCGCTCGCCCTATGGGGCCCGGGAGCTGCGGCGGCAGGTGGACCGCGCCGTGGAACAGGCCCTCGCCAACCAGATCGCCTCTGGCACGGCCCACACCGGCCAGCACTGGACCGCCGACTGCACGGTGGATGGGGCAATCGTGTTGGAAGAGGGGGAAGCAGTAGAGCAAACCATCGGCTGAACCTCTCAGTTTCGCTGCCCTTACAGATGCATTGGCTCTCCCTTTGGGAGAGCTGGCGAGCAAAGCGAGACTGAGAGGGTGAGCACGCTTCCCCCTTGCATCCTCCGGCGTTTTCGTTTATCATAGAGAAAGCAAAACGCCCCAAGGAGGAAACCATGCGCTATTTGTTTTTACTGAACCCCGCTGCGGGCAAGCAGGACTGCACGGTCCAGCTCATCCCGCAGATCAGAGCCGCTGCTGCCCGGGCCGGGTGGAGCAAGGCCGATTATACCATCCACACCACTGAATATGCGGGCCACGCCCGGGAGCTGGCCCGTGCCGCAGCCCAGGAGGCCGCGCGGGCCGGGGACAGCCTGCGCATCTGGACGGCGGGCGGCGACGGCACCTTCATGGAAGCCATGACCGGCGTGCAGGGCTTTGCCAACGCCGCCGTGGGCTGCCTGCCCTACGGCAGCGGCAACGACTTCCTGCGCACCTATGGCACCCGGGCAGAGTTCACCGACCTCGATGCCCAGCTGGCGGGCGGGGAAGTGACCATCGACCTGCTGGAGACCAGTCTGGGCCTGTCCGCCACCATCTGCGCGGCGGGTCTTGACGCGCAGGTGGCCTACGGCATCCCCAAGTTCCGGCGCATCCCCCTGTGCGGCGGCGAGGTGTCCTACCTGCTCTCCATCGTGGAGCAGCTCTGCGGCCACATCGGCCGCAGGGTCACCTTTACCATCGACGACGAGGAACTGACCGTGGACTGCCTGATGTGCGCCATCTGCAATGGCCGGGCCTATGGCGGCGGCTTCCTTGCCGCCCCCGAGGCCGACCCCGCCGACGGCTGGCTGGACGTGATGATCGTCCGCAGGGTGGGGCGGCTGACCATTGCCAAGCTGCTGGGGATGTACAAGAGCGGCCGGCACTTTGTGAACGGCCAGCTCACCGAGGAAGCAAAGCCCTACTTCCTCTACCGCCGTGCCCGGCGGGTGGCGCTGCGCCCCGCCGATGGCCGCGGTCCCATCGTTGCCACCGCCGACGGCGAGTGCGCCCCCTGTGATGCGGTGGAGGCTGTCCTGCGCCCCCTGAGCGGCCGCATCCTCCTGCCCGCCCCGGCGTATGAGCGGTTTGTGGCGAAAAGGAGCAGTGTGGACGTAAAATAAGAAGATGTTTGGATGAAAAAGAGCAGTCTCTCCGGAAAAGAGAACTGCTCTTTTTTCGATGTAAGGATACTTTTCCGGGTGGTCACAAATTGTTCAAAAAGAAAAATCAAAAAGGTCTTGATTTTTCAGTTCAAGATGAGTACAATACACTTAGCACTCAGAGAAAAGGAGTGCTAAACAGCCGGAAGCCCAGCAGAAACGGGCCGAAGGTGCCAAAAAAGTTTTCATTATATTTTATTATAGGAGGGCAAGAACTATGAAGATCATTCCTCTTGCAGACCGTGTTGTTATCAAGGCCGTTGAAGTTGAGGAGACCACCAAGGGCGGCCTCATCCTGACCGGCAGCGCCAAGGAGAAGCCCCAGGTGGCTGAGGTCGTGGCTGTTGGCCCCGGCGGCATCGTGGACGGCAACGAAGTCAAGATGACCGTGAAGGTCGGCGATAAGGTCCTGACCAGCAAGTACTCCGGTACTGAGGTCAAGGTGGACGGCGAGGAGTGCACCATCGTGCGTCAAGGCGATATCCTGGCCATCGTGGAGTAAGTTTCCCCTCTGAAATTGAAATTTGAGCTTTGAAGGAGCGATTTGATTATGGCAAAACAGATCAAGCAGGGCGAGGATGCCCGCAAGGCACTGTGTGCCGGTATTGATACCCTGGCAAATACCGTGAAGATCACCCTGGGCCCCAAGGGCCGCAATGTGGTGCTGGGCAAGAAGTTCGGCGCACCCGTCATCACCAACGACGGCGTGACCATTGCCAAGGAGATCGAGCTGAAGGACGAGTTCGAGAACATGGGCGCACAGCTGGTGCGTGAGGTCGCAACCAAGACCAACGATGCCGCAGGCGACGGCACCACCACCGCAACCGTTCTGGCACAGGCCATGGTCACCGAGGGCATGAAGAACGTTACCGCCGGTGCCAACCCCATGGATATCCGCCGCGGCATGAGCAAGGCTGTTGCCAAGGCTGTTGAGACCATCAAGGCTCACAGCCAGAAGGTGAAGGACAGCAACGATATCGCCCGCGTCGGCACCATTTCTGCCGGTGACCCCGAGATCGGTCGCCTGATCGCCGAGGCCATGGAGAAGGTCACCTCCGACGGTGTCATCACCATCGAGGAGAACAAGACCACCGCCGAGACCTACAACGAGATCGTGGAAGGTATGCAGTTTGACCGCGGCTACCTGACCCCCTATATGGTCACCGATACCGACAAGATGGAGGCTGTTCTGGACAACGCCGCCGTCCTGATCACCGATAAGAAAATCAGCGTCATCCAGGATCTGGTCCCCCTGCTGGAGCAGGTCATGCAGAACGGCATGAAGCTGCTGATCGTGGCTGAGGACATCGAGGGCGAGGCTCTGTCCACCCTGATCGTCAACCGCCTGCGCGGCACCCTGAACGTCTGCGCTGTCAAGGCTCCCGGCTTTGGCGACCGCCGCAAGGAAATGCTGCAGGATATCGCTATCCTGACCGGCGGCACCGTTGTGTCCGCTGATCTGGGCTATGAGCTGAAGGACGCTACCGTCCAGATGCTGGGCCATGCCCGCCAGGTCAAGGTCACCAAGGAGAACACCACCATCGTGGGCGGTGCAGGCGATAAGGATGCCATTGCAGCCCGCATTGCACAGATCCGCAACCAGATCGAGGCTTCTACCAGCGATTTCGACCGCGAGAAGCTGCAGGAGCGCCTGGCAAAGCTGGCCGGCGGCGTTGCAGTCATCAAGGTCGGTGCTGCTACCGAGGTCGAGATGAAGGACAAGAAGCTGCGCATCGAGGATGCTCTGAACGCAACCAAGGCTGCTGTTCAGGAAGGCGTTGTCGCTGGCGGCGGCACCGCTCCCATCAACGCCATCCCCGCTGTGCGCGCCCTGTGCGACACGCTGGAAGGCGACGAGCGCACCGGTGCCAAGATCGTCCTGAAGGCTCTGGAGGCACCTCTGCGCCAGATCGCAAAGAACGCCGGTCTGGAGGGCAGCGTCATCATCGACAAGATCGTCTCTGCCAACAAGCCCAACTACGGCTTCGACGCTCAGAACGAGGTCTTTGTTGAGGATATGATCGCCGCCGGTATCGTTGACCCCACCAAGGTCACCCGTTCCGCTCTGGAGAACGCAGCATCCGTTGCTGAGATGGTGCTGACCACCGAGAGCCTGGTCGCTGACCTGCCCGAACCCCCCGCTGCTCCCGCAGCCGGTGGTGACATGGGCGGCATGGGCGGCATGTACTAAGCCGCACCGGCTCCCTGAACCGATTCAATACGCCGCAGAAGGCAGGACTTCCCACCCGGGAGGCTCTGCCTTTTTTGTTTACACGCCCCCTTTCCTGCCCATCCTAAGCGGGAGAGGGGGCGTTTTCATGTCCGGCAAACGGGTGCTGGCCCTGTATGGGGCCCTGCTGTTCTGCTTTGCGGCGGTGGTCTGCCGCCTGTACTGGCTCTGCTCCGACACGGCCTATGGGGCCCGGGCGGCGGCGCAGAGCGTGGTCACCCTCCACCTGCCCGCCCGGCGGGGCAATTTTTATGATCACAGGGGCCAGCTCCTCACGGGGCAGACCACCCGCTGGATGGCCCTCTGCGTGCCCGGGGAGGGCAGCTATGCCCGCCTGTTCGCCTACACCGATGCCGCCGGGCAGGCGGCGCTCTACCAGAAGCGGAACGCCGCGTCCCCGTTTCTGCTGGAGGTGGACCGGGATGTTTCCGCGCTGGGCGTTTCCTGCTGGCCGGCGGCACGGCGAAACTCTGCCGCCCCGCTTGCAGTGCAGCTGCTGGGGTATCTTGATGGCGAGGGCCATGGTGCCGCCGGGCTGGAAGCCGCCTTTGACGGTCTGCTCACCGGCAGCGGGGCGGGGGATACCCTGCTCTGCACCGTCAACGCCCAGGGAAAGCTGCGGGCCGAGCCCGTCCTCACCCCCGCCGATAGCGGGGCTGTGGGGGTGCAGCTGACCCTTTCCCGGGAGATCCAGCAGACCGCCGAAGCCGTGGCCAACGAGACGATGCAGAGCGGCTGCATCCTGGTGCTGGACACCGCCAACGCCAAGGTGCGGGCCTGCGTCAGCCGCCCCGGCTATGATCCGGAAAACATTTCGGCCAGCCTGAACGCCCCGGACAGCCCCCTGCTGGAACGGGCATTCCAGTGCTATGCCGTGGGCTCGGTGTTCAAGCCGGTGGTGGCGGCAGCGGCGCTGGAGGCAGGGGAGAGCGGCTTTGTCTACACCTGCCCCGGCTGGTGCGCGGTGGATGGCCGGATCTTCCGCTGTGCGGGCGGCATTCCCCATGGTGAGGTGGATCTGGCCGGCGCGCTGGAAAAGAGCTGCAACGGCTACTTCATCCGGCTGGGGCAGGCGTTGGGGGCCGATGCTGTCCGCGCCATGGCAGAGAAGCTGGACTTCGGGCAGGCGATCCCGCTCACCGATGCCCTGCACACGGCGGCGGGGGTCCTGCCGGAGCGGGAGGCTCTTGCGTCCAGCGGGGCCTACGCCAATTTCTGCTTCGGGCAGGGGGAGCTGCTGGCATCCCCCCTCCAGGTCGCCGCCATGATGAACACCATTGCCTGCGGGGGGATCTGCCGCACCCCGCTGCTGCTGGAGACCACTCTGGACGAGACCACCGGCACACCCCTCACGGCGCTTTCCCATGTCCGGAGCAGGCGGGTGCTTACAAAGCGCACCGCCGCCGCCCTGCAGGCCCTGTTGGCGGGTGTAGTGGCCGGGGGCACCGGCCATGAGGCCGCCCTGCCCGGCCAGACCGCGGCCGGCAAGACCGGCACGGCCCAGACCGGCCAGTTTTCCGGCGGCACAGAGCTGAAAAATTACTGGTTTGCGGGCTTTGTCCCGGCAGAGCAGCCCCGCTATACCATCGTGGTGCTGCAGGACACGCAGGCCGAGCCTGCCTTTTCCAGCGCGGCCATCTTTGCCCGGGTGGCGGCAGGGCTGGAAATTCTGGCCCCGTAGCCCACGGTTTTTCTTGCATTTCCCGGGTTTTTGTGCTATCATACACTTGTATTTGTATGCAGTCTCTATGAAACTAAAGATAAAAGGAGCGTTCCATCCATGTCTGTCATTGAAATCGTCGGCGGTGCCATCCTGCTGGTCGTCTCGGCTGTCATCATCATCCTCACCCTGATGCAGCACACCCACGGTCAGGGTCTGGCCGGTGCCATCAACGGTGGTGTGGGCGGTGCCAACAATGCACGCCTGACCCCTGCGGATCAGATGCTGGCCAAGGTGACCCGCATTGCAGGCATCGTGTTCTTTGTGGTGGCTATTCTGGCCTGTGTGTTCGCCAGCCGTCTGGCCTGAGCACCCGTGTACAGCCCCGTGTAAGGCGGGGCTGTTTTTCTGTCTGTAACCTCTCGTGGGAAAGAAGTCGTCCGGGTTCCGTTGGAGAATGCCGGAAAAGTGTTAAGGAGAAAAATATGTCATTACGCGATAAAATTGAACATGCCATCCAGAACCAGCCCTGCATGGTCAAGGACCTCAAGGCAAAGTTCGGCGGCGACCGTGCCGCGGACCGCAAGGTGATGGAGGCTCTGGACGAGCTGGTGCACGACGCTGTGGTCTGCCAGAAGTCCGGCGTGTTCTTCACTGCCCGCTCCGGCCGTGCCGAAAAGGCCCTGCCCTGCAAGGTGGTCAAGCTGGGCAAGAACTTTGCCTTTGTGATGCTGGAGGATGAATCCGGCGATATCTTCATCCCGGGCCGCTTCACCCGCGGTGCCATGCCCGGCGATTCCGTTCTGGTGGAAAAGTTTGCCCACCCCCGGGTGGAGGGCAGCGATGAGGGCGAGATCCTTGCCGTGCTCGAGCAGAAGAACGACATGGTGGGCACTGCCCGCCGCATCGAGGGCCGCCTGAAGTTCGTGCCCGATGACTGCCCGGCCATCTCCATGACCATCCAGCGCGACTGCGAGGGCGGCGCGAAGGACGGCGACAAGGTGGCCGTGGAGATCCTGCAGCGCGGGACCCGGCAGGAGGATCACCGCGTGGGCGTTTCCATGCGCTTTGGCAGCTGCGAGGAAGCCAAGCGCTGCGCCAAGGCCCTGCTCTATGCCAAGGACATCCACACCCGCTTCCCCGAGAAGGTGCGGGACGAGGCCAAGAAGTTCGAGGACATGACCGTGTCTGAGGAGGACTGCAAGGGCCGCATGGATCTGCGCGCTCTGCCCATCTTCACCATCGACAGCGCCGAGACCAAGGATATCGACGATGCCGTCAGCCTGACCCGGCTCTCCGGGGGCGGCTATGAGCTGGGCGTTCACATCGCCGATGTCTCCCACTACGTCAAGCCCGGCAGTGAGCTGAACGAGGAGGCCTTCAACCGCGCCACTTCGGTCTACTATGCGGATCAGGTCGTGCCCATGCTGCCCAAGAGCCTTTCCAACGGCATCTGCTCCCTGAACGAGAAGGAGCTGCGCCTGGCGTTCTCCTGCCTGATGCGTCTGGATCAGGACGGCAATCTGACCGACTACAAGTTCGTCAAGTCCATCATCTGCAGCCGGGTCAAGGGCGTGTATTCTGAGATCAACGCCCTGCTGGCCGGCACTGCCGATGCCGAGACCCAGGCCAAGTACGCCGAGGTGCTGGATCAGCTACCCGCCATGAAGGAGCTGTACGGCCACCGCGCCCGCCTGCGCAAGGAGCGCGGCTGCATCGATTTCGAGAGCGGGGAAGTCAAGCTCATTCTGGATGAGAACGGCCACTGCATCGATGTGAAAAAGCGCACCTCCGGCGAGAGCGAGGCCATGATCGAGGAGTTCATGCTGCTGGCCAACCAGTGCGCCGCCCACTTTGCCCGGGTCAAGCAGATCCCCTTTGTCTACCGTGTCCACGAGGAGCCCAACGGCGAGAAGCTGGAGCGCCTGCACAGCCTGCTGCAGGCCTGCGGCATCAACGACCACTTTGCCAAGGAAGTGCCCACCCCCAAGGAACTGAGCGCCATTCTGGAAGGTGTGCGCGGCACCCCGTTTGAGCAGATCGTCAACACCGGAATGCTCCGCTGCATGTCCAAGGCCTGCTATGAGGAAAAGCCCAAGGGCCACTATGGTCTGGTGCTCAAGGATTACGCCCACTTCACCAGCCCCATCCGCCGCTACCCGGATCTGGCCATCCACCGCATGATGACCGACCTGCTCAGCGGCACCGACAAGGAGACCATGATCGTCCGCTACACTGATTTCGCGGAGAAGGCCTCCAAGCAGTCCAGTGAGCGGGAAGTGCTGGCCGTTCAGATCGAGCGCAAGGCCGAGGATTACTACAAGGCCGAGTACGCCCGCCGCCATCTGGGTGAGTGCTACGAGGGCATTATCTCCGGCGTGACCCAGCGCGGCATCTTCGTGGAGCTGGAGAACGGCGTGGAGGGCTTTGTGCCTGCTTCCAGCCTGACCGCCACCGGCACCACCCTCACCGAGGGCATCCGCCTTTCTGACCCCGCCTCCGGCAAGACCTGGAGCCTGGGCGACAGCATGATGATCACCATCGTCCGCGCCGATATCAACCTTGGCAAGGTCGATTTTGAGGTGGCACCTGAAACAAAATAATCAATGAACGTTCAAAAGCGCCTGTTTCTTCGGAAACGGGCGCTTTTTCGTGGGTTAAACCCTTCAGGCGCTTCGCGCCAGCTCCCCTAGTAGGGGAGCCCTTGGCATAACAGTACAGCCTGCGCGGAAAGGGGAACTTGCAGAGCCTCATGCAATGCCAAAGGCCCCCCTATTAGCGGGGGCTGTCACCGCAGGTGACTGGGGGGTTATACACACTTTCTCCATATTTCCGACAATGGTTGTGTTTTGTATAAATTTTATACACTGTTCAGGATTTGTTTGTTGTTCTGAAAAAACCACTGGGGTATACTAAGCACAACGAAAGGGAAGACGACACAGAACCATGAACGCAGTCTTCCCAATACGATTTACAGGAGGTTCCCGGTATGTATTATTCCAGTGGCAACTACGAAGCATTTGCACACCCCAAAAAGCCTGAGGGCGTTGACAATAAATCTGCTTACCTCATCGGCTCCGGTCTGGCGGCCCTGACTGCCGCCTGCTACCTGGTCCGTGACGGCCAGATGCAGGGCGACCACATCCATGTGTTTGAGAAGGACCCGCTGCCCGGCGGTGCCTGTGACGGCTACAAGTACGATATCGGCTATGTCATGCGCGGCGGCCGTGAGATGGACAACCATTTCGAGGTCATGTGGGATCTGCTCCGCTCCATCCCCTCGCTGGAGACAGAGGGAGCCAGCGTGTTGGACGAGTATTACTGGCTGAACAAGGAGGACCCCAACAAGTCCCTCTGCCGTGCCACCGTCAACCGCGGCCAGGATGCCCACACCGATGGCAAATTCGCCATCTCCGATCAGGGTGCCATGGAAATCATGAAGCTCTTCTTCACCCCGGACGAGCAGCTGCAGGACAAAAAGATCACCGATATCTTTGATGATGAGGTGTTCTCCTCCAACTTCTGGATGTACTGGCGCACCATGTTCGCCTTTGAGAACTGGCACAGCGCGCTGGAAATGAAGCTCTACCTCAAGCGCTATATCCACCACATCGGCGGTCTGCCCGATTTCACCGCCCTGCGCTTTACCCGCTACAACCAGTACGAGTCCATCATCCTGCCCATGGTCACCTACCTGAAGGACCATGGCGTGGATTTCCAGTACGAGACCAAGGTCACCGATGTCCAGTTCCGGATCGAGGGCGGCAAAAAGCAGGCCAGCAGCGTGACCGTGGATCACAAGGGTGAGAGCAGGACCATCGACCTCACCGAGAACGACCTGCTCTTCATCACCAACGGCGGCTGCGTGGAGAGCTGCACCATCGGCTCTCAGGACAAGGCCGCAGGCTTTGATCCCACCATCAGGCCGGGCAACGGCTGGGATCTGTGGAAGAAGATCGCCGCACAGGATCCTTCCTTCGGCCATCCCGAAAAGTTCTGCTCTCAGCCGGAGCTGTCCAACTGGGAAAGCGCCACCATTACCACCCTGGACGACAAGATCCCCCAGTATATCAAGAAGATCTGCAAGCGTGACCCCTTCAGCGGCCACACCGTCACCGGCGGCATCGTCACGGTCAAGGATTCCAGCTGGCTGCTCAGCTGGACCCTGAACCGCCAGCAGCAGTTCCGTGATCAGCCCAAGAACCAGCTCTGCGTCTGGGTCTACGGCCTGTTCAGCGACAAGCCCGGCGATTACGTCAAGAAGCCCATGCGCGACTGCACCGGCCGCGAGATCTGCATGGAGTGGCTGTACCACATCGGCGTGCCCGAGGAGGACATTGCCGAGCTGGCTGAACACAGTGCCAACACCGTGCCTGTGATGATGCCCTATATCGATGCCTTCTTCATGCCCCGTGCCTTCGGCGACCGCCCCGACATCGTGCCCCAGGGCGCTGTCAACTTCGCCTTCCTGGGCCAGTTTGCCGAGACCGGCCGTGACACCATCTTCACCACCGAGTACTCCATGCGCACCGGTATGGAAGCGGTTTATACCCTGCTCAACATCGACCGCGGCGTGCCCGAGGTCTGGGGCAGCACCTATGATGTCCGCAGCCTGATCGATGCAACGGTCAAACTGCGTGACGGCAAGAAGATCACTGATATGGATCTGCCCTTCATCCAGCGGGTAGCCCTCAAGGAAGTGCTCAAGAAGATCGAGGGCACCGACCTTGAAAAGTTCCTCAAGGAATACCATGCCATCTGATGCTGTCTGAGAATCGTCCCCCGATCCTCTGACCCTCTTTTCTGAATGCGGCAAAGCCCTGCACCCTTTTTCATGGGATGCGGGGCTTTGCCCTTTTTCTCGGAATTTTCAAACGTTTTACCAAAACAGTATGATTATTGTTGGATTTCTTGACACGAATTTTACAAAAATCCCTTGCGGAAACTGGGGTTCTATGTTAAGATTTAGGTAACAAACAGCCCTCTCGGTCTTGCTGAAGCCCGCCAGTTCCCCAAAAGGGAAAACAACGCTGCACAGCATGGAAGGAGAGGGCTGAAAGAGCGTATTGAATCAAAGGAGGTCTTTCCCTGTGAAACAGTTCATTACCCGCCGCAGCTTTATCAAAGCTGCCGGTGCTGCCACGGCACTGACCGCAGTTTCTGTCGGTGCACCCGCCGCCTTTGCGGAGGAGACCAATTGCTTCTTTGGTGACAAAGCGGATGTGACCATCCTCTACACCAACGATGTCCACACCTATATCGACAACAAGTCCCCCAAGCCCACCTATGCCGCCATTGCTGCCCTGAAAAAGAGCATCGAGGACACCGGCCGGGATGTGCTGCTGGTGGATGCAGGTGATCATATCCAGGGCACCGCTTACGGCTCCATGGATGACGGTGCTACCATCATCGAGCTGATGAACGAGGCCGGTTACGATCTGGCCACCCCCGGCAACCATGAGTTCGACTACGGCATGGCCCGCGCCAAGGCTGTGCTCCGGGAAGCCGACTTTCCCTATGTCTCCTGCAACTGGGTCGATCTGCGCACTGGCTTCAACGTCCTGCCCAGCGTCAAGTTCTTCTTTGTGGGCGGCCGCAAGATCGCCTTTGTGGGCGTGACCACCCCCGAGACCTTCACCAAGTCCACCCCGGCCTACTTTATGAACGATGCCCAGACCAAGTACATCTACGACATTCTGGGCGGCGAGGACGGCCAGAAGCTCTACGATGCCGTTCAGAAAGCCATCGACAAGGCTGAGTTCTGGGGCGCTGACACCATCATCGGTCTGGGCCATCTGGGCGTTGACCCCTCCTCCTCTCCCTGGACCAGTGAGGAAGTCATTGCACACACCCACGGCTTCACCGCCTTCATCGACGGCCACTCCCACACCGTGATGGCCAACAAGCAGGTCACCGATGCTTCCGGCAAGGCAGTCACCCTGACCCAGACCGGTTCTTACTTCAAGAACATCGGCAAGATGACTGTGGGCGCGGACGGAACCATCACCACTGAGCTCATCGACACCTACGAGGGTCTGGACGCTGCCGTGGCCGCCACCGCCTCCAACTGGATCAGCGCAGTGGACGATATGCTGGGCGAGGAGATCGCAGTGGGCGATACCAAATTCTACATCAACGATCCCGCCACCGGCAAGCGCCGCATCCGCTCCGGCGAGACCAACCTCGGCGACTTCGTGGCCGACGGCATCTACACCTACTTCAATGAGATCGAGGAGCTCCACTGTGATATCGCCATTATGAACGGCGGCGGCATC
>ENA-OQNN01000874-OQNN01000874.1-human-gut-metagenome-genome-assembly--contig:-NODE-874-length-25448-cov-18.591920_pt1 | contig 25448 bp, 16 predicted proteins | sample MGYA00242624_ERZ504870 | MGnify/ENA primary metagenome ERZ504870 (study PRJEB26092, sample SAMD00036379) | human gut metagenome | host: Homo sapiens | study: EMG produced TPA metagenomics assembly of... | reverse complement strand
GAGAAACCGAGAGGAGTTCACCTTCTGAACTTCTACATTTTTTGTATCTTAGCGAAAAATTTCGTAACGAAATTTTTCGATTATGGAATATAGAAGACCCATTCTTCAGGAAATGGATACTCAAGAATATGATTGGGTAAGATTATATATTGAGAAATCGCCAGCGAAGCTGTAAAAAAGCTTCGCTGGCGATTCTGCAAGAGAGAGGTTTATCTATGTGTTAAAAATACTAACTCATAGTTTTATGGTTCCTAAGTCTATGAGTTCCGAGGTGGAAAACATAGAGATAAAAAGAAAAAATAACACGGACAAATTGAATTTGTCCGGACAAATTGTCCGGTAGCTTATAAGTTACTAATATTTAACCCTTTACAAGCGACCGGACAAAAGAGCCGGACAAATTCAATTTGTCCGTGTTTCTATTTTAACTTAATTACTTTAACTTTTCTTCGTTCATACACTACGCTGATGCAACTTAGTACCGTTACCAGGCAAGAAGTAAAATGAACCTTATTTTAATCTTTCAGTTTCTTTGCCAGCATTTGGTCTGCGAGTCTATATTTGTATTCCATATTTTCAAATATTTGATTACGTGTGCAAAGATACTACTTTTTTTCGGCATTTCCTCAGTTGGCCGTATTTCATTTCCTCAGTTGGCCGTATTTCGTTTCCTCAGTTGGCCGGACTCATTTTAATCAACAGGTTTTGGTTGTCTGAAAGCAGAAGGCGTTACCCCTCTCATCTTCTTGAAGAACTTGGTGAGATGAGCCTGCGAGGAGAAACCGAAGGTATTGGCTATTTCCTGAACCGTATGCGTGGTGGTAGAAAGCTCGCGCTCTATCTCCTTCACGATGTATTCATCGATGATTGCCTTCGGCGTCTTGCCGGAGATGCGGCGGGTAACCTGAGCCAGATAACGGCCACTCACATTCAACTGGTCGGCATAAAAATGAACATCGCTATAAGTGCGGCAGAAGTTATTAACCTGCGAGATAAACTGGTTGTAAAGCTCGGAACTTCTGCCCTGCAGATTGCTCTGGCGCACGAGTTCTACATTAATGAAATCCTGCGCCATCGCCAACGCCTCCTCCATCTTCTTGCCCTGATTCAGATAAACGGCAAGAGCTGAAGAAAAACGGTTGATGAGACCATGCGAATTAGCATTGTCGAGGCGATAGATCCGGAGTCCCTGCTTCTCGGAAAGGCTCAGCAGCTTGGAATTCTGCAGAATGATGTCGCTCTCCTTCTTGCGTGACACGACGACAGAACAGAGCGGCAGCAGACGGTATTTGATCTGGCTCACCACATCTTCCGTCATCAGCGCATCGCCCTGGCTCGACCAGATGGCAGGGGCATAGATGATATGGGCAGGACGGTATTTGGTCAACGCATCGATGACCACATTCAGCGTCTCCACCCTGCGTATCATACCAATCTTCACTATATCAGGCTGCATATCGTTCATGATAGCCTCTATCTGCCCCGAAACAATCTCGGCAGGAATATCGAAGAACTCCTGAATACCGAGCGTATTCTGTACAGTGATGCTGGTTATCGCCGAAACTGCATAACCGCCCAACTCGGCAATCGTCCTGATGTCCGCCTGCACACCAGAGCCTCCGGTGCTGTCTGAACCTGTAATCGTTAATATCATATCCTTAAACTTTGAAGCCGATGATAAGTTTGAGGGCAAAGATACAAAAAAAGAGCGAATAATCCGCAGAATTTGCAGATAATTCGCTCTTTTTTTATTCTTCAGTGAGATCTTTACATTCCTTGAGTATCTCGGCAGGAACCTCATCGCAACGCTTGTAGCGGCTGATGTCGGTTACATCGTCCTTGGCGGTCCATATCATGGAACCGGAAGCCAGGAGACGGGTTACGAGATAACTCTGGTTCCAGTCGCCCTTACCATTATCATAGCTTCCGCTGATGATGTAGCCCTGGTATGGATCGTTCTTGATAGCGAACGAACCGGTGATATGGCGACCATACATACTGTCAAACTTCTGATACATCTCGAAAGTCTGGTCCTTGCGATTGAAAACGATGTAGCAGTATGTGCCCTCAGCAAGAGGTTCACCGTTCCACTCAGCCAACTTCCATGTGCCATGAAGATTGGCAGGCGTAACTTCCAGAGAAGGCTCCTCCGGTTCTTCATCATCGCTGCTGCAGGCAGCAAAGCCGCAGGCAAACAAAGCAATCACCAGGAGGGTGAAGAGTTTTTTCAAATATTTCATTGTCTTGGTATTTTTTTCTTTTTTACTTTTTTCCTTTTTTACCTTTTTACCTTTACAACGACCTGTATCGTTCTGTCAGACGGGCGGGCGTCCAAGCCCTCCAGAATAACAGGGAAGGTGAAGGATTCGGGCATCGTAGCCGGAATCTTATCGGCTATGATGGTGATGACGAGGTCAGCCTCATCACCCGGTTCTATCACCTCAGGCTCTGTCGTAAGACGGGCATAAGGAGGAAGAAGGAGGCTGGATATACGGAGCGGCTTGTCACCGCTGTTTCCGCAGAGGATACGTGCCTCAGGCTCTGTGCCCGGCTTTACCTCTGTGATACTTGCCTTCGCCTGTTTCAGTCTGAGTACGCCCATCTTGTGCGGATAGCGTGCCCACTGGTCAGCACCCGGCAGTACCTTTCCCGTTAAGGCAAGCTTAACGGCAGGCTGTCCCTCTACCTCTTTCAGATAGAGATAAGCACCCGTATTGATGGTGCCCGGATAGCGGTTAGGCGTGAAGGTGATCTGCACCTGACAGGTATCGCCAGGCTTCATCACATCGCCCCTGACATAAGAACTGGTACATCCACAGGTGGTTCTCACCTGTGTGATGTGCAGTATCTTCTTGCTCACATTCTTACCTACGAAGGTGAAGGTGCGAGGCGCATCGTCCTCGGTCATCGTACCTGCATCGATAAGCGGATGCTCAAACTTCAGCAGTTCCTCCTGCGCATTCACCGTAACAGGCAAAGCCAGGAAGAAAAGCGATAGGAAAGCAAATATCTTCATATTACATCCAACCATTGTTACCGGCACTCTTTCTAACGGTCACAACTACGGTCTGGCTGGTACCATCGGCAGCTGTTACGGTAAGCGATGTACTTCCGGCAGCGAGTCCCTTCACGATGAGCGTCTTGCCATCTACCGAAGCAGAAGCTACGCCGTTCTTCGCTACAGAGCAAAAAAATCCCCCTGTCTGACCTGCGAAATATGCAGCGAGGTTGAGAGAAACTGTCTTCTCGATGCCTACATAGACGTTAGGCAACTTCATATCAGAACTGAATTCCTTGTTCTTGATGTTATTCAAGAGCTGAGCTGCATCAATCAGACCAGCACCCATCTTGCCGATGTACTTAGAGAGCTGTACAATCTCTGGCGAAGCACCTACGGTAGTATGGTTCATATAGTAGGTCTTAGTTGCACCATTCTGATAATGACTATCCAAATCCTTCACAGATTTCTTCATCAGGGCTACAAAGTCGGCAGCACGATAATGACGGTTCGTCTTGGCAGCATAAGCGAGACCCAAGGCAGCCACACCCGAAACATGAGGACAAGCCATAGAGGTTCCCTCCATGTAGCCGTAAGCAGGCTGACCGTTCTTGATCATCGTAGAGAGCACAGCACCTTTCTGCTCGGTGGTCTCTGCCCAGTATTCATCTTCCTGCTCGCCAATCTTGCTGTAATATTCCAAGTCGCCACCAGGAGCGCTCAGGGTTACGAGCGAACCGAAATCGGTGTAGCAGGCTGGAGTAAAGTCGGCAGCTAATGAAGATACGCAGACGCACTTAGAGTAAGCACCAGGGAAAGCAGGATTGCCAGCATACTCGTTACCGGCTGCGAAGACTGGAATACCACCGTCGATGACACCATTAGGCGAACCGGCATTGTTGATGAAGTAATCCAGAGCTTCCTTCTCCAGCGGATAGGTCTCAGCCCATTCCTTCTCGGTAGCAGGGCCCGGAGTATAACCGTTGATGATACTAGACTCTGAAGAGTTGTAACCCCAACTGCACTGCAGGATGACTGCACCATTATCGGCAGCATACTTGATGGCTCTCGCCTCGCCTGCCAAGGTTACACTGTTCTGACCGGAGAATACCTGACAAGACATAATCTTGACACCAGAGTTAGGAGTTCCGTCACCACCGGCAACACCAGATACACCAATACCATTATTATTTACGGCTGCAATGGTACCAGCTACGTGAGTACCATGACCGGTGTCATTGGCATCAGTCCAGGTAATATCGCCGCTCTCAGTAACGAAGTTGTAGCCATGAAGGTCGCCCTCATAACCGTTTCCGTCGCCGTCAGTCTGGGCACCCTGAACACTTTCGCCCGGGTTGCACCACATGTTGGCTGCCAGATCAGGGTGCGTATACATCACGCCCTCATCAAGAATAGCCACGATGATAGAAGGATCGCCTTTACAGGTCTTCCATGCCTCAAGTGCATTCACATCACATCCTGCCTTAGCGCCTACCTTGTTGTTGTTGAGGTTCTCAAAATCATAGTTGCCCTCGCCCAGGTTACGGTAATGCCACTGGCTGGTAAAGCCCGGATCGTTTGGCTCGCTATTGGCTGCTGAGCGGGTAGACTTCTGCTGAAGTGCCTTATCGCTGAGATAGATGCGCTTGCTGTCGGTATTGTAAGCACGCTTGATGCGGCCGTTGGTCTGAACCTTTGAGATTTCGCCCAACTGCTTCAGGCGCTCGGCAGCCGTCTTCAGGTCGGTTCCCTTATTAAACTTCACCGTATACCAGAGGTGGAGTCCCGCCTCGCGGGTTCTTGCCTCAGTATTTGCATCTACCGGGAACACACGCTCGAAGCTGTAGCTTCCCAGGATGTCGAGCACCTCATCGGTAGAAGGAATACCCGAACGGGTAGCCTTTCCGGCGCGGGTCTTGCTCAGTTGTGCCTGGTCGAGGATATCGCTCATCTCCGGACTGAACTTAATCAGCAGTTCACCCGCCTCAGCATCTGCAGGAATGGTGATTTCTGAATTGCCGTCAGAAGAGCCGATGGTTGACAGGCTGTCAGAACAGCCCGTCAATGCCAATGCGACCATTGCTATATAGAAAAACTTTTTCTTCATTGTTTGCTTCTATATTGTTTTTATGTTTATCTTACTTTTTCTTAGTTCTCCTGTACTTAGCCATCAGCGCAGCTTCATCAATATCGCCTGCTGCCACGTATGTGCGGTAGTAGAGCGGATAAGCTACACCCGGAACCTCCCAGTTGCTGCCTGGGTCGCTGGTTCCGTAATAGTAGTCGTAGCTGTAGCTGTCGTCTGTCATATTAGAGAAACCAACGGCAGCGCCATCGCTATTCTTACCCTTAGGCTGCTGGTTGAACACCATCGTTGGTGCATTCCATTCTACCAGGTGTGGATGGAAGAGAATCCAGTTTGGCACCTTTCCTGTAAAGAAGTTCAGGTTGAGTGACAACTGACGGCAGTTTGGCAATACACGTGGCACCTGGAGAGGATAAACATCCGCACTAACTACAGAACCATCCTTGTGTTTGCAGGTTACAGGATTATCCGAGCCTGAGAGCAACCACTTGCAGGTATCGCCTACCAGCTTGTCGAGATAATCTTCCTTGTTGGTAGAGAAGTCAGACTTGGTGTATCGGGTAGCCTTGCCGGCAGCCTCCAGTGCCTCAGTCATCTCTTCATCGGTAGGAAGTTCACCCTCCAGGAAGCAGTAAGACAACTCCAGTGTATTCAACTTATCCCATGTCAGGAGCTTGAGAAGCGCCTGGCGGTCTGGAGTTCCGGCATTTACCTTACCATACAGTCCGATAGGATAGTTATTATAAACATAGACGCCTGATGCATTCTTTTCGCCCAGCGAAGCGATGTCGAAGAGAACATCCGTACGGCGCTGTGCGTAGAGAATGAGGTTACGCAACTTAGGGAAGTTCTTCTCGTTGACGATATCGGTGATATCTGACAACTTGTTGAAGTTGTTACTTACCAGGTTGAGCGATTCAAGACTCTTGCCCAGATTAATAAAGTTAGCAGGCAACTGAGTCAGACCGTAAGCCTGAACGGTAAGATTCTTCAGATACTTCAGCGAGCAGATTTCATCACCGAGGTTCACCTCACGAATCTGGTTGTTCTCGTTGGAAGCAACAGAGAATGACTCCAGGAACTTGAGGTTGCCCACTTCCTTAGGAAGAGTTTCGCCACTCTTGAGGTTGAACATGCTGAACTTGACAGAACGTACACGTCCTAAAGCCTCAGGATGTTTTTTCACTAAATCATCAGTAGCTTCCCAGAGCGTTACGCCGCTCCAGTTGCGCATGTTATCGCTGGAATCGAAGGTAGCAATGCTACCCAGTTTCTGGTTGATCATGATGACAGAGAGAGAGTCACCGGCACGGTTGTCCTCAATCTTTGGTGCTGCCTTCTGACGAACGGTCAGGATAACATCATCTGTAGGATTGCCATCTGCATCTACCAGCTGGTCTTCAGCCTTGATTGGCACGAGATGAACCTTAGCCACACGAACGGCAGGAACCACGTTCATCGCCCAGCGGAACTTGAAGTTCACGGTGCGAGGACGGTACTTTCTGTCCAGCACGATACCCAGGTTAGTACCTGTCAGCTTATCTTCATCCTTACTGTTCAGGAGCCAGCCCTCACGCTCGCTCTCGTTCTCTGCCTTCTCGGCATCGGTCAGATCACCCTCAAAAGAATACTCTATCTTACCAATCTTGCATTCCACGTTGGCAGAAATCAGACTCTCGAAAGCACGGTTATCGTAAGAATCGGAGTTTTCGATTTCTACAACAGAATCCTTCAGGAAGATCTGCTTGCCATAACCGAACTGGGTGATGGTAAGCTTGCGACTCTGTCCGTTGGCACCCTGGAAACTGAGTTCTGTGCTGCGGAGCGTGTTGGAAAGAGTAGAATCCACCTTGATGGTACCCTCAACAGAACCCACGCCGTTGGCAGGCGAAAGCGTCAGCCAAGGCTCAGAGGTATTAGCTACCCAGTCCTGTGAGGCAGCGATGGCAATCTGCTCTGTTCCACCCTGAGGGCCTATGGCTATCTCCTTTTTATCGAGCGCCAGTCCTCCTGGGATATCGACATCATCCTTATCGCTGCAGGCTGTGAAAAGCCCGGCAGCGAGAACGATACCTAATGTCAGTTTATTCATATATTTCATATTACTACTTTCTTATAGGGTTTAATTTTCGAGATCCAAAGCATCGCAACCGCGGATGTCCTGATTCTTGTTGTAGAACAGCATATACATACCTGCCTTGATGTATGCGCAGACGCTCGTTACATCGATAGAGATGTTAGGGTTGTCTGCGATATTCAGGATATAAAGGTGAGAGGTCAGTGTCTCTTCTACCTTACGGATATCGTTGGAACCAATCTGGAACTGGATCAGGCTCGGACAGGTTGTGATTCCTGTAGGCCATGTACGCAGGCAACGCTGGTCGGTCTTCTCATCACGCTGGTGGTTGATGGCAAAGGCACGGAGCACGGCACTGTTCAATGGCTGGGGTGGCACCTCGGTGAAGCAGTTGTAGCTCAAGTCCATATTGGTAATGTATGGCAATGTGGTTGAGCGGAAGTCATCAGAGAGGGATGTCAACTTGTTGAATCGGAAGTCGATGACCTGCAGCAGATAAGCCTTCTTGCCCTTGATGGAACCCTTAGGGATGGTGCGCATCTGGTTGCCGCTCAAATCGATGGTTGTGATTGGCGAACCGGCTGTAAACAACTCAGAAGGGAACTTCTCTATCTTATTGTTTGACAGACTGACTGAAGCTGCATTGATACCCTTGTAGGTACCATGACTATTATCTACACCTGTAATCTCGTTGTAAGAGAAGTCTACAGAACCCATCTCGCGAACAGAACTTGCATCGAAGATATTCGGAATCTTCTTCAGTTTGTTGTGAGCGAAGGTCAGACTCTCTACATCTTCTGTAAAGGCACAGAGATTAGCAGGAACCTCCTCAATCTGGTTGTTGTTCAGATAGAGAGAAGTAAGTGCTACCTCAGAACCGAACGGATGCAACTTCTTGATGTTGTTGTAAGCCAGGTCGAGCAGACCGAGGTTTACCATCTTGCTCAAGGCAGATGACTCTGGGAACTCCTCCAGGTTGTTGTAACTCATATAGAGAATCTGGAGTGTCTTACCGGGCTTCGCGTTAGCCAGACTGGTCCAGTCGTTTTTCAACTGGTTGGCTGAGATTCCCTTGCATCGTGCCAGGTTCATCGCCTGCAATTTAGGGAGATTATAGTAGAAGTCTGGAATGCGACTGATCTTCGGACAGTTGTAAAGTTCGATATCGGTCAGGTTTTCCATCTTGTCCCAATCCTCATCCTTGAATTCCTGCGCAAACTTACCGTAAACAGGATCGTCAGCATTGTAGAACTTCGCACAAACCTCATCGGATGTGATAGAAGAGTTACCGATATAGAACTGCTGCAACTTAGTCAGACGGTAGATGGCCTTAGATACACCTGTAATCTTGTTGGTCAATGTACCGATCTGTGCATCCTTCAGATTGATGCGGCTGTCCTTCTTGATTCTGTTCTTCGGTGCCACCTTAGGATCTGAGTTGTAGCTTTCTACAATCATATCCGACATATTGGCACGTGGGTCATACTTCAGGAACTTGTTCTCATAGTCGTGACGCATGCTGCTCTTCTTTGCTGCAGTCAGACTGTTTGCATCATAATCATTGAAGATGTTGGCACCAATCTTCTCATCGTGAGAACCGAGGTTGAGTACCTGAAGTTCTGTGAGCTGTCCGATAGCATCTGGCACGATACCCTTGGCACCGAAACCAGCGATGACGAGACCGATGACACGGCCGTTGCTATTGAGCGTTACGCCCGGCTGTTCGCCCCACATATCGAGTTCCTTGTTGAAGTTCCAGTTAGCTCCCTTGAAGGTAGCATCACCATAGAAGCTCCACTCCTTACCCTGGAGAGATTCCCAGATAGCCTTCAACGCCTCATAGTCCTTGATATACTCCTTTGTCTTGGAAAGGAGGATAGGCACCTGAGCTTTATCATTGAGTTGATTGTCCTCTATAATGAAAGTCTCACCCTTTACAGGCTGGGTCTCATACTTGGTCTTCACCGCACCTGTCTTGCCGTAGGTGGTATATGAGGTAACCTGATAGGTACCGGCAGGCAGCCATACGGTAGAATCGCAGTAAGCTGTACCTGTGTCCATATACTTATCGTTCTCATTGTCAGGATTCTGATTCTCCTTGCTTCCCTCCTTGTATTTCACCTTCAGTTCAGGGAAAGTATAGGTCTCACGGGTAAAGAGGTTAGTTACGCTGACGTCAACGAGACGAATGTTAGAGAAGAGATACTCTGTACCACCGGCACGGGTCTTCTCCCACTCCTTCACGAGATTGAACTTCACCTTACCGCGCTCCACAGTCTCCACCATGAGGTTCTGTACTTCCAGACCGCCACCTACTACAGTGAATGTTTCGCCGGCAGAAGAAGCCAGCAACTCCTCGTCTACAGCATCATAGAGATAGAAACCGATGACGGTGTAAGTACCCGAAGCGAGTTGCAGTTTTTCACTTCTCAGACCATACTCAGCATTCTCTGAATTATAAGAATTGAGCACCAGTGTCTGAGACACAGTTGTACCGTTGTGCTCCATGACCACCTTGATTTTCTTGGCATCATCCAGTTTCTCAAGTTTGTCAAGGGCAGTAGCACGGGTAGCTCTAGAAGAAACCTTCTTGCTGAGCGTGAACTGCACATATCCGTATGTGCCGTCCCAGCCTCCGGTTTCATCATCCGAGCAACTTGTTGCTGCAAAGGTCAGGAGAGAGACCAAGAGCAACAAGAGTGCCTTTGAAAATATTTTCATTCTGTTCATTACTTTCTAATTTTTCTGATAGAAGTATGTTTCTTACTTTTATTATAGGGAGGCTCTACTACAAGAACCTTCACCACCTTGCCATGATCCTGGAAAACCATGTACACCGGAGCTGTCTCTGGGAGTCGGAATGTAAAAATCCAGTTGTCGTTCTCCATGCTTGCCTCTGGAACGATTTCCTGACCATCGCTACCTATCATATAGAGATAACCTGACTCCAGATCCCAATCCTTGATGTTAGGATTTACTGTAAGCGAAGAACCTACTGCTGCCGAAGCGATGTAGATTTCATCACCATTATAGTTGAGGAAGCTGGATGCCACCTCCTTGTACATTCCGTTTACATCCTTTGTACACTCTACGTCGAGCCAGTTATTCTTCTTGATTGTTGGTGCTGCAGACTGATCATCAGCTGAAGAGCTATTCTCCTTCTGTACAACTTCCATCAAGAAGCAGTTGTTGTAATCAATTTTCACTTCTGTGTAGTTGTTCTCCAGCATATCATCAGCTCCGTTCTCAAGAGTTTTGTATTTGGCCTGTGGCAAAGCATAAACCACGAATGTACGGCTTCCGCTGCTCAAAGGCTCAATAGTGAGCTTAACATTACCCTTCTCACCCTGCAGCTTCACAGCGCCAGTTTGATCCTCGAGCAAACCACTCTTAGTCTTCTCGAAGACTACAAGCTGATAAGCATCATCCAAGGTCTTGAGGGTGAAAGGAACGAAGTTGTGGAATGTGAAATTGTTGGTCTCACCGCCATTCAGACTAGAACCATTCTGAGTGAGCACCTTACCATCGAGTGATACATTCCAGACATTCCATATCGAAGCATATTTTTCATTAGGATGAGTAATTTCCATCATATCTTCAGGCATACCCTCAAAGATAACAGGTACGGTTTTAGCAGCCTTGCCATCCTCAGAAGTGAAGGTGATGGTATAGTTACCGTCCTTGATGGCATACTTGGCACTTACACCCTGATTCTCCTTGAAGGAAACTCCGCCTACAGCATCCTTGTTAGGTGTACCTACCATGAAACCACCTTCCAAGTCTACCCAAGCTGGAGTATTAGTAACCGCAAAACGGTAGTTTGACTTTACGGTAAACTTGTTGTATACAGGCTGTTCTGCGAGGTCCTTGTAACCTACAGTGATACCTGTCTCGGTGATATCATTGCCAGCCGCATCGAATACCTGCAACTTATAGCCAGCAGCCGAACGCTTAACCTCAGCGATGGCAACCTTCTGACCACTCATATTCAGGAAGAGCTGAGCCACGCTCATATCCTTGCTGGCATCATCATCAGTAATCTTAACCTTGATGGTCTGCTTGCCTGCAGTACCATTGAGTACGAAGGCGTCTGTTTTCTCGCCCTGCATCAGTTTACACCAGATCTTGTCTGAAGAAAGGCTCCAGCTTTCGTTGGCATCGAAGGTGAAGTCCAACTCAGCGCCAGCTTCACCGGCGATAGTCTGTACCTGTGGGAACACAGGAGTTACGGCATCGTCATCGCTGGAACAAGCTGTGAACAGAGTCACTGATACCAGCGCCATCAATACGAGCCAATATTTTGAAATCAATGTTTTCATTTTCTTTTTATTCTACGATTAATATCCTTGTTCTTTCAATTTCTCTGCCTCTGCATCGCTGATCCATTCATACATGGTGATGAAGGTTCCTACGTTGCCGAATAATGAACCATCTTTGTTGTTTACACTCATAACAACATACTGCAATACATAGTTCTGGCAGGTGTTATAATAAGAGGTATAGAGAGAAGGCTGGCTGATGCGCAACTTGCCGTCTCCATAGATGGTACCGAACGCCTCGCCGGTTTCACCAGCTATCTGGTCGTCCATCTCTACCTTTGGCTCAAGAATGTTCTTGGTATTGAACTTCAACTTCAGGTTGTAGCCCTTATAGTAAACATCCTTCAGCAAAACGGTATTCTCCTCGCCTTCCACTACCTCAGTCTTGATCAGACGGTTGGTTACGTTGTTCAGATACTGACTGTAGAAGGTAGATGTAACCATGCACCAGCCAGAGAAGTTGTGGATATCGAAAGGACAAGACTTCTGCATTACCACGTGGGTATAGTCCTTATAGAGATCTGTCCAGTTATACTTCTCCGGAATCACCAGTTTCAGGGTGAAGCCGAGCGAATCGGTCTTGCCGATGTTATCATAGATACCCTGAACCTTCACATTTCCTACCATCTCGCCCGCCTTGATTGTAACGGTGTTGTTGAGGATGCGGTAATGCTTACCCTCGATGGCATTGCTCTGCTTGTCTACTACCTCTACGCCGAAGGTGCGGTCGTAGTCAGCTTTTTCGGTTGCAGATACAGGCACATTGAAAACCTCATTGCTTTCCTGTACAGCATACTGATAGAGCGTATCAGAGAACATGATATGACTTGAACCAGCATAAGTGGTATAATCCTGTGAACAACTCACAAGAGCGATGAGTGCAGCTACGGCTGCCAAACATCCCATCATTATTTTCTTCATGATCGTCTCCTTATTTTATTTGTTACTTTCATTAGGCTGAATCTCAGAACCTGGTGCCTCAAGCTCATGCTGAGGAATTGGCCAGACAAAGAGAGGGTCATCCTTTTCAACCTTCAGACTGCTCTGCACGAAGTTGGCAGCAGGCTGGTCGGCAGCCTTACGCTCAAATCCCTTGTGCCAGCGCTTGAGGTCGTTCAGACGGAAGCCTTCCATATAGAGTTCCTTCACGCGCTCTGCCTCGATTATCTTCATGGCGTTGTTCTCGCTCATCGAGGTGTTACCACCATATGAAGAGTAGCGGGCTGTACGCAAGGTAGAGATGTCCTTACCTGCCTTACCATAGTCCTCCTTCATGGCGTAAGCCTCAGCACGAATCAGATACTGCTCTGAGAGACGGAATACCATTGGCTGGTGAACATGCAGGATATTGTTGTTCAGGAATTCTGCATCGCCGAAATACTTGCTCAGCAAAGGCCACTGCAAACCATGCTCATAACCTGTTACACGGGTTGTGAAGATGGCTGCAGCACGGAGGTCCTTGCTGTCGAATGAGTTGATGACCCATGTCTCAGGCACATAGTCTGGACGATAAGTTACGAAGTTGTAGTTATCGAAGATGGTACCCAGAGCACCGCCATAGCTGTTCACGGTAAAACCTACCTTCCAGATAGCCTCACGCGAATCACCATAGGTCCAGATATACTTATAATCATTCACCTGGTTTGAATAGGTGTTGGAAGAAGCCTTCTCTAATGTATAATACTTACTGCCGATTACCTTAGATGCATACTTGATGGCATCATCATACTTGTGCATATATAAGGATACGCGCGCACGCAAGGCATGACAGGTATACTCGTTGAAGTAAATCTCGTTGTAGAGACTTCCTGTGAAGTCTTCGTCTACTTTCAGATATTCAGCAGCCTTGTCAAGATCTCTCAATACGAAATCGTATGATTCCTTCAGAGTGGCTCTCTTCTGTGGCTCATTGCCGTAATAGTGCTCTGTGAGTACAACGCCGAGTTCCTTCGCAGCCTGCTCATCGCTATCGTAAGCCTTGCAGAAACACTTGATCAGTTCTGAGTAAGCCAGGGCACGGGCGAAGTAAGCCTCGCCCTCATACTGCTCCAACTTATCAAGCTGCTTATCATCATTGGTTGCAGCCTTTACCTTTTCAACATTATCGAGCAGGAAATTGCATCGGTTGATCACATCATAAAGGTCGGCATATACCGCCTTGATGTCGGTGTTGGTAGCCTTGATATCTTTCCAACGGTAGATATCGCCATAGGCATTAGAGTAGCCCTTCACGCAGTACACGAAGTCTGCCTGCAGATCTGGCAGGATTGTCAGATTGCCCGAATAGAGGGCGCTGCTCTTGAAACTGTCGTAGATACCGTACACCAGCTTGTCCATGTCGTCCACCGTGTTGATAGCCTGGTCCATGAGGATAGAATCCTCAGGATACTTATCAAGACAGGAAGACATAGAGAGGGCTAGGATTCCCGACAGGATGTATGTCTTTATATTTTTGATATTCATTTTTTTTCCTTTCTTGGTTAGAATTGCAATTCAACACCCAGAGTAAACTGGCGTGATGCCGGATACTGTGCCTGGTAAATATTGGATGAAACCTCAGGATCCAGACCGTTGAAACCGGTTACGGTGAAGAGGTTCTGTGCCTGACCATAGATTCTGACCATAGAGAAGAAGTTGGTCTTGCGCAACAGACTCTGTGGCAATGAATAGGACAGACTGAGATTCTTCAGACGGAGGAACGATGCATTCTCCAAGAAGCGATCGTCGAGCTGGGTTACCTCGCCCCAACGTGGGATATCGGTAATGTCGCCTGGCTGCTTCCAGCGGTCGTACAACAGACGGTTTGACTGGTTGTAAGCAGTACCGAAGGTTATACCGCTCTCCTCGAAGTAACGGTCGTTGTTAATCACGTAGCGTGTACCAATCCAGCTGAACTGGGCAGAAAGCTGCAAGCCCTTCCAACGGAAGCTTGTACCGAAACCGCCCATCCAAGGTGCATCATAGGTCTTGCCTGTCATCACCTTGTCGCTCTCACGGAACTCGTTGGTCACGTTGCCGTTCTTGTCATACCAGAGCTGCTCACCATTCGCTGGGTTCACACCGGCATAACGGTTCAGGAAGAACTCGCTTACTGAGTGACCTACCACATACTTCAAACCGGTGGTTGAGTTTACATACTCGGTTACACCGTTATAGAGTTCCTTCAATCGGTTCTGGTTGTAAGATACGTTGGCACTTACATTCCAGGTGAAGTCGCGTGTGCGGATTACATCACCGTCAGCACTCAGCTCGATACCCTTGTTAGCCATCACACCTACGTTCTTCCAGCGATAGCCCTCGCCGGTTACGGTATAAGACTCAGGAACGCGCATCAGCATATTAGAGGTACGCTTGTAGTAAGCCTCGAAGCTGAAGTTGATTCTGTCGAGGAAGCCCAAACGGAGGGCGAAGTTGTTTGCCCATGTTGACTCCCAACCCAATTCCTCGTTACCACTCTGTGATGGATAGAAACCGGCAGTATTATCGTAGTTGGCACCACCCGATACCAGAGCCAGGTGATAATAGTTAGGAATCTCAGAGTTACCCGATGTACCGGTACTTACGGCAATCTGGGCTGTGCTGAGCCACTTCATATCCTTCAGCCAGTCGGTCGACTTCACGTTGTACATGAAACCGAGCGACCAGAATGTACCCCAGCGATGATCCTTACCGAAACGTGAAGAAGCATCAGTACGCAGAGAGAAATCGGCATAGTAGAGCTCCTTATAGTTATACTCGCCACGCATGAAGAATGACAGGTAAGAATAATCAGAAGATGAATCTGCCCAGCGGCTGGCACGTGTACCTGATGATACGTTGGTCAGGAGATCGCTGGTCTGACCCTTGGAATATACCTGGAAACCATCTGAGTGGAAATTGACAGCCTCCTGACCCAGCATCACGTTGAACGAATGGATATCGTTCAGAGTGAAACGGTAGTTAGCCGTAGTAGTCTCTGTCAGGTTGATGGCATCGCTGCTCTGGCGTGCCGCAGTACCCTGTCCGTGATTTGAAGAGAGACTTGGGAACGACTGGAGGAATGCTGTAGAATGGGTGAAATCGACACCAAACTGAGTACGGATAGTCAGATTCTCTATCGGATAGATTTCAGCATACATGGTAGAGAGCACCTTATATTTCTTGTTCTTGATAGGATTCAAGCCCATGTAAACGATAGGGTTCTCGCTGGTTCCAGCCCAGTTGCCTGCTGAAAGTGAAGCCAGACTGCCATCCTTTGCGTATGGATTCCAGTAAGGCAGCATGAATCGGCATGCTGAGATAGGAGTAACGGTAGTATAGCTACCGTCGTCAGCCTGCTGAGCCTCCTCATAGGCAGCCATGGTGTTGGTACCTACCTTCAACCACTTGCTAGCCTTTACATCTGCATTGGTGCGGATGTTGTAACGGCGGAAGGTTGAATTCTGTGCGATACCGTCCTGATCGTAGAAACCACCAGAAACATAGTAGTTCAAGCGGTCGGTAGCACGGTTGATAGAGAGTTCGTAGCTCTGCAGCGGAGCGCGGTCGTTAAACACCTCGTCCAGCCAGTTTACGTTTACTCTTGAAAGGAGATTGTAATCCTTACCTGTATCCAGACCTACTTCTTTCTCAAACTGGATACGCTCATCGGTATTCATCATTTTCCAGTTGGTCTGTGCCAACTCAGAGAAACCATACTGTGCACGGAGCGTAATCTTCGCCTTGTCCATTGACAAGCCTCGCTTGGAAGTGATGACAACCACACCATTGGCAGCACGTGCACCATAGATAGAGGTAGAAGAGGCATCTTTCAATACAGAGATACTTTCGATGTCGTTAGGACTCAAAGTATTGAAATCAGAACTTGAGATTGGCACGCCGTCGAGGATAAAGAGTGGCGACTTTCCGGAGTTGATAGAGTTGGTACCACGGATTTGGAAGGTAGCCGCCTTGCTAGGTTCACCCGAAGAAGAGATGACCTGCAAACCAGTACTCTGTCCCTGCAAAGCTTGGTCGAAGCTTGCCGCCGGCACATTTTCTATCTTTTCAGACTTTACGGCAGACACGGAACCCGCAATGGTTCCCTTCTTTCTCACGCCATACGCCACCACAACCACTTCATCCATCATCTTGGAATCCGAAGCAAGGGTGATGTTGAGCGTATTTGTCTGCGCTTTCACAACGTGCTTCTGCGTAACGCAACCCACATAAGAGTAGACAAGCGTAGCCTTCGAAGCACCCTTAATTTCGATGGTATAGTTACCGTCAATATCGGTCACTACGCCATTTGATGTTCCCTCTTGCATAATGGTCACACCAATCATCGGTTCGTTGTCTTCAGCAGACACGACTGTACCCTTGACGCTGAAACTCTGCGCCAAGACCGATTGGATAGACAACAATACAAGTGAGACAAGTAAAAGAGTTAATCTTCTCATCCTTGTTTGTTTCAAGTTTATTAATTAATAATTATAATTTTTTTCTTATTTTTTTCTCGTTTGGTAAAAGCCGAAAGCACTCAGGGCGACACTTCGCCCCTCCATTTATACATTCTTTCACTAATATGCACGCATGGAAATACCTATTTAACTTAAATCGGTGCAAAATTACGAATATTTTCTTATTTGCCCAAGATTATCGCTTAAAATTTAAATGTTTGATATGAAATATCTATGTTTTTTAGCATATTTGCTCATAAATTTAGTTAATTGTCGATTTTTTGTCACATCCGATTACAGTTTGCAAAAACAAGTTCAATACATACTTTTTTTGTTTCTATGCAGCCGTTTTCATAAAGCTGAAATTACGTCCCGACGTAGCTTGTACTACGTCGGGACGTATCTTTTGCTGCGTCGGGACGTAGCAAATGCTACATCGGGACGCATTTTTTACTGCATCGGAACGTATTTTATCAGCTGACGCAGATATCTCGACAAGCCGAAGGATACATTTACCTCTTCACCTTCATATATTCCGTAGGAGTCATGCCATACTCCTTGGAGAAGCATTTGGAGAAATAACTGCTGTTGGAAAAACCAACGGTATACATCACCTCGGAAACACTGAACTTGCCCTGGCTCAGGAGCTCGGCAGCACGGTTCATACGCATCTCACGGATATACTCTACAGGCGTACGGCCTGTTATCGCCTTCGTCTTGCGATACAGCTGTTTGCCACCTATGCCTATCACATCCTGCAACATCGAAACGTTGAAGTCGGAATCAATCATGTGCTTCTCTATCGCCTCATTGATCTCTTCGAGCAGACGCTTGTCTGCCACATCCAACTCGCTGACATCTACTTCCTTCTTTTCCCCTTCAGAAGATTCAGAGCGTGCAGGAACTGGTTCTGAGGATGATGACTCAGGCTCAGATACAGGCGAAGCGGATAACCCAGTGGCAACAGCTGATGGCTCCTCAGGTTTCTTCACATTCAGGTAGCGGACCATCAGAGCTGTCACCTCATCAAATGAATGATGAGCTACGGCAGCCTTCAAATCTTCCGTCAGACGGTTGAAGAAGTCCATACGCATCTGTACCTGCTCCAACACCTCAGCCTTCTGCTTCTGGGCATCAGCCAGTTCCTTGCGCAGAAAATACCAGCTTACCAGCCATGCCACAAACACGATGAGTGCCGTGATATAGAAGAGCTTGCACCACCATGAGAGATACCAAGGCGGCAGGACGGAGATGTCGAGCGAATAAACCTCGGCAGCTATCTTGCCTTCACCATCCACGGCATGAACCGTAAGATGATAATCGCCATACGACAAACCATTGTAGGTGATATCGATGTTGCTCGAGTTCAGATAATGCCAGTCGTGGTCGCTGCCTTCGAGTTTGTAAGCATAAACGGCTGAAGGATGATCAGCAAAAGGAAGGTCGGTGAGCTGCAAGGTGAAGTTGTTCTCATCACTCTTCAGTTTCAGGATTTCTCCACGCTCCTCACGAGCCTGTCCGTTTACGATGATTCCAGCCAGCATCAGGCGGGTAAACTGCTTAGGCTTCTGTGCTACATCGGAACTGATTGCCACATAGCCGTCATTGCCGCCCATCATTACCTCATGAGTCTGTCTGCTGTAACAGATGTTGAGCGGCGCAACAGAAGGAATCATGAAACGCTGGCTCTCGCCCTGTGGATTGATTACGCAGCATTCATTGCCCGATACCACCCATATCTTGCCTTCCACATCGCACATGGTACTTACCTTACCACCAATCTGCCATGTCTTGGAAGAAAAGCTGTTACCCAGCACAGAACCGGCTGCATAATAACAGGTTACCGAATTGTTATCACCCATCCAGATATTGCCCTTGCTGTCTGCCATCAGATAGTTGACAACATCTGAGTTAGCTACCTGCACCACCTTCATATCGTTCGGATTGATGCAGTCGAGACGGGTATAGGTAGAAACCCAAATCCTACCCTTTCCATCCATCACCATCTGACCTACATGCAGACCAGAGAGCGCATTCTTTCCCTTGTCCGAGTAATGCCAGTCGGCTATGGTCTTGCCGCTCAGAAGAGCCGCCTTATCCATCACGAAGACACCGCCCTGATAAGAACCCATCCATATCCTGCCCTTCTTGTCCTGGAGAATATCGTAAGCCCAGGCAGTAGAATACTTGCCACTCTTATCGTAGACGATGAAGTTGCGCATCTGACGGGAACTGCGGTCATAGAAGTTGATGCCATGGTCGGTACAGATCCATACATCGCCGTCATGGTCTTCATAAATCTTGCGTACACGGTTATGACTCAGCGGGAAGGCAGAGCTGTTCTGCTTGTACCATGCCACATTCTGATAGCCTTCAGCATTCCGGGTGAAATGAATCAGACCGTTGGTACCGCCCATCCACCATTCGCCGTTACGGGTCTGGAGCATGGCATGGAGACAGTTGCCCTCACCCGACATCGTAATCTTATCGAGCGATACATAGCGGTAATAGGTATGGGTAGTGAGACGGGAGAGTCCATTGTCAGTACCCACCCATACATTCTGCCATTTATCTACAAAGCAAGCCCAGACGATGTTGTTAGGAATAGAAGCATCATCGCGGGAATCGTGGATATAATGGGTGATGGCATTGGAGAGTGCCATCTGATAGAGTCCGTTATCTGTTCCGATATAGAGATTGCCGGCAGCATCTACAGAAAGACATTTGATGGAATTGCCGTTCAGAGCTGGAATCTGTGAGAAGTTCCTGAGTTGCAGATCGGCACAATAGAGAGCGCCCTCGGTACCAATCCAGTAGCATCGGCGCTTGGCATCATAGGCGAGCGCATTGACCAGCGGCTGTTCTCCGGCACGGAGCGGAATCAGTCTGCTGCCGAGACGCAGACCAGCAAGCGAACCTACGAGCAAGCCTCGCGGAGTAGAGAGCAAGGCATAGACATCGCCACCGAAGTCAGTCTTACCACCCTTGATATCGAGCACACGGAGTTCCTTCAGCTGCTTGCGCTTCGCCTCATCGGCAAAAGCCTTCATGGCTGGTGTTTCGGCATATTGATAAGATTGCGTATCGAATTTCAGGATGCCGTTGCCAGTAGCCAGATAGAGCATCCTGCCCTCGAAACCGAGCGCATTGACACGCGTATTGCTGAATGTATGTTCCTGAAAATGGCGGTAGCCATGATAACCATCATAGCTGTAAAGACCGTTGTCGGTTCCGAGCCATATCATTCCATCACTGTCCTGGGTAATGGCACAAACGGACTGAGCACCTTCAAGGGAGGTGTTGACGAAACGCTGCGCATGGATGGCAAGCGAAATAAAGAGCATAGCAATTGCCATGCTGATGCGGTATATAGGTTCTGTTGACTTTTTCATGTGTGCAAATTTACACATTATTCATGATAACGCCAAAAAATATCGGAGAAAATTCATAAAAAAAGAATCCCCTGGGAAAATAGCCGCTGCTATTCCCAGAGGATCCGATATAAACTATATACTTTATAACCAACTGAAATCTGTCTCAGTCATCTTATATTGCCTGGAGCGTAATCGACTTTTCGATATTTCGCTTGCTGTCTTTTACCTTCAGGATGATGTCGCCCTTCTGCTTGCTGCTCTGTACGATGACAACGAGTTTGCCAGAGAAGAGTTTCATCTGTGGCTGGGTGAACGGTTCGAGCGATGTGGCATCGCCGTTGCAGGCTGCCTTGAAAGTGCCGGCACCACTCACCTCGAAGGTCAGTTCGTCATCGGCAAGCGGACATTCATTGCCGTCCTTATCCTGCAGACTCACGGTGATGAAGGCAAGGTCGTTGCCATCGGCATTCAGCAGCACATTGTGCTCATCGGTACAGCCTTCTACCATGCAGGCAATAGGCTCATGATCAGGTGTTTCTACGCTGAACTTCATCTGTGCAGGCTCGCCGGCAGTACGCTTCACGTCCTCACCAACCTTTTCGCCATACTGGTTGTAAGTAACCACGCGAATCTCACCCGGTTCATACTTCACATTGTTCCAGCGCAGACGGTAGCGGTCCAGACGGCTTGACTTATCCTTGCGCACTCTGCCCTGACTATTGCCGTTGACGAAAAGCTCGCCTTCCACACCATCGGTATAGCAATATACAGGGGTAACCTGTCCTTCCCTGCCCTTCCAGTTCCAGTGAGGAAGAAGATGGGTAGTATGCTGCTGCTCGTTCCAGCGGGCACGATACATATAGTAGCGGTCCTTTGGAAGTCCGGCAAGGTCGCAGATACCGAAGTAGCTGCTACGACTTGGCCAGTAGGTATCGTAAGGAGTCGGCTCGCCCAGATAGTCGTAACCGGTCCATACAAACTCACCGATTACCCAACTGTAGTCATCCTGCATCTTCCAGTCATCATCAGGAAGATTGCTCCAGGAACAGTATTCGGTATCATAGCTTGAGCACTGACCATCAGGATAGGTAGCCTTATCACTTACCACTACCGGGAACTTGTATACGCCACGGGAGCTGACCGTAGAGGCGGTTTCTGAACCGAGGAGGAATCCCTGAGGCAACTGCTCAATATTCTTATAATATTTATGTACGCGATAGTTGAAGCCCGGTACATCCATGGTCTGGGCAAAGCCGCTCTTCAAGGCATCTTCTGCCTTATCCATACCCTGGGTTACAGGGCGGGATGGGTCGTACTGATGACAGATATCCTGCAGACGCTTAGCAATCTGCACACCCTCCTTGCTCCACTGTTCAGGAATCTCGTTACCGATGCTCCACATCACGATGCTAGGATGGTTGCGGTGGTGCTTTACCAGATTGGTGATATCCTTATCGCTCCACTCCTTGAAGAACTTGGCATAGCCGTTCTTGCATTTAGGATAAATCCACATATCGAAACTCTCTGCCATGACCATCATACCGAGGGAATCGCAGAGTTCCATCTGCATGGTAGAAGGCATGTTGTGGGCAGTACGGATAGCATCGCAACCCATCTGCTTCATCATCTTGATCTGACGGATGAGAGCTGCCTTGTTTTCTGCTGCACCCAACGGACCGAGGTCGTGGTGCAGACAGACACCCTTCAGTTTGCGGGTAACGCCATTGAGCTGGAAACCATAATCCTTGGATACGGCAATGGTGCGGATACCGGTCTTCAGGGTCTGCACATCAGCCACCTTCTTTCCTTCATATCGGGTAAGTTTTACCTGATAGAGGTAAGGAGATTCCGGAGACCAGAGCTGAGGATTCGCTACCTTCAGAGTAGTCTTGATTTCAGGATTGGCACCTGTGACGATCTGCTCGGCAACCTTCTTGCCAGCCTCATCCAACAGGGCTATGACGGTCTTGCCCGACTTACCAGTCTTTCCTTCCAGCAGTGCATTTACTTCTACTTCAGCTTCCTGCTTATCAGCCTTCAGGGTACGGACGAAGGTATCCCAGGTAGAGAAGTTCTCGTTACCATAAAGTTCTACGGAAACCGGACGGTAAAGACCGCCTCCCGGATACCAACGACTGCTCTCCTCTACATTATTAAGATGTACCTCGATGAGATTACTCTTACCAAACTGGATGAAAGGTGTGATGTCGATGCGGAAGGCATTGTAGCCGTAAGCCCACTTGCCTGCCTCCTTGCCATTGACACTGACAACAGGCTGGCTCATGGCACCGTCGAAGACGAGTACGGCACGCTTATAGCCCTTAGGAGCCGTCCAGTTCATCTTATACATACCCTCACCTATCCAAGGCAGCGCACCAGAACGTCCCGACTTCTCGGTCTTTTCGGTTTCGCCATTCTGCTCGATGGCCACCATCTGCAGGTCCCATTTCTTATCAAAAGGACCCGAGATAGCCCAATCGTGCGGAACAGCTACCTGCTGCCACACCTTGCCATCACGGGAGAAGTCCCATGAAGGCAGGTTGATAACCTTTCTGCTCTGCGCCTGGCACAGCGTAGTGAGTGCCAGGGCAAGAGTAATGAAAGTAATGCTTCTTTTGATCATATTGCTATTTAATATTCTTATTTATATGAATCGAATACGGCAGTTGGTTTGCCGCTGTTGTCGAACGCTCCCTTGGTATATGCATCCCAACCCAGAGTGGTATAGTTAGCTGGCTTCCAGTTGTTGTAAACTTCTGGTTCCCAATAGAAGATACCCTCGCAGGTAGAGATTGCCTTGCAGCCATCCACCATCTTCTTCATCAATGGCGCAGCCTGGTCAGAGCCCCACCACATACCGATTTCAGAGATGATGACGTCCTTGCCATACTTGGAAGAAAGAGTCTGGATGTTAGAGAGACAACTCTCTGCATAACTCTGCCAGTTATCATCTTCCGGATAAAGAGACAGTCCGATGACATCCCACTTTCCGTCATTTTCTTTCAAGTTATCGTAGAGCCAGGTAAGACCACCGAGGTCCTGACCCTTATCTACATGCACGATGACTTTTGCCTTAGGATAAACTTCCTTTACAGCATCATATCCGGCGTTGATATAAGCTGCAAAATTGGCTGCATTCTTAGATACCTGACCGGTTACAGCCTCATCGCTATTCCAGAGCATACCGTCGCGGGTTTCATTGCCCACCTGCACCCACTCTACGTTGGTTACACCTCTATCCTTCAAGGCTGTCAATACATCCTTGGTATGATCAGCCACAGCCTGTTTCATCAGTTCGGCTGTATAGCCCTGCCATGCAGCAGGAACAGTCTGGTGAGCCGGGTCAGCCCAGGTATCAGAATAGTGGAAGTCAATCATCAGACGGAAGCCGAGCTGCTGAGCACGCCAAGCCTTGGCGATGACATCATCCTTGCCACACCAGCCACCTTCCGGATTTACCCAGACACGCAGACGGATGGAATTGGTTCCCTCTTCGCGAAGGAGTTTCATGCATTCTGTAGCCTTGCCATTCTGATTATAGAATTTCACACCATCCTTCTCCATCTCTGTGAGCCAACTTACATCGGCGCCCTTGGCGAAACCGCTCATATCGTATGTCTTCTCCTTTTCGGGAGTGGTATTATCATCATTGCTGCAACTTGTTCCTGTAATAGAAAACAAGAGTGCTGAAGCCAGCAATATGGCTTTTCCTAAAATATTCTTCATTGCTATTTTTCTTATTAATTATTCATATTTCCATGTCATGGTGTTGAGGTCAGCGGTAACGGTAACTTCACCACCAGTTACATCATCCTTGAACCAAATGTCCCAACAGTCACTAGCTGTTGACAATTTAAAAAGATCGCTTGGATCAGAACCATACCAAGTCTGCTTGTCGTCCTTGTTTTCACCTACGAAGATAAACCGGAAATTCTCCCAAGCTGTTGGCTTGTACTTGCAGGTATAAACGCCATCACTCACCTTGTTCATCACGGCAAGAAGGGTGTTACCATCCTTAGAGAACATACAGAGGGTATTGCTAACCTCTGGCTCTGGAGTTGTCTGGTCGCCCTCAACGATGGTGTATTCCAGCTGGCTGTGCTCACCAACTTTCACGGTTACGGTATAAGTACCAGCCTTGGCAATATTTACACTTCCAGCTGTTGCAGCATCTGTCATTTTGCCATCAGCCAAAGTATAGTTCATGGTCTTCACCACAGCTGCAGCATCTTCTGTACCTGTATCCTTGCTGTACTCTGCACCTGTTGCTACGATGCTAATTGGAGTATTATCGGCTGCGGTTGTAATCACCTTGGTCCAAGCATAGTTAGGAGCATCATAGGTCATATCTTCACCATTCAACTGCATCGACTTGATGTAAGTTGGCTTAAGTTCCTTAGCTTTTGTATCAAGAACTGTATAATAAATACCTGTCTGACCTGGGAACCAGATGTTCCATGCAGACTCAGTATTATCCATTTCGTACACATGGTTATCCTGTCCTACATTACCCCAAATGGTACCATCATTTTCCTTACCCCAGATATGGAACCAAGAAGAGGCATTCATATAGCCAGAATAAACTCCATCAGAATTAGGAGAATAGAGTTTGGTCAGAACTTGATCCTTTTTCTCATTCAGGATATTGATGTAGCTCATATCAATGAGGTATGGAGTAACCTTTACCTGGCAGACATTGCTGTAAGCGGCATCAAGATTGGCACCCATCTGACTCTTGATACGGAAATAAAGAGGTGAACTCACATCAGGAGACAAGCCGAGATCCTTGGCTGCAGCATTGAGATCAGCACCGGTGAAAGCCTTGGAAAGGTCGGTTACGGTGTATTCCTTTACTGATGCGAAATCTTCTGAGGCGGATGCCTGCAGATAAGTCTTCAACACTCCGCTGCCCGCAGGCTTGGTTTCATCGCTCGAAAACAAGGTAGGATTCTGCCAAGCCAACGAGAGGACAACGTCCTTACTGTTATCTACAGACAGCTTCACATCGGATGCCGATGCCATCAGATCGGATGCCTTGAAGCCATCCAGATATATCTTGTCGCCACTCTCGTCGCAACTCACCAGGGCGGTGAGTGCGCAGAGAAGCATCATCAGGTTTCTAAATATCTTTTTCATTCTTTTATCCTATTAATAGTTGTCGTTATGAAGATTTGGAT